>Ga0187774_10000991_pt1 | contig 9950 bp, 10 predicted proteins | sample 0216_BV02_MP05_2_FD_133152 | JGI IMG/M metagenome (GOLD analysis project Ga0187774, IMG submission 133152) | Tropical peat soil microbial communities from peatlands in Department of Meta, Colombia - 0216_BV02_MP05_20_MG | ecosystem: Environmental > Terrestrial > Soil > Wetlands > Peat | place... | reverse complement strand
ATTTGTTTCTTTAAACATTTATTAGGTGTGCTCTTGATAATTAAAGCGCGGGGAATCGCGAAAGGCGTTGGAAAAGGCGTGCTTCTCATCAGTTCTGAACCAATATCCTTCTTATCTGGCATAGACCCAAGCTCAGGTGTTATTACTGAGGAAGGCAACCAATTGAAGGGACAAAGTATTGCTGGCAAAGTATTCGCCTTTACCTATGGAAAAGGGTCAACCGTAGGTTCCTACGTAATGTATGCATTGAAAAAGAATGGGAAAGCTCCTACTGCAATCATCAACGAAGAAGCTGAACCAATTATCGCCGTCGGTGCCATAATCTCTGACATACCCATGGTCGACCATCCCTCAACACCGCTGAAGCGGTTAAAAAGTGGAACACCTGTGACAGTCAATGGTGATACGGGAGAAATAACCTATGAAGGTGAACTGGAGAGTTATTAATGCTGCAAATAATTCGTATGCAGTTCTCTATGCTGCCTGTATGAAGAGAGGGTACACCCTCAAACCCTCATCACGGCCGAAGTTAGATATTACGTGCTACTCCCTCAACTCATTCAATGTTAATCGATATAAAGAAGAAATTGCTAGTGCTACGTGTACGACAATTGTCGGTGGCCCCCATGCGACCGCGTGCTATGACGAGGTTGCAACCTTTGCTGACTATGTGGTAGTCGGCGAAGGTGAATGGGTCCTTCCTAATCTCATTGCACATCTCGACGGAGTGAAAAATGAGCTACCATCTGGCGTTGCCACATTGAGTGGCTATATACCTTCCAAACATGCCGTCATTCTCGATGCATTCCCCCCATTTTCAAAAATAAAAGGCTATATCGAAATCTCACGGGGCTGCCCCCATCGATGCGGGTACTGTCAGACTCCAAGTATATTCGGCCATACGATGCGCCACCGGAGCATCGATCCAATCGCGACCTATGCACAGAAATACCGTGATCTACGGTTCGTGAGCCCGAATGCGTTTGCGTATGGGTCGAACGGTCTTACCCCGCGGTATGATAAAATTGAGGGGCTCCTCAAGCGACTCAGAGGAAATATCTACTTTGGGACATTTCCGTGCGAGGTGAGACCAGAATTTATAACACCAAAAAGTCTCGAGCTCGTCCAAACATACTGCTCGAACACAAAATTACATTTCGGTGCCCAATCGGGAAGCAATGCAGTACTTACAGGGTTGATGAGAGGGCATACTGTAGATGATGTCACCAAAGGGATCGACCTCTGCCACGATTATGGGCTTACGCCTCTTGTTGATTTCATTGTTGGATTGCCCATGGAGACTGATGAAGACCAGCGCGATACACTTAAGTTAATTACTTACGCATGTCGTTTCGGGAAAGCCCACGTTCACTACTTCGTCTCATTACCAGGAACTGCCCTCGTCCATTCTACTCCGCGATTACTCTTACCAGAAACACAAAAGATGCTCGGAAAATTAGCTCTTAGTGGGAAAGTAACAGGTGCGTGGAGTGACCATTAGATACAATTTTCACGACCGGTACTAGATGTGTACCTATGGTGAGTGCCCTTCTCATCGCGGACCTTCACGGTCAATACGAAAAATTGGACTCATTCTTGAATCTTAACTACGATATGGTCATTATATCGGGAGATATTACCCACTTTGGGCCAAAGGAACAGGCTTTAATGGTAACGTCTCTAATCGATGTCCCTTGCTTCGTTGTACCAGGAAACTGCGATCCACGAGATATTCTCGAGGTATTTGAGGATTCGAGTGCTGTTTCACTTCATGGATCTGCTCTCACGCTCGGGAAATTATCGCTCGTCGGATTGGGTGGATCAAATCCAGGTCCATTTCAGTGTCCTTTTGTATTGACAGAAGTTGAAATTGATGAAATTCTTTCAAATGCCATATCCGTGATGGACAGGAACATGTATAACGTACTTGTTTCGCATGCTCCACCAAAGGGCACTCTCGATTATATTAACAACCAACACGTTGGAAGTGCGAGCATTGCAAAACACATGAAGAGCTTTGATTTAATCTGCTGTGCCCACATTCACGAAGAGCGTGGGTGTGTAGATGTGAAGGGCGTTAAAGTTGTTAATCCCGGAACTGCTTCTAATGGCCACTGTGCACTCATTCATTTTAACGAGAGTGAGAAGAATATCCAGGTTGAGCTAAAGACCGTTTGAGGAGTAAGAGTTCAAAATATGATAGCGGAATGTGCTCACCTTTAATTCCAAGTGTTTCTTTTATTTTCTCAATGACCACTTCTGCATCCTCACAGGAATCAGTTGATGACATTTCAATCTCGATGAAAGAGCCCAGATCTTCGACCTCATCAATGCATACGATGGCTCCTTGGTACTGGTAAAACTCACGCCGTTTCTTTACTTCGAAAACACGAAGGAACCCAAGGCTGTCCAATATTTTTTCAATATTTTCTCCGCTATCAAGTGTCACCGTCACTTCTTCCCGTGCTTTTGTACTTCGCCCTTTCATCCTCGGCCCTTTATATGTCAAAGAACAGGAGCCATTAGAGTATCTAACCCTAAGCGCTTCGTCGGTTTTCGCAAAGTTCTTATCCATCGGTGAGTAGTAGATATCCCGCTCTTCAAGGATGAGAGGAATGACGTGTAGCTCATCCATCCGAGTCCGAATTGGTGAGAGATTTGGAACTTCAATTTTCACCTCAATCTCGAGCATTCAAACCCCCTGCTTTAAGTATTTCAATTTAGACCTAATATAGTCAAGGTGAGACATTATGCCAATTGAGAAAGGCGATTTTATCAAGGTTAGCTATACCGGAGAAATTGGTGGGAAAATTTTTGATACAACAAATGAGGACATAGCTAAATCAGCAGATATTTTTAATGCTGGGGCTGCGTATGGCCCCGTTATAATTAAAGTTGGGAGCGGCCATGTCGTTGCTGGGCTCGATGACGATTTCATTGGAAAGGAAATTGGGAGCGAATATTCGGTCGATGTCTCCCCTCAGAAAGCGTTTGGAGACCGTGAAGAGACTCTAATTGAATCAGTATCTATTGCGAAGTTCAAGGAACCACCTTCAATTGGAGGACAAGTCCAACTCGAAGGTCGAGAAGGTATCGCCATCAACAAGATTGGGAGGAGAGTTATCGTCGACTTTAACCATCCATTGTCAGGGAAAACGGTCCACTATGCATATACTATCCATGAGATGGTAGAGCTGCCCGAGGAGCAGGTGAAAGGTCTTATTCGCCTCTATACTCAGAGGGAGATGACCGTATCTATTACTGACAATATCGTCTCTATCCGACTGCCAGTGGGTGTCAACTACGATCGACGCTGGCTTTTATGGCGTGGACGCATAATCAATGACATATTTTCCTATATCCCCAGCGTTCATGAAATAAATCTCATTGAAAACTTTACAAGGCCTCAAGAACCTCCGAAAAAAGAAACGCCGTAAAATCTCACTTTATTTTAAACCGGAGGAGTGCACCAATTCCCCCTAGTGCAGCGAGCTTAATGCCAGGTTCAAATTCTGTGCTTAGGACATTAATTTTTGCCCTCAATTTCTCAGCATGTTCGAGTAACGATAAGATTTTTTCATTCCGCAATAAGGAATCAACCACGAGAACTTGTTCAGCAGCTCCACATGCTACAGCATTCTCTACCTCAGCAATCCCATAGGCAACTGGCTGTTCTTTTGCTAGTCGTTCAAGGAATTTATCCATGAGATGTACTTCTTTTTCAAGCTGGAGATCCCCAATGAGGTGTTCGAGAACCCCTTGTCCAATGACCTCTTGGACCGCTCCCCGCCCGGTTCCCCGTGTTTCAACGATGAGACAGTGATCACTGAGGGCTTCCCCATGTTTACGGACGTATTTCATGAAGTCATCTTTGATGAAACCGGGACCAGCAATAATCAGGTGTCCAGATATTGCCTTGATGTGCTCTAAGATGGTTTTAAAAAATACGTCCTTTCCCTCAAAACCTTGTCCCTTCCCGCTTCCTTGGGTAAGTGTCTCGACCCATTCAGGGCCGAACTGCCTGATTCGATAGAGCTCCGCCTCTCCCTCCTCAATAACGAGGAGATGAATGTTTCCGTGAGTTGAAGATTGAACTGCCCGTTCAACGCGTTCGAGATCCATATTTGACCACTGTTTGGTCACGGAGAGCTCGACATTGGGCTCTATGTTGAAGGTATGGTATGATCCTACGTCTGGACCTTGCTCAATGGTCCCACTAATACGGAGGCGGTTACTGTGCTGGTGGAAGGCAACCTTTTCGACCCGGATACTAAGATGAGCTGGTCGTTTTTCAGCTTTTTCAGGGCGTAGCTTATCTGAAGGGATGTCTACTGTCCTGAGCGAAATGGCAGAGATGAGATCATTTGCCTCGATAAGGTGTTCGAGATGCCAGAGGTCATCGAGTACTTCGGGGACGAGCCTAATTTCCCCAAAACCCTTCTTGAGGTCAATATACTCAGCTTTCATGGTCACCCTCCACGATGTCCGACCCACCAGAGGGAACAAACGCTGCTATTGCTTCAGTCGTGAGAATTTGTTGGAGGCCTTGTTTTCCTACACTCCCAGATCTCTCGCGAAGGATACGAACGATCTTCTTCGTTATATCATTCGATTCATATGTGCCAGGGCGGAGTGAGACCGTAATCCTTGCCTTATTGTGAATTGGGTTTGGGGGTCCACCTATCACCATGAGATCCGGTTCTTCCTGCAACCCAATCGTTATCGCAAGGGGCATATTTCTGAAATAAGTCCGTTCTCCACGGACGATGAACCCCCCCCGTGCAACATATTCTCCAGATGGTGGGGTTTTACTCACCTGATCGGGGTTAACCGAGTAGACATCCACCGCAAACAGCCTACTTTTCCATGCACCTGAGTAGGAAGCGGCAAACTGAGCAACCTCTTCAGGATAGTCCGTTCTTCCTTTGACAATGACTATGCTTGCTCCGTGGATATCTGCATGGAAAAAGGTATCCCCACCCTCTATATACTTCTTCATAAGTTCTTCATTTTGGGAAGCGTCCCTACCTCCAATGACAAGCATATTATCGGATGTAAAAAACCACCGGTACCTATGATACCACTGTCGTTTCGGCATAGCTGATTCTTTCTTCTCCTTAATCCTTGTTTTCAGGGGTTGTTGCAGAGCTTTAAGAGCTCCATCCCTCTTCTTCTTCAACTTTTTTATTTGCTCGTAATGCCTCGCGACATTGGCATTAATTGTCTCGTTAATGAAGAGTTTTACTTCCTCTCCAACATCGAAATTTATTGCTGATTCAGCAGGATAAATCGCCCGTATCCTCTTTGCAATAGGTATATCACTCGCCATTAGTCGCTTTTCAATGTCTTGCCAGGAGTATTGTTGACTTGCTTCGCGGATTATTTGAAGGACGTCGTTAACGAGTTGGTAGTTTGCGTACATCGCATCAATTTTTTTCTGAGTTACATCGATCCGCTGACCGAACTTGATAACCGCACTTTCTTGCTGTTTCCGTATGAAATACCTTTCCCCTTGTTCTACTTTTTCACTCGCTAGTCTCATTTCAGGTATTGGATAGAATGCAGCTAATGCCTCGTTGAACGTCTCGAAATTTTGTTCTGGAGTTTCATTTAGCAATACAATTGGCCAACAACCAGAAGAAGTAATCACCGGCTGGCGGTTGTGCAGTACCTCATTACAGAGGACATCAAGTGCTGCTCTAATGTGGTTTGCATCGGCGTGTTGTGAAGGTTCCGTTTTATTAACCCCTGCACGCCGACACACTTCTTCAGCATAGTGTCCACCAAGGAGGCAATCAACGGCAAGGACTTTGACCACCTCTCTCGATGTACTTCCCATGAGTTTTAAAAATTCAGGCATCGACATTGTCGCACAGTCTTTTCTGTCCAATGTATACATTACTCCTCTCACAATATCCCTATCTTTAAACCGATGGTGCGAGAGGGGCATTATGATGGTTCCATCCCTTTGAGCAAGGATAACATTTCCATCATCAAATAGTTCAATGATAAGCTTATAGTCATCCAATTTTTTTCCGACTTCAAAATAGAGGATTCGCTGGATGCCATACTGGCCTACCGAAAGGACTTTTCCTCCCTCAAGGAACTTTCGGAGGAGCATGGCAAACCCTGTTGGATTCTTGCGGGAAATGGGAAATTTTTTCACTAAGTGGGCGTGTCCTCCCGCTTCAATAAAAAATTGATATTTTCTTCGGTGCTCTCCATTTAGTTTAATACCGATTTCCCTCTCACTGAACTGGAAAATTTTTCCTATCCAGAGGGGCAGATTCCCGTTGAGCTCATCGACGACTGCCATTATATCAATGCCGCTCATTCCTTGCAGGGTGGCCATTAAAATACCAAATTAAATATTGGTTAAACACTAAAAATATTGACTGATACTTAATGGGCAATGAAAAAAAAGGCCCTGAGAAGGAATTACCCGAGCAGGAGCCCAAAAAAAAGAAGACCTTGGTTGATAAACAGGCAGAACACATCGATCGCATTAAAAGGACCTTCGTAGCCTCTATGCTTGGAATAGTTGCTGGGTATATTTCCTTCAGAGTCGGAGCAGATCTCAGTCGTGGTATCCTCTTGATGCTCCTTGCAGTCATCACACAAAAATATATTTTTTTTCTTACAAGACGCAACATAGCAGTCCTTAGCGCAAAAGATTGGTTCTATCAAGGTTTCATGACCTTATCATTTTGGTTTATTACTTGGACCCTCTTGCTCACCCCATAGTAGTTTAGATCTTTTATGAGAATTGCTATAGTATATAAGGATAGGTGTCATTCGAAAAAATGTAGTAATGAGTGTATCCAATATTGCCCTCGAGTACGATCCGGTGACGAAACAATTATTATCGATGACCAAAGTTTGGCCTTAATATCTGAAGAATTGTGTGTGGGATGTGGAATTTGTGTTAAGAAGTGTCCCTTTGAAGCGATTGACATTATCAGTCTTCCAGAAGAGTTAACATACCCTACCCACCGCTATGGAGTAAATGGTTTTGCTCTCTATGGACTCCCTATTCCTGTTGAAGGTAAGGTTACGGGAATCCTCGGCCAAAATGGTATCGGAAAGAGTACCTCAGTTCAGATTCTGAGTGGACAATTAGTTCCAAACCTTGGAAATTTAACTCAGCAGACGCAATGGAAAGATATACTACGACTCTATGTTGGAACTGAATTATTTGATTATCTTCAGAGGGTGGCAGAGAAAAAGATAAAAGTGGCAATAAAACCACAAAACATAGATTATATCCCTCGACTCTATACAGGAACAGTTGAAGATCTTCTAAACAAAACTGATGAACGGGGAAAACTCAATGTCTACCTACAAGAACTTGCACTCGAACCGTTACTTAAACGACAAATTGAGAGTCTAAGTGGTGGAGAACTACAAAGAATTGCGATTGCAGCTTGCCTTGCCAGAGATGTAGATTTTTATTTTTTTGATGAGATCACCCCTTTTCTTGATATTTATCAACGTATGCGGGTAGCTACCTTAATTCGAGAACTTGCAACTACCCACCCCGTTATAATTGTTGAGCATGACCTTGCCATTCTCGATATGCTTACTGATACAGTTCACATTGCATATGGAAAGCCTGCAATCTTTGGTGTCATTACACATCCAAAAGGAACACGAATTGGCATCAATGAGTATCTATCAGGTTATTTACCAGAGGAGAATGTTCGATTCCGAGACTATCCGGTTATTTTCGAACGTCGACTCCATGAAGCTAAAATAGTGAGGACCCCACTTCTCGAAATCCCTGTTATGACAAAAAGATTTTCCAAATTTAAATTTCAGATCAATGGAGGAGAAATTAGGGCAGGAGAAGTTCTTGGTATCGTCGGACCAAATGGTATTGGAAAGACAACATTTGCAAAATTGTTAGCTGGTGAAGAGAAACCAGACGAAGGTGTTGTCGAACAGACGGTTCGTATATCTTACAAACCCCAATACCTAAAGGCAACCACTGAAGACTCCGTTGAAGAGACTTTACGGAGTTTTTCCTCAAAATTTGATACATCATATTATCAAAATGAGATAATTGAGCCTCTAGGTCTTCGCCCAATTTTTCAGTCGGCCCTTACATCCCTAAGTGGTGGAGAACTTCAAAGAGTAAGTATTGCGATTTGTCTCTCACGTGATGCAGACCTCTATATTCTCGATGAACCGAGTGCTCATCTTGACGTCGAACAGCGTGTGAAACTTCCGAAAGTAATAAAGAACCAAGCTGAGCTCCGCGGTGCTGGAATTCTGGTCATTGACCATGATATCTATTTGATAGATATGATTAGTGAGCGGCTCATGGTTTTTGATGGAGAACCAGGACATCACGGACAAGCATACGGTCCTTTCGATATGCATGACGGTATGAATCATTTCCTGAAAGGGCTTGGCATTACATTTAGGCGAGATAAGAGTGGAAGACCTCGGATTAATAAACCGAGTTCATTCCTTGACCGCCAACAAAAAGCGAGTGGTGAGTACTACTTTACATCGAAAGTATAAAATTTAAGTAGAAAGTATAAACAATTTTAATATTTCATTGAATTAGTGGTGGTTCCAGATTTTTTCTTTTCTTTCCAGTGAGAAGCGATAAATTCCCTCACCATTTGACTTGCAACTGTTGCAGTTTGCCCACTATCTATTGGGCATACCTCTACATAGTCAAACCCAACTGTTTGGGGTGCAAGTTTCCGGATGACCTCACGAATGTCGGCAGGGGTCAGACCGAATGGTTCCGGTGTTCCTAACCCTGGTGTTAAACAACAATCAATCACATCAGCATCTATCGAGAGATAAATGCGTTTTTCAAAGACCTTTTTGGAAATAGCTTTTAATATATCAGCGATTCCGCGTTCATGGACGTCATTTGCGTAATACACACACAGGCGCTTTGCAAATTCATATTCATTTGGTGTCCCACTCCTCGCTCCTAAAATGATAATATTCTCAACGCCTGAGTCAAAGACCCTCCGTGTGGTGCATGCGTGATTGTTGGGAGAATCTCGATACTGGTCTCGCAAATCGAGGTGGGCGTCACACACAATGTACCACTCAGGCTTTATTGCTCTCACTGCACCAATTGTAATAGAATGCTCTCCACCTAGAATAATTGGAATCTTGTTCTTTCCAATGACCTCAGTAACAACAATCTCGACTTCATGGATGACACTATCAGGTAAACATGAAGGTTCGATGTCACTAGCGTCATAAAATGGCACATCTCTGAGATCTACATCTTGAAATGGAAGGTATGACTCAAAGTTATAGGACATTTCACGAATTGCCAGAGGCCCAAACCGGGTTCCTGGACGAAACGATGTTGTGGCGTCATATGGGATGCCAATTATCATATACTGGGCATTCGCTTTATCAGAAGATGCATTTGCAAAAAGATGGTTCATGGTATAAATTCAATCAATCTAATTTTTTCTTTCCCATCGAATCGATATAGGTCAATTCCTTCCCAGGCTCTACTTTTCCTTTCAATTCTTCAGGAATCGTGACTTCAAACATGGAATAATCCTTTACATCCATGAGTTGTATGACATTTCCCGATATTGAGATCACCTGACCACTTTTTCTTTCAACAATTGGGACATATATTTTCGCTGAAACTGGCTGAACAATTGACCTTTTGACACCATCAAAAATTCCAACAGCATCAATCCTTGCTTTCGCTGCTCCATGCTTACCAGGTTTTGAGGTGGCAATACCGAGGATTTTCGATGGTTCTTCATCAATAACAACATATCGGCCTTCTTTCAGTTTCCCTACCTCAGTTTGCTCTTTCATTTGATTCACGCTCGATGTGATAGTAATTTATCTTAATTGCATTACATAAATACAACGCAAAAGATATGGTAGAATTTTTTCGATTCTGTGAAGATGTTGGAAAAGAAATAGAAGAGAAAATTCATGACCTCATT
>Ga0187774_10000988_pt1 | contig 9985 bp, 10 predicted proteins | sample 0216_BV02_MP05_2_FD_133152 | JGI IMG/M metagenome (GOLD analysis project Ga0187774, IMG submission 133152) | Tropical peat soil microbial communities from peatlands in Department of Meta, Colombia - 0216_BV02_MP05_20_MG | ecosystem: Environmental > Terrestrial > Soil > Wetlands > Peat | place... | reverse complement strand
CGCTTCGCTGTATTTGGTGCCGAGCTGGAAAATATGGCCGACCTCGATGCCGCGCCGGATCGCGAGCGTCCCGCCGCACAGGCCCTTGCCGGAATCGGGGCAAGGGTCGCCTTCGACCACCTTGCGGATATCCGCCACCGCGGGTTCGGCGGCATCGCGGCCCCAGTTCACATTGATAAGATGATTGCCGTTGACGTTGGCGCCGCAGACGAAATCCGCGAGGCGCGCGGCGGACTCGTCGGCGATCACCGGAACCTTGAGCCCCACCGGGCCGATCGAACCCGCTTCGCATCCGGCGGCCAGTTCCACCTCGCCCGGCGTGACGAACATCAGCGGCTTGGCCACCTGCGGGAGCTTGGCGGTCTTGACCTCGTTCAGCTCGTGATCGCCGCGCAGCACCAGCGCGATCACGCCGCCGGTTCCTTTCACCAGCAGGGTCTTGATCGTCTGCTTCGGATCGACCTTGAGCAATCTGCTCACCTCTTCAATTGTGTGCGCGTTCGGCGTGTCCACCGTGTGCATGGGCTTGCCCGGTTCCGGACGCTTGCCGACCGGCGGCAGAGCCTGCGCCAGTTCGACGTTCGCGGCGTAATCGCACCGGGAGCAGATCGCGATCGCGTCCTCGCCCGAGTCCGCAAGCACGTGAAATTCGTGTGAGGCGCTGCCGCCGATGCTGCCGGTGTCGGCCGCGACCGGGCGGAACTCGAGCCCGACGCGCTGGAAGATGCGCGTGTAAGCCTGGTGCATCACGCCGTAGGTTTCCCTGAGCGAGGCCTCGTCAATATGAAAGGAGTAGGCGTCCTTCATCAGGAATTCGCGCGCCCGCATCACGCCGAAGCGCGGGCGGATCTCGTCGCGGAACTTCATCTGGATCTGATAGAAGTTCGCCGGCAGCTGGCGATAGCTCTTGACCTCGCGACGGATCAGGTCGGTGATGACTTCCTCGTGCGTCGGGCCGAAACAAAACTCGCGCTGGTGCCGGTCCTTCAGGCGCAGCAGCTCGGGTCCGTACTCCGACCAGCGCCCGGATTCCTGCCACAGCTCGGCGGGTTGCACGGCCGGCATCAGCACCTCCTGGGCGCCGGCGCGGTTCATCTCCTCGCGCACGATGGCCTCGACCTTGCGCAGCACGCGCAGACCGAGCGGCAGCCAGGTGTAGATGCCGGCGGCGAGCTTGCGGATCATGCCGGCGCGCAGCATGAGCTTATGGCTGACGGTCTCGGCCTCGGCCGGGGTTTCGCGGACGGTGGACAGCAGAAAACGGGAAACGCGCATGGAAGACTCGTTATGGTTCTGAATGGAAAAGTGGGCGAAGTATAACCGCTCGGAATCAGAAGTAGTATCGGGCGCGCAGCTCCAGGCGCCGGTCGTTCTGTTTCTCGCCAAAGTCGGTGAGCTGCGCCCCGCGCAGCCAGAACACGCGGAAACGCAGCTCGAGGTTGGTGACCCCGGTGTACAGCAGTTCCGGCGCGATTGAGTAGCTGTGGTCGTCGACGTTTGTGATCGTGGTGAGCGCGGGCGTGAAGTAAAGGACGTCGAAGGGTTCGCTCTGGCTCAGGCGCAGGTACAGATACCGCTGTCCGGGGTTGGGCTGGGCCAAGGCTGGCTGCAGCGCGGTGCGCAGCATGGTGAGTGGCGCGGCGTTGCCGGTTACCTGATACTGGGCGTAGGCGCTGTGCACCACGGAGGCAAAGGTCCGCATTTCGTCCTCGCTGTAGCCCGCGCCGTTATAGTAGTACTCGAGGATGGTCGTGAGCTCGCGTTCGCTCAGATAACGCAGGCCGAGGAGATAACTCGTCGCCGGCGCCTCGATCGGCACGACGTTGCCGGCGGCTTGCACCACCGGGCGCGTGACGGATGCGGCGTGCGCCCACTCGCCGTGGATTTCAAGATTGGTCCCGAGGTTACGCGAGAAGTCGAATCCGTAGCGCGAACTTTTCGCGCCGGTACCCAACATCATGAAGTCGATGTCGGTGTCGGCGTAGAGGAAGTAGGCCTTGACCGCCGGATTGAGATGATCGGGCGTGCCGAAGTCGGCGTTGAGGCCGGCGGTAGTCGGAACGACGAGAGGCGTGAGCGCCACCGTTTTGAGCGTGCCGTCGAAGCTGCGCACGAAATCGGCGCCGGCCATGACGAAACCTTCGCGTGCCAGATCAGGATCGTTCGGGTCTTTGGGCCGCTGCACGAAGCCAACCGGGTTCCAGGCGTAACCCTTGCCCCAGCTCAGCGTCTTCTTGCCGAGATCATAGTTTCCTTGGCTGCTTGGTTGCGCCGAGACGTAGGCCTCGTAGAACCGCGTGTCGCGATCGTTGCCGGTGTAGTCGCGCGCGTAGGAACCGTGGGCGAGCACGTGAGCGGTGGTAATTCCATGGCGGTAGACGCCCTCGAGCTGCAGCGTGCCGGTACCGCGGTCGAATCCGTCGCGTGGCGGCTGGTCGAACAAGCCGAGCTGGTAGAGCGCCGCTTGGCGGTCGAATGTGAATTGTTCGGCCTTGAGCTCGGCGTAGCCGTTGAACTCGAACGACTTCTTCTCGTACTGCGAGACATCGAAGTTGGCGCTTTCCTGCGCCGCGGCGGGCGGGAGCCACAGGCTCAGGCCGGCGCAGAGCAGCCAGCGCATGGCTCAGCGCAGCTCGCCGGCGCGCGGGAGGTAGTTGAGCGTGAACACCTCGTCCGGGAAGCTGCGCGCGCGGATACCGGAGTAGAGCATCACCGACTTGTAGCCCTTGTACAGCGGGCTGTCGGTCTCGAGCACCGATGGGCGTTTGATCCCGCCACCGAAGTCCTTGATGTCGGAATAATGCAGCGTCTTGATAAGCAGGCCGCTAGCGGCATAGGCCTCGATCGTGACCGGGAGCGTGTTTGCCTTGTCCACCCACATTTTGAGACGGTCGTAGGCTACGGCCGCGGTACGTGCCTTGAGCGAAAGGATGTACTGGGCCCCGGCGTCCTCGACTTTCTCCACGTTGTATTCGACGCTGTAGTCGAGCGCCAGGATGTCGGCGTTGTTGAACACTCCGCCGATGACCGACTGCAGGCTGGTGATACGGATCGGTTTGCCGACGTTGGGGATATAGAGCCACATGTTGTCACCCAGGCGCAGCGTCGCGCGGCCCTTCTCGCTCGGCGGATCGAGAAACAGCGCGACGATTTTGTCGCGGCCCTTCTTGACGGTGTACAGCACGTATTCCTTGCGACTCCCGTTGGGCTCGATATTGATGAGCTTGCGGTACGTCGCGTAGGACTCGGGCTCGAGGTTGCGGTCGAGCTGCCTGAGCAGGGCGTTGCCATCGAGCGCCCACGTCGGTGTCGTGAGCAGCAGTGTGAGCAGCGGCAACAACCCCCAAAGGAACGCGCGTGAAGTCAGGCGGCTAGACATGGCGCAGCGCTGTGATCGGGTCCATGCGGGCGGCCTTCCATGCCGGCTGCAGGCTCGCCAGCACCGCCACTACGAGCACGATGGCACCGATCATCACGACGTCAAAGGCGGCGATCGAGGGTGCCAGTTCAAAGACCTGGCGCGCGAAGGAAAAGTGCACCGGCCAAATGTTCAATGTGTAGACGATCCCGAGGCTCAGCGCGGTGCCGAACAGGGTGCCGATGAGCCCGAGCAGCAGGCCTTCATATATAAAGAGTGTCAGAATGCGCCGCGGCGGCGTGCCGATGGCCGCGATGGTGCCGATCTCGCGTATGCGCTCGTACACCGCCATCATCATCACATTCATGACCGAGATCAGCACGATGCCGACCAGCATGATGCGGATGAAGAGGTCAAGCAGGTCGATCATGTGCGCGATGTTTGCGAACGGCGTTAGCCCCTCCCAGGTGTGCACCTCGAGCGCCGGCTGCCCCTGAGCGTTGTGGATGACAGAAAGCGCCTGCTCGAGCTCGGACTTGGCCTGCGCGATATGCGCCGGATCTTTCAGGCGGATAGCGATCTCGCTCACCTCGGGCGCCGTCATGCGCAGTAACTCGCGCGCGTCGTCGATGTGGATGTAGCCGTCGCGTCCGCCGGGCCCGGTCACGTCCCCGAGTACGCCCTGCACGGCGAAGGTTTTGCCGTTGACCGAGCCGTCGAGGTTGGTCGCGACCAATACGACCGTGTCACCGACCTTGAGCTTCATGCCCTTGGCGAGGATTTCGGGGATCAGGATTTTGCCGCGCTCGACCAGTCCGTTGGCGGCGCTGCCCTGCACCAGTCGCTGGGCGAGCAACGGCACAGTCGCCGCCTCCTGTTGCGGGATCACGCCGTTCAGGCGGATGCTGGTGGTTTCGGTGAAATTGCTGAACATGGCCCCGAGTTTCAGGCGTAGCGACCAGGCGACGACGTCCTTCATGCCGCGCAGCGCCTGCTCGACCTGCTCCACCTGCGCCGGTTTCATGTTGAGGTTTAGCGGCAGGTTGTCGATCGAGGCGACGTAGCCTTTGCGGTGCACTTGCAAGTGCCCGAGCATGGAGTCGGTGATCTGGCCGACGATGAGGTTTTTGAACGAGCCCGAGACTGAGACAAATACCAGCACCGCCACGATCCCGAGGATAATGAGCCCCGCGGTGAGCAGCGTGCGGCGTCCGTAGCGCGCGAGATTGCGGGCGGCGAGCTTCAATACCTTAAGCATGGGCGCCCCCGGCGTTCACCAGCCGCCCGTCCTCGAGTGCAAAAGTCACCTCGGCCTCGCCCATGATCTTGGGATCGTGGGTGGAGAAGATGAAGGTGGTGCCGAAATCATCGCGCATCTTCTTCATCAGCTCGAGGATGCGATAGGCGGTGTCGTGGTCGAGGTTGGCGGTCGGCTCGTCGGCCAGCACCAGCTTCGGTTGCGTCGCGAGCGCCCGCGCCACCGCCACGCGCTGTTTTTGGCCGCCCGAGAGCTGGTCCGGGCGCTTGTCTGCCTGGTCCGACATCCCCACCGCCGCGAGTAGCTCGGTGACGCGTGCGCGACGCTTCTCCACCGACCAGTCCTGAACCATCAACAGGGGATACTCGATGTTCTCATAGGCCGTGAGCACCGGGATCAGATTGAAGTCCTGGAATATGAATCCGATGTTGGCGCCGCGAAAGTCGGCGGCGGCGCGACGGTCGAGGGCGGCGATGTCGGTGTCGAGCACCGTGAGTCGGCCTGCGCTCGGCTTGTCGAGGCAGCCGATCATGTTGAGCAGGGTGCTCTTGCCGCTGCCGGAGGGGCCGACGAAGGCGACGAAGGCGCCGGCGTCAATCGCAAAATCGACGCCGCGCACCGCGGGGACGTCCACGTCGCCGGCGCGGTAGGTCTTGCTAAGCTGGCTGGCGACAACCAGAGACACACGGCCTCCTTTGGATCGGCTCCCGTATTCGAGAGACGGGCGACATATTAGACAGCGCCTAACGGCCAGCGTTGATGCACATCAACAAACACGTACGGCGTATCGGGCTATTATCGCAGCCAGTAGTTGGCATGGCAGGCGACGCACCGTTGCGTGAGTTCCGACAGGGCGCCGAGCGCCCGCGTGACGCCGCCTTCGACTTCCGCCTCCTGCGCCATGCGCGCGAAGCGGCTCGCGGTGCATCGTCATGCCGAGCTCCTGCATCGGTTTGGGCATGTACGGGGCGAGATGCGATGCCCCGTGCGCCTCGAGCGAGCTCATGCCGATGCGGTTTTCCGCATCGAGACGATGACGGTTCGGAACATGAGCGATTTCTCACTTATGTTCTCTATTTAAGGTTCAGCGCCTCTTTCACGATCCCGTCCAACAGATCCTCGACCGCTTTGAGCGAGGTTCTCGAGGCGTCCGACCCGACGAGCTGCGGTCGGCGGTAACCGACGTACACTGTTTTTGGGTCCTTCGGAAGGGTGTAGATCACGACGATGTACGGGCAGAAGACGATATTGGACGGATCGGCCTGCATCATGCGGCGCGACACCGTGGCCGAGCAGAATTGCAGCGATTCGGCCTTGCCGTAGATGTTGCCGGCGAGCCCGAGATCCTTGCCGGTGCGCTCGAGCATGTCGCTGATGTGCGAAACGTGGTCCACCACCAGGCCGCGGTTGGTGATCGCGATCTCCACGTCTTCTCTGACCGAATCGAAATCGCCCCTGGTGGTGTAGAGCTTGAGATAATCGTTTTCGGCCGCAGACGCGGAAGACAGCGCGGCGCCGGCGAACAGACCGAAAACGAGCGCTGGGACAGCAAGGCGATTCATGAGTTTCTCCAGAACATTCAGTGAATCAGGGCGCCGGAGTATAACCCAGATGACGGGCGAGAAACGCGGGATATTCCCCGAGGGGTGAATATCCAGCGGACATTGTTGCGCTCAGTAACGGTGCGGTCCGCCGCCCATGCCGCCGCCGGGACCCATGCCACCGGGCCCGCCACCATAGCCTGGACCCATGCCGCGCGGTGGCGGCTCGGCCGGAAGCGTCACGCCGCGTTCCTTCGCGCGCACCTGCATTTGCTCGTGATGTTCCTTGCGGATCCTCTCCCGGTCTTGCTCGGTTTTCGCGGCCTGCATGCGAGCGCGGTACTGGTTGCGCTCCTGCTGGGTCATCAGCTGCGAGCCGTAAATCTGGTTGTCCTGAATCTGGCCCTGCGTCTGCAGGCGGTCCTGGTCGCGGGTGCGGTTCTGATCCTGATCCGCGGCATACGCGACGGTCGCCATGGCCGGTAGCAGGGCCGCGAGCACGGCGGCATAAATCAATGTGTGTTTCATGACAGTTCTCCTTAACGCTTTGATTGAATGACGCTTCAGTTTCCTGCGCGAAGGAAAATACGTCCTACAGATGTCGACAACTTTGATCGACATCAAAATCCCGCATCAACCTGAAGACACATGTAATAACGCAGGAATGCCGGTACCGTGCACCGCCGCACCTGTGACCAATCGTCGCAGCCGGAAACCGCATGCTCAGGCGATGGACGCAGACGAACTGAATCCTGTATCACGGCCAGAGCTGGGCCGCGCCGCGCACGCCGGAGGAATCGCCATGCACGTGCGGCAGGATTTTGGTGCGCAGCTCGTCGTTGAAAACATATCGCTCGATGCACGCGCGGCCTTCGGTGTAGAGGCGCGCGATATTGGACACGCCGCCGCCGAGCACCACGGCGTCGGGGTCGAGAATGTTGACCACCACCGACAGCGCGCGACCGAAACGGTCGAGGTAACGCTGCATCGCGGCCTCGGCGCGAACGTCGCCCTCGGCGGCACGCGCGGCGATCGTGAGCGCACCGTGCGCCGGGTTGCCGCCGTGCGCGACGAAGTCGCGCGCCAGTCCCGGGCCGGACAGAAATGTCTCGACGCATCCGCGCTTGCCGCAATAGCAGGGCGGGCCGTCAGCGTCGAGGACGTTGTGTCCCCATTCGCCGGCGATATGCTGCGGTCCTTCGTGCAATTTCCCGTGAAACACGATGCCGCCGCCCACACCCGTCCCCAGGATCGCGCCGAACACCACGCCGTGATCTTTGCCGGCGCCGTCGAGCGCTTCGGACAGCGCAAAACAGTTGGCGTCGTTGGCGAGGCGGACCGGACGCGAGAGTATCCTTTCCAAATCGGTCTTGATGGGTTTGCCGTTCAGGCACACGGTGTTGGAGTTCTTGAGGCATCCGGTGCGCGCGGAAATCGCGCCCGGCGTGCCGATGCCGACGCGGCAGGGTTGCCCCGCTTTTTCCTCGAGATCGAGCACCAATGCCCGGATGTTGCGCAGGATCGCCTCGTAGCCGTCTGCCTGCGGCGTCGGCAGCCGCTCGCGCGCCAGGATATTGCCGGCATCGTCCATCACGATGCCTTCGGTCTTGGTGCCGCCCAGGTCGATGCCGATGCGCGCCATGCTTCAGTCCATCGCGGGTCGCGGCAGGCGCTGCTCAGTCGCGGCCAGCAGCATGTAGGCGGTCAGCGCCGCCGCGACCGAGGTGAGATAGGGCTGCGGCAGAGCGAGCACGTACTCGCCCGCGACCCAGGTGCCGGTGCCGGCGATGAGCGCGCCATAGGCGGCGCGCGTGTAGCCAAAACGACTGAATAGCCCGATCACCGCAGTGACAAAAATGCCGGCGCTGCCGAAGGCGGAGGCTTCCTCGACCAGGTGGTAAATGCCCTCGGCGTGAAGAGCGAGCACGTAGGCAAGCACGCCGCCGACAATCACGCAAATGCGCGCCACGCGCACCTTGGCCAGCGCGCTCAGATGCGGTTTGAGCGGCACCACGAGGTTGTGCGAGGTCAAGGCGGCTGCGGCGAGCAGGGCGCCGGCCACGGTCGAGAGGATGGCGGAAATGACGGCGCCGCTGAAGACGACGTACGGCAGCGTCGGCAGAAATTTCTGCGCCACCTGCGGCAGCAGCCGTTCCGGCTCCGCCAGATCGGGCAGGAGACGCGCGCCGATCAGGCCGACAAAAACAGGAATCAGGCCGAACACGAGATAGATTCCGCCCGCTGTCAGCGAGGCGCGACGCGCCACCTGCGGCGTGTGTGAGGCGAGGATGACGGCGATCAGTTCCTGTGCCAGCGCCGAACCCAGGATCGGCACCGCCCAGCGTTCCATCACTTCGAGCGGCGGACCCTCGAAGAGCCGCAGTCGCTGCGGGTCGATCGCGGCCACGGCCGCGTGTACGCCGCCCACGGCGTTGACCACCACCAGCAGCAGGATGATCAGACCGACCATTACCAGCACGCCCTGGATCAGATCGGTCACGGCATCGGCCAGCAGCCCGCCGTAGACGGTGTAGAGGATCACGACGCCGGCAGCGATCGCGATAGCGAACTCCACGTTGAAATCGGAGGAAGTCGAAATCACCTGCCCGAGCGCGCGAATCTGCGCCGCCGCCCACATGATGGAGGTCGGTACCAACAGCAGCGTCGCGAGCCGCTCTACGCCCGGCGAGAATCGCTGGCGGAACAGGTCGGCGAACGTCGTGAGCTTGCGCCGCCACAACGGCACCGCAAACACGCACCCCATGAGCAGCAGGCACATCGTGTAGCCGAACGGATCGGCGGTGCTGTTCGAGAGGCCGCCCTGATACACCGCGCCGGCGGCGCCGATGCAGGTTTCGGCGCCGAACCAGGTGGCGAAAATGGTGAAAGTGGCGAGCCCGACGCCGAAACGCCGCCCGGCCAGAAGGTAGTCGTTCTCGCCGCGAATGCGGCGCGCGACGATGACGACGATCAGCAATTGGATCAGAACATATGCCAGGATGCCGATCAGCACCGGACTCACGCGCGCGGTCCTATTTCAAACCTTCGATCCAGCGGTCGTAAATCCTGTCGGCGACGGCTTGCAGCCGTCGCACGCGCGCGTCGAGATCGGCCGTCATGGTTTGCGGATTCTGGACCGTCGCGCATGCCGGCGCGAGCTCGTCGGCGCCCACGCGCGCCCACTCGCGCACCAGGTCGGCGGTCATCTCGATGTGGCACTGGAAGGCGAGGGTCTTGCCGAGCACAAACGCCTGGTTGGCGCAATCGCGCGAGCCGAGGACGCGCGTTGCGCCCGGCGGGATCGAGAACGTTTCGCCGTGCCAGTGAAACGCTTCGAACTCATCCGGCAGGCCGTCGAGCCACCGGCGCGCCACCGGATTGTCGACGCGGCTGACCGGCAGCCAGCCGATTTCCTTGACCGGATTTTTCGTGATCACGCCGCCGAGCGCCTTGCTTATTAATTGTCCGCCCAGACAGTGGCCGAGCACCGGGACGTCGGCGGCGACGGCCCGGCGAATCAGTTCAGCGACTTTCGGAATCCATGGCAGGGGATCGTTGACGCTCATCGGTCCGCCCATCAGCACGACGCCTGAAATGCCGTCTATGCTTGAGGGTATGGGATCGTCCCGGTCGACGCGGACCAGCCGATGCGACAGGCCGTGGCGGTCGAGATAGTCGGCCAGGTAACCCGGTCCCTCATGCGGCGCATGGCGGAAAACAAGAAGGTCCTGCATGCGCCGATTGTATCGTCAGGTCCGGAATTCCGAAACACCATGAAACGTTCTTCCGTTTTGAAAATTGCATTGCTCGGCGCCGGTCTGTTCGTCG
>Ga0187774_10000986_pt1 | contig 9986 bp, 12 predicted proteins | sample 0216_BV02_MP05_2_FD_133152 | JGI IMG/M metagenome (GOLD analysis project Ga0187774, IMG submission 133152) | Tropical peat soil microbial communities from peatlands in Department of Meta, Colombia - 0216_BV02_MP05_20_MG | ecosystem: Environmental > Terrestrial > Soil > Wetlands > Peat | place... | reverse complement strand
GATGCCGAATACCTCGTCCAGGCAGGCGAGCAGCTCGTCTAGCAGCTTGCCGAATTCGGTGCAGCGCGTCAGCCGCTCGCTCGCGGCGCGCAGCGCGGCGAGCAGGCTCTTCTTCGGCGCCGATGGCGGAACTTCCCTGCCGGGCCGCCGCTCGATCGCCAGCACGCGATAGACGTCCGCGCCGCGCAGGCGGAATACGCCGCTCATGCCGCTGTGCGAGGCGATGCCGGCGAGCTTGGCCTTCATGCGCTCGAACAGCGGCCCCTCGGTCTCGGTGCGCAGGTACTCGAGCGCGAGCCGGTACTGCGCCGCGGTTCCGGGATCGATCACGGCCACCGCGGCGCGCGGGTTGGCGAGCACGTTCTCGCGCGTCTTGTTGAAGAACTGGAACGACAGCGCGACGTGCCCGCCGTCGACGTAGTGCACCTGCGAGACCTGGCTCACGTTCGGCGTGCCGTCCGCGGCGCAGGTGGCGACCGTAGCCGGCACCGAGCCTTCGAGGCAGTCGCGGATCGAGTCGACGGTGATCATGGCGCAGCGGCGCGCAGCGGCGCTCCGGCGCCCGGCCCCGGCGTCTGCGTGAACGCGGCCGAGGGCGTGAAGCCGAGCGCGACGAGGTCCGCGGCATCCAGCGACAGCAGCGCGCGGCCCATCTCGGCACGATAGCCGAGCGGGTCGATCTCGCGCGCGAAGGCCTCGACGTAGCGCGCGACCATCTCGAAATCCCCGGCCGCGGGCGCTCCGACCTCGGCGTCGGTGCCTTTCAGCTGCACCGAGCGATGGCTGCTCGGCAGCGTGAAGACCGCGGCCACGACGCGCGCGGCCCGCACCGCCCCGATCACCGACTCCGACTTCGAGCGCGCGAGGAACAGCGTGGCGCGCCGCCGGTCCGGCGCGATGTGGCAGCCCGAGGCGCGCACCAGTACCGGCAGGTTGCCCGCCGCGCGCGAGGCGACGTAGATCGACACCGGGCCGCACAGGAACGCGGCGAGCTCCTCGTCGATCAGCGGCGGCTGGCTCATGGGCAGGGATTGAACCACGAACCTGTCCGCTGCGGCATGCGCTAGACTCGGCGCCCATGAAATCGTTCTGGATCCACGCCGAGCCGGGGCGCACGCGGCTCGAGGCGCGCGAGATCGAGCGCCCTTCTCCGGGCGCCGGTCAGCTGCTGGTGCGCGTGCGCGCGGCGAGCCTTAACCGCGGCGAGTTCATCGCCGGCGCGGGCCTGCACGCGAAGGCGCCTGCTCCCAAGCCCGCCGGCGGCGAGGCGGCGGGCGAGGTGGCCGCGCTCGGCGCCGGCGTGGCGGGCTTCGCGCCGGGCGAGCGCGTCATGGGGCGCGCCGCGGGCGCCTTTGCGGAGTACGCGCTGATGGACGCGCGCGAGGCGCTGCCCGTGCCCGCGCGGCTCGACTGGGAGCACGCGGCGGCGGTGCCTCTCGTGTTCATGGTGGTGCACGACATGCTGATCGGCCAGGGGCGCCTCGCCGCCGGCCAATGGCTGCTCGTCACGGGCATCTCTTCGGGCGTCGGCGTCGCCGCGCTGCAGGCCGGCAAGGCGCTCGGTGCAAAAGTGATCGGAACCTCGGGCTCGGCGCGCAAGCTCGAGCGGCTGAAGGCGCTCGGCCTCGATCTCGGCCTCGCGACGCGCAAGGGCGACTTCTACGACGCGGTGATGCAGGCGACCGGCGGCAAAGGCGCCAACCTGGTGGTCAACACCGTGGGCGGCAGCGTGTTTCCGGAGTGCCTGCGCGCGCTCGCCTACGAAGGACGGCTCGCGACCGTGGGCTACCTGGACGGCGTGCTGAAGAGCGAGATCGACCTCGAGGCGCTGCACGCGAAGCGCCTGGTGCTGTTCGGCGTATCGAACAAGCTGCGCAGCGCCGCCGAGCGCGCGGCGACGGTGCGCGGCTTCGCGGCCGACCTCCTGCCGGCGATCGCCGACGGGCGCATCGTGCCGCTCGTCGACCGCGTGTTCGCGTTCGACGATCTGCCCGCGGCCAAGGCTTACATGGAGTCCGACGCGCAGCTCGGCAAGATCGTCGTCCGGCTCTAGCGGCCCCGGAACGCGGGCCGGCGCTTTTCCATGAACGCGCGCCGCCCTTCCCTGTAGTCGCTGCTGTCGAAGCACTCCTTGACCAGCGCCTTGCACGCCGCCTCGTCGAACGACGCGGGCGACGCGAGCAGCTCGCGCACGATGCGCTTGGCGGTGCGCATCGTGAGCGGCGCGTTCGCGGCGATGCCGGCGCAGGTCTCGAGCAGCTCGGCTTCGAGCGCGGCGGTCGGCACCACGCGCTGCACCAGGCCGATGCGCTCGGCGTCGGCCGCGCCGTACTGGCGCGCGGTGATCAGCATCTCGCGCGTGTTCGCCGGACCGATCGTGTCGACCAGGTTCTTGGTCGACGAGACGCGGTAGCCGAGACCCATGCGCGCCGCCGGGATGCCGAAGCGCGCGTCGTCGGCCGCGATCCTCAGGTCGCAGGTGAGCGCGATGTTGACCCCCGCCCCCAGGCAGTAGCCTCGGATCATCGCCAGCACCGGCTTGTCGCAGCGCTGCAGGCGCAGCTGCGCGCCCTCGGCGATCTCCTCGTAGCGCTGCACCGCCTCCGCGCCCGAGCGCTGGCTCTCGAACTGCGAGATGTCGGCGCCGGAGACGAAGGCCTTGTCGCCCGCGCCGGCGAGCACGATCACGCGCAGCTCCGCGTCCGATTCGAAGCGCTCGAGCACGCGCGGAATCGCCTCCCACATGTCGAGCGACACCGCGTTCCTGCGCTCCGGGTTGTTGAACACCAGCCAGCCCACCGGCCCCTGCTTCTCGGCGATCACGCGCGCGGTGAGCTCCCCGGGCGCGAACAGCGCCTGTCGCGGGATCGATTGCAGCTCCTCCCTGGTCATTGCACGGCTCCGCAGTCTCGAACGAGCCGCGATCTTAAGCCTGGCTTCAGACAGGCGGCTCAGACTGCCCGTTTTGCCACGCGAAACGGGGGATACCTGCGATGAGCCTTTTCAGGACCGAAGACTACCTTGCCGGCATAACGGCCATTCTGTTCTTGGTGGCGGTATCTCAGCTCGCGCTGTGGCTCGGACGAAACGCCCGGGTGCGGCACGACGAGGAACACCAGGACCACTAGTAGTATCGCCGTCGGTCGTGGTGCCGGCGCCGCTCCGGCGCCCAGTAGCCGTTCCACGCCCAATAGCCCGGCGCCCCGATGTAACGAGATGTTTCGGGGCTGCGGCACGTCGCATCGCCGGACAACAATTTGTTACCAATTCCCTGCCGGCGCGCGCGGCGCCGAGGGTAACGTATGCTCATGAAGTACGAGCACGGAGTTCATCACATGAAAAGGCGATACCCGCTGCTTGCCGCGCTCGCCTTGGCGCTCGGCGTCGCGTTCGCCGGCCCCGCGTCCGCGCACGGTCATGCGGACGTGCATTTCGGGCTGTACATGGGCGGACCGCTCGGCTGGCCCTACTACTATCCGCCCGCCTACTACCCCTCACCGTATTACTATCCGCCGGCGGTCGTGCAGCCTTCCTCGCCGCCGGTGTACATCGAGCGGCAGGACGTCGCGCCCGAGAGCGCACCATCCAGCTCGTACTGGTACTACTGTCCGGATGCAAAGGCCTACTATCCTTACGTCAAGCAGTGCCCTGGCGGCTGGCAGCGCGTCGAGCCTCAGCCGCCCCAGTGATTCTCGGAGGAACCGGAACATGAAACCCGTCGCCCACCTGTCGCTTCTCGCCGCCGCGGCGCTTGCGCTCGGCGGCTGCGTGGTCGCGCCGCCGAGCGGGCCGAGCGTCATGGCGCTTCCCGGCGAGGGCCGCAACTTCGATCAGTTCCGCGCCGATGACGCCGACTGCCGGCAGTACGCCAACATGCAGATCGGCAACGGCACGCCGCAGCAGGCCTCGGTCAACAGCGGCGTGGCGAGCGCCGCGATCGGTACCGCCATCGGCGCCGCTGCGGGCGCGCTGATCGGAGGTCACGAAGGCGCCGCGGTCGGAGCCGGCACCGGCCTGCTGGTCGGCTCGACCGCGGGAATCGGCGCGGCGAACGCCTCGGGCTACACGCTGCAGCAGCGCTACGACATGGCCTACACGCAATGCATGTACGCCAAGGGCGACAAGGTACCTGCGGCGGCGGAGTCGGCGCCGCACTACCGCCGCCGCGTGTACTACGACTCGGCTCCGCCGCCCCCACCGCCGCCTCCGGGGTACTACCCGCGCTGAAGCGAATCGCCGGGTCGCCGGCAGGGACATCGGTTCGCAGGAGGGCAACGGCCATCTGTTACCCTAGGCGCCCCCAAAGCAGAGGAGCAGGCGCTTGTCCCGCCTGGAGGCACGGCTGCGGGCCCTCGCGCCCGGACTGCTGCGCGGCATCCTGCGCGGCGTCGAGAAGGAGAGCCTGCGCGTTGCGCCCGACGGCTCGCTGGCGCGCACGCCGCATCCGGCGGGCCTCGGCTCGGCGCTCACGCACCCGCACATCACCACCGATTTCAGCGAGTCGCAGCTCGAGCTGATCACCGGCGCGCACGAGCGGATCGAGGACTGCCTCGCCGAGCTGACGCGCATCCACCAGGAGGTCTACCGCCACGTCGGCGACGAGCTGCTGTGGGCGACGAGCATGCCGTGCCGGCTGCCGGCGGAGGAGGACATCCCGCTCGGGCAGTACGGCCGCTCGAACGTCGGCCGGGCGAAGACCATCTACCGCCGCGGCCTCTCGTACCGTTACGGGCGGCGCATGCAGACCATCTCGGGCGTGCACTACAACTTTTCGCTGCCGGAGGCCGCCTGGCCGGCGCTGCGCGGCGCGGACGGCGTTGCGGGCGGCGACGGCGCCTATCGCAACGACGCCTACTTCGCGCTGATCCGGAACTTCCGGCGCCACTCGTGGCTGCCGATCTACCTGATCGGCGCCTCGCCCGCCGTGTGCAGCAGCTTCGTCGCCGGCCGCGGGCACCGCCTGCTCGAGCTCGCCGCGGGCACGCTGCACCTGCCGCACGGCACCTCGCTGCGCATGGGGCCGCTCGGCTACCAGAGCGAGGCGCAGGCCTCGCTCGCGGTGAGCTTCAACGCGCTGAAGCACTACGCCACGTCGCTCTACCCGGCGCTCACCCGGCCGTACCCGCCGTACGAGGCGATCGGTCTGCGCGACGGCGACGACTACCGCCAGCTCTCCACGACGCTGCTGCAGATCGAGAACGAGTTCTACGGCACCATCCGTCCCAAGCGCCGTATCGAGCCCGGCGAGCGTCCGCTGCACGCGCTCGGCGCGCGCGGCGTCGAGTACGTCGAGGTGCGCCTGGTCGATCTCGATCCTTTCGACCCGATCGGCGTCGGCGCGCAGACGATGCGCCTGCTCGACGTGTTCCTGCTGCACTGCCTGCTCGCCGACAGCCCGCCCGACACGCCCGAGGAAATCGCGTTCATCTCGCGCAACCAGCATCGCGCCGCCGAGCGCGGCCGCGAGCCGGGGCTGCGCCTGGACCGCGGCGGTCGCGAAATCGCGCTCGCCGACTGGGGGCGCAGGCTGCTCGACGAATGCGCGCCGATCGCGGCTGCGCTCGACGCGGCGCACGGGGCCGGGCACTACGCGGAGGCGCTCGGCGCGGCAAGCGCGACGCTCGCCGACCCCTCGCGCCTGCCGTCGGCGCGCGTGCTCGCGGAGCTGCGCCAGCGGCATGCCGGCTCCTACGTGGATTTCGCCGCCGAGCAGTCGGCGCGCCACCGCGAGACCTTGCGCAGCCTGCCGCCCGCGCCGGGCGCGCAGGCGGCTTTCGAGCGCATGGCCGCCGCGTCGCTCGCCGAGCAGAAGGCGATCGAAGCGGCCGACCGCGAGCCGTTCGAAACCTACCGCCAGCGATACCTGTCCCAGGACCTGCTCGTCGGCCCTTACCTGCGCGGCCCCTGAGCTAGGGGTTGCCGATGTAGTCGCGCTTGGCGAGCTCCACGCCGTTGTGGCGCAGGATGTCGTAGGCCGTGACGACGTGGAAGTAGAAATTGGGCAGGGCGAAGCCGAGCAGGTACTGCATGCCGCGCCATTTCTGCTCGCTCCTGCCGAGCTTGAGCACGATCTCGCGCTCCTCGCTGCCGTCGATCTGGGCGGGCGTGAATCCCTTGATGAACTCCATGGTCCTGGCGATGCGCGCCTTGAGCTCCGGCAGCGTCGTCTCGACGTCCTCGTGACGCGGGTTATCGGCGCCGGCCAGGCGCGCCACCGCGCCCTTGGCGTTGTCGCACGCGATCTGCACCTGGCGCGCGAGCGGCAGCATGTCGGGGTACAGCCGGCAGCCGGGCAGGGTCGCGGGGTCGAGCTTCCTCTGCTCGGCATAGGCCTGCGCCTTGTCCAGGATTGCCGCCAGGTTGCCGAGCGTGCCGAGAAAGCGCGGTGCGCTCGCGTGGTACATCGATATGCCCATGGCAGCCCCTCCGGGGGGTGGAAGATGAGGAGGCGCATTCTAGCGCCCCGGCTTGCGGTACACTGATTGCGGGAGGAGTAACCGGACACGCGAGGCTACGGGAGACGATGCGCGAGATTCTGGGTGTCACGCAGGACTCGCCGCAAAGGCGGCGGCGCTGGTTTCACGACGAGTACTTCGACCTTTTCGTATCGCAGGCATCCGACGGCAACCTCGACCGCTTCGAGCTGTGCTACGGGCCGGATGCCACCGAGCGCGCGCTGGTGTGGGACCGCGAGCGCGGCTACTTTCACGACGGCACCAATCTGCTGGCAGCGAAGGACATCGCCGGGCGCTTCGACACGGTGGCGCCTGCGCTGCCCGGCGAGGTGGCCGCAGCGGTGCTGCGCCGCCTGCAGGAGTACGCCCAGCGCGGCGCGGTCGCGCAGGCGCGGCGCAAGCGCTTCCGGCGCGCCGACTGGCAGCGGCGCGAGGCCTGAAGCCCGCGCCGCCGGCGCTACAGGTCGAAGAACACCGTCTCCTTCGGGCCCTGCATGCGGATGTCGAAGCGGTAGGCCGCGCCGCCGGGATGCGCTTCGCGCCGCGCGACGAGGGTCGCGCGCCGCTCGGGCGGCAGCGCGGCGAGCACCGGGTCGCGCGCGTTCGCCTCGGCTTCGTCGTCGAAGTACACGCGCGTGAAGGCGTGGCTCAACATGCCGCGCATGGTGACGATGACGTCGATGTGCGGCGCCTCGCCGGGCGCGGCGGCGCCGGGCTTCACGGTGTCGAACCAGAAGTGCAGCGACGCATGCGTGCCGGTGCCGCAGCGCCCGAAGCCGCGAAAGTCGCTCGCGCGGGCTTCGGAGACCGAGGCGACGAAGCGCCCCTCGGCGTCGGGCTGCAGGATCTCGATCATCGCGTCGTTCACCGGCACGCCGTCGCCGTCGAACACGCGCCCGGTTAGCCGGATGTGCTCGCCGCGCGCCTCGGGCCCGGCGATCGCGGGGCCGAACGGGCTCTTGTAGTCGTAGCCGTACTGCTCGGGAGTCAGGCCGTAGGCGAAGTACGGCCCGACGGTCTGCGAAGGGGTCTGCTTGAGCGTCATGGCCTATCTCCCCATCGGCGTTTCGGCCGCGCCGCGCAGCACGATGTCGAACTCGAAGCCGAGCGCGAAGCCCGGCTCGCCGACCGCATCCAGGTTCAGCTGCGAGACGAGCCGCTCGCGCGCGCCCTCGGGTGCGCTCTGGTAGATCGGATCGAGCGCGAGCAGCGGGTCGCCCGGGAAGAACATCTGCGTGACCAGGCGGCTCGCGAAGTACTCGCCGAACAGCGAGAAGTGGATGTGATTCGGGCGCCAGCCGTTCGGGTGGTTGCCCCAGGGATACGCGCCCGGCTTGACGGTGAGGAAGCGGTAGCGGCCCTGCGCGTCGGTGAGGCAGCGTCCCGCGCCGAGGAAATTCGGGTCGAGCGGCGCGTGGTGCTGGTCGACCTTGTGCACGTAGCGGCCCGCGGCGTTCGCCTGCCAGATCTCGACCAGCGTGTTCGCGACCGGGCGCCCGCCTTCGTCGAGCACACGGCCGGTGACCACGATGCGCTCGCCGAGCGGCTCGCCGTTCTTCGCCGCGTTCTGGGTGAGGTCGTGGTCGAGCGGACCGATGTCCTCGTGCCCGTAGACCGGCGCGCGGCGCTGGGCGAGCGCGCGCGCGAGCGGCACCAGCGGCTTGGTGGGACCGCGCTTGATGGTCGACTTGTAGGCGGGATAGACGTACGGGGGATGGCTCGCCCAGTCGCGCGGCGTCAGGCGCTCGGCGACGGGCGGTTGCGGCGAGACGACTGCGGCCATGCGGGCTCCTCGTTGATCGAAGTCAACAAATCTAGCTGGCACGAAAAGTTATGTATATTGACGTTTTCTGCCTGAACGCATAACCACTGGTTATACAAGCATGCTGGACGGACGCCTGAAGTTGCGCCACCTCCAATGCTTCCTCGCGGTCGCGGAGGAGCGCTCGATCCAGCGCGCGGCCGAGCGGCTCGCGATCACGCAGCCCGCGGTGTCCAAGACGCTGCGCGAGCTGGAGGAGATCGTCGGCGCGCCGTTGTTTCGCCGCGGGCGCCGCGGGGCCGTGCCGACCACCGCGGCCGAAGTGTTCCTGCGCCATGCGCGCGCGAGCGTCGCGGCGCTCGAGCAGGGCGTCGACAGCCTGGCGCAGGCGCGCCAGCGCGGCGGCGTCGTGCTGCGCCTCGGCCTGCTGCCCTCGGTCGCGCCGTGCTTCGCGCCGCCGGCGGTGCTGCGCTTTCGCGCCGAGATGCCCGGCACGCTGCTGCGGGTGGCGAGCGGACCGAACGCGCTGCTGCTCGCGCAACTGCAGCACCGCGAGCTGGACCTCGCGCTCACGCGCCTGTCGGATCCCGAGCACATGACCGGTCTCACCTTCGAGCATCTGTACGCCGATGCGCTCGCGCTCGTCGTGCATCCGGACCATCCGCTGCTCGGCGAGCGCGAGCCGGGCCTGGAGCGCGCGCTGCGCTACCCGGCGATCGTCGCGACGCCGGGCACCACCCTGCGCCAGAGCGCCGAGAGCCTGGTGGCCGCGCACGGACTCGCGCTGCCCGAGGACCGCGTCGAGACGCTGTCGGTTTCGTTCGCGCGCGCGCTCACGCGCGCCGGCGACTTGGTGTGGTTCGCGCCGATCGGCGCGATCGAGATCGACCTCGCCGCCGGGCTGCTCGCGCGCGTTCCGCTGTCGACCGCTGGCACCGAGGAGCCAATCGGCCTCGCGCTGCGCGCCGACGCGGCGCCCGGCCCCGCGCTGCAGGCGCTTATCGGCGCGATCCGCGCTGAGGCCGCGCGCTGGCGCCAGGAGCGCGCCTAGGGGCGGCGCGCCGGTCGATGAAGTAGCGCTTGCCGACCGCGGAGGGCGCCAGCTCCTCCTCGCCGAAGGCCTGCGCGAGCGCCGCGAGCGCGCGCCAGCCGGTGCAGTGCCCGGGCGCGAGCAGCTTGGGCGCGAGCTTCTTCAGGTCGCGCACGGTCTCCGGTATCGCCTTCTCGGTGACGCCGGCGAGATGAAAGCCGCCCAGCACGCCGTGCAGCGGCACGTCGGGGAACAGCTCCGCGGCATGCCTGACCACGTTGATCACCCCGGCATGCGAGCAGGCCGTGAGCACCACCAGGCCCCTGCCCTTCACGCGCACGGCCACGAAGCGCTCGTCCATCAGCAGCGGATCGGGCTCCCAGGACTTCCCGTCCGCGCTGCGCCGCACGTGCCCCGGCAGGCCCACCTCGTAGGAAGTGCGGCGCGGGATCTCGCCGCTCAGGTAGAACGCTCCGCCGCACAGCAGCTGCGGCTCGCGCGTGTTCACCACGCGCGCGCCCGCGTCGGCGAGCAGCGCCGGATCGGGCACCGGCTCGTGCACGAACAGCTCGCCGCTCGGGCGCTGGACGGCGCGCTGCGCGAACATGCCCGGATGCACGTAGCACTCGACGCCGCCCTTGCCGCGGTCGCGCACGATCGCCTCGAGCGCCGCGAGCAGCCCGCCGGCGTGGTCCCAGTGCCCGTGCGACAGCACCACCGACTCGATGCCGGCGAAGTC
>Ga0187774_10000985_pt1 | contig 9988 bp, 7 predicted proteins | sample 0216_BV02_MP05_2_FD_133152 | JGI IMG/M metagenome (GOLD analysis project Ga0187774, IMG submission 133152) | Tropical peat soil microbial communities from peatlands in Department of Meta, Colombia - 0216_BV02_MP05_20_MG | ecosystem: Environmental > Terrestrial > Soil > Wetlands > Peat | place... | reverse complement strand
GCCGCCAGCGCGCGGTCGGCCAGCACCGCCTTCCGCCTGGCCCGGTCGCGCACGGGCGGCTCCAGGGGTGGCAGCAGGCCGAAGTTCGCGTTCATCGGCTGGAAGCCGCCCGGGTCCGCATCTCGAAGATACGCGAGCAGCGCGCCCAGCATCGTGGTGGGCGCCGGGATCCGCGGCTCCAGTCCCCGGAGCACGCGCGCGAGGTTGAGCCCCGCCAGCAGACCAGTGCCGAGCGACTCCGTGTAGCCCTCCACGCCGGTGAGCTGGCCCGCGACGAACGTGGCGGCGGCATCCTTGAGGGCGAGGCACGGCGAGAGACACGCGGGGCTGTTGAGGTAGCTGTTCCGGTGGATCGAGCCGTAGCGGAGGAACTCTGCCGCCTCGAGCCCGGGAACCGTGCGGAGCACCCGCTGCTGCTCGCCGGTCTTGAGGCGCGTCTGGAACCCCACCAGGTTCCACATCTGCCCCGCCCGGTCCTCCCTGCGCAGCTGGAGGACGGCGTGCGGCCCGCGCCCCGTCACGGGATCGGTGAGGCCCACCGGCTTCATCGGGCCGAAGCGCAGCGCATCCCGACCGCGCGCGGCCAGCTCCTCGACCGGGAGGCAGCCCTCGAAGTACGGCACCCCGTCGAAGTCGTGGGCCTGGTAGCGATCCGCTCCGCTGAGGGCCGCCACGAACGCCCCGTATTCTGCCTCCGTGAGCGGCGCGTTGAGATAGTCGTCGCCCTCGCCCTTGCCGTAGCGTGACGCCGCGAACAGGCGCGTCCGATCCAGCGAGTCGGCCGCGACGATGGGGGCGATGGCGTCGTAGAAGGCGAGGGACCCCGTTCCGAGCCGTCGCGCGAGAGCGGCGGCGAGTCGATCCGAGGTGAGCGGGCCGGTGGCGACGATGCCGGGGGATGGGAGGTCCCTCGCCTCCTCACGCACCACGCGCACGTTGGGGTGCGAAGACACGAGCTCGGTCACGCGCCCGGAGAACACGACGCGATCCACGGCGAGCGCGGCCCCCGCGGGCACCCGTGCCTCGTCGGCACACCGCAACAGCAGGCTGCCCAGTAGCCGCAGCTCCGCCTTGAGCAGTCCGTGGGCGTTGAGGGTCTCGACGCTCTTGAAGGAGTTGCTGCAGACCAGCTCGGCCAGGAGATCCGTCTGGTGCGCCGGCGTGCCCACGCCCGGCCGCATTTCCGCCAGCGTGACCTTGATGCCACGTTCCGCCAGGGCCCACGCGGCCTCGCACCCCGCGAGGCCGCCCCCGACGACCGTAGCGCTCAGCGCAGCGCCGGTGTGACCTCCCCCGCCCCCGCTGCCACCGCGGCCGGGTCCTCCACCGCGAACTCCGTCCCGCACTTCAGGCACTTCCGGAACGCCCCCCTCGCCTTGGTCTGCTTGTTCTCCGCGCCGACGTAGCCGCACGATGGGCACGTCACCGGCACCGGCCGGTTCCAGACCGAGAAGTCACACTCCGGATACCGCGAGCACCCGAAGAAGGCGCGCCCGCGCTTACTGCGCCGCTCCGCCAAGTCGCCGACCCCGCACTTCGGACACTTCACGCCCAGCGGCACGGGCCGAGTGAACTTGCACTGGGGGTAGCGAGTGCACGCCAGGAACTCCCCGTATCGCCCGGTCTTGATCACCATCGGAGCACCACACTCCGGGCAGACCTCGTCCGTAGGCCGGTCGGGCGCGCGCGGCTTCCTGAGGGACTTGGTGTACTTGCACTCCGGATCGTTCTCCTTGGTGCAGGCGATGTAGGGCCCGAACCGCCCGGCTTTGGCCACCAGCGGGCTGCCACATCGCGGACAGCGCTGGTCCGCGAGTCCCTCGAGGTTGTGCGCCTCGGAGATCATGTCCTCCGGCCGCGCCTTCGCGAGGGACGTGGAGAACGGGTTCCAGAAGTCCTTCAGCACCTCCAGCCTGGTGAGCTCGCCCTCTTCGATGCGGTCGAGCTCCCCCTCCATCTCGCTCGTGAATTCGACGTTGAAGATATCGGGAAACCGCGGGATGAGGAGCTTCTCGACCGTTGCCCCGAGCTCCGTCGGGTGGAAGCGTTTCTCCTGCACGCTCACGTAGTGGCGCGCCAGCAGTGTGCTCGTGATCTGGGAGTAGGTGGACGGCCGCCCGATGCCGAGCCGCTCCAGCTCCTTGACCAGCGACGCCTCGCTGTAGCGCGGCGGCGGCTCGGTGAAGTGCTGCTCGGGGACCAGCGCCTTCAGGGTGACCCGGTCCCCGACGGCGAGCGGGGGCAGCGGCGGCAGATCGTCGAGCGTGCGCCCCTCACCCTGTTCGCGCGCCTCGTGGTAGAGGCGGTGGTAGCCGTCGAACACGATCACCGACCCTGTGGCCCGGAACAGGTAGCGCCCGAGATCGAAGTCCACGGTCGTCGTGTCGTAGACGATGGGCGCCATCTGCGACGCCACGAAGCGCTGCCACACGAGCTGGTAGAGCCTGAACTGATCGGGCGTGAGATCCCTCTTCACGTGCTCCGGAGTGCGCTCCACCTCGGTCGGCCGGACCGCTTCGTGCGCATCCTGCGCCTGCGGGTTCTGCGACCCGCCGTAGAAGTTGGGCGCCTCGGGCAGATACTGGCGGCCGTACTGGCGGGCCACATACGCGCGGGCGGCCTCCACCGCGCTGGGCGCAACCCGGGTGGAGTCGGTCCGCATGTAGGTGATCAGCCCCACCGCGCCCTCGTCACCCAGCTCCACGCCCTCGTACAGCTCCTGTGCCGCCCGCATGGTCCGCTTGGAGGAGAACCCCAGGCGCTTCGCCGCCTCCTGCTGCAGCGTGCTGGTGGTGAACGGTGCCGGAGCGCGCTTGCGGCGCTCCTTGCGCTTCACGTCGCTGACCACGAAGGCGAGGCCACGCACTGCCTCGACCACTTCGTTGGCCGCCGCCGCCGTGTGGAGCTCCGGCTTGTGTCCCTCGAGGCGGTGGAGCTCGGCGTCGAAATCCTGCCCCGCCTTCTCGCACTGTGCCGTGATGCTCCAGTACTCCTGCGGCACGAACCGCGCGATCTCCTCCTCGCGCTCCACGATCAGCCGCAACGCCACCGTCTGCACCCTGCCGGCAGAGAGGCCGGTCTTGATGGACTTCCACAGCAGCGGGCTGACCTTGAAGCCTACCAGCCGGTCGAGGATCCGCCGCGCCAGCTGGGCTTCGACCTTCTTCTCGTCGATGCGCGTGGTGTGCGAGATCGCGCGCTGGATGGCGTCCTTGGTGATCTCGTGGAACAGGACCCGCCGCACGCGATCGCCGCCGAGCTGCTGGCGCACGTGCCAGGCGATGGCCTCTCCCTCGCGGTCAGGGTCGGTTGCGATCAGAACGCGCGACACCTCCTTGGCCGCCTTCTTCAGCTCCTGGATCGCCTTCGTCTTGCCTTTGACCGTGACGAACTTGGGCTTGAAATCCGCCTCCACGTCCACGCCTAGCTCGCGCTCGGGCAGATCCCGGATGTGCCCCACGGTCGCCCTCACCGTGTAGCCCTTGCCGAGGTATTTGCCGATCGTCTTCGCCTTGGCGGGCGACTCGACGACCACGAGCGTGCCACTGTCTGCCATCGTCCCCACATTCATCCGTTGAAGTCGCGGATCGTCATCGATCCGTTTCCGGCTGTACCACCGCACTTCGGCCCGGGTTCCCCGGTGCCTCTGGCGCGGCGGGCTGGGAGTCTACCAGCCGGCGCGGGTGCGAGCAAGCGACACCACCTCGCGGGAAACCTCAGCCGCGGTGCGGCCGGTGGTTGAAACCGTGCACTCTGACTCGCGGTACAGCGCCTCGCGGGCGGCCAGCAGCGACGCTACCAGGGCCGCCGGCTCTCCCCCCTCGAGCAAGGGTCGCCCGGCCGCTCCAACTAGCCTGCGCGCGGCCTCGACCGGCTCTGTCTCGAGGTAAACCACGAGCCCCGAGCGACGCGCCGCCGTCCGGGAGGCGCCGTGCGAGACGAAGCCTCCGCCGGTCGCGAGCACGGCGGCCGGGCCACTCAGACACGCGGCGCCCAGCTCGGCTTCAAGCGCGCGGAACGAGGCCTCGCCGCTCTCCGCGAAGATCCGGTCGACCGGCTTGCCGGCCCGTCGTTCGATCTCCTCGTCGAGGTCCACGAAGCGGGCGCCAAGCGCCTCAGCCGCCAGGCGGCCCACCGTCGTCTTCCCAGACCCAGGAAGGCCGACCAGGATAACGTGCCGCCTAATCAACCGCCCCGGGTTCCCAGGAGGCCTGCCGCTCGGCCAGCCGCGCGACATAGGCGTCGAAGTTCCGGCGCATCTCGGCCAGCGAGTCACCCCCGAACTTCTCCGCATACGCGTCCGCGAGGGTCAGCGCGACTGCGGCCTCCCCCACCACGCCCAGTGCGGGCACGACGCAGACATCGGAGCGCTCGCTCTGGGCGGCGGCGGGGAGCCCCGTCGTGAGGTCCACCGAGCGCAGAGGCCGCATCAGGGTGGAGAGCGGTTTCATCGCCAACCGCAGCACCAGCGGCTCTCCGTTCGTCATGCCGCCCTCGAGCCCTCCCGCCCGGTTGGTCGCGCGCGCGAAGCCGCCGGCGCGGGCGGCGTCCGGCCCCGGGGCGCGCGCGATCTCATCGTGGGCCGCCGAGCCGGGGAGGCCGGCCAATGCGAAGCCGCGGCCCACCTCCACGCCCTTGACGGCCGGAAGCGCCATCAGCGCGGCGGCCAGGCGGCCGTCGAGCCGCCGGTCCCACGAGACGTGGCTCCCGACGCCGACAACCGTGCCGCGAGCCACCACCTCGACGACGCCGCCGAGTGTGTCGCCGGCCTCGCGCGCGGCGTCGATGCGCGCGACCATCTCGCGCTCGGCGGCAGGATCGAGACAGCGCACCGGCGACCGGTCGGCCGCCTCGTCGAGCGGTACCGGCAGCGTCGTCAGCGTCGCCGCCGCGATGCCGCCCAGCTCCACCACGTGGCTGCCGATCTCCACGCCGAACTCGGCCAGCAGGCGGCGGCACACGGCACCGGCGGCAACACGCGCCGCCGTTTCGCGCGCCGAGGCGCGCTCCAGCACGTCGCGCGCGTCCTCGCGGTCATACTTGAGGACGCCGGCGAGGTCTGCGTGCCCCGGTCGCGGACGGGTCAGCCGCCGCCGCGGTGGCTGGTCCGTCGGCTCCGCACCCATGACGTCGCGCCAGTTGTCGAAGTCGCGGTTCTCGATCAGCAGCGCGATGGGCGAGCCGAGCGTCGCGCCGGCACGCACGCCGGACAGGAACTGCACGCGGTCCGCCTCGACCTTCATCCGCGCCCCGCGCCCATAGCCCTGCATCCGGCGCGCGAGGTCGGTGTCCACCTCGGCGGCGACGAGCGGCAGGCCCGCAGGGACCCCCTCCAGGATCGCCACCAGGGCGCGACCGTGCGATTCGCCAGCGGTGGTCAGGCGGATCATGCGCTGATCATTACCTCCCAGAGAACGCGAGCCCGGCCGCGCGGCCGGGCTCTGGCGTTCCAAGCTGTCTGTTCGCCTGGCGTTACGCTGCGGCTGGGCCCCGCACGACGGCGAGGGCGGCAGCCTGCGCGCGCAGGCAGCGCGCGGGGCTAGCGATTGGTCGCTCCGGCGCTCAGGTCATCGATGATGTGCGGCGTCACCAGAATCAGGAGATCGCGACGCTCTTCCTGCGAGGTCCGGAATCCGAACAGCCTGCCAATGATCGGCAGGTCCACGAGGATCGGGATCCCCTGGTTCGCGGTGGTCACCGAGGTAACCGTCAGGCCGCCGATGACCGCGGTCTCGCCGTCCCGCACCAGGAGCTGCGTCGTGCCTTCCTGCGAGGTGAAGATGAACCCCACCTCGGAGATCGTGGACGCCTGCAGCGCGGAGTTCTCCGCGTGCAGCTCCATCAGCACCTCGCGGGTACCCGATACCACGTGCGGCGTGACGAGAAGCCGGATGCCGGTCGGCTCCAATCGCGTGGTCGCGCGGGCGGGAGCCTCGACGCCCGTGGTGACGGAGCTGACATCGATCTGGCGGATCGGCGTCCGCTCCCCGACGAACAGCTCGGCCTGGCGGTTGTCCGCCACGGTGACCTGCGGCTCAGCCTGGACGTCGGAAAGCTGCTCGGAGCGCAGCGCCTCGAGGAAGCTCGACAGCGAGTAATGGCCGAGCACCGTGGTGTAGACCAGCTTCAGCGCGGGATTGGCGTTGAACTGCGCCGACGCGTTGGCGATGCCCGCGACCGCCGTGCCGCCGAGATTCACCACCAGCGGAACCTGGGTGGGCTGGAACGGCGTGTTGCCTGTTGTATCGATCGGGTTCGGCCGCGCGATGAGCGTGTTGAAGAACTCGTTGTCCCTGCCCAGATCGTACCGGAATCCGAGGTTGTCCAGCGCGGTGCGGTCCACGAAGATGATCTTCGCCTGAATCGCGACCTGCGGCGTCCGCAGATCCAGCTGCCGGATGAACGCCTCGAGCGTATCCACCCGGGACCCGATGTCAGTGACGATGATCGAGTTGGTGGTCGTGTCGGGCGTCGCCTTGCCCCGGCGCGACACCATGCCAGCAACCGACGGCGCGAGCGACGACGCCCGCGCATAGTTGACCTTCACGATCCGCGTCGCCAGGCCCTCAAGAGAGTCCTGCGTCGCGAGGTTGGCCCGGCTATCCACCCGGATGATGCCGCCCGGCAGCTCGCTCGCCGCGAGCCCCTGCCCGGCAAGGATCGCATTGAACGCCAAGTCCCAGGGCTGGTCCTTCACCTCGGCCGTCACGTTCCCCGTGATGTCCTTGCCCACGACGATCGAGCGGCCTGAGAACGCCGCGAAGGTCGCCACGACCTCCTGGATGCTCGCCCGGTCGAAGGTGACGCTGATCCGCGGCCCTTGGGCTGGCGGCTGCGGCAGCGACGGAGCGCTCGGTGCCGGAGCGGCCCGCGGCGCTTCCGGAGCGGCCTCTGCAGCGGCCTCCTGGCGCGCGGCCGTTGGAGCCGTGGACCCGGCATTCCGGGCGCCGTCGCTCGACCAGCTCGCGAACGCCTGCGCCGCCGCGAACGCGACGTGGATGCCTGCCGAATCCTGCTGGACCTGGTAATCGCGCGCCGCATCCAGCTCCACGACCACCCGCACCACGTCCGACCGGAACTGCGAATAGCGCAGGTCCCGGATCCCTCCGCGCACTACCCCGTCGTAGCGGATCGCCGGCGCCACCAAATGCGCGCCCACCAGATCCAAGACCAGCCGCGACGGATCCCGCAGCACGAAGTCGGAGACCCGCACATCGCCGCGGACGTCAATGACCAACTCGGCCCGGCCCGGAGCGGAGAGCACGCTCACCGCCGTCACGTCACCGGGTCCCGCGTGCAGCGGCGGGAGCGCAGGCGCGGCGGTCGCGGCCGACAACCCCAGCCCGAGGCTCGCGATGAGCATGGCTTGCTTCATGGATTCTCCTCCGCTTGCCTTTGGAGCGCCAGAACGACCTGGCGCTCGAAACCGAACTCCTCGATCTGGAAGATCACTTCGTATTGGCGAATCTGAAGCACTCTCAGCCGCCCGACCATGTCGCCGCGGCGCAGTCGGTGCACCTTGTCGCCCGGCGTCTCACGCACGATCGCGACGCTCCGGCCGTACCGCGGATCGAAGATGACGGACACCAGCCGCAGGTCGTCGATGGTCGGCCGCACGGCGCTCGAGGTGATCAAGGTCTGGAAGGGATCCCGTACGCCGCCGGAGTAGTGGAACACCTCGCGACTGTAGGAGACCTTGCCACCCGTCGTGTCGATCCCCGCCAGGGACGTGTCTCGGCGCAGCGCCGGCCGCGTGGGCTTAGCTGCGGACTGCTGAGCCTCCACCGGCAGCGCGACGAGCACCGCCAGCAGGCCAGCGCCGAGCAGTGTGTGCACCCTACTCATCGTCACCTCTGGGCGCCGCGCCCGGCGGCGCCGCCCGCGGACGCGGCGGCGGCGGAGCATTCGGCGTGGCCGAAGTGTCACCCTCGGCCGGCTTGATGTAGGTGCGGATGGCGAACGTCGCCTGCAACAGCGACTTCGACGTATCAGCCGTCGCCGCGGGCCCCTGCACGTGCTGCAGGTGGATGTCGTAAGGCACGATGATCCGCGGCAGGCTCGCAATGTCGGTGAGGAACTCGCCGATCTGGTCGTACCTGCCCGCGATCGTCAGGCGGTAGCGCTGCGTGTCGAAGGGGGTGCCGGACTCGAGCGACAGCGGCTGGAAGCCGGCCAGCGTCGTCCCCCGCATCTTGGCGCGGCTGGAGATGTCGTCAAGCAGATTCGGGACCTCGGCCGACGTCGGCACCAGCTGCCGCATCAGGTCGAGGCTCGACTTGAACTCGGCCATCCGGGCCTCGAGCTGCTGCAGCGAGCCCGTGGCGAGGTCGCGCTTGACCCGGCCCACCTGTACCGTGAGCGACTCGAGCTCGACCTGCAGCGAGTCCCGGTGCTCGCCCATGGGCTTGAAGCCTTGGAGGCCCGCGAACGAGAGGCCCGAGTAGCCGAAGTACGCGGTGACCACTGCGAGCACCGTGATGAGCAACAGGGTCTGGCCGCGCCGGTCCTGCGGAAGGGCTGCCATGGGCTACCTCCTCGCCCCGCCGCCGGAGCGCACGCCCCGGACGACCGTCGCCGCGAGCGGCTCCATCGTCAGGATGGACGCGGGCGGCATCTGGTAGCGGGCATTGAGCACGAAGCTGGTGACATCGTGCCCCTGCTCGTTCACCAGCGCGGTGGACACGGCGGTCACGCCTTGGATGAACGGGGACTCCTCCAAGTTGCGCATGAGCCGCGTGAAAGCCTGCGGATCGGCCGTCTTCCCCTGGATCGAGAAGGCGGCGCCGCCGATCGAGTCGGCCTCCCCGCCGCGCGCAGCTACGTCGTCCAGCCAGGTATACTGGGGCAGGGCTTTCGTGACGGCGTCCAGGACGTGCGGCCACACGTAGCGGTCACGGTCGATGTCCCGGATTACCTGGATCTCCGCCAGCACGGTGTCGCGCCGCGCCTCCAGCTGGTGCCGGCGGAGCAGAATGCCGTGGAACCGCACACTGTCGCGCTTCGCCGCATCAACCTTCGGTTCGAGATTGCGCAACTGCGCGCCGCGCCCGAGGTACAGCGGTATCCCGAGGGCGAGGACGAGGACCCACGACCCGATGGCCGCCACCAGCCACGGGTCCTTCACGGCCGCCAGCATGGCCGCGACGTTGGGAAGCTTCAGCCCGACACCCTTGCCGCCGCGCTTCCGCTTCGCGCTTGGGAGCAGATTGATTTCGATCATATGGGTCGCGACGCCGGGGGACTATGCGGCCCGGAGGGCCAGGCCCACCGGCAGCATGAGGAGTGGAGCGACCTCTTCGACGGCCAGCGTATCGAACACGCCTTCCTTGACCGTGACGTTCTTGAGCGGGTCGGCGTGCTCGACCGGAACGTGCAGGCGGTCGGCCAGCACGTCGCTCAGCCCGGGCACCCGCGACCCGCCACCAGACATGTAAATCTTGGCCATGGCGACGCCCGTCCGGCTTCCGGTCTGGAGGAAGGCAGCGGCGCGCTCGATTCCCACTGCCATCTCCTCACCCCGGGTCTCCACGAACGGGTCGATCGCCGGGTCGCGCTGGGGCGCCTGGAGCAGCTTGTCCGCCTCCTCAGCCCCCATCCCGCGCTCACGCTGGAGATCCTCGCGGAACCGCCGGGTCCCAATGGCCAGGTCGCGAGTGAGGATCGGAACGCCGTCCTCAAGGATGTTGACGTTGGTTACCTCGTGCCCGATGTTGAGCAGCCCCACCATACCGGTCTGCTCGTCCGGGTAGTTCAGCTCGAACGCGTTGTGCAGAGCGAACGCGTCCACGTCAATCACCTGCGGCGACAGCCCCGCGTCGGTGAGCAGCGCAACCTTGCTCTCCACCAGCTCCCGCTTGGCCGCGACCAGCAACACGTTCATCTGGAGCCCTTCCCCGTCCGGGTCCAGGATCTGGAAGTCGAGCTGCACGTTCTCCATGTCGAAGGGGACGTGCTGCTCGGCCTCCCACCGGATCACCTCGCGGGCGTC
>Ga0187774_10000984_pt1 | contig 9996 bp, 11 predicted proteins | sample 0216_BV02_MP05_2_FD_133152 | JGI IMG/M metagenome (GOLD analysis project Ga0187774, IMG submission 133152) | Tropical peat soil microbial communities from peatlands in Department of Meta, Colombia - 0216_BV02_MP05_20_MG | ecosystem: Environmental > Terrestrial > Soil > Wetlands > Peat | place... | reverse complement strand
GGGTCGGGAACGCATCTGAAGGACGAGGGAGCGCTCGCGCTTGACCGCAAGCGATGGGGCTATTGGAATCCGGCACGTTTTCGCGGGGCCTTCTCCGGGTCTCCCGATGCAATAATGAGGGGGATCGAGAGGACGTTCCGTCATCCTGAAGAAAAACCGGTCTGCTATGTACGAAGGAAAAATCGTGGTTCTCGGTGTGGGTAACCTGCTCCTTGCCGACGAGGGCGTGGGGATACACGCCGTTCAGGCTCTCGGCAAGCATGAATTGCCCCCGGTGGTGGAGCTCGTGGATGGCGGTACCTCCACTCTGGACCTCCTGCCGCATCTCCACCAGGCTCGGCGGGTGATCATCATTGACGCCTTGAAAGCCGGGGGTGTGCCCGGTGATATCTACCGCTGCCGGCCGGAGGATCTCCTGGAGAACCGGGAACAGCCCATGAGCCTGCACCAGGTGGACTTTGTGCAGCTCCTGGACATAGCCGAGCGTATGGGATACCGGATCGGTCCGGCGGTGATCTACGGCGTCGAGCCTGGGGAAATTGGCTGGAGCATGGATCTGAGTCCGGCAGTGGCAGCGAAGATGCCAAGACTCCTCGAGTTGGTAACCGCTGAGATAGAGAAGATCATGGGGGAACAGCCCTGACGGAGAAACCCGTGACGAGGGAAGCCCCCCGGCCTGCGATCTGGCCTGATTCTGGCTGGGAGCGACTTGAACACCTTTCCTGCATCGGTTAACATGCCTCGGTGACTTACGCCTCGCACCGGTGCAGGGAGTCCAGAGTATGCCCCGGAGCGTTTGGGGCCGGCGACTGGCCGGCACTGTTTCCAGGGGAACCGGTCTCATAAGCGGCCGTCGGCACTCTGGTAGGGAGGGGCGACCGCGGGTTGATGTTTCTCACAGATCCAGAAACCTCAGGCGTTCAAAGATCTCGGCGGGATCAAGCGTCCTGTCGGTCAAAGGGATCTGCCAGGTGACGAATCAATCCCATGCTTCCTCTCCCTCGGCTCTGCCTTTGCCCTCTCTCCACGCCCTGCAGAAGGATCCCAGGTGATAAGCTTGCATGGATATTATCAGCTCCGGGTATATTGCCGGTTGCTCACTCCACCATAGACTGCTACTTTCTATTCATTCATTCCGTGGGGGGGAGGCAGCGTGAAAAGGAGGGAGTTTCTCCGAAGGATGTTGGCCGTCGCATCCCTGGCGCTGGGCCTGGATGGTTTCCGTCTGATCGATAGTATCAGGGGCGCGGCTAGTGCCTCTTCCGGCAGTTCGCTCCTGGCGACAGGCACCAGCGGGGACTACGCTAGGCTAGTAACTGGTGTGATCAACGCTCTCGGTGGCATGGGGCGCTTTGTCAAGCCAGGGAGCCGAGTATTGGTGAAACCCAACATGAGCTGGGACAGAAAGCCTGAGTTCGGGGCGAACACCCATCCTCTCGTGGTAAAGAGGGTGGTGGAGCTCTGCCTGGAGGTTGGTGCTGGAGAGGTGATGGTGATGGACCGTCCCTGTAATGACGAACGTCGGTGCTACACCGAAAGCGGCATTCAACAGGCGGTGGAGGCTATCGGCAGCCGACGGGCCAAAGTCAAGCATCTGAACAGCCGGCGGTTTGTCGAGAAAGACCTGCCGCATGGCGTTGCCCTCAAACGCTGGGATTTCTACGGGGACGCCTTGGAGGCGGAGACCCTGATAATAGTGCCACCTGCCAAGCAGCACGGGAGTGCTCGGCTGAGTCTCGGCATGAAGAACGTCATGGGTCTAGTGGGCGGTCGGCGCGAGCGGTTGCATGTGGGCGATCTCCACCAGCACATTGCCGATCTTAACACTGTGTTGAGGGCGCACCTGACTATCATTGATGCCACGCGCCTCTTGTTTGCAAACGGGCCCTCGGGAGGTGATCTGAATGATGTTCGCGTGCTGCACCGTGTGGCGGCTAGCGCTGATCCCGTGGCTGCGGACTCTTACGCTGCAACTCTCTTTGGTCTCAAGGGTGAAGACATAGGGTACATCCGGTACGGACATGAAATGGGCTTTGGCGAGATTGACCTGAGCAAGGTGGACGTGGTCCGGGTATGAGAACCCCCTCCGGGCAGGCACAGAGAGGGCGGTTGCAGGTATGGCTATGGAGCCGCCGCCTCACCCAGGTGGTGTTTTTCGGTCTGTTCCTCTGCCTCTTTCTCCGTTATCAGTATCAGGGCCGTCCTCTGCTGGAGGGGCCGCTGCATTTTTTCTTCCGGCTGGACCCACTCCTCTTCTTGGCTTACACCCTCTCATCCTGGCACTGGACCGCCTTTTTCTGGCCGGCTCTGATCCTGATCCTCCTCAGCTTGCTGGTGGGGCGGTTTTTCTGCGGCTGGATCTGCCCTCTCGGCGCCGTTATCGACGGGGTCGGCGCAGCACTTGGCTTCTGCGCCAATCTCCGGCCCAAACGCCTGTCTCCCATTTGGCGGGCGGTGAAATACGTCCTCCTGGTGATGCTGCTGGTCCTGGCGCTCTTTCGTTTTGACTGGATCGGTATCTTCGATCCTCTCTCTTTGCTTTTCCGCTCGCTCACCCTGGCTATCTACCCGACTGCCGCCTATACGGGAGAGCGCTTTTTCGATCTGGCGTTTGCTCTGGCGCCGGAGTCATGGACTGACTTGCTGGACAGTGTGTACAGCGTGATCAAGGGATCAATCTTACCGGCCCGCGCCCTTTCCTACCAGTTGCTGCTCTTTACCGGCGTGATTTTCATTGCGGTGCTTCTTCTGGAACTGGTGGAACGTCGGTTCTGGTGCAAGAATCTCTGCCCTCTCGGCGCCCTGTTGGGAGTCTTGGCCAGGTGGCGGCTACTCAAACGGTTACCGGCCAAGGCGTGCACGGACTGCGGGGACTGCGGCAGTATGTGCAAGATGGATTCATTTGCGGCTGCGGATGGGTGGCAGAATGTACGGGAGTGTATCCTCTGCTTGAGCTGCCAGGCAGCCTGTAGAGAGAATCGCGTTCGCTACCGTTTTGGGGTCTTACGCTCACCAGTGCCCCATGCTGATCTTGGCCGGCGCCGCCTGGTTCTTGGTGGTGTGGGCGCTGCCCTTGCCCTGCCGCTGCTCAAACTGGATGGGGGCGCACTGCAGGCCCAGGTAATTCGCCCACCTGGGGCCCTGCCGGAAGCGGAGTTCTTGAGCCGCTGCGTGCGATGCGGCGCTTGCATGAAGGTGTGCGTCACCAATGGGCTCCAGCCCCTCTTGCTGGAACGGGGTCTCGCCGGACTCTGGTCACCTGTCCTCATCCCGCGTCAAGGGTACTGCGAGTTTCGCTGCACCCTTTGCGGTCAGTCCTGTCCCAGCGGGGCCATTCAGCCTCTAGCCCTTGAGCGTAAACAGCAAACCGTCATTGGCAAGGCAGTTCTTGACCCCAGCCGGTGTATCCCCTATGCCCGGGGGAAGAACTGCCTGGTGTGTGAGGAGCATTGCCCTACCGCGCCGAAGGCGATTGTGCTCCGGCCTCGAGAGCGGCTGGATCCGCATGGCCGGGCGCAGATAGTAATGGAGCCCGTGGTGCTCGACGATCGCTGTATCGGGTGTGGGATCTGCGAAACCAAATGCCCGGTAGAAGGCCTAGAGGCGGGGATCAGGGTGAGACCGCCGACTGCCAGGGAACGGTCGATCTAGTGCGTCAGCACAGAGCAGTGCGCGGCAATCTCGGGAAGGAGATTCCTCTTCGCTTCCAATCCCTACCACCCCGTGGACTATGGCACTGCATTCACACGCATCACTCCTAGTCCGCCTCACAGGCAACCCGAAACCCCCATTGGCAGGAACGGCTCTGGGGCAGTTGACTCTCCCTGAGAGCAGAGCGCACACTCCAGGAGCCAAAACCGTAGCTGCCGCCACGTAGGACCGGGCGGCTGCCAGTGGGCGGTCCCTGGGGGTCCCTCCGCTCAGATGCAGGATAGGGAGCATACCAGTCCTGACACCACTCAGCTACGTTGCCATGCATATCATAGAGACCCCACGCGTTTGGCTTTTTCTGGGCCACCGGATGGGTCTGATTCCCGGCGTTATTCCCGTACCAGGCGTACTCATTCAGGATTCCTTGCTCGTCGCCGAAGTAGAAACGAAGTTCGTCTTTACCCACCGAAGAGCCCATGTCATCGCCAAAACAGAAACGAGTGCTGCTGCTGGCGCGGCAGGCATACTCCCACTCAGCCTCTGACGGGAGTCGGTAGCGACTCGTCTTTTCCCGTTGATTGAGACGGCGAATGAACTCCTGACAATCATCCCACGAGACGTTCTCCACTGGGAGGTCCTTGCCCCGAAAGCGAGAAGGATTGTCACCCATCACTTCCTGCCATTGGCCCTGGGTGACCTCAGTGATCCCAAGATAGAAGGGCCTGGAGAGTGTAACCCGGTGTTTGGGATCCTCATTCGGGTTGCGGCCGGGCTCCTGCTCGGAACTGCCCATGAGGAAGCTCCCTGCGGAGACAAAAACGAACTTCATGCCGACGCTGTTGGTGAAGACTTTTCCGCTGGGGCGGGAAACCTGAACAGGAATTGTTTCCTGACGGTGGGCCAGGAATTGCGGCGAAGAGGCCACAGCCCTAACGAACACCCGGCCGCAGTTGAACTTCCAATCGATCATCCCATGATAATAACTCACCAGGTAAGCAAAGCCCTGGCCACGCTGGTCGCTGCTCCAACACCATGCCTGGTGGAGATCGAAGACTGGATCCACGTGGAGGCTGCCATTTAGCGTTTGCCGCTCTAGCAGGGAGGCAAGCTCCTCTACGGTGGGTAGCCGCCACTGTTCAAACCCAGCAAAACGGTTCTCGTTCAACCGTCGGATGTATGCTTGGGCACTCTCCCAGTCCATGTATCCTTGCGAGCCGGACTGCTGCCACACCAGCCCGGTGGCCTCGTCAAAGACCACCCGGTCACTGCCGTAGTCCCGTGACACCAGTCGGTTTGTGAACGTTCCGCCGGGGTTACGATGGATATCGTAAAAGTTGTGTTCACGTACAAGCCGATCAATGTCTGCATCTGTCAGAGTTCGCGGCTCGCTCCTGAGGACTACCCGTTCCTCGTTGCCCTGGCAGAGCGACGTGTCGGACCGGTACTCGAGTACCGCCATGACCACCAGGCCAAGGCAAACCAGCCACTTGCACCGGGTCGCAGACTTGAGGTGACTACGCGCTGTAGCCTTTCCCATCATTGCTGTTACCTCCACCAGCCGGCGCCTCGGTAAGCAACCGCGTCCATTCGTGGGGCTCGAGGGGTTTAGGCGCGCTCCGTGGGCTATCCGCGAAGAACCCGGAGAGCCGTCTTGCCAAGTATCCTGCGTCCCCACGTATCGGCGCAGTGGGGGAGATGGAAGGGTGTTGACCCGGAGGCGTGCGATTCGGCTTCGGCAAGAGCCTGGACAGGCAAGCATTCAGAGACTCGCGGTGTCGCACCATCTCTGGGCGCGCTTTTCGCCCAGTGATGAAGACCATCCGCACCTAGGGTACGATCAGGAGTCTTCCTCTTTCGAGTAATTTAGCCTATCATAGAAAAAATTGGATGACAACGGATTCTTCGCTGAGGGCTTGTGACGCCCTGTAACCTGTAAGCGGGAGGCGGGGCGGGTGACATCCGTCGCTGTCATCCCGAAGATCTGGTGGAGAACCGGGAACAGCCCATGAACCTCCATGAGGTCGACGTGGTGCACATGCTTCAGATGGCCGGCAGGCTGGGATATCCGATCGGACCGACGGTGATCTACGGCGTCGAGCCCGGTGAGATTGGCTGGAGCATGGAGCTCAGCCCGGCGGTCACGGCAAACATGTCGAAGCTCCTGGAGCTTGTGGTCGCTGAGATCGAGAGCATTGCCGGGACGTCACCTTGACACGTTAGCTCCGTGTAGACTGCTACCCGATCGAAACGGAACCAGATGTTCTGATCGGTGCATATCCAGAACTTGTAGTTCTTTTTCTTGGAAATCTCTACTGGTTTCGGTAAGTAAGCAAAAACGACGGGACCCAACGCAGTGTAGACGTCGGTAAATATCGGAACTACAGGTTCAGATTGTCCCGAGGAGCGCGCCACAGCATATTGAAATCATTGTGAAAAATACTGGCACGGAGATTGCTCTTCCAGAGACCACGTTTGAGTGACAGACAGCAGAGCGCTCCAAGGGCGGAAACCGGCTCAGGTACGATCGACATTCCGGCCGGAGATGTAAACTGGTCATTATCACAACGTGACCCCGACAAGGAGAAGGGTGAAATCCTGAGGTACATAATCGCCTCGGGCAAGGGTTGCTCTCGAAAGACAAACGAGCGTCTGAAAGAGCAAAATCGTTACTTACTGATTTGCCGATGAGGCAAGAAGACTGAAGAGAAGGAGGAAAAAATGAAAAGAGTTGTGTCTCTCCTGGTGATCGCTGCTTTCCTGGCAGCACCTATGCTCGTCGCTGCCCAGCAGGCTCCGCCTGCCGCTCCGGCTGCACCGGCGGCCCCTGCGGTGTCCCCCGCTGCGCCTGCTGCGCCCGCCGCTCCTGCCAAGCCTGCTGCCCCGGCTGCCAAGAAGGCCCCGGCGAAGAAGGCCGAGACCATCACTGGAACAGTAGACGAGACCAAGGACAAGAAGGGTAAGGTCACCGGCTACACCCTCAAGACCGACACTGAGACCTACGGCTTGAAGGGAAAAGGCGTTAAGGCTATGGTGGGGAAGAAGGTAGAGGCGACCGGGACCGTTGCTACCGTTAAGGGCAAGAAGGTCCTGACCGCCAGCAAGATCAAAGAGGCCATGTAGTCCAGGCCTGATCTGTTGGGATCGCGTGAGGGGGCGAAAAGCCCCCTCTTCTTTTTTCACCTCACGACGCTTGGCTGATTCACCCACCTTTGAGGTGATTTCTGGGAGAGGCCCTGAAGGATGGGTGCGTTCTCTCTGCAATGAGAGGTTCCCCCCTCCCCTCGGACATCGTTACGCCAACCTCAAATTGTACTCCTTGGCCACCGCTATGCTCATGAGAACCGCCTGATCGATTTGGCCGAAGGGAAACGTGTCGGTATCGATCACCAGGTGGGGAGCGCGAGAGTCGAAGCGAAGCCCGTAGCGATGAGCATGCTCATAGAGCTCAGTCCCGGGAAGCACGTGGAGAATACTGAATACCAAAGTGGTTGGTCTGAGAGCCATGACCTCTCGGATCGATTGAGCGAAGCGGAAGAAGTTGTCTCCGGGAAGGCCAATGATGAGATCACAGAGTATCTGAATCCCGGCCTCCTGGAGGAGGCGGATACCGCGGGCAAATGCGTCGGGGCGGTGGGGCCGCCTCATGAGGGCCAAGGTGTCGGCGTGGACCGTTTGCGGGCCCGTCTCGACGCTGGCGACCTTCGCCTCGCGGAGGAGTTCCGCCGTCTCTGGATCGATGAGGTCGGCAATGACCTCAACCGTCAGAATCTGGGCGTCCGTCTGATTCACCTCCGCGATGAGCTGGGCTAGGCGCCGCAGCCTCTCCTTGTTCAGATTGAAAACCGAATCCACCAGGTGAAAAGAGCGAACACCGGGCGTCCCCATCACCGCCTGGATCTCTCGTTGGATGCGCTTCTCAGAAAACAGGCGGACGCCGGGTGCCTCTTTGCCCTCGTAGCAGTATGCACAGTGGTAAGGGCACCCTCGTGACGTCTCAATGTACGTGACCTGATCTCGTGCCTTTAACACACCGGAAAGGTAAGGGGAGGGGATTTCGTCGAGATTGACGATGGGGGGGCGGTCAGGGTTGCTCGCGACAGTGCGGTCACGACGGTAGGTAAGCCCCTGAATCTCCTCCAGAGTTCCCTCTCCAGCAGCGAGATGGCGCAAGAGTTGCTGCAAGGTCTCCTCACCCTCCCCGCGAACGACGATGTCCAGCGCATCGTTCTCCTGGAGGTAGCGCTCGGCGATCGGGCCAACCTCAGGACCCCCGAGCACCACGACGCCTTTGGGGGCCAAGGCCTTGTAGAGCCTCGCGAGTTCCAGGCTCACCTCAACGTTCCAGCAATAGCAGGATATGCCGAGGACATCAGGGAGTCTCTGGCTCAGGTAAAAGAGCGCCTGCCTGGCATCATTGCTTTCCACGGCGAAATCAACCAGGTCTATCCCGACCTGCGTTCGAAGCGAGCGATCCTTCTCCGCGTAAGCTTTCAGGTAGCCATTCGCCAGGGAGAAATGACCGGCGGCGTTGAAGGAGACGAGGGTCACGGTGAAGGGAGGCATGGGCAGGACTCCATGGTTGCTAGAAAGCACATATGATGCCTGCAAAGGGACGCATGCTGTCGTCTCGTCACCTTGCGGGCTTTGTTCGAACCAGGTTCCGGATCGCGTCCACGTGAATCGAGGCCGATACCGGCTTGATATTTTGAATCACTCGCGTCTTCAAGGAACGGGAGGGAACCCCCGGACAGATCTCTCCATACGCGCACTTCCGGCATAGGGCCACTCGCTCGTGAGGCACCCGAGGCTGAAGATAAAGCTCCGCCACGTGGGCCTCGAGGTCCTGCATGAGGCATAGGGGAAGGCTCTCGGTCAGAACCCAGGTGCGGTTGAGCAGGGCGAGGTTGATGGCATTCCGAATGATTGGCAGGGCGCGGGATACAGGGTCCTGGCTGATCTCCCAGGAGAGGACGATGCGGTCCGGTCTTAAGGCCGCAAGGGCGAGGATCGTTTCAGGCAGCTGGGGCAAGTTGCCGAGGCGGAGGGGGATGAGGATCCCGAAAAAAGGCTGCTGCTCGGCTCGCCGAGGGATCACCGCCCGGCGGAGCGACTCCATGCCAGCCCAGGTTCGCTCGAGGCTTCCGGAGGCACCGGTCATCCCATCATGGATACGGGGATCAGCCGCGAAGAGCTTGATCTCGAAGTGATGGCAGCCCGCGCCGAGGACTTGGTGAAGGAACCGGCCATCGGCCAGAAGGGTACCGTTGGTCCGGACCCGAATGCGAGGAAACCCGAACTCCCGAGCGGCCTCGAGCAGCTCGAGGAAGTCGCTTCGGAGGAGCGGTTCGCCGCCGGAGAAGGAGACGCCCTCGTGCGGCTCGGCACAGGCGCCAAGCGCCGCGAGGATCTCGGCCTTGCTCCTGGCCGCGAGACCGCTTCCTGCAACCGGACAGTCCCGGCACTGCAGATTGCAACGGGAACCTACGAAGATCTCATGAAAAGGCACCATGGTGGGGATAGCGACGCCCAGTGCGTCAAGTCTAGAGGAGTGAAACAATCAAGCGTACTGCCGGCTGCACACTCGGTCGCTTTGCGCCGGTGGAGGCGACCCCGCTTCCACTTGGCGAGCCTACGCTCAGCTATTTCTTGAGGAATACTCGCCCGGCCGCCTTGATCTTGTTGGCGGTCTCCTTGATTTCCCGAATCTCTTTCACACCGGGGAGGTTCTCGATCTGGCCCTTAAGCGTGTCGTTTTCGTGCTCACTGGTCTTCTCGCCGGCCTGAGCTGACTCATCACCCCGGGCCGGGGATTTGATCCAGGTTGAAACCTCGTCTTTTTCCCTTCGCGTTGCTTTCTTAAATTCTCGAAGACTCCTGCCGATGGCGCCTCCGATTTCGGGCAGTCGCTTACCGCCAAAGATGAAGAGAACGACGACGAAAATGACGAGAAGCTCCTGCATGCCAAGACCAAATACCATGGCGGCCTCCGGGCGCTGGGAGTTCGACAAGAGAGCGAAGCAATCCTTGCCGCTCACCTATTTTCACTGAACCCCTACAGCACACATCCGAACTCGTTAACAGGAAACTTGACTCGGACAGGACAATTCTCATTGACAGAATTGATACTCTTATTTTTAGCACTACGCATATACAGTGGCAAACATCTTGCGAGTGAGGGACTCAATATCGCATTTGCAAGGTTGATTGCAGTTACCTGGCGTAACTATGGAGTCCGCTGAGGAGGAAATTAACGCCGAGATAGGTGAAAATGACACAGCTGAAACCAATGACGGACAACCAGGCGATCCTCCGGCCATGCCAACCCCTCACCAAACGCGCGTGGAG
>Ga0187774_10000983_pt1 | contig 10004 bp, 7 predicted proteins | sample 0216_BV02_MP05_2_FD_133152 | JGI IMG/M metagenome (GOLD analysis project Ga0187774, IMG submission 133152) | Tropical peat soil microbial communities from peatlands in Department of Meta, Colombia - 0216_BV02_MP05_20_MG | ecosystem: Environmental > Terrestrial > Soil > Wetlands > Peat | place... | reverse complement strand
CTCCAATATAAAGAGGCAAAAGCCTCGGAGCCCGATCTTATCGGGGCGAGAATGAGCGAAAATACTGTGCCCTGCCAGTAAGTCATTGGATTATAAAATTTGAGTCTAACAAATTTTTGAGCAATATCTGCATTATCTGGGTGTAGGATTATGACTACTTTACTCGTACAAACTTGTCTTACCGAGATAAGGGAAATTGCGCTATGGCTCATAAACTTCGCACATAAGGCTCCCTCTATGTCATTTTGTTTGTCGGCAAGAAAAAAATGGAAAGAATAACTAGATCAGTCTGACAACTGTTTTTTGAATCACTTCCAAGAGCGGACCTGGATACACTCCAAGCCATAATAGCAACAATGTAAGCACAGCCAGAATCAAACTTCCTGACAGAGTCAGGGGCAAAGAAATGGCAGGAGCTTCTCTTTCTGGTCTGCTATACATAGCAACGATAATACGTAGATAATAGTAAAGTCCAATAGAACTGGCGAGTACCATCAGCAAAACAAGCACCCACAGGGCCGATTTTGCACCCACAAGGATGATGTAAAACTTTCCTATAAAACCTGCTGTCAGTGGAATGCCAGCCAGAGAAAAAAGCATTACAGTAAATACTAAAGCGAGCCATGGCCGACGCCATGCCAGACCCTGGTAATCACTTAGATTATCAGTGTCCTTCTCCTTTCCGGATAGTACAGTAATGATACTAAAAGCCCCTAAAGTAGTCACAAAATATGCAACGAGGTAATAACTTACGGCAACAACTGCCATGGCACTGCTTGCGAGAAAGGCAACCAGAAGATATCCCAGATGCGCGATCGATGAGTAAGCCAGGATACGTTTGACATTGTTCTGAAACAAAGCAAGTATGTTACCCACAAACATTGATGCAATCGCAATCAAAATAAAAATCAGGTATAAGGAACTGTAAGTCGAAATACCCTGTTGAGTAAAATAGCGTAGCAGAAGAACAAATACAGCACCCTTGGAAACAGTTGCTACAAAGGCAGTCACAGGCGCAGGAGCGCCTTCATAAATATCTGGTGTCCACATATGGAATGGTACGACAGCGAGCTTGAAGCCTATCCCAGTAATAATCATCGCCAGACCTACCAGCGTCAATATTGCAGGAGTGTTTAGCGAAGCAATCTTGGATGCAATCTGTGGAAACTCCATCGTACCGAGTTCTGCATACACCAGGGCCATTCCAAAGAGCAGGAAAGCAGCAGAAGCCGCTGCCAAAATGAGATACTTGATACCAGCTTCTATACCCCGGCTGGTGCGAAGATATGCAATTAAGGAGTAGAGTGAAACACTGAGAATCTCTAATCCGAGAAAAAAGGAAACAAAGTGATTGCTCGTAGCGAGGACCGCTGCACCTAAGGTAGATAGAAGGAGAAGAATATAATACTCCTCCTGATTCACATCACGACCTGTTAGATACACCTGAGAAAGGAGGGCTACAATGAAACTGGCAACAAAGAGTAATCCCATATAGAAAAGTGCATAGTGATCAATGACGAGAAGGGTGGTTATTCTCAATGGTGCAAGTGGTTCAACAATCAGAAGGGTAACAAATGCCGAGGCAGTTCCAATCAATGTTAACGCCACAGTTAGCCTGTGATTACGATAGAAGGCTACCACCAGCATAATAATAACAGGGGTAATAGCGAGTACAATAAGAGGTAATAAGGTAAAGATATGCAATGTATTCATCGCCTGTCCCCGGTATACTTCAAGGGTTGAGTATTCTCTTCTTTAACTGGCTTCGCCACTACTAACAAAGCACCCTTAAATTCCTCTTGTTGCACCGTCAATCTATTTTTGGTGACAATGCGATTAAGATTGTCCAGGGAATGTCTTGTTGTGAAGAGTACTGGCTGAGGATAAAGGCCTAACCAGAGAAGAACGAGTATCATTGCAAGCATCATAACCATTTCCCGATTTGTAAAATCCGGTATCTTCCAATTTTCTATATTCGGGCCATGGAAGGTACCTTGAACAAGATACAGTGAATATATTGTAGAGGCTATGAGACCTGTTGCGGCTACTACAGTTAATGGAACACTTACCCTATATGATCCTATCAGTACCAGTATCTCGGCAACAAAGTTTCCAATGCCTGGCAGGCCAATGGATGCCAGGGCAAAGAAGAGCCCTACACCGCCCATCCTCGGCGCTGTTGACCAGAGGCCTCCCATCCTTTTCATATCGCGGGTATGGGTACGTTCCTGGAGTGCCCCCACGAGGATAAAAAGTGCTCCCGTGCTTATACCGTGGCAAATTATTTGAAGAACTGCACCCTGGAGTGCCAATTCATTCCACGCAAATACTCCAAGAAGAACAAAACCCATATGGCTGATACTTGTATATGCTACGAGCCTTTTAAGATCTTTCTGTGCAAAAGCTAAAACAGCTCCATAGAGAATACCGATCACGGCCAACGTCATGGCAAATGGGGCAAGATCAAAGACAACCCCTTGGAATAAAGGTACGGCAAAGCGTATTAATCCATAGGCACCAGTCTTCAATAGTAAACCGGCGAGAATTACACTCCCGCCTGTGGGAGCCTCAGTATGTGCGTCAGGCAGCCAGGTATGCAAAGGCACTATAGGGAGTTTCACAGCAAAGGCAATGAAGAAACCTAACATCAACAACATCGCAGTTGAAGCCGTCAACGGAGTGCCGAGTAATTGCATATAATCAAAGGTATAGGTTCCTGTATTGTGACCATGGATGAAATAAAGACCAAGAATCGATACAAGCATTAACAGACCACTTAACTGAGTGAAGAGAAAAAATTTGACCGCTGCATAGGTACGGTTCTCATGCCCCCAGAGGGCGATGATGAAGTACATCGGCACAAGCATCATCTCCCAGAAAAAATAAAAGAGGAACATATCGAGCGACATGAACACGCCTGCTATACCTGCCAGAACCCACATTACGTTGAAATGGAAAAATCCGACCCTTTCTCTTATCTCAGTCCATGATGCAATCACTGCCATGATACCGAGGAAAGTGGTCAGGAGAACCAGAAGAAAACTCAGTCCATCTATGGCAAGATGGAAATTGATTCCTAACTGGGGAATCCATTCTACGTCAAGTTCAACTATCCATGACCCATGGTGAGAGAAATCAATGGAAATGAAATACTTGATCCAAATAAGCATCAATAAGAGGAGGTTAATCGTAAGGGCAATAAGAGAAATCCAGCGCGGCCAGATAGTATTCCATCGGTTCAGAAACCAGGATAGCAGACCTCCTACCAAGAAAATAATTATTATCGATGCTAATATCATGAAAATGCCACTATTGCTATGGTAATAATCGCCCCTATGCCTATTCCCATTGCATACCACCTTACCAGTCCTATCTGTGTTCGGCTCAGGGTTCGATAGAAAACAAGGTTTAGCCAGGCCATCCCAAGGTAGAAGAGATCTATGAAATCATCTCTGTTAATACTTGCTATCCATACAAAAGGCTTGACAATAAAGTTGTGATAGAGCCAGTCAAAACCCCAGCCCGCATACCAGAACCTCTTTAAGAGACTCCCTAATTGAGTACTTATGATACGCTCTGGATAATCAACGCGGCGGAGAAAGAAGAGATATGCAATAAAAACTCCTGATAAAGGCACCAGTTCGGCAATTATCTGGATGATAAGTTTTGTGCTGGTCTTGATGGGTAATGCACTCAAAGCTGGCAGGGCCTCTTCAGTAAAATGAGAAAATATTTTTACGTTTCCCAGGCTTTGAGGCAGTTCAAGAAAACCACTTGCTAATGAAAAGATTGCCAGTACTACTAAGGGGATAGTCATGACAATGCTCGGCCTTAGTCTCACCTGAGACTTTTCTTTCCCGAAGAAGGTATAGAAGACCATACGAAATGTGTACAAAGAAGTGATAAAAGCCCCTGCGAGTCCGGCTGTCCAGAGCCAGGGACTTCCCTTTTCAGATAACCATGTATCCAGCAGAATTAAATCTTTACTATAGAATCCTGCAGTTACAAGAGGGATTGCTGATAAGGATGTAGCGCCTATGAGAAAAGTCCAGAACGTCAAAGGAATTTGTTTGCGGAGGCCGCCCATCTTCAGCATATTGTGTTCATCATTTAGACTCTTAATTACTACTCCTGCTCCGAGAAAGAGGAGTGCCTTGAAAAAAGCATGTGTCATAAAGTGGAAGATAGCAGCTGACCACGCACCAACGCCGAGGGCAAGAAACATATAGCCGATCTGGCTGATTGTCGAATAGGCAAGTACCCTCTTGATGTCCAGCTGTGTAAGGGCACTGAAACCAGCGATCAAAAGTGTAATTGTTCCGATTAAAGCAACTGCTGACTGTACTACAGGAGCCATTGCAAAAAGCACATTCGTCCTTGCAATAAGATAGACTCCTGCCGTAACCATAGTAGCTGCATGAATGAGAGCACTTACAGGTGTCGGGCCTGCCATCGCATCCGGCAACCATGTCTGCAGCGGAAGTTGAGCCGATTTACCTAAAGCCCCGCCAAGAATCAAGGCAGCTGAAGCAAATGCCAGAGATGAACCAACGGGCCAATTCTGAGACGCACTCTTCATAAGTTCCTGGATCTGTAGTGTCCCAAGATTATTAAAAATTAGAAAAATGCCTACAGCCAGAGCTGTATCTCCAATGCGCGTAACAATGAATGCCTTACGGGCTGCGTTCCCATTGGCAGCATTTTTGTACCAGAACCCTATCAATAAATAGCTGCAGAGTCCGACACCTTCCCATCCCAGATAAAGAAGCAAGAGATTGTCAGCTAAAACAAGTGTAAGCATCGAGCCGACGAAGAGATTCATGTATGCAAAGAAACGGCTGTAACCCTCCTCATCGATCATGAATCTTACTGAATAGAGATGGATGAGAAAGCTAACAACGGTGATTACTAATATCATGACCAGGGAGAGGGCATCCAGATAAAGGGATATCCCTTGTATAAATTTACCTATATGTATCCAAGTCCAAAGAGTTTGTGTATAAACATAACCAGGAGGCGGTGAACTTATAAAATTTATTCCTATGAGTATGGCCACTAAGGTTGAAAGACCTACGGATCCTACTCCGCTGAGTGCTATTCCGGAACGTGAAAGTTTAGGTCCTATAAAAACCAACCTGAGAAAACTGGCAAGAGGCAGAGCAGGGATTAACCAGAGCAGTTTCAGCATATCAACCCTTCATCTTACTCGCAACATCTGCATCAAGAGTTTTAAAGCGATGATAAAACTGCAGGACGAGGGCCAGACCAACCGCCACCTCTGCAGCTGCCATCGCCAGGATAAAGATAAACATAATCTGTCCGTCAGGCTGCAGCCATCTGGACCCACCCACTACAAAAGCCACTCCTGTTGCATTCAACATAATTTCTATAGACATGAGGATGAAAATAATATTCCGACGCATAAAAACACCGATCAATCCAAGGGCAAAAAGAATTCCTGCCAGAACCAATCCGTGTTCCATTGGAATCGATGCCATTAAGATCCCCCCTTTCTGCTTTCCGCTGGTTTAAAATGTTTTCCCAGATGATAGGCTCCGATGAGGGCAACTAAGAGAAGTATTGAAGCTAATTCCACTCCCAAAAGGTATGAACCAAAAAGGACAATGCCAACCTTTTTCGGTTCAATAATGCAGACACCGCATAACCTTAAACCATTTCTTGTGAATATATATATCAGCTCTGCGACGAGGATGAGGGTTAAAAAGAGAGGTCCTGCCCATATCTCAGGAGTCAGCCACTGCCTTTCCTGTTCAACAGTTTCGGCACCGAGATTTAGCATCATAATCACAAAAACAAATAAGACCATAATCGCACCGGCATAAATAACTACCTCCAGTGCTGCGACAAAGGGAGCTCCAAGCACAAAAAAGATCAATGCTACCGACAGCAGTGAAACAATCAAATAGAGAAGGGCATGCACAGTATTGAGCCGTGTGATAACCATAATGGTAGATATGATCGCCACAGCTGCAGATATATAAAAAACTGTGTTCAAAAGAATTCCTCTTGTTTTCTTCTCATTTATGGTAGAAGGCTTCGTACATCTACAGGAGGTTCTTCATTCTCCGCCTTACCTTTATCTTTCCCGCCAATTGCCAGACCGGCAACATTATAAAAGTTGTAGCCGGGATATTTCCCAGGACCATTTATAAGTAAATCCTCCTTCTCGTAAACCAGGTTTTGACGGTTGTATTCACTCATCTCAAAATCGGGAGTGAGCTGTATAGCATACGTAGGACATGCTTCCTCACAAAAACCGCAGAAGATGCATCTGGAGAAGTTTATGCGGAAAAACTCCGGATAGCGCCTTCCGTGCTCATCCTCCGTAGCCTGTAAGGAAATACAGCCTACAGGACATGCGACAGAGCAGAGATAGCAAGCTACGCAGCGTTCGCATCCGTCAGGATCGCGAGAAAGGATGATACGCCCTCTCCACCTTGGTGACAGATATGGCTTCTCTTCAGGATAAAGCATTGTTTCGCGCGGTCGGAATATGTGCAAAAAGACAAGCCATAGACTTTTCAGCAGACTAAACATCATCTTTCCTCTTAGCTAACTGCAAGCAAAATACCTCCTGTAACCAACAGATTTAATAGCGAAAATGGAAGCATTACTTTCCAGCCGAAAGACATGAGCTGATCATATCTCAGCCTTGGAAGAGATGCCCGAAGCAATATAAATCCACAGATAAAAATGAAGGTCTTGAGAGCAAACCAGATAACAGGTGGAAGAAACGGCCCTCTCCATCCTCCCAAAAAGAGGGTGACAACCAGAGCAGATATGAGCGTTATACCGAGATATTCACCAACAAAAAACATGCCGAATTTCATTCCGGAATATTCGGAATGGAAACCTGCTACGAGCTCGCTTTCAGCCTCCGGGAGATCAAAAGGTAATCTTCGTGTCTCTGCAATCCCTGCAATCAAGAAGACCACCATTCCAAAAAATTGGGGAATGCAAAACCACATATCTCTCTGGGCTTCGACAATTTTTCTAAGATCAAAGGAGCCTGCGAGCATGACTACACCCATAAGCGAAAGCCCCATGAAAACCTCATAACTCAACATTTGCGCTGCAGCTCTCAGACCGCCAATCAGGGGATACTTGCTATTTGATGCCCAACCTGCCAGGGCTACACTGTAAACGCTCAGGGAAGACATGGCAAGGAAAAAAAGTAATCCTACATTGAGATCAACTACTCCAATGGACTGGGTGAAGGGAATGATTGCAAAGGATAAGAGCACGGTGATCACAATGATAGCAGGGGCTAAAATAAACACAGGTTTATCAGCAAAAGGTGGAATCCAGTCTTCTTTGAGAAAGATTTTAATCATATCTGCAATTACCTGTGATAGACCATAAGGGCCGATACGATTCGGTCCGTATCGATTCTGCCACAAGGCAAGAAGCCGACGTTCCAGCCAGATAAGACCTGCAGCTATGGACGTCATGGAGATCAAAACACCAAAGGGTATGATGAAGGACCGGACAATTTCATTCATGGCATCTTTTCTTTCACTTCTTTCTTCACCAGCACCCTGCCCCAGGCAGGCAGAGTAATTCCCTGCAATGCAGGCAGACCCACAGGTAAACCCGCAACTCGAGGGGGTAAAGAATTAATAGTCTTTACCGGAAGTCTATACACCCTTGTATTGAGAGAAACCTCTATTTCCTCTCCGTCCGTCACCTGGAGCGAAACAGCATCTTCAGGATTAAGGCCTAGATATGGCGTGGGTACCAGCTCAGCAACAGCTGGCGCTCGGATACCCAATTCCTCTGAACCGAAAATATGATAAAGAGGTATCATGAGCAATTCATCCTGACGAGGTTCTAAAGGTGTCGGCACTTCCTTAAAGAAAGATATTTTCCCTGCCTCCTGTAGAGGCTCGATTAATCTCAGGCCAGGATCTCCGCCTCTTAATGGGCCTCCAACCTCGCTCTGAAACTTGTTCACGGCCTGCACCGAATTCCATCCCGGTGACCAGAAACGTGCGATCAGAGATGAAGGAGGTTGCCCTTCAAATCCCTCCATCGAAAAAGAAAGAGGTGAGTCAGGATCATTCGGTATCTTATGTTCATGGACGCTGACTTGAGCTGACATCGCTGTCCGTCCGCTGCAACGGTGAGGTTGTCGGGGGATTTTTAATCCTGCCACACAAAACTCTGCAGAAGGTGCAAGCTGAAGGATGGGATTAAGAACAGGTAGCGATGTGGCCAGTGCCGAAGAAACATCATCAAAGGTTTTCCATTTCTCGGCTTCGGGGCGTTTAACATCTGCCATAATATCAAGCAACCATTTCCAGCCTTCCTGAATATCTTTACCTGACATAAAAACCTTATAATACCGCTGGGCCCTTCCTTCATTGTTTATTAGTGTTCCCGTCGCCTCGGCAAAAGTACTGGCTGGAAGCACGATATCAGCCTTTGAGGTAGTCATGTTGAACGTGTGGTCTATGACGATAACATGCCTGACAGAATCAAGCAGGGCATTTACAAATGCCTCATCTGCACGTCTGTAAAGATCATTCTCAAGAATAATGACCGTGTCCACCATCCCTTCCCTCAGAAGCTTCTGGGCCTTACTCATGCTATTGCCTTCCATGAGACCCAAACCAAAAGTATTACACTCTGGCATAGTAAAGCAAAGATCAGCAGTTCGAAATTTATTACACAATGCCCAGGCAACATTTGCAGCAGCCTTTATCAATTCGTCACTTCCAGAACTCATACCTGAAATGACAAGAGGCCTTTCTGCATTCATTAATACATGGGCTATTCTATTTGCCATTTTTTGAAATTCATCATTCAAACTATCTACAATAGGTGCTTCCGGGTTCAGTGCATGGGCAACAGCAAAACCAAGTCTGGCCAGATCCTCAGGAGCAGCATAGAAAGTATGGGTTGCAATTTCATCAAGTTTTGTCCCAAAAGATGCTGCAATAAAAAGAGGGCCCTTTTTCTGCTGGACAGCTCTTCTTATTGCATAATCGTCCCATTCGGGTATATGGAGTTTTTTTGCTATTTCCATGGGTTTGCGCCTGACAGACTGACGCACAGCAAGAGCGAGCATGGGTGCTGTATTTGTAATATCCTCGCCCAGCACAAAAACTGCATCGGCTGATTGAATATCATGAAGTGAAGGTGAACGTGCTGGACCTTTCCTTAGAATTTCTATTATTCGAGAAATCAGGAGAAGATCTTTTTCGGATAAACCTGAGTAAAAGTTTTCAGGACCGACCAGACTTCGAAGCATAAAATTGGATTCGAGTGAGGCTCGGGGCGATCCAATACCAATCACGCGCGCTCCAAAGTAAAGGAGTGTTGACAAATATTGAAGAACCCTTTCTTTCGTAACAGGTTTAGCAGGCCCATTTCTGTTCCTGCCGGACTGCTCTGTCTGAAGTCGTAAAAGGGGGTCATATATTCTCTTACTGCTGTTCACAAATTCATAACTATAACGGCCCCGATCGCATAAGAAGTAACCATTGATTTCGCCGTTATATCGATTGCTTATACGTCTTAATAGGCCATACCGTTCGCCTGGGATAGTATTACAACCGACTCCGCAGTGCACACATATCGACGGAGCTGTTTGTAAATCCCATTTACGGGTATAGTGCCTCTTCAGGGTTTTATCGGTGAACACCCCTGTCGGGCAGATTTCGACAAGGTTTCCGCTAAACTCATTTTCGAGAATGCCATCTTTGTGACGGCCGAAATAGACATAATTATGAGCAGCAAAAACATCAAAATCATGCCCTCCGGCATAGTCACGGTAAAATCGGACACACCGGTAACACTGAATGCAACGGTTCATCTCATGATTAACAAACGGACCGAGATACTGGTTACGATGGGTACGCTTCTTGAAACGGAACCTCCTGTAGACGTGTCCTGTCATGACTGTCATGTCTTGAAGATGACACTCGCCACCCTCATCACAAACAGGGCAATCATGAGGATGGTTTGTCATAAGCCATTCG
>Ga0187774_10000982_pt1 | contig 10006 bp, 7 predicted proteins | sample 0216_BV02_MP05_2_FD_133152 | JGI IMG/M metagenome (GOLD analysis project Ga0187774, IMG submission 133152) | Tropical peat soil microbial communities from peatlands in Department of Meta, Colombia - 0216_BV02_MP05_20_MG | ecosystem: Environmental > Terrestrial > Soil > Wetlands > Peat | place... | reverse complement strand
GGCGATTCCGTAGTTCAGGACGAAGCGGCGCCTCTGCGCCACACGCTGCCGCCCTTCGCCTCCTTGTCGATTCCGTCGAGCAGCTTCTCGTGCGCCGCAGCCTCGTCGGCGCTCGCGCGCAGCACCGTGAGTCGCGAGGCGTCGAAGCGCACCGTGCTCGCCGCCGCCCCCGCGGCGGGGGCGTCGAGCTCCATCACCAGGCTCTCCTGGCCGCGCGTCATCGCGAGATAGACTTCGGCGAGCAGGCGCGCGTCGAGCAGCGCGCCGTGCATGGTGCGGTGCGAGTTGTCGACCGTGTAGCGCTCGCAGAGGGCGTCGAGCGAATTGCGCTTGCCCGGATGCAGCTCGCGCGCCATCGAGAGCGTATCGACGACCCCCGCGACGTGCTCCGACAGCCTGTCGAGCCCGGCGAGCTTGAGCTCCGCGTCGAGGAACTCGACGTCGAAGTCGGCGTTGTGGATGATCAGCTCGGCGCCGCGCACGTAGTCGAGAAAGTCGTTCGCGATCTCCGCGAAGCGCGGCTTGTCGCCGAGGAATTCGCGCGTCAGGCCGTGCACCTTGACCGCCCCCTCGTCGATGTCGCGCTCGGGATTGAGGTAGCTGTGGAAGTGCCGCTCGGTCACGCGCCGGTGGACGATCTCGATGCAGCCGATCTCGATCACCCGGTCGCCGAGCGCGGCGTTGAGTCCGGTGGTTTCCGTATCCAGCACGATTTGCCGCGCCGCCATGTCAGCTCTCCTGCATCTCGTCGATGCCGCGGTTGGCGAGCGCGTCGGCGCGCTCGTTGCCGTCGTGGCCCGCGTGGCCGCGTACCCAGTGCCATTCGATGTCGTGGCTCGCCACCAGCTCGTCGAGCCGCCGCCACAGATCGACGTTCTTCACCGGCTTCTTGTCCGCGGTGCGCCAGCCGCGCCGCTTCCACGCCGAGATCCACTCGGAGATGCCTTTCTGCACGTACTGCGAGTCGGTGTAGACGCGGATCGTGCAGCGCCGCTTGAGCGCCTCGAGGGCGCGAATCACCGCGGTCAGCTCCATGCGATTGTTGGTCGTGTGCGGCTCGCCGCCGAACAGCTCCTTCTCCACGCCCTTCGCTCGCAGCAGCACGCCCCAGCCGCCGGGACCGGGGTTGCCGCGGCACGCGCCGTCCGCATAGACCTCGACCGTCTCTTCAGCCATGCGCGCGTCCATCCCCGTCGCGGCGCACCGAGTGGCCGCTGCGCTGCGGCAGTGGGGCGAGGGCGCGCCGGCGCGCGCGCTCCTTGCGCCATGCGGGCGTGACCAGCATCGTCCCCGGCACGCGCTTCACCGCGCGCACCACGTAGACGCCGCCCGCGATCGGCCACCAGCGCGCGCCGGCGAACTCCATGAAGCGAAAGCGCGCCAGCCACTTGGCGTGCTTGAAAGGCGGCGCGTAGCAGCCGAAGCGGCCGCCGTTCAGCTCGAAGTTCAGCAGGCGCAGCCAGTCGCGCAAACGCAGCAGGCCGATGAATTTCGCGTTCCAGGGAACGCCCGCGCGACGGCCCGCGAAGAGCTGCCTCAGGCGCCACAGCGACAGGTTGTTGAAGCCCGACAGCACGAGGCTGCCTTCGGGGCGCAACACGCGCTCGGCCTCGCGCAGCACCTGATGCGGACTGCCGTGGAACTCGAGAGTGTGAGGAAGTGTAAGAAGATCGACGCTCTGCGAGGCGAGCGGCAGCTGGAAGGGATCTGCGGCCACCGCCGCGCCGGGCTCCAGGGCGGCCGTGAAACGGAAGGGGATCCGGTTGCTGCGCAGGGTGCCGAATTGCGGCAGTCCCACCTGGACCGCGCGAAAGCCGAAAATATCCTCGACCGCGTTATCGAACTGCAGCGCCTCCCATTCGAGGATATATCGCCCTTGATCTGTGGCAAACCACTCAATGAGCGATGAACGCAGGCCGTTATACTTCCCGCCGTTGCCGGGGACAAAGGACGAGTGCGGCGGATGCATCATGCTGATATCGCTCAAATCGAGGCCAGGCAGGAAGAATATTCTTTGCGACGAATCCTTGTCGAGCGCGTTTTTGACCGCCGGCCGGGCTGCCGTTAACATCCAAGCCGCCTGAAACTCGCCACGCCGAGACGCAGAAAGAACTGGCAACCAACAATGAGACGCACCCTGCCCTGGATCGCCGCGACGCTGCTGTCGGCCTGCGCGTCCCAGCCGCCGCAGTCGCAGCCGCTCGCGACGCCAGTTGCCGCGGCCGGAGCGGTGTCGCCCAAGCAGGCGGCGCCCGCGGCGCAACCTGACGCGCTGCGCGATGCGGTCGACGCGGCGGACGCGGCGGGCGCGCGCCAACCGGAGGCCGACCCCAAGGCGCTGCAGGCGCAAATCGCGCGCAGCGTGCCACCCAACCCGGTGCCCGCCGTTCTCGACCAGATCGAGATTCGCGAGCCGCCGCACATCCGATCCATCGACCGCACCGCGGCGACCGACGACTTGTGGGAGCGCATCCGGCGCGGCTTCGGGATGCCCGACCTGGACGGCCCGCTGGTGCGCGCCAAAGTCGATTGGTACGTATCGCGGCCGGACTACCTGCAGCGCACCTTCGAGCGCAGCAGGAAGTACCTCTACTACATCGTCGACGAGCTGGAGAAGCGCGGCATGCCGACCGAGCTCGCGCTGCTGCCGATGATCGAAAGCTCGTTCAATCCGATGGCCTACTCGCGCGCGCACGCCTCGGGCCTGTGGCAGTTCATTCCGCCGACCGGCAAGCGCTACAGCCTGCAGCAGACCTGGTGGTACGACGCGCGGCGCGACGTGGTCGCTTCGACCGACGCCGCGCTCGGTTACCTCGAAAAGCTCTACGACATGCTCGGCGACTGGCAGCTCGCGCTCGCCTCGTACAACTGGGGCGAGAACGCGGTCAAGCGGGCGATCGACCGCAATCTGAGCGCCGGCCTGCCGATCGAGTACGCGCAGCTGTCGATGCCGGTCGAAACGCGCCAGTACATCCCCAAGCTGCAGGCGATGAAGAACATCATCTCCAATCCGGCCGCGTACGGCGTCGTGCTCGATCCGATTCCGAATCAGCCGTATTTCGCCGCCGTGCCCAAGCCGCGCGCGATCGACGTGCAGCTCGCGGCGAAGCTCGCCGAGCTGCCGGTCGCGGAGTTCGTCGCGCTCAACCCGGGATTCAGCCGCCCCTTGATTCCGTCCAGCGTCGACTCGCCGCTCATCCTGCCCGCCGACAAGGTGGCGGTGTTCAACGCCAACCTCGAAAAGCACGACGACAGCAAGCTGACCTCGTGGCAGACCTACCATCCGAAGCGGGGCGAAACGCTCGAAGCGGTGGCGCGCAAATTCAAGGTTGCGCTTGCCCGCCTCAAGGAAGTAAACGGCATTACGCGCCGCGATCGGCGCATCCCGCCGCAACTGGTCGTACCGGTGACCCGCTCCGCGGCGGAGATGCGCCTGCCCATCATGTACGCCCCTCCGGTCCAGCCTTCCATGCGGCGCGTCGCCTATCATATCGTCCGCAAGGGTGACACGCTGCGCGCGGTTGCGCGCCGTTATCGCGTCACGGTCGCCGACTTGCAGCGCTGGAATCCCAACCTGGACTTCAGCGAAGGCCAGCGCGTGCGCCTGATGGTGCGCAACGGCGGCCGCAGGGTGAAGCACGCCCGCCGCACGCACGGCAAGCCGCGCGCCGTGGTGCAAGCGCGCAACTAGGCGCGCGCCTCAGCTCCCGCCGTACAGAAAGCAGCACACGCTGCGAGTCGCCGAGAGGGCGGTCTCCTCGGGGTAGGCGCGGCTGCATTCGGGACGCCGCTGCGGGCAGCGCGGATGGAAATGGCAGCCCGAGGGAGGATTGACCGCCGAGGGCAGCTCCCCGGCGAGCCCGATCTCGCGCCGCGCGCCGTCCAAGGTCGGCACCGCCGCGAGCAGCGCCTGGGTATAGGGGTGACGCGGCGCGCCGAGCACTTCCTCGACGCTGCCCCGCTCGACGATCCGCCCGAGGTACATCACCGCCACCTCGTCCGCCAGGTGCTCGACGACCGCGAGGTTGTGCGTGATGAACAGATAGGCCAGTCCCAACCGCCGCTGCAGGTCGCGCAGCAGGTTGAGGATCTGCGCCTGCACCGAAACGTCGAGCGCGCTGGTCGGCTCATCGCATACCAGCAGCGCGGGCTCGACCGCGAGCGCGCGCGCGATCGCGATGCGCTGGCGCTGGCCGCCGGAGAACTCGTGCGCATAGGCGTAGCGCGCGTCGGCGGGCAGGCCGACCTGCTCGAGCAGCGCGTCCACCCGCGCGAGGCGCTCGGCCTCGTCGCGGCCGATCCCCAGGCTGCGCATCCCCTCGAGCAGGATGTCGAGCACGCGAATGCGCGGATTGAGCGAGGCATACGGATCCTGGAAGACGATCTGCATCGCGGCGCGCCAGGGTCTGAGCCGGGCGCGCGTCAGCTGCGTCAGCTCGACGCTCGCCGGAGCGCCGCCCGGCGGCCTGAGGCGCACGCTTCCCGAGGTCGGCCTGACGAGCTGCAGGATCGCCTTGCCGAGCGTGGTCTTGCCGCAGCCCGACTCGCCGACCAGGGCGAGCGTCCGGCCGGCGCGCAGATCGAACGACACGCCGTCGACCGCACGCAGGCTGCCGAGCGTTCGCCGCAGCACGCCGCGCGTGACGGGGAAATGGACCCGCAGATCGCGCACCTCGAAGAGAACCCGTGCTTCGGTTCGCTCGGCCCGCCCTGCCGCCCGCCCTGCCGCGCCTGGCACAGCGCGGCCTTCGAGCGGGAAATAGCAGCGCACCGCATGCTCTGGCGCGGTCTCCTCGAGCTGCGGGGCCTCGCTGCGGCAGCGCTCGGCGACCCGCTCGCAGCGCTCGGCGAAGCGGCAGCCGCGCAGCTCGCCGACCAGCTGCGGCACCTGGCCGGGAATGACCGCCAGGTCGCGCCCGCGCAGCGCGGCGGTCGGTACGGCCTCGAACAGCTTCGCCGTGTAGGGGTGGCGCGGCGCGCGAAACAGCGCCTCGCGCCCTGCTCGCTCGACGATCTGCCCGGCGTACATCACCGCCACCCGGTCCGCCATGCGCGCGACGATGCCCAGATCGTGCGTGATGAGCAGAATCGCCATGCGGCGCTCGGCCTGCAGCTTGGCGAGCAGATCGAGGATCTGCGCCTGGATCGTGACGTCGAGCGCGGTGGTCGGCTCGTCGGCGATCAGCAGCTCGGGCTCGGCGGCGAGCGCGATCGCGATCATGACGCGCTGCTTGAGGCCGCCGGAGAGCTGGAAGGGATATTCGTCGCAGCGCCGCTCCGCGTCGGCGATGCCGACCGCCTGCAGCAGCTCGAGCACCCGCGCGCGCAGCGCGGCGCCGCGCAGGGCGCGGTGCCGCGCGATCGCTTCGCCGATCTGCCGGCCCACCGCCAGCACCGGGTTGAGCGAAGTCGACGGCTCCTGGAAGATGATCGCCACGCGCGCGCCGCGCACGCCGCGCATCGCGACCTCCGGCAGGTCGAGCAGCTCGACGCCGTCGAGGCGCACGCTGCCCGCGGCGATGCGCGCCGTCTCGGGAAGCAGGCGCGTGACCGACAGCGCGCTCACCGACTTGCCGCAGCCCGACTCGCCCACCAGTGCGAAGCACTCGCCGCGCCGCAGCTCGAGATCGAGGCCGTCGACCGCGCGCAAGCTGCCGCGCGCCACTTCGATGGTGGTGCGCAGGCCGCGCACCGAGAGCAGCGCTTCGCTCATGCGGCGCCCGCCGCGGCCCCGGCGCGCCGGCGCAGGCGCGGATCGAAGCCGTCGCGCACCCGGTCGGCGAACAGGTTGGCCGCCAGCACCAGGGTGAGCATGAAGACGAACGCCGAGGCGAGCGACCACCACACCATCGGCTCGCGCGCCATTTCGAGGCGTGCGGCGTTGATCATGGTGCCGAAGCTGATCGTCGACGGATCGACGCCCACCCCGACGTAGGACAGCACCGCCTCGGCGAGCACCAGACCGGAGAATTCCATCGCCAGGGTGATGATCACGATATGCGCCACGTTGGGCAGGATGTGGCGCAGCATGATGCGCGCATCGGGAACGCCGAACGCATGCGCCGCCTGGATGTACTCGAGCTCGGCGAGCTTCAGCGCCTCGCCGCGCAGCAGCCGCGCGAGCCCGATCCAGCTCGTCATGCCGAGAATCAAGCACAGGGCGAACAGGCGCAGGTCGGCGCGCTGCAAGGCGCTCGGGAACAGCTCGGCGTGGCTGTCGATGTACACCTGCAGCATCAGCACCGCCGCGGCGATGAGCAGCACGCCGGGAATCGAGTTGATGGTCGTGTAGACGTACTGGATCACGTCGTCGACCCAGCCCTTGAAGTAGCCCGCGGTGACCCCGAGCGCGGTGCCGAGCGGCAGCATCACCAGCGCGCTGAGCGTGCCGATGACCAGGCTGGTGCGCACCGACTTGAGCGACTGGTAGAGCACATCCTGGCCGACTTTGTCGGTGCCGAACACGTGGTAGGCAAAGGAGAGCGAATAGAGCGGCGCCGCGAGCAGCATGAGCAGGCCGAGCGCCGCGAGCGCGCTGTTCCAGGGAAGCCCGGTCTCGCCGCGCCACAGCGACCGCCAGCCCTCGGCGAAGCGCAGCTTGCGCCTGGCGGCGATGCGCCACGCGGCCAGCGCGCAGAGAACCATCCAGCCGCCAAGCGCCGGCGCGAATCCCGCCAGCGCGCGGCGCGCGATGTCGCCCGCCCGCTCGTCCTCCGAGCGCAGCTGCGCGCCGCCGTAGCGCAGCCGCGGATAGTCCCGCACGGTCTTGCCCGCAAGCGGACCCTCGCTGACCTCGATGCGCTCCTTGGCGAAGAGGCGCGTGGCGAACGGCTCGGAGTAGGTCTTCTCGGTCCCCAGGCGCAGGCGGCGCAGTCCGACGTCGAGCAGCGACCACACTTCGGTCGAATAGACCGGCCGCGCGGCGCGCGAAGGGGCGTCGAGCGCCGGGCGGAAGTGCACCGAGTCGGCCAGCGCGATGAGGAGATAGGCGGCGAGCACCACCGCCGAGGCCATCGCGCTGCGGCTTTCGAATACCCTGCGCCAGGGCAGCGCGAGGTGCGGCCGGCGCGCGCAGTACCAGGCATACGCGCCGACCGCGGCGAGCATCGCCCACAGCAGAAGGTCGGTCAGCAGCAGCACCGGTTCGATCGACGGGGTCATTGCAGCCGGATGCGCGGATCAACCAGGGTGTACGAGACGTCGGTCGCCAGCAGCCCGAGGATATAGAGCACCGAGCCGATGAACACCATCGAGCGCACCACCGCGAAGTCCTGCGCCTGGATCGCGTCGATGGTGTAGCTGCCGAGGCCGGGAATGCCGAAGAAAGACTCCGAGAGCAGGCTGCCGAGGAACAGCGCCGGGATCACGGCCACCGCGCCGGTGAGCACCGGGATCAGCGCGTTCCTCAGCACGTGCCTGAACAGCACGGTCGTCTCGGCGAGCCCCTTGGCGCGTGCGGTGCGCACGTAGTCCTTCGACATCTCCTCGACGAACAGCGTGCGATACAGCCGCGCCCCCGCGCCGAAGCCGCCCACCACGCCGATGATCACCGGCAGGATGAGGAAGCGGATCGAGTCGAGCCCTCCGGCGTAGCCCGAGATCGGCACCAGGTGCCAGAGCTTGGACGCCAGGTACTGGCCGCCGATGATGTAGTAGAGCATCGAGATCGACATCATCGCCACGCACAGCACGACGCCCGCGACGTCGAGCCGCGTACCGCGGAAGAAGGCGACGAACATGGCGAAGGTGATATCCACCGCGAGGCCGACCAGAAACACCGGCAGCGCGAGCGCGAAGCTCGGCCACATGCGGCTGCGGATCTCGGCGGCGATGTCGCGCCCGTCCTCCGCCGTGCCGAAATCGAAGACGAACAGGCGCAGCGATTTCTCGAAGAAGATCGTGTGCGAGAGCTTCGCCAGGCCCGCCGCCCTGCCGTCGTAGAGCAGCGGCTTGTCGTAGCCCCGCTCGGCCTTCCACTTCTCGATCGCCTCGGGGGTGACGCGCTTGGTGCCGAGCTGCATGCGCGCCATGTCGTCGGGCGTATTGACGACGAAGAACAGCGTGAACGTGATGAGGTTCACTCCGATCAGGATCGGGATCGCGTACAGCAGGCGGCGCAGCAGGTAGCCGATCACGCCCGGGCTCCGCGCGCCGCCATGCGTTCGCGCCGCCGATAGCCGATCGTGGCCGGGACGACGAACGCCGCCAGCGCGAGCGCGGCGAGCCCGAGCGGCCACAGCACCGGGCGGTTCCAGGCGCGCCGCAGGCGGGCCCGTTCGGCCGCGTCGACGCGCAGGTACTTGATGTTGTTGCGCGCCATGTTGTTGGGCTTCACGTTCTTCAGCCAGCCGTGGTACAGGCCGAAGTCGGTGGGGTAGAAGCCGAAGATCCAGGGCGCGTCGCGGCGCGCGATGTCGACCATGCGGTCGATGATCCTCTGCCGCTCGGCCGAGTCCGGCATGTTCTTCATCTTCTCGAACAGCGCGTCGAACTCCGGGTTGGCGTAGTTGGCGGCGTTCTCGCCCTGCGAGACCGAGCGCGCCTGCGCGCCGTCGAGCAGAAACAGGAAGTTTTCCGGGTCGGGATAGTCGGCGTTCCAGCCGAGGACGAAAATCTGCGCGCCGCCCTTGCGGAGCTTCTCCTGGAAGCGGTTCCAGTCGGTCTGCCGCACCTCGAGCTGGATCGAGAGCTTGGCGAACTGCTTGCGGAACCAGTCGAGGCGCGCCTTCTCGCCGGGGCCGGCCGCCGCGGTGTCGAGGTAGAGAATCAGCGGCGCGCCGGTCTTCGCGTCGCGGCCGTCGGGGTAGCCCGCCTCGGCGAGCAGCTTCTGCGCGTCCTCGATCGGCCGGCGCCGCGCCTGGCCGCCGCGCCAGACGTGGGTAACGGGATTGACGCCGCGCTCGCCTTCGCGCCAGCCGACGATCCCCGGCGGGATCGGCCCCTGCGCGACGACGCCGCGGCCGTTGTAGAAGATCGACAGGAACTCCTCCATGTCGACCGCGATCGACAGCGCCTGGCGAAGTTTTCTCGCGCGCTCGGCCGCCTCCCCGCCCTGCGCGCCGCCGACCACCGGATCGAGCCAGTTGAAGCCGATGTAGATGATCGTCGTGCGCACCGCGGTGCGCAGGAAGATGCCGCGTCGCTGCATCTCCGGGGTGAGCGTGGCGTCGCCTTCGACCGAGACTCGCACCGCCTGATCGAAGTTCTCGGCGACGATTCCCGAGGAGTCGTAGTAGCCCTGCAGAAACTTGTTCCAGTAGGGAATCGCCTCCTTCTCGCGGCTGAACACCACGCGGTCGATGAAGGGCATCGGCTTGCCGGCATCGGCGAGCAGACCGCGTTCGGCGTCGCCCGACGCGCCCTCGCTCGGATACGGTTCGCCGCGGAAATTCGGATTGCGCTCGAGCAAGATGCGCGCGTTGGGATTGTTCTCGGCGAGCAGGTAGGGCCCGGTGCCGACGGGCCACCAGTCGAGCGTGAAGTTCTTGTCCGCCATCCCCGGCTGCTGATAGTACTTCTCGACCTCCCACGGGATCGGCGAGAAGAACGGCATCGCCAGCCAGTAGGCGAACTGCGGATAGCGCCCCTTCAGGCGCACGCGAAACGTGTAGCGATTGACCGTCTCCACGCCCTCGAGCGGGAACTGACGCAGGTCGAGCCAGTCGTCGGGGCCCAGTTGCGCGGCGGCGGCCTTGAGGCGCTCGGCGAGTTCCTTCAGGCCGACGATGTACTCCGACATCAGGCCGAAGATCGGCGACACCAGCCGCGGATGCGCGAGGCGCTTGATCTGGTAGACGTAATCGTCAGCGACCAGCTCGCGCGTGCCCTGCGCGCCGCAGTCGTAGGGCGTGCGCATCGCCGCGATCTTCTCGCGCGTCAGCGATTGGCAGACATAGCGTCCCGCCGCGTCGCGCGCGAACGCCGGGTGCGGCTGGTACAACACGCCGCGCCGGATTCGGACGTCGTACACGCTGTAGGCGACCGCGGCGCTCGAGGCGGGCACCGG
>Ga0187774_10000981_pt1 | contig 10006 bp, 7 predicted proteins | sample 0216_BV02_MP05_2_FD_133152 | JGI IMG/M metagenome (GOLD analysis project Ga0187774, IMG submission 133152) | Tropical peat soil microbial communities from peatlands in Department of Meta, Colombia - 0216_BV02_MP05_20_MG | ecosystem: Environmental > Terrestrial > Soil > Wetlands > Peat | place... | reverse complement strand
TAATGCGCTTATGCTGAAATTACCGCAAGTGGGAAAAATTAATCAGTTAAACGAGCTTTCCCGTGCTTGCCGGAGCATCTCCCTGTTGTTCGCCGCCGGCCTGCCCCTGACGGATATTATGCCCCTGGTTATCCAAGGCAGCAACAACCGGGTCGTCTCGCAGGCGCTCTACGCTGTTCAAACAGATATGCTTAAAGGAGAAGGCCTAGCCAAGCCCATGGCCAAAAATCCCATATTTTTACCGATGATGGTACAGATGGTCAAGGTCGGTGAAGAGACCGGTAGTCTGGACGCAACTTTGCTGGCGGTGGCGCAGAACTTCGAGTCGGAAGCGGCGGAGAAGACCAAGACATTGATAGGCTTGATCCCTCCTATAATGACCATCGTCATCGCGGGTTTCGTTGGCCTGATTGCGCTATCGATGGTGTCAGCGATGTATTCAATCTATGGTGAGGTATCATTTTAATCTCGGGAAGGTTAAGGGACGATTATATGAAAATGTTAAAATTAAGTAAAACAAGCTGGTTGATACTCGCAATTGGTCTATTTATCGTGGTCATGGCCGGCCTCGGCCTTATCCGTTCTCAACAATCCAAGGAGCAGGGCCGATTGAGTGAAGAATTGACCGCTTCGCAACAGAGTCTGGACGCTTTACAGATCAGCGGTATGCAGTCACAACTGACAGGACTGCAGCAAAAAGCATTACAAGACCAGCAGCAACTTGACGCAGCCCAGAAACAGCTGGAACAAACTATAGTGAGCGTCGACGTTACCGATAAATTCTTTTCCATCGCCAGTACCTGCGGGGTCACCGTCATCAGCCTAAACACAGCGCCGATTGTGTCAAATAAATATGAAAACATCGACCTTAACCAGACGACAATTAACGGGGAAGTTGAAGGACCATTACCCGCACTGATCATCTTTGTGCAAAGTTTAAATAACGATTTTACCACCGGTCAGGTTAAATCGGCCGAGATAGAAATTCCGCCGATATCCACTAATGCAACTCCATCGGCAAACGTTCAAATGACTATATATACTTATGAAGGAAACAACAATGGCTAAGAATACGACGACTCTGTACATCAATGATACCGGGATCCGCATGATGGTCACGCGCGGTAGGCGCATCTCCAAGCTGGCCTATATGCCGCTGGACGCGAACCTGAGCGATATCAGCAATGAAGCCAAAGAAGCCGACCTCGTCAATAAGATCAAGCTTCTCTTCAAGAGCAACCATATAGGCGCTCAAAAGATTATCCTTGGCATAAGCGGTATACACTGCCTGACCCGACCGGTTTCTTTGCCGGAATTGCCTAAAGCGATGGTAGCTGAGGCGATAACCAGAGAGGCAAAAAGGGTCCTGCCGATACCGCTGGACCAGCTTTACATTTCGTGGCAGATCACATCGACCTTCGAAGGGAAAATACAGGTATTCGTAGTAGCAATACCCAAATTTATCGCCGATACCGTGGTGAGAATATTAAATAAGACAGGGTTCAAGCCGTATCTCATGGATATCAAGCCGCTCGCCCTGGCGAGGGTCTCGCCACAGGCTACCGCGATAATTGTGGACATCCAGCCTAAAGAATTCGATATCGTCATCATGTCCAACGGTATTCCCCAGACTATCCGTACCGTCTCCTTCCCCCAGGAATATCTGGCCCATACAGACAGGCTTTCCATCGTCAGGGACGAGCTAAAGCGAACAATACAATTCTATAATTCAAACAATCCGGAAAATCCCATGCAGCCGGACGAGACCATGTTTGTTTCCGGAGAACTTGTGGACGAAACAGAAACAATAGAATTCCTGACGAAAGAGCTGGGATACAAGGTAACACCGCTTGTGTCACCTTTGAAATGCGCTAAACAGCTGGATCCTTCCCACCATCTGACCAATGTCGGGCTGGCCCTTAAAGAATTGCCCGGCGAGGCGGGGCCGGCTTTACCTAATTTCAATACACTGCCGGCACCTTACTTGCCCAAACCGATATCGCGGGGCCGTTTAATGGTCGTGCCCGCCGCGGCAACCGCTGTCGGCGTGGTCGTTTTGCTGATATTTTTAATTCAGGGTGCGGCAGCTAAAATCGAACGAGACCAAAATTTGCTGGATTCTACCCAAGCCACTCTCGCACAAAAGCAGACTCAGAAAACAGACCTTAAACAGAGTATTGCAACGTTAGAAACACAGATATCGAGTATGGAAACCTCCCGGGACGCTTTCCTGGCGGCTATAAAAAGCCTGGATACCACCGGAAACTTGATGAATGGAGACCTTGATGCGGTCGTGAATAACGTCGTCACCAATCTCGATTTATCCCATATAACCCACCAAGGAGACCAGTTATACATTACCGGTGAGGCAGCAACCGAACAGGAAGTCATGCAGTACGTACGAGCCCTACAAAATACCGGCAGATTTGCGGAAATTACTATCTCGACTATTGCCAAAAATCCCAATAGCGAGAATGGAACAGAGATGATGGACTACTCCCTGGAGTGTAGGCTAGAAAGGGGGCAGTAATAATGGCAGATATCATCGCATTATTAAAATTAGCCAAATCAAGGGCAGCCTCCGACTTACACCTGGTCGCTGACAGACCGCCGCTGGTACGTATCAACGGCAGCCTTTTACCCGTCACCGAACTGCCTTCACTAACGGGCGAGGATATCGAACAGGCGTTACGCCAGGTAGCATCAGATAAGGGGATGGCGGAATTCGAGCGCTGCATGGAGCTTGATTTCGGGCGCACTATCCCCGAGGTAGGACGAGTCCGTTTCAACGCGGCGAGACAGCGCGGGACGGTCAGTATGGCCATGCGTCTACTGCCAATGGTAATACCTGACCCGGACTTCCTCGGCCTGCCCAAGGTATGCACGGAGCTTATTATGCGGCCGCGGGGACTGGTAATCATCAGCGGACCCACCGGAAGCGGTAAATCCACCACCCTGGCATCGATGATTGACTACCTTAACAAGGTCGAAAGCCGGCGCGTGGTGACCATCGAGGACCCCATCGAATACACCTATGAAAACAGACGATGTACGATTACGCAACGTGAAATAGGCGAAGATACCCATTCCTTTTCCGATGCTTTAAGACACGTGCTGAGGCAAGACCCCGACGTGATTCTGGTGGGCGAGATGAGGGACCTAGAAACAGCCGCGGCGGCCCTGACAGTGGCGGAGACCGGCCACCTGGTGCTGACCACCGGCCATGCCCCCAGTGCCTACCAAGCCGTGGAGAGGGTGACGAGCTTGTTCCCGCCGCACGAACGATACCTTGCCCAGGCAAGGATGGCTTCGTTGCTGCTGGCTATTCTCTGCCAGGCACTGGTGCCTAAAGCCGACGGTTCGGGCAGGGTTGCTGCCATTGAAGTAATGATGGCCAACGCGGCAGTAAGAAATCTCATCAGGGACGGCAAGAGCTTCCAATTACCCAACGTCATCCGCATGAACAGTAATAACGGCATGGAGCTGCTCGACCAGGCGCTGGTCAGGCTGTACCGAGCTGAAGTTATTACCAAAGAGAGGGTCTACGATTTCTGCAACGACCCCGAGGAAATAGCCAAGCTTTGCGGCGAAAAGATACCCAGGAAGCAGGATGACTTTGACATGGCCCTGAACACGCAGTTTTCCTAAACTTTAACTCGCTGGAGTTTTAAAGAGGGGCATCAGCCCCTCTTTTTTATTCCCGGTACTTGCGCCATTTCCGCAGCATAGGATAAACTGTCATCAGTCCCTTGAGCCGAGAAATATAGACAGGGAGTTGACCTTGGCGGATATTCGCCCGTTTTGCGGGGTTCGCTATAATTCTTCGCTGGTGAAAAACCTAACGGATGTTATCTGTCCCCCTTACGACATTATCCCTCCTCAGATGCAGCAGGAGCTGTATCGGCGTAGTGATGACAATTTCGTCCGCCTCGAGTTCAGCCGGGAGCTGCCCCAGGACAGTAACAACGATAACCGTTATACCCGGGCCGCCGCTACTCTAAAGAAATGGCTGGAACAGGGTATCCTGAAGGTTGATGATAAACCATCGCTGTACATCGGCGACCACCATTTCATACATCAAGGAAAAGCATACCGCCGCCGCAACCTTTATTGCCTGGTCAAGCTGGAGGAATGGGACAAAATGATTGTCCGCCCTCACGAAGGCACACTTTCCCGACCGAAAAGTGACCGCCTGAACCTGTTATGGGCGCTCCAGGCAAACACAAGTGCCATCATGGCCCTTTACGAAGACCGAGACCAGAAGTTATCATCGCTGTTAAACAAATCCACCCGCGTTCGGCCTGCGTTTAACATCAAGGTCGGTGACGGGGAAAGCCATCAGTTCTGGGCGGTCACAGACGCCATCATCAACAGAAAGATAAGCGATTGCCTGGCCGGACAACCGCTCTACATCGCGGACGGGCACCATCGTTACGAAAGCGCTCTAAATTACCGGCGCGAAAGACGTTCCAGTTCGGCGGCGCCGTCGGCTGAAGAACCTTACGATTTCGTCCTGATGTCGCTGGTAGATATCAACGACCCCGGGCTGATTATCCTGCCAGCGCACCGGCTGGTCCGTGGGATGCTACCATCGGCCATCGAAAGTCTCAAGGCCGGCCTGGAGACATGCTTCTCGGTCAAAGAACTGGCACTGGATAAGACAGACACCTTATCACAGATAAATGGACTACTTGCCGAGGATAAGGATGAAGTCAAGTTACTTCTTTACGGATGGAAAAGAGAGAAACTTTTATTGCTCACGCTACGCGATTTTGCCATGGTCCGGCCGATGATGCCGTATTTTCATTCAGATATCTACCAAAAGCTGGACGTGAGCATTGTCGACCATGTTATCCTAGAGGAGCTCCTCGGGCTGACCCACGAAATGGCCGGTGTTTTCCTCGATTATGCCAACGATGCTTTAGAGGCCATCCGCCGTGTCAGGGAGCAGGAGTACCAGCTGGCTTTTATCGTGAATCCGGTCAAGCCCGACATCATCAAGGCCATCGCCGACAGCGGCGACCGGATGCCGCGAAAATCGACGTATTTCTTCCCCAAAGTACCAGCCGGCCTGGTCTTTTACAAGTTCGGTTAGACACTTTGGTTTCGGCATAAAAATTTTCCCTTTGAGTTACGTTTGACTTGTAGTATAATAAAATTATCCATAGTGAGGAAAAATCGTGACAGAAGAGGAAGACTTAGCCGCCTTTGCACCGGAAAAAGAGACGTTGTTGACCATCGGCGTCTTTGACGGAGTGCACCTGGGCCACCAGCGCTTAATTGAGGAGCTGTTAAAGCAGGCGGACAAGAAGCACCTACTGGCCGGCGTGGTAACTTTCCGGCAACATCCGGAAGATGTACTATCGCCAGGAAAAACTTTGCCTTTTCTGACCGATATCAAGACTAGGACAAAGTTGCTTAAGGATGAGGGCGTTGATTTCATCGTCCCCCTGTCATTCACGAAACGAATGGCAGAACTGGGCGCCCGCCAGTTTATCAGCCTCCTCCAAAAACATCTGAAAATGCGCGGCCTCGTCGTCGGCCCGGACTTTGCCCTGGGCAGGCAGCGCGAAGGCAATATCGATGCCCTGCACAAACTCAGCCGAGAGATGGGCTTCTCGCTGACCATCGTGCCGCCGTTGAAAGTCAACGGCGAAATCGTAAGCAGCACCGCCATTAGAAAAGCCATGGTCGACGGCGATATGAAGAAGATACGTGACCTGACCGGACGTCATTTTAGTCTTTACGGCAGGGTGGTTGCCGGGACAGGGCGGGGCCAAAGCCTTGGCTTCCCTACCGCTAACATGGACGTCAACTCCGGACAGGCCCTCCCTCGTGATGGAGTTTACGCTGGCCTGGCACGTGTAAACGGTAAAAATTATAAAGCAATGACCAATATCGGCAAAAACCCGACTTTCGGGAATTCAAAGCGTACTATTGAGACATATTTGCTTGACTATAGCGGCGACCTCTACGGTCGCGAGTTGTCGGTCGAATTTGTCACCAGGCTGCGCGACGAGAAAAAGTTTAGAAATACCGATGAGCTAAAAAAACAGCTTGCCGAGGATATGCGGCGGAGCAGAATTGTACTCGATGCCGCAGGAGTAAAACGATAATGGATACCAAAGGCAAAAATGCTCTTAAAGGTTCAAAAACGGAGTCCATCGATGTACAGGTTGCGACCTACATGCGCGGCTCCGAGTTCGGCGACACCCAGATAAAAGAGCAAATGACTAAAGAGTTACGCCAGAGATTGATAGAAGCTGAAAAAGAAGGCCGGCCCCTGCGCGTCTATTGCGGTTATGATGTTACCGCCCCTGACCTGCACCTGGGGCATACCATCACCATGCATAAACTGCGCCAGTTCCAAGACTTCGGGCACGACGTTACCTTTCTTATCGGGACTTTTACCACATTGATCGGCGACCCATCCGACCGTGATGAAGCACGCGCCATAGCGCTGGAGGAGCAGGTTAAAAAGAACGCACAGACCTACTCCGAGCAGGCTTTTAAAATACTCGACAAAAAGAAGACATCAGTGCGTTATAACTACGACTGGCTAAGCAAGCTGACTTTCGCCGATGTCATCAGCATGGCTTCGTACTTTACGGTGCAACAGTTTTTAGTCCGCGACCGGCTACGCAACCGGTATGAGAAAAACGACCCCATCTGGCTGCGCGAGCTGCTTTATCCTTTAGCCCAGGGCTACGACGCCATCTCGTTAAAAACGGACGTCCAGATAGGTGCCACCGAACAACTTTTTAACCTGATGGCAGGACGTCGATTGCAGGAAGTTTTCGGGCAAAAGCCACAGGTATGCCTCACCTTCCCGGTGCTGGTGGGTACGGATGGCGTCGAGAGGATGAGCAAGAGTCGCGGTAACTATATCGTCATATCCGAGCCGCCGGAGGACATCTATGGTAAAACGATGTCCATCCCCGATAGCATCGTCATGCAATATTTCGAGCTCCTTACCGATGTCCCAGACAAAGAGTTGAAAGAGTTTAAACGGCAGCTTGAAAGCGGCGCCAATCCGATGTCCATAAAGAAGCGCTTGGCCAGAGAACTGGTTACTCAATACTACAGTGCCGAGGAAGCCAAAGAAGCGGAAGAACACTTTGAAAAAGTCGTGCAGAAAAAGGAAGTCCCAGATGAAATCGGGGAGTTCCGGCTTTCTTTTAACGCCCTTCGCTTCCCTACCGGAGAGGTTGACGTCCGGCGGTTACTCCGGGCAACGGGGACGGCTACCAGTGCCAGTGAAGCCAGCCGTCTGATTAACCAGGGGGCAGTGGAAATAGGCGGCAAGAAGGTCAACAAATACCAGTTCCAAGTATTAAGCGGCAGCGTTATCAAAGTCGGTAAACACCGCTTCGTGAAAGTGATAAATACCGATTAAACAACAGAGGAGATACCCATGACACAATTACGCGTTCCCGGCCCGACGCCCTGCCCGCCCGAGGTCCTCAAGGCGATGGCCTGGCAGATGGTCAACCACCGCGGGCCCGAATTCCACCAGATGCTCACGGACGTAACCGCCGATTTGAAGAAGGTCTTCCAGACGAAAAACGACCTCCTGCTGCTGACCGGCTCCGGTACGGGCGGTCTGGAGGCGGCGGTAACCAACCTGCTTTCGCCGGGAGATAAGATATTATCGGTGAGCATCGGCGTTTTCGGCGACCGCTTCGCCAACATCGCCAAGACCTTCGGGACGGACGTTATACCCATGAAGGTAGAATGGGGTAAGGCCGCCGACCCGGATGTGGTCAAGAAAGCAGTCCAAGACAATCCCGGCATTAAGGCCGTGCTGGTGACCCATAACGAGACGTCCACCGGCGTCACCAACGACCTTCAGGCTATCGCTAAAGTCGTTAAGGATGCGGCCAAGCTCCTCATCGTCGACGCCATTTCGAGCATGGGCTCGATTAACCTTCCCGTCGACGCCTGGCACTGCGATGTGGTTGTCACTGCTTCCCAGAAAGGGTGGATGGTCCCGCCCGGCATGGCGATGGTCTCGGTTAGCCCGGAGGCCTGGCAGGCTCACACTACAGCCAAAATACCGCGTTTCTACTGGGACTTTACCCGTGCCAAGACGAACTTCGACGAGAAGAAAGAGAACCCTTGGACGCCCGCAATATCTATTGTTTATGCCTTCACCGTCGCCCTGAAGATGATGCTGAAAGAAGGTATCGAGAACATCTTCGCGCGGCATGCGCGGGTCGGCCAGACGCTCCGCGACGGCATCAAAGAGCTGGGACTGCCCCTTTTTGCCGACCCGGCCCACGCCTCGAACACGGTCACCGCCGTGGGCATTCCGCCCGGCCTCGACGGCAAGAAGCTTCGCCAGATACTCCGCGAAGAATATAAGGTTGTGCTCGCCGGCGGGCAGCAGACCCTGGACGGCAAGATATTCCGCATCGGCCACCTGGGTATGGTCAACGAAAAAGACGTCAAGGAAATCGTCTCGTCGATTGGAAAAGTCCTGCCCTTAGCAGGCTTCAAGAAATAGCGCGATAAGGACAAATATATGTCGGAGAAACGAAAAGTACTCATTACCGACCCAGTTTCCGAAGAAGGCATCGAAGTCCTGCGGCGGGAGGCACAGGTCGATATCAAGACCGACTTGAAATCAGAAGAGATTATCGACATCATTGGGGACTACGAAGCCCTGATAGTCAGGAGCCAGACGAAGGTCACCGCGGCGATTATTAAAGCGGGTAAAAAGCTCCAGGTCATCGCCCGCGCCGGCGTCGGCACCGATAATATCGATGTCGAAGCCGCCACACGCTACGGCATCGTCGTGGTCAACGCCCCCACGGGTAATACCGTCTCCGCGGCGGAGCACACCATCGCCCTGCTGCTGGCTTCGGTACGCAATATTCCGCAGGCCAACGCCTCGCTTAAGAGCGGTCAGTGGAAACGCAACGAGTTCATGGGCACCGAGCTACGCGGCAAGACGCTCGGCATCATCGGATTAGGTAATGTCGGCTCTGAGGTCGCCAAGCGCGCTCAGGCGTTTGAAATGAAATTGCTGGGTAATGACCCTCTGGTCTCGATAGAGTATGCTAAAAAGCTCCAGGTGGAGCTCGTCGAATTACCGCGAATCCTCAAGGAGTCGGACTTCATTACGCTACACCTGCCGTTGACACCTCAGACGCGGAACATTATTAGCGCCAGGGAACTGGCCAAATGCAAGCCCAACACGCGTATCATCAACTGCGCCCGCGGTGGCCTTATCGATGAAAAAGCGCTGGTTAAAGCCATCAAGGCAAAGAATCTGGCCGGGGCGGCCATCGACGTTTTCGAAAAAGAACCCTGTACGCAGAGCATTCTTTTCGGCGTGGACAGCATTATCGTTACCCCCCACCTAGGTGCTTCCACGACGGAAGCGCAGGTGCTGGCTGCCCATGATGTCGCCGAGCAAATCGTCGATGTCTTCAGAGGCCAGCCGGCGCGCTCGGCGATTAACGTTCCCTATGTTCCATCAGAGACCATGGCAGCGCTGGCACCCTATATGAAGCTGGCCAAGACATTATGTAAAATAGTCTACAGGCTGGCTGAGGGACAGGCCAAGACGATCCGCATCCGCTACGAAGGCGATATCGCCAACTACGATACGAATCCCCTCAAGGCGGCAGTGGTCGGCGGCCTGCTCGAAGGCATCAGCGAAGAAAGAGTTAACATCGTCAACTGCAACCTCATTGCCGCCAGACGCGGCCTTTCCGTTATCGAGGAGAAAGAGGCCACCTGTATCAACTACGCCAGCCTGCTGACCGTCTCCGTAACGACCACGGCCGGCTCCTGGACGGTCGCCGGGACCATCATCCACAATGAGTCGCATATCGTGCGCATCAACGATTTCTGGCTGGACATCATGCCCACGCCGGGTTCCTACTTCCTGTTCAGCGACCATAAAGACCGGCCGGGCCTCATCGGGGCGGTAGGTAAAATCACCGGCGATGCCGATATCAATATCAGCTTCATGCATCTGGGTCGACTCAAGCCGCGC
>Ga0187774_10000980_pt1 | contig 10007 bp, 9 predicted proteins | sample 0216_BV02_MP05_2_FD_133152 | JGI IMG/M metagenome (GOLD analysis project Ga0187774, IMG submission 133152) | Tropical peat soil microbial communities from peatlands in Department of Meta, Colombia - 0216_BV02_MP05_20_MG | ecosystem: Environmental > Terrestrial > Soil > Wetlands > Peat | place... | reverse complement strand
ACGATCATAATCAAACACACAAATCCCTGTGGTGTTGGAAGAGGCAAGTCTCTTGCAGAGTCTCTCAGAAAGGCTCTGGCAACAGACCCAGCATCAGCGTTCGGAGGAGTATACGCATTCACACGAACGGTGCATTCTGAGATCGCCTGCATACTTGCGGATAAATTCGTTGAGTTGATACTAGCTCCCGGCTACGAAGCAGACGCTTTGCGGATGCTTTCGTCAAAAAAGAATCGACGGATAATCGATCTATCAGGGATCCTTGAAGTCGACGAGAGAAATCGCGCACCAGAAAAGACATTTCGCAGAATTCACGGAGGCATACTATTCCAAGACAGTGACCAGCTGCTGATTGATGAGCAAAAATTGAAGGCCGTCACGAAACGGTTACCGACCAAGGCCGAGGAAGAAGCGCTACTCTTTGGCTGGACTCTCGTAAAGCATGTCAAGTCAAACGCTATCGTGATTTGTTCAAAGGAACAGCTCATTGGAGTAGGAGCAGGACAGATGAGCAGAGTGGACTCGTGCAAAATAGCTTTGGCCAAGGCAAGGGAAGCTCAATTGCAGACGATAGGGGCAGTCATGGCTTCTGACGCGTTCATTCCTTTTCGTGACTCAGTGGACTTGATGGGGGCAGCAGGTATCACAGCAATAATCCAACCTGGCGGATCAATGCGAGATGCCGAGGTAATTGATGCCGCGAACGAGTTTGGCATAGCGATGATGTTCTCAGGAATACGTCATTTTGCGCACTGAAAAATCAGCATTGACAGGTTGGACTAAAGAACAGGACGGACCGGAAAGACTTCTCAGAACGAAAACATGAAGCTTATACAAGAACCAGTAAAAGACCGCTTTTATTTCCACCCAACATATGTTAGAACATGTCTATAAGTCAACTCTCCGCGGGTAAGACGAAGACAGTAACCACCACAGGCGACCCACACGAAGTCGTGTTAACCTTCCGCGACGACATAACTGCTGGTGATGGAAAGAAACACGAGATTCTACCTGGCAAGGGCAGAGCGAACGCTGCAATTACCGCGAAACTCTACAGCATACTCGACAGTAACGGAATTCCAACGCACTTCGTGAAGACCATTAACTCCAATCAGTTGCTCGTCAAGAAGCTAGAGATGATTCCTGTCGAAGTAGTCTGCAGGATCCGCGCTGCAGGACACTTCATCGGAATAGGAAAATACTTTCAAGAAGGAGATAAACTGCAGTTTCCCGTTGTTGAATTCTATCTCAAAGACGATGCTCTCCACGATCCGATGCTGACCGAACAGCACTTGGAACTTCTGAAACTGGCGACTGCGCAGGAAATTGAATCGATGAAAAAGATTACGCTGAATGTTGCAACGATATTGGACAGATTCTTCGATCAGAGAGATGGAATTCTGATCGATTTCAAACTCGAGTTCGGCCGCGACTCTGATGGAAAGATCATCATAGGTGACGAACTGAGCCCAGACTCTTGGCGACTCTGGGATAAGGAAACAAAAGAGATCCTTGACAAGGACCGATTTCGAAAAGACATGCCGAGAATCTTCGAGTTAGGCTACGCTGAGCCACTAAGGAGGATCTGCAGTGAACCGTTTTCCAGTTGAAATTATCATATCGAACAAGCCACAAGCCCGTGATCCTGAGGGAGAGACGATAGCTCGCGACCTAGTTCACAAAGAAGGCTTCCATGCAGTTAAAGACGTGCGAACAGGCAAGCTTCTCGCAATCTCGATAGAGGCAGAAGATGAAGAAAGCGCACGCAAACTTGCCATCAAAATGTGCAATGACCTTCGACTGTACAACCCAGTAGCACACTCAATATCCGTCAGAGTCGAACACCAGATTTGAGAATTGCAGTAGTCCAATTTCCCGGCAGCAACTGCGACCGAGACACAGTACATGTTTTGTCAAACGTTCTCGGGCTCGATGCGAGATTGATCTGGCACAGAGACTTCGAGGATGACTCGTTCGATGCCGCTGTCCTCCCAGGCGGATTCAGTTTCGGCGATCATCTCAGAGCAGGTGCAATTGCAGCTCACTCTGTCGCAATGCGCACAATTCGCAAGATGGCTGATCAGCGGAAACCTATCCTTGGCATATGTAACGGGTTCCAAATTCTAATTGAAGCAGGCCTTCTGCCCGGAGCCCTACTCCGAAACTCCTGCCTCAGATTTGTGTGTAAATGGACAACTCTGCAAGTAGAGAACCCTGACACTCCATTCACATGCGCTCTTGAGAAGAATTCGAAAGTGCGGATGCCAATAGCACACAATGAAGGACGATTTTTCGCAGACGCTAAGTCACTCAATAGTTTGAGAGATTCAGGACAAATCATCATGCGATACTCAAACGAAAACCCGACGGGAACAACCGAGGAGATCGTCTCAGTATCCAACTGGAATAGAAATGTCGTAGGCATGATGCCGCATCCAGAACGAGCAAGCAGCCCACTGCTGGGTGGCGACGATGGTCTGAAAGTCTTCAAGTCAATGATGGAATGGACACCATGATATCGAATGCTCTACAAACGACACTGACGGCTGAGGAGATGCAATATGCTCGCAACCTACTTGGAAGAGAACCCACTCACCTCGAATGGGCTATGATCGACGCAGAGTGGAGTGAACATTGTAGCTACAAATCCTCCAAACCAATCATATCACAATTGCCGAGCACTGGAAGCAGGGTAGTCCTGGGACCAGGATACGACTCAGGCGTAATCGACATCGGGAACGATTATGTTCTGACACTACATATTGAGAGTCACAATCATCCGAGCGCAATAGACCCTTACGGCGGCGCGGCAACAGGCATAGGCGGAGTTGTTAGAGACATACTCTGTATGGGAACAACCCCTATAGGATTTCTTGATTCGCTAAGGTTCGGCGACATCAAAAGCAGCGATCATTCCAAGTGGCTTCTGAAGAACGTCATACGCGGCATAGCAGACTACGGCAACTGCATCGGAGTACCTACGATCGCAGGCGAAATCGAATTCGACGAATGCTTCGAAAGAAACTGTCTCGTAGACGTCGTGTGTATCGGAGTCGGTAGGAAAGATGAACTTCTACTGGCTGAAGCTACCAACGCAGGAGACAGCATATACCTAATTGGAGGAACCACTGGCAGGGATGGAATTCATGGTGCAACATTCGCTTCAAGAACGTTAGCTGCCGACGCAGACCGCGAGAGATCGGCTGTACAGATCCCAGATCCGTTCACGAAGAAGCTGATCATCGAGGCCACACTAGAAGCAAATCGCAGAGGATTGCTACGCGGCTGCAAAGACCTCGGAGGCGGCGGTCTCTCAACAGGGCTCTCAGAGATTGCTGACAAGGGGCATACTGGCATCGACGTCTTTCTTGATCTCATTCCAGTTCGCGAGCCAGATATGACGTCTACTGAGGTAATGATTTCAGAATCACAAGAACGAATGCTTCTAGTAGCCAAAAAAGGATGCGAATCAGCACTCCGCACAATAATGGATCAGTACGGTGTCTCTTACGCCCGGATTGGAGAAGTAACCTCAACTGAGACTATTAAGATCAAACGAGCTGATGAGACACTGGCCGCTCTCCCAACACAATTTCTTGCAAACGCCCCAATCATTAACCGGAAAGCGAACCCTCCTACATCACCTCGAAGCTTCGGATCAATACCACCTCCAGATACAAGGAAAACAATCCTAGAACTACTGGCCTCTCCGACGATCGCGAGCAAGGAATGGGTCTACAGCCAATACGACCATGAAGTTGGAATTAGAACAATCGGTAAACCTGGTGCCGCAGACGCGGCAATTCTTGCGCTTCCGAACGGAAAGTTTGCCGCCGTCAAAGTGGATGGCAATTCGAAGGTCTGCCACTTGGATCCCTACATAGGCGCAGCCAGCGTTCTCGCAGAATGCTGTCGCAATGTCACTGCAGTAGGAGCTGAACCTGCAGCTTTTCTAGATCATTGCCAATTCGGCGACCCAAATGACCCCGACATTTTCGGTGCGTTTTCCCTAACGGTCAAAGGATTAGCAGATTTTGCCAAGACCATCAATGTGCCATGCGTTGGCGGAAAAGTGAGTTTCTATAATGAAGATGCTATAACAAATAGAGCAATCAAATCCACTCCGGTCATCACAGTTCTAGGGCTGATTGAGAAAACAGAACACATTACCACAATGTCATTCAAGCAACAAGGTGAATCAATAATCGCTGTCGGCTCCACGAAAGCTGAGTTCTCGGGGTCAGAATACTTCAACCTCCTTCATCTGGATGGAGGACACCCCCCACAATTGCATTTCGACCTAGAGGTGAGAACTCAGAGAACGATCCTAGAATTGATCAGAAAAGGTGCTGTCAAAGCGTGCCACGATTGCTCGAATGGCGGACTTGCTGTCGCGCTTTCCGAAATGGCGATAAAAGGAGAAATTGGAGCAGAAATAGATCTACGACATCTATCCTCGAGTTCTCGAGATGATGAATTACTCTTCTCAGAATCAAACTCTCGATTCATCCTCACAACTGAAACGCCCCGCGCAGTCTTACAACACCTAACGGACAATCACATCCCCGGGGTAGAGCTCGGAAAAGTCACCGGACATGAGCTGAACCTTGTCCTGCCAAATCACACGATTCGATTAGATCTAGAAGTGCTACAGGACGCCTACTGCACTTCACTGGGAAGGATACTAGAGCCTTGGCAGAAGTAAGAGAAAACTGCGGCGTTATGGCCGGCATAAATTCTGATCGCGACATTTGCAGTAATATCTGGCTAGGTCTCTTGGCTCTCCAACACCGAGGACAGGAAGCATGTGGAATCTACACGCTAGACGGAAAGCGATTCCACCATCGAAAACAGTTGGGCCTCATAGAGAATTTCGAGAAATATGATGACCTTAAAGGAAGCATTGGAATAGGCCACGTAAGGTATTCTACAGTAGGTCAACCTGCCGGTGAAGAAACATCCGCCGACCCCGCCAAGGTTGAGGACTTCGCTCAACCATACTTCAGTGACAGATCAAGGGGCGGTGTCGCATTATGCCACAACGGAAATCTAGTTAACTTCTCAACACTCTGCGCTAACCTTCAATCAGAAGGCACTTTCCTAACTGCCACATGTGATGCCGAAGTCATAGTGAAGTTACTCGTTGGAGCACTGTCGAATGACTCTGACATAGAGCAAGCAGTACGCAGCTGCATGCTAAGGTTCGAAGGAGCTTACTCGGTAGCCGCTATTACGGGAGCCGGCGAAGTGATCGGATTCAGAGACCCTCACGGTTTCCGGCCTCTGTGCTTCGGCCAAAACGAAGACCTACAGCTATTTGCATCGGAAAGCGCGGCGCTAGACGTCAACGGAATTCATGAAATCTCAAACGTGAACCCAGGAGAACTTGTGATGCTCCGGAAGAACGAAGAACCAGAACGAAAACAGATCATTAAGCAAAACTTGCATGCGCATTGCATGTTTGAGTATGTGTACTTTGGACGACCAGACTCAACAATCGACGGGCGCGACGTGTATTCGGTCAGAATCAACTTGGGAAGAAACCTAGCACAAACGTACAAGACTCATGCAGACGTCATTGTACCTGTTCCTGACACTGCACGCCCTGCTGCAGAAGGAATCTCACGTGAAACTGGCATCCCTGTCTTGGAAGGTTTAATCAAGAATCGGTATATCGGAAGAACATTCATCATGCCCAGGCAGGAAGGCCGAGACAACGCAGTAAAGCTGAAGCTCAACCCTATCCGAACCGTCGTTAACGAGAAGAACATACTGTTAGTTGATGACAGCATTGTCCGTGGAACCACAATGCGGAAGATAGTGAGCCTGTTAAAGGAGGCAGGAGCCGCCCGCGTAGAAGTGTGGGTGACATGCCCACCACTCAGGTCGCCATGTTTCTACGGAATAGATATGGCAAGCCACTCAGAACTCATCGCATCCAACTCCTCTGTGAATGAGATCCGCGAAGCTGTAGAGGCGGATGAATTATCATACCAAACAATTGACGGCCTTCTAGACTCAATCGGTCTGGGGAAAAATGAGACCTGCCTTGCATGCTTAACAGGACAATATCCCACTCCTATGGCTCAGAAGCTTGCTGAAGAAATGCGTGGGAAGCAAATCGATCAGAAAGTAAGGTATTGGGAGACACACCAATGACCCGGGTCCTCCTTGTAGGTTCAGGAGCACGAGAAGATGCAATTGCACATGCTCTAATCAGAAGACCTGATGTTGAACTGTACGCAGCCATGAGCTCAGCGAACCCTGGCATAACGCGCATTACAAAAGATCGGAGAATAATGCAAATCACAAACCCTCTTGAAGTAGTCGACTACGCCGTCAAAAACAGAACTGAAATCGCAATAGTGGGCCCTGAAGCACCCCTTGTCAAAGGGGTAGCCAACGCCCTAAAGAATAAGGGAATCGCTTGTGTCGGACCAACAAGAGAACTCGCAGCGATCGAAGGAGACAAAGTATTCTGCAGACAGCTGCTCAATCAACACGGAATTTCTGGCAACCCGCAATTCAACATATTCGCAGATTTCCCTTCGGCTGAAGCCTATCTGAGAACCACTGGTGACGTGGCCATCAAGCCAATCGGGTTGACGGCGGGAAAAGGAGTGAAAGTCTCCGGAGACGAACTGCCAACTAAAGAGGCTGAGATCGCATACGCAAAACATGTTCTTAACGAGAGAATAGGCGGCGAGGGAGTTCTAATAGAAGAGAAGCTTGACGGCGAAGAATACTCACTTCAAGCATTTGTTGATGGGAAGAATATGCGAATCATGCCCCTAGTCCAGGATCACAAGCGCGCCTTCGACAACGACATGGGGCCTAACACCGGGGGAATGGGAAGCTACAGTGACATCAATCATCTTCTCCCTTTCGTGTCTGAGGCTGATCTGGATCAAAGCTGCAGAATAATGCGGGAAGCCATCGACGCCCTTCAGCAGGACATGGACGCAGAGTACAAAGGAGTACTCTACGGACAATTCATGATAGCCAAAAACAGAACTGAAGATAGGCCAAGTCCCAAGCTCATTGAGTTCAATTGTAGGTTCGGAGATCCTGAGGCAATGAACGTGCTATCAATTCTCGATTCTGACCTCGCAGATATCTGCGAGCGAATTATTGATGGAACCTTAGGACCTCAACATCTTCAATTTCTTCATAAAGCAACGGTCTGCAAGTACTTAGTGCCTGATGGATACCCGGAAGCGCCAAGAACTCATGAGATGATTTCGCTCGATGAAGGAAGCATCGCTAACAGTGGAGTAACTCTGCATTTCGCCAGCGTCGACGCCCAGAACGGACGCATCCTCACCACATCCTCACGAACAGTTGCTCTTACGGCAATCAGCGACACGATTGAACAGGCGGAAAAGTTGGTTGAGGCCTCTATTCAACATGTGAGAGGACCATTGAGGCATCGCAGAGACATCGGAACATCCGCTCTCATTTCCCGAAGATTAGAGCACGCAAGAATAGTCAAGCAACCAACAGAAGCTCGGAGAGAGTCCTAATGACGCGCCTTGCAGTATTCGCCTCCGGAAGAGGATCGAACTTCCACGCGTTGATCGACCATGTTAAGTTGGGAGTTCTCGAAAACGTGCAGATCGGTCTTCTGATCTCAAACGACGCAACAGCACCCGCCCTTAGCCTTGCAAAGGAAAACTCCATTCCCAACATTTTCATCGAAGGAATCCTGAATAGAAGATTCAACAGCAAACAGGAACGCGAAGAAGCTCGAAACATATTTGACAGTAAAGCGGCTGCGGCATTGAAAGAAAACAGAATCGACATCGTCGCGCTGGCAGGTTTTATGCAGGTCCTGGGGAAACCAGTCCTACAAGAGTACAAGCTACGAATAATGAACATCCATCCAGCCTTAGATCTAGTCAGGTTTGGAGGGCGAGGAATGTATGGCGAACGTGTTCATACGGCAGTTCTTCAAGCAGGTGAGACAAAATCGGGATGCACAATTCACTATGTTGATGAAAGTGTGGACGGAGGACCAATCATTCTGCAATCCTCAGTTCCTGTCGAATCAGAAGATACAGCTGCAACACTTGCCGAACGCGTTCTGATTCAGGAACATCGAACCTACTCCAAAGCGATCCAGCTCAAAGCAGATGAAAGAATCCGAATTGTGAACGGAAAAGCTTCCATTGACTGGACTGGCAATTGGGAAGCCGAATGGAATCGTAGACAGGACGCTTTCATAAGGCACCAACTAGAGACTTTCAAGCAGTCCACTGCTCGTATTCATTAGGAGTTGATTTGGAATGGCCATAGTCTCAATACTAGTAGGCTCGACAAGTGATTTGGAGATAGCAAGACGCACTGAAAAGACGCTTGACGAACTTGAGATAACGCATGACACTCAAGTACTATCCGCGCATAGAGATCCGCAGAAACTTGACGCTTACATCGCATCAAGCCAAGCAAAGATCTTCATCGCAATTGCCGGTCTGGCAGCTCATTTGCCTGGATACATTGCCTCTCGAACGAAGAAACCGGTGATCGGTGTTCCAGTGAACAAAGCCCTCGGAGGGCTAGATTCGCTTCTGTCCATAGTGCAGATGCCACGTGGTGTCCCAGTAGCAGTGGTAGGAATTGACGCAGCAGAGAACGCGGCACATTTGGCCAAGAGAATACTAGACCTCACCAAATGAGAGTGAACGGATCGCCTCTTACTTACGCCAAGGCAGGCGTCGATATTACCAAAGTGGCTAAGATCCACAAGAAAATCGACAGCATACTATCAAAGACCTTCAACACAAGATCAGGAAAGACAGGTGAACCTCTCAATATTCGTCAGCACTACGCTGGACTAATAGAAATCAGTCGAGACAAAGCTCTAGCAGTTCATACAGATGGAGTTGGCACGAAAGTACTCATTGCCGAAGCTTGTCAAAGATATGATACAATTGGAATCGACTGCGTGGCGATGAATGTCAACGACGTAATTTGCGTTGGGGCTGAACCGATCGCACTCGTCAACTACCTTGCGTTGGAATACCCTCAACCTCAACTGGTGGAACAAGTGATGGTGGGATTGAAGCACGGCGCTCAATCTGCAGGCATCGCAATTGTTTCGGGTGAGACAGCGATCATGCCCGACGTGATTAGAGGATTCGACCTGGCTGCAACCGTTATTGGCATTGTCAACAAGACGGAAATTATCACTGGCGAAGAAGCTGAGAAAGGAGATGTTATCTTAGGACTACGAAGCAGTGGAATTCACAGCAACGGCCTGACACTGGCTCGGAAGGTACTACTCAAATCTCGACCGCACCCTGATGTGCTAAGAGAACTACTTCGCCCAACCAGAATCTACGTGGATGATATCCTGAAGATCATTTCATCAAGAGTCGAAATTCATGGATTAGCTCACATTACAGGAGGAGCATATTCGAAACTTAGTAGAATCGGTGCACGCGCTAACGTAGGCTTCAACCTCGACACCATGCCAAAACCTCATCGAATCTTCAGCGTTATACAAAAGAAGGGCAAGGTCTCTGACCGCGAAATGTATCGGACATTCAATATGGGCATCGGTTTTCTAATAGTCTGTCCAAGACGATACTATCGCACGGCGAAAACCATCCTCCCAGCGCTAACTCAGATAGGCGAGGTCACAGGCACACGAGACGTAACAATTCGAACAAGTGGCCACGATATTCAAATCGAAAAGTGGTAGCGGGAAAAGAATGGATATTGCGAAAGCTGACGAAATAGCTCAGAAACTCTGGGATCTTGACGTGGCACCATGGAACAAGTACTGGACACCCGTCTTTCAAAAATTCGCCAGAGATCTTGTCCTCAAAGCTGACCTGAAACCGGCACAATTAATCTTGGATGTTGGCACGGGCACGGGCATTGCTGCATTCGAAGCAGCAAAACGAATCAAACGCGGATTTGTGATCGGAATAGATCGTTCGCCAGAAATGATCAGTCTTGCTCGAAGAAACTCCACCAGGACGAAAACTGATAACGTGTTCTTT
>Ga0187774_10000977_pt1 | contig 10011 bp, 7 predicted proteins | sample 0216_BV02_MP05_2_FD_133152 | JGI IMG/M metagenome (GOLD analysis project Ga0187774, IMG submission 133152) | Tropical peat soil microbial communities from peatlands in Department of Meta, Colombia - 0216_BV02_MP05_20_MG | ecosystem: Environmental > Terrestrial > Soil > Wetlands > Peat | place... | reverse complement strand
TGGGCGTACGCAAACAGATTAATTCCTCCCTCTAACCCAATTGGATCGGGGGTGATGTATCTTCCAGTCTGAGGATTGTAATATCTAAAGTAATTGTAATGGAGCCCTGTTTCTGAGTCGTAGTATTGGCCCGGGAAGCGGAAGGGATTCTCAATCGTCTGAATCGAAGGAACCGCTTCTCCAAAGGGTGTATAAACGGCCTTCCAGGCAACTGCTTGGCTGTCGTTTGTCAAGACCTGTGGGGTTCCAAGGTGATCGTTGTGGAAGTAATAAACTGCTTCTCCGGGTTTGATCATCGCCAGGAGCTGATCACCAAGATAAACATACTCCGCCAGCATCTGACCGGTTTGATTTGTTTCAGCAATCAGATGTCCCTTAAGGTCATAATGAAAAATCCTTGTTTCTGTCTGAGTTACTTTCTTTATTCTCTGACCTGCTCCAGTGTAAGTATACTCTGCAACCTGATTGGCTCCTTGCAGGACTCGAATTAACTGATTCGAAAGGTCGTAAACGTATGTCCAGCCGGTCTCGGAAGTAATATTTGCATTCGCATTCACATCATAGCCAAACTGGATGGGAGGTGTTGTGTCTCGGTACGCGGACTTATTGTTGTTTATTAAAAGCACGATCGAAAAATTTTGTCAAGAATTTTTCTTGAAGGACTAAGTTCAGGACTATTTACGCAATGAATCGCAAGAAGAGGATAGCTGATAGCAAGAAGAGAGTTATTTTTTCTTGTACCCTTTATCCTTGCCATAGTTGTGTGGCATAATAAAATATGAAGCGAACAATAAATCGAACTTCCATAGGAGTCCTGGTGATCTGCATTAGCCTATCGATCTTATTAGTTGGCACACTGATTTCAGCCTTTGCCCAGGAAACCGCGACCTCCAAAGATCTGGATGCAAGGGTGGAGAAATTCTTGAATGAAAACCGGAGGAACTGGAATGACTGGAATGTGCCCTACAAGGACGGCAAAACATTATTCAATTTGATCATAAAAAACAATTATGTAAAGGGTTTGGAAATCGGCACTTCTACAGGCCATTCCGCTATTTGGATGGCCTGGGCACTGAGCAAAACGGGTGGCAAATTGATTACTATTGAGATCGATGAGGGCCGGTACAAAACGGCGTTGAAAAACTTCAAGAAGGCCGGGGTGGAAGAATGGATTGATGCCCGGTTAGCCGATGCCCATCAACTGGTGAAGGAGTTGAAAGGGCCATTTGATTTTGTCTTTTCCGATGCCGACAAGGAATGGTATACGCAGTATTTTAAAGAAGTGGATCCGAAACTGGCTGTGGGCGGTTGTTTTGCGGCCCACAATGTAACCGACGGTTTTGGAGATGTAAGAAGATTCCTTGATTATATCCGGAGCCTTCCTAACTATGAGACCACGATCGATCGTTCCAGCAGCTCAGGCATTTCGATCAGCTACAAGAAGTCGAACGCCCCTTCTCTACGATAATTGCCTAGAAAATAATCCCGCAAAATATCTCCTCTGTTTCGCAACAATAGAACGATTTCAGACAAAGCGAAAGAGACGGTCGGGTCGAAGAGTCTTAGGGCGGCAACTTTTTACATATGCGATTCAGATGTTCCATTTCCTTGAGATAACTCCATTTTCTGCAAGCGCCGGTTAACCATTCCTAAAAGACCGCGTTCTAAGACTTTGCCTGCCTGCCGGTAGGCAGGGAACCCGATTGTCTCTTCCGCCGATGCCGCGATTGCGGCACAACCTCTCGGTGGGAGTCGATGGAGGTGAAGGGGGACATGATTTGGACATTCACCCTCACCCTCGCCTTCTCCCATCGAAGGGGGAGGGGAAAGATGGGGCTACTTCCCCGCTTTTTGCTCCGGCCTTGAAGGGGACTCTCCGCATTCGAGCCCCGTCCACTCCTCACGGAGTTTTCCCAGGAGATAGTGCTGCTGCCGAATCGAAAAGTCGGCATATTCAGGGTCTTTCATCCGATAAGTCTTCTCAATGAAGGCGATCGAGTCGTTGACAGCCCGGATCTCTTCGTGGATCGCTTCACACCTCTTCAATCCCCGACGGGTTTCGATCGAATCCTTCCGAGGAGGGGAAAGCCAACCTTTTTTCTCTGGCATCGGAGGCGGTTCTTTGCATTCGGAGGTGATCCAGCCCTCACTGAGTTTTGCTAAGAGCACCCGCTGCTGCCGAATCGAGAAGTCGGCGTATTCGGGGTCCTTCTTCCGATAAGTCTTCTCAATAAAGGTAATGGAATCATTAGTAACGCGGATCTGTGCTTTGATCATTTCACATTTCTCCAACCCCCAGCGGGCCTCGATCAAGCCCTTCGGAGGAGGGGAAAGCCGAGCTTTTTTCACTACTGTCGGAAGCGGCTCTCTGCATTCGGACCTAACCCACTCCTCGCTGAGTTTTCCCAGGAGACGCTGCTGCTGAAGAATCGAGAAATCCGCATATTGGGGGTCCCTCTTTCGATAAACCCTCTCAATGAAAGCAATGGAGTTCTTAGTGGTAAGCCTCTGTGCGTGGATCATCTCACATTTGTTCAATCCCCAGCGGGCCTCAATCGAGTGCTCCGGATCAGGCGATAGCCAAAGATGGTTCTGATAGACATCATAGAATGTGACGGAACGGTTCTCTGAGATATTGATCGGAATGGCTTCCATCATCCTTTTCACCATCCCCCGGTCGAGATGATTCGATTCGATGATCTTTGAAAGATGATCCATCAGGGAGATGATTATTCCATCACGGCCCGGAGTACTGTGAATCTCCCACGCTTCCGAACCATCTGGGCAGTCCCCATCGTGACACTGCTCGTACCCTGTCAGAACGATGGGAATCCTCTCCTTGAGATAGCGGGTAATCGTTCCCATGACCTTGAGCAACTTTTCCATGGGGGCATAGTTTGTTGGATCGATCCTCCGCGCCACGGCCTCGACAAAATCGGCAGAGTCCTTACAGAAATCAGAGGTGTATTGTTCTTCGGAATAGAAGGGGTGTTCTTGAACGGGGAGATACTTCCATTCCCCGTTTTTAGAAATGGGCCATCGGAATTTCACGAGACCGGAGCGGGCGCTGGATTCCGGTTTCATTGAAAAGAAATATCCCATACTTAATTTTCGAACCCTCACTGGAAGCCCAGACTCCCAGGTTTGAAGAGGATGGGCCTGACTTCCGTCGAGAAAGACATGGCCGATCATTCCGGTATGGGATTCTGTCAGCAAGAAGAGCGTTCCCGGGGCGACCGAATCAGAAGAAATACGAACGGGATACGTATCGAAGGGAAGGGTCCCTGTCCAGGTCATCGGAAAGAGGTAACGAAGTGCAGCACGGAAACGTACGTCCATGTACCATTCCGGGTGGGTTGGGATATGTTTCCAATCCGTGGACCAGTGGCCGATCCATTTCCCATCCCTTGTCGTAGCTGCTGCAGGAAGATGGTTGATCCGGGCATAAATCCATCGAATTGCATAAACAGCATCCGCACAATCCGTGGGGATCTCGTAGCGGATAAAGAAATCTTCTGTAATCGTTTCATCCACCCATTTTTCAAACCGGCGCTCTTCTTCAACCGTCCAGCGGCGATCGCCGACTTCCCAAACTTGATCCGTGGATTCCCGAACTTGATTCGTAGATTTCCAGATCTGATTCGTAGATTCATCCGGCATCTGACTGAGACCTTGATCCACAGATTCATCCAGCATCTGACCAAGACAGGGAGAGGAGACAAGAATGACCAGCAAGAAAACAAGAAAAGGCATAGCTCCATATTAAGAAACATGTTAGGGGATTGTCAACTGAGAAGGCGCCAAAGGCCTTGGTTTAGGTAGAGTTACGCTTTACCTCCGTGGTAGTGAGCCTGTTCAAAGGAACATCAGAGGTTGAGGTCCGCATCCGAAAAATGAAATAGAAAGATGTCTGTTGTTCCTCGCGGGCTAAGTCCCTTTTTGTTTTTGCCTTCCGTGGGGTATCCTGAGCTTCCTCATACGGTGCCGCAGAGTGCTGGGATTTATGCCCAGCAGTTGTGCCGCCCCCGCCGACCCGTGGATTTTCCCTTTGGTCATCTCCAGGGCTTGCTGAATGTGTTTTGACACGGCGTCGTCAAGGCTCGAGAAATCATCCTTTCGGGTTGTCAATTTTCCTTGATCCTCATTGTCATTCGGCCAGACGATGCTATCAAAAGTCAGGGGGCGGCCTTTACTCAGAATCAAGGCCCGCTCGATGACATTCTCCAGTTCCCTTACGTTGCCCGGCCAGGCATACCCCATCAGGGGTGCCATGGCTCCTGGGGCAAGCTTTGGGAGGAGAGGCATCTGTAGTTCCTTCGACTTTATTTCAACAAAATGGTCGACCAAGGCGGGGATATCTTCCTTTCGATCTCTTAATGGCGGGATGAGGATCGGAAAGACATTGAGCCTGAACCACAGGTCGTCTCGAAATAGTCTTCTTTTGACCATGTCATGGAGGTTTTGGTGGGTTGCCGCGATGATCCGGATGTCTACCCTGATTTGGCTGGTGCCCCCTACACGATGGATATTCTTATCCTGTAAGACCCGCAACATTCTGACCTGAGCCTGGAATGGCAGTTCCCCAACCTCATCCAAGAAGATTGTTCCCCCATCGGCTCGCTCAAAGCAGCCTCGCTTTTGTGAAATGGCGCCGGTAAAGGCGCCTTTTTCATGGCCGAAGAGTTCGCTGTCGATGAGAGTTTCAGGAATGGCCCCACAATTCACCTGGATGAAGGGGCCGTTCTTGCGACGGGACAAGCCATGGATGGCATTGGCAATAATCTCCTTCCCCACACCCGTCTCTCCCTGCAGCAGAACCGGACTGTCCAGAGGAGCGACTTCTCGAACCATTTCCATCACTTCTTTTAAACCGAAATCCTCGCCGATCACATCCCCGGAGAAATGCTGAAGTCTGCCCTGGAGATAGCGAAGGTCATCTGCCATAATCTCTTTGAGCTGGTTCAACTCATCATACCGAAGGGCATTTGAGAGGGCGATCGCAAAAGGTTCATACAAGATTGAGAATAATCGCAAATGCTCTTCCGAATACCGGTCCAGTCCCTCCGCAAACAGGACCAAGTTTCCAAGCTTGGTTTGTCTGACGGCCAGATGCATCACCATAATGGAATCGTTCCATCGTCCCGTCCTTTGGACAATGGGCCTTGCAACCGGATCCATAAGCACACGATTTCGTATCATGACGGGTGGAAGGCTAGGGTCCTCAAGGAACTTCTTTCCCTCGTCATCCAATGGCAGAACTGTATTCAGTCTGCTCGCCTCTGTGGGAGTGGCTACGGCAATCGTCCTTAACGCGCCCAATCCTCGATCATAAAGATTGAGTTGGAGTCTGTCCCCCGGCATAAAGGACCTTAGAAAGATGAGACAATCCTGCATAGCCAATTCAAAATCGAGATTTCCGCAGATACGTAGAGTAGCCTGGCGGAAGAATTCATTTTCGTCGATCATCATGTTTCTAATTCCTCATAAGTCAAAATAAATTGAGAGATGCTATTACTTATCATATTTGACAATTTATTGCAAAATCGTCTAATATGACGGGCAACTGGTCATATTTGACAAATTGAAAACGACAATATTTTTATGTATTTGATATTACGATGTAATATTAATGGCATATATTTCGCAATGATCTTGCGAGATGTCTTCATCGCTCTCTTTTTGTGATCCCGGGCATTGCATTTCTTCATGTCGAAATAGGATTCTGAATTGGTAGTCTATGTTCCACCGATCTCAAAAGCCGTCCGATACTCCGTTCGGAGACTCAGACGACTAACGTATCCCGTCCCGGGAGGGCGCTCTTGAACCATAATAATAAATAATTTATCTTTTTGTAGTTACGTTTTGCACTATGCTATTTTCTGCATCACGAAGGTGAAAAAGAAAGGGGGTGTTCATTTTCAAGAACAGGAAAGTCAAATCTCGGATGAAGTGGGTGAAATAATACATTAAGCAATCGTAAAAAAGGAGGTAACGCATAATGAGAAAGCGATTGATCGGAATGACGCTTTGTATTTGTCTGATGTTATTGGTGGCATTGGTCCCGGCATATGCTCAACCGGCGGCCCCCAAAACGATTAAGATCGGTATCATGATTTCCCTGACCGGGCCCGACGCCGCGATCGGAAAGCCGGCAAAAGACGGTTATGAAATGGCAGCGGCAAAATTCAACAAAGATGGCGGCGTTTTTGTCAAGGAATACGGCAAGAAAATACCTCTTGAGATTTCAATCCTGGATATGGAGACCAACCCGGAGAAAGCGATCGCCCGAGCGGAAGCATTCAATCAACAAGGCGCTTCTATTGTTTGCGGCACCACCATGATGAGTGGGTCTTCCGATGTCTTTGAAAAGAATAAGTTGCCTGCCATCACCTCATTGGTGACCAATGTTGGGCTCTGGGAAAGGGGTTTTAAGTACTACTTTGGCCTCAGTAAGCTGAACGATGGCATCATCAATGCAATCTTCGGCGCCTTCGGAAAAATCCCCAAGGATCAAAGGCCAACCAAGTGGGCCATGTGGCAAGAGCAAACCGATTGGATCGCTGAGATGTTCAATCTCGCGAAAGAGAAAGCGGCGGCAGCAGGGATTACCTTCGTATCCCATAACAATTATCAGGTGCTGACTCCGGACATGAGCAAACTCATCCTTGAGGCAAAAAAGGCCGGTGCGGAGGTGGTCTTTTCTGGGCCTGTCCCTCCTGATTGCATTACGATGCTTAAGCAGATGAAGGAGCTTGATTATAATCCAAAAGCTATCATTATGATCAGGGGGTCCGATGATCCGGTCTGGGTGAAGATGACAGGCGCCATGGGTGATTATGTCATCGGATGTCCTGACTGGCATCCTGCGCTAAACTACCCCGGTGTGAAGGAACTGAATGCCGAATACAAGGCCAAGTTTGGAACCGAGACTCATATTGTTGTCGGAAATGCCTATGCCTCGATTCAAGTCGCAGCCGCGGCGATCGAGAAAGCCGGGACGCTGGACAGAACGAAAATCAGGGACGCGATTGCCAGCATCGATGTACCGACCGTTTTCGGACAGATCAAGTTTAATGAGAAATGCCGGCGAATCAATGCTCCCCTTGTCGTTACCCAATGGCAGAAAGGGAAAATGGAGATGGTGTGGCCGGATGACATGAAGTCAAAGGCCCTGGTTTATCCGCGGCCCAAGTAGCATGGCAAGATGGAGTAGGGAACGCAGAATTGAGTTCCCTACTCCGAGAAGTACCAAATCTCAAAGCGTTGAATTTCCAATGAGCACGCATGACCAAAATCCATAATAAAACCCAAATACCCATCCACCACAACACACAGTAACACATGAAACTGCTTGAGTTAGATAACGTATCTAAAGCTTTTGGTGGAGTGATTGCCGTCAATCGCGTGAGCTTTCATCTCAATCAGGGAGAGGTGTTGGGTCTGATTGGTCCTAACGGTGCGGGCAAAAGCACACTGTTTAATGTGATCTCAGGAATATTCAAGCCCAATACAGGTACGGTGAGGTTCGACAATAAAGATATTACCGGAATGGCTGCTTATAAGATATGCGAGAACGGCATCGCTCGGACCTTCCAGTTGGTTAAACCTTTCAGCCGGTTGACTTCACTGGAAAACGTGATGATAGGAAGGGCTTACGGCAGCCATCCGGCTCGGGATACAAGAGAGGCCCGTATCGAATCAGAGCAGATCTTAGCTTTTACCAGCCTGGCAAACAAGCAGGACAGGACGGCGGGTATGCTCAGCCTGGTGGATCGTAAGCGGCTGGAAATTGCCCGGGCCCTGGCCACGAAACCAAAGTTGCTCTTATTGGATGAGATGATGGCAGGTCTGAATCCAGCAGAGCTGGATGATGCCATCGCGCTGGTGAAATCAATCAGGGATTCCGGAATCACCCTCATCGTCGTTGAACATGTGATGAAAGTGATCATGGGAATTTCGGACAGAGTCATTGTGCTGAAAACCGGCGAGAAAATAGCGGATGGCACCCCGCAGGAGATCATCTCCAATCGCGAGGTTGTGAAGGCCTATTTAGGAGGAGAAGTCTCGTGTTGAAGATTGCCCATATCGATGTCTATTATGGTGACCTTCAGGCCTTATGGGATGTCTCGCTGACGATCGGTGTGGGGGAGATCGTAACGCTGGTTGGTTCCAACGGTGCGGGCAAGAGCACTCTCATGAATTCCATCTCAGGGTTACTCAGAATTCGAGCCGGGTCCATTGAATTTCGTGGCATTCGCCTTGACAGCTTGCCTGCACACTCCATTGTAGAACAGGGCGTTTCCATGGTTCCTGAGGGAAGAAGAATATTCCCGCAGATGAGTGTCCTGGAGAACCTCGAGATGGGTGCTTCGATTCACGCAGCGCGCAAGGTCAGGCAAAAAACGCTCAAAGAGATTTATGAGGTCTTTCCGATTTTGGGAGAGAGAGCCAAACAAAGGGCGGGGACGCTAAGCGGGGGAGAGCAACAGATGTTAGCCATTGGCAGGGCTCTCATGTCCCAACCGAAGGGTCTCTTAATCGATGAAATGTCCCTGGGTCTGAGCCCTCTTGTGGTGCAAGAGCTTTCCCGTGTGATACAGCGCATCAATAGGGCAAACCATTTGACCATTTTCGTCGTCGAGCAGGATGTGCCACTGGCGTTATCAATGGCTCACCGTGGTTACGTGATAGAAAATGGGCGGATCGTAGACCAGGGTGACGCGAAGTCTCTGTTATGCAGTGCACGTATTAAAGAGGCCTATTTGGGGGCGGCGTAGAGAAGAGGGAAGTGGGTCTATGGAAATCGTATTCCAAACGATGGCCAATGGGTTACTGGTGGGGGCTCTCTACGGGCTGGTCGCGCTTGGGTTTGCTCTGCTGATGGGTGTCATGAAATTCCTCAATACGGCTCATGGGACATTCATCATCCTGGGTGGCTATTTGAGCTACTGGCTCCTGGAGCTTTGGGGGATCGATCCATTCCTTTCGCTCCCCCTGGTCGTCATGGCCATGTTCCTTATCGGAATCGCCTTCTATAAGCTGGCTCTTTCACCCCTGCTGAAATTGCCGAACATCGGAATGCGAATTAATACTTCCATGCTGATCACCTTTGGCTCGATCTGGGTTCTGGATAACACGATGACCGTGCTCTGGACCCCCGATGTCCGAAGTATCATGACCTCCTACACCGGACAGACCTTGAAGCTTCTCGGCATCCGATTCAGCCTCACCGGTCTCGGCGGAGTGGGGGTTGCTGTTCTGGTAGCATTGGCGCTCTATTTTATTCTGAGCGGGACTTATTTTGGCAAGCATATCCGCGCGGCGACACAGGATGCTGTCGCAGCCAGCCTGTGTGGAATCAACGTTCAACGGACCTATTTATTTTCATGTGGCATCGCGGTCGCCCTGGCGGGCGTGGCTGGGATGGTGGTCGTTTCAAGTTATTCCATCAGCTCGACCGCCGGCATCGGTTGGCTATCCTCAGCGTTTGTGGTCATGGTTCTCGCAGGTGAAGGAAACATCAATGCCATTATTCCTGCCGGCATGGTCCTGGGGCTGATTGAGTCGGCAGGTCTTCTGGTGGTGGGGGTTTCGTATCGCCAGGCGATTGCACTGATCGTATTCATCATCGTCCTCATGATCAAACCCCAGGGATTGTTTTCGAAAAGGGAGTACGGGTCCTGATGAATTGGAAGAAGCTGTCGATCATTGGGATTTTAGTAATGGCCTTTGTGGTTCCTCCTTTGGTCTGGGATCTCGGGACCAGTGTCCTGAATCTTCTGATCATGCTGTTTATCTATATCATCCTTGCTCAGAGCTGGAACTTGATGGGAGGTTATACAGGGCAGATTAATCTGGGTCTGGCTGCTTTCTTTGGCTGCGGGACGCTGGTGACGCATTTCATCTGGAAGGCTGGGATTCCCTTTTATCTGGCCATGCCAGCAGGTGGCGTCGCTGCCATGGTGTTGGCAGTGATTATTGGCTTGCCGACCCTGAGGTTGAAGGGAATGT
>Ga0187774_10000975_pt1 | contig 10017 bp, 6 predicted proteins | sample 0216_BV02_MP05_2_FD_133152 | JGI IMG/M metagenome (GOLD analysis project Ga0187774, IMG submission 133152) | Tropical peat soil microbial communities from peatlands in Department of Meta, Colombia - 0216_BV02_MP05_20_MG | ecosystem: Environmental > Terrestrial > Soil > Wetlands > Peat | place... | reverse complement strand
GAATTGTTGCGACCTTTCGGAAATTCAATTTTCCTTCATTCAGCAAGGATATTATTGGAATATTCTTAGCATTTGAAAAGTTAGGGCCAACCTTGTCTGATTTTGTTACAAGATAATCCGAATCCTGTTCAATTCCTGCTGCAATCTCATCAACGCTTTCCTTTGAGAAATAGTCGTTAGTCTTAAATCTGACATCTGAATCAATATTCTTAGAATAATAATTCGAGGTGATATGATTCATATATTCGTGGTCAAAAAGTAAAGTAGTGAGTGCATAATTATTGTTTGTCCTCGATGCATCCCTGTATATGAATTTGACCAAACTTTTATTAGGCCATTTCTCTTTGACCGGTCCATGGGCATAAGCAAGTGAATTGCTTAGTAGAATTAATTGTTTCTTTTGCAAATTGACTGGTTTAGATGAAAACGAAATAAACAGATAGTTGGCTGCGGAAAAGAATAAAAGTATGAACAACAATAATCTACCATATTTTTTAAATGAAAGCTGGATAAGAGATATGCTCATTAATATTGCAAGGGCTGGGTAGAGCGGGGCAGTATAACGGTAATCTTTGTTGACTCCAATAGTAAGAACAATAAAAGGAGCAGCGAACCAAATTATGAGAAAATAGAAATGGGTTTTATCAAAACCTGGAATAGATTTATCCTTCAAAAAGTTAATAAGTTTTAGAGATATTAAAAAAATGATTAATAAAAAAAAATAAGCAGAAATCCCTGTATTGATGATATTAACCCAATAAGCGAAGATAGTTTTTAAAGAGAAAACATCTCCAAGTCCGTAATTCTTGGCAATATCACTGTATCCAGAGGTTAATGCAAAATCAATAACAAACCTTAAGTTTTTAAAATACCAGATCCCAGAAATCAAGGTCCCTACAAATATAACGACGAAAATATTCTTTATGGATCTTGGCATCTTTTTGAGTTCAATGAGCTTTCTTATGAAAATAAACAGGGTTGGAAATATTATGTAAAGGATGAAGGTAATTTTCATCAGCATGCCAAGTCCGAGAATAATTCCAAGTGCATAAGCATATTTCTCATTATCAAGGCAATCTGATTTTATGAAATAATACATCCACATGATGACAAATACCATCAAACCATATTCAACAAGAAACTCTCTTGACATAGCAAATATAAGTGGAAAGGTATTCAAGATAAAAACGCTCAGTATAGCTTCCTTTTGTCCTGAAATAAGAATCCCGAGCTTATAAAGGTAATAGCTGCCAAGAATAATAAAAGCTAAATTAACACACAAGGCGCTTTTATAGTTATCACCAAATAGCATATAAAAAGGGATTGGTAAAACAGTTATCAGGGGAGCCTTGGTTTTGAGAATATTCGTAAAGGCTGCTACAAATGATATTATTCCTTTCTTTGTCAAAGTGTGATATAAAATCTCGCTATTTAACAAATAATGGGACTGGTCCCACATGGGAGGAGCCTGATCGATCATGATCCATATGAGATTTGCTGATATGAAAAAGAAAATGATGATTAATAAGATAAGGTTTTTTTTAATTCCTTTTATTATCATACTATCAATTCTTGTCTGTGGAATCTTAAGGAAAAATTTAGGTAACCTTAAAAAAATTTTATTTTCTTTGCTGCAAAAAGGCACATTTTCAAAAGCAGTATGCCATGCCTGAACCTGCTAATATTTGTTGAACCATAAGTTCTTTTTTTATATTGAATTGGAATTTCAATGATTTTTAAGTTTAACTTAGAGGCCCCGAAAATCAAATCAAAATCCCCAAAAGGGTCAAAATCCCCAAAAAATTTTCGTCCTCTCTTTATTTGTTCATAATCGCTTTTAAAGAGCACCTTTGTTCCGCATAAGGTGTCTTTGAATCTTTGATCAAGAATCCATGAAAACATTATGCTGAAAAATTTATTCCCTAGGAGATTCAGAAATCTCATTGCCTTTTTATCCATATTGTAAACAAGTCGGCTGCCGTTGATAAATTCACCACTTCCCGAGGCAATTGCATCATAAAATTTAGGAAGGTCTTCAGGCGGTACGGTTAAATCGGCATCAAGGATCATAAGAATATCGCCCTGTGCAATTTCAAAACCTTTTCGCACTGCATCTCCTTTCCCCTTGCCTTGTTGCCGGTCGATTTTGACATCATATATACTGCTATATTTTTCACTTATTTCCTGTATCTTATCCCACGTGTCATCTTTTGAATTCCCCTCAATAAAAATAATTTCAGTATATTTTCCCATTAGGGGCATTCTAAGAATTGCATTCTCAATATTTCCGCTCTCATTCCGGGCAGGAATAACTACCGATACTGAATACTTATCTTTGCAATCATTACCAAATTCAAATAGCTTCGCTATTACATAATAGGTAATGCATAATTTTCTGATAAGAGGAAGTTTTGCCAGATATTTGTTGAAAAAATTTGAAATAAAGGGGATATTTTTTGGTAGAAGCAAATGTTCCCCGCTTTTAAATGCATCAAAGCCGGCAAGGTAGAGGAGGTTTATGATGTCATATTTAGAAAGCCAGTTCTGCTGCGGCTGCTTCATCCTCATATTTAAAAACTCTGCAATATTTAACAATGGCTGCCATAAAAAATTGTAATAAGTAATAATAATTTTAGTATGAGGATGACAAACCTTTCTTAGTTCTATTAAGACTTTTTGAATGTCTTCAAGATAGCCGATTACATTTGAAAGTATTACATAGTCAAATGTCTCATTAAAAGCTAAATTTTCAGCCGCCATTAAAATAAATTTAATATCCTGATATTTTTTCTGGGCAATCTCGATCATTTTTGGACTGTAATCAATGCCAACCTTTTTTTTCGCTTTGATGCGAGATAATAAATCTCCGGTTCCGCAACCAATTTCTAATACGCTTGTATTTTCAGGGATTAAGAAACTGCATATTTTTTCCAGATCCTCCCAATAATATTTGTTCTTTTTTTTCCATCTATCCCTTTCAGGCGCCATTCGTTCAAAAAAATCTAAGTTTTTCCCTGTCATCATCTAATTCTATATTTTTCTGTTAAACATCTCTAACTGAATACCGATTGAAAGTCGATGGACCATTCTTTAAATTGCTTTCTTTATCCCAATATTCTACTTAATAACTTTTTGACTTTATGATGAAAGAAATTGATATTTCTATGTTTATTATTATAGATTATGTTTTTTGCTTCTCCATAGATTGGCTGATTCGGGAAGAAGACCTCTAAAAATGTTTTTGCGCTGTCTATTTTATTCTCGCTAAATGGCTGACCCGGCCAATCACCGGGATAATCATGACCACCCAATTTCTTAAAGATAGCGAAGTTCTCTCTCACCTCCACTTTTTCCCAGTGGAGATCAATAAGCATAAACTTTAAAAGGATATGACAGCTTATAATATCAGTATCATCGATTACGATTAAACCACGATCCTTTAAAAGCATTGCACAGAAAAACCAGTCGACGATGGGAAATGGAAAACGGTGAGCCCCATCAATGAAAATGAGATCATAACCTTTCTTAGAAATTAACGGGAGAAAAACGTGGGACTGTCCAATCATAAATTCAACCCTTTCTAAAGATATTCCCGTACCTTTGCAGTAATCTTTTATTCGATTAACCTCATCTTGCACAGGTACGATACAGGTATGAAAACATTGCTTATAGGAAAAAACTAACGTAGAATATCCGGATCCTATTTCAATTGTCTGAAGTCCGGGTTCTAAATATTGTTCCAAAATTCTCAGTAAATTTGTATTTGAATTCCACGAGATCAAGCTACCTTTACCATCATCGTGAAACAATGGGCGATCTTTTTCTAATCTAATTAGGATTGAATCCATTTTCCCCTCCCTTGAAAAGATATTAACCTCTGGATATTGACCCACCAGTTACATTCAATTTGCAAACATTGACAGGGCAGATATGCCTCAAGGCCGTTACATGGCACTGATTCACTGGTAAAGCCTTTTGGTACATTTGTCCTTTGGTTATGCAATATTTGCATTTACTCTATGCGTATGACTCCAGTATCCTGAATGCTTCACCTTTGGTTAGGTGAGGATTCATAGATAAGAAATTTTCCATTGCTCTTCTTGCATCCTCATAGTTGTAATTCCTTACAGGCTTCCTCAAACTGTGTTCAACTGGCGTAGCGTCAATAATACCCATTCGAAGCAATATCTTCTCGATGAGACAGGGCCATACAAAATCATAACCCCAGCCCATGCCCGAACTTTGGTCGAAAGGCAAAATAACCGAAAAAATATCCCTTCGCACAGAAAAAAGCGGGCCTATCTCTACAAAACGAGTCTTTCTAGCCCTCAATCCAGGCAGTTGTTCTACAAATGGATGGTCTATATAACTGCTATGAGTTCTTGCAGGTTGGGCAAGGGCAAAATCATATTTCAGAACCAAGTCGAGATAGGTATCAAGAAAACCTGAACGCAGTGAGATATCATCATCAGAGATGATTATGAAATCGTAATCGTCTAAAATTTCTCCAGCCAGCAATTTATTCAATAGAACAAATTTTGGCAGCCCATTTTCAAGATGTAGCACAGTGACTTTTTTCACAGGGGGCGGTGCTGACTCTTTTCCTATTAAAGCCCATTTCTGTATCACATTCCACTGAGAGCTCTTACTGAATTCATCCACTATGTGTTCGATATTATTTTTCTGTTCAGAAAGGTAAATACCTGATACCAAGACCGAGTTGGAAACCTTGCCCATCTCTACTTCCTATGGAATTTAAGAGAATTAAAAAGTTCGGCAATTTTTTTGCTAATAACCTCTTCAGAATAGTTTTTTTCGATGTGTTCAATGGATTTTGTGGAAATCTTATTCCAAAGATTTTCTTCTGTATATAATCGCACTATAGCATCTGCAAAATCGTCAGGTCTATCTACTATTAGGGCATTTTCGCCATCCACAAGTCCAATACCTTCTGCTCCAACTGAAGTAGTTACAACAGGAAGGCCATAAGACATGCTATGACCAATTTTGCCCTTCATGCCAGCACCGTATCGTAAAGGCGACACAAAGACACGACAATTCTCAAAATAAGGCATTACGTCTTTCACATATCCAGTTACTTTAATATCCTTTGAATCAAGCTTCAAAATAGCAGCTGAAGGATCACTACCAACAATAAAGAATCTTATGTCAGGTATCCTTTCTTTTACTATCGGAAATATTTCTTTTATAAAGAAAAAAACCGCATCTTCATTAGGTTCATGAAGGAAACCTCCAATGAACATTATGTCTTTCCTTTTCTCAAAGGATTTGCTCTCTTTTTTAATAACATCATGGATATTTGGGATCACCTCGATCTTTAATGCAGGTAATTCTTTCAAAAGTAATTCTCTTTCATCCCTGGTAACAGTAAAAACAACATCAGAACATGAAGCATTGAAAAGCTCCATCGATTTAAAATATCTTGCCCTATTCAACAATTTCTTATCACCATTAACCGCTGCGGCCCGCTCTAATCTAACCCACTGCAGATCAACCGTATCATATATAACACTGCTATTAATGGCATTAGCTCTGGTGAGAGGAATATATTTAAATGCCTGTTCCGGCCTTGACAATATTACAAAAGTAAAGGCGCTGCCCATCTTTTCAAAGTATTTTTCGACATTCAGTCCACCGGATAATACTTCTACCCCCATCCTCTGAAATTCGCCTGCATATGGTTCTGTCTTTTGCAGGTTGTCAGGAAGAAATGTAATTTTATAGTCGAGATTATTTAATACTTTTAAGAAAGAGTACATCCTCAGCGACCCTGAGTCTTTATCGTGAGTGGGCACAAAGCGGTCAATCACAAGGATACGGTTTTTTTCGCGCGGTGGAACAAGACTCTCAATAACACTGAATATTCTACCTTCATCAAAGTTTATATTCTTTGCAGTATGTTTACTATTTGATAGATACAATGAGAGCTTTCTTCTGACCCTGCTTTCAATGTCAGATGGATCAAGAGTTTCACATTGGGCAAAAAATTTTCTTATATTACTTTTATTCAGATTCTTAAGAAGCCCTTTTGGGTTTTTAGCAGCAGTCAAAAAAAGTTTTACAAAAAGTCTTCTTTTTGAATTTGGGGGAAATAATCTATCCCTTATTTTATAAAAAAGCAGCAACACTTTCCAGCCATGAGAATTGTAAATGTTGTTTAAAGTCGCATCGAGACTTTCTATCCTGACATCTCTTTCCCTTATTTCAAACCGTAGACTTTCTATCCTGACATCTCTTAATTTGCTATAGGCTTCTTGAAGATTTATTTTTGGCAAGGAAATATCGCTCACGTATCCATATTCCTTAAGATACGCTTTAAACACAAATTGATAGGCATTTGAGTACGGCAGGGTTTTTATAAATTCTAAAACTTCTTCAGGAACTAAACTAAGATTTACATTTACTTCGGTACTTCCTACGTCAATAGTAGTGGTCTGTAAATCAGCCACTTGATAACCACTTTCATCAAAGAGTTTTATGATGTCTTCTAAAGTAAAAAATCTTAGATGCGTTACATCCAGCAGCCCTTTTTCCACGTATTCAAATTTCCCAGAAAAAAGATTCAACAAGATATCACCATGGGCAATATTTGGCAAAGAGACCACCAGATATCCATTGGGTTTCAGGTATCGTTTCATTTTTTCTAAAACGATATGTGGCCATCTCAAATGTTCCAGAACGTCGCTAAATATTGCGACATCAAAAGAGCCTTGTTCAAAAAATTTGCCCAATTCTAAATTTTCTATGTCACCGACAATAATTTGATCACAATACTGTTTTGCTATCGAGGCAGCTTCTGGATCTATCTCCACACCCACAACTTTATTGCCCCTTTCCCGCAGAATCTTGCTGACATATCCTGTGGATGTACCAACCTCCAAAACAGTTTTATTGTAACCTGTAAGTTCTATAGTTAAAGTATGACCATTATTTCTATTATTGAGATCTATAACTGATGGTTCATATCGCTTGGATTTGAGTTCCTCTTTAAGCATATTCCAACCTCTCTTAATATTGGATCCTTTGTATGGTTCTGACCTTCTTGACGCGAATTCCGGCAATAAAAGAGGTCTCAGATCGACCAGCGGTTCAGCCTGAGCTTTTTCAAGCCATTCCAAATAGGCAGTAAAAGGCACAGTTTCAATTTCTCCATTTAAAAGAGCTCCAAATCTGACACTTTCGTCAAGCACCGGAATTACACCCGAGTAATAGTGCAAATCGCATACACACTGTTCAAGTTGACATTTCACAGGACCATTTAGCAGGCGAAGCTTGCCTTCATGCAAATTGCCGATGCCATGTGGGAAGCCCTGGCAGCAGCCGTGAATTGACCCGTCAGGCCAGATATAGAACATGCGGCTGCCGGCATAGCAGGTCGAGCCTATGCTTTTCCAACCTCCAGAAAAGAAAAGCCAGGAACTCAGCAAAGTGACTCTTGGAACGATCAATGACCACTCTTCAGGGGTATAAGATCTCGGAGGATAAACTTTGGCATTAGGTGAATAGTAGATAATCGGTGAAAGCATTACACCAATTCCATTATTCTTGAAGATATCAAAAAGCCTTGGGAATTCCGGCAGTAGCACATGATCGAGCATCAGCTTCACCACAAGACGGTAGCCCCTTTCTCGAAGTTCTATAGCATCGCTAAGAAAAGCTCCAAATTCTTTAAGTCTCACTGAATGGAAAGAGGCTAAGATCCAGGCAATATGCTCTGGCGGAACAGTCTGAATAAGAAGGTCAGGGCCTTTTTTAAGATTTGTTTGAACCGTAATCAAGTGACCGTTCTCTACGAGCAACCTAAAGAACTTTTCGATTCCCGGCGTTATTAAGGGCTCCCCTCCTGTGAATAAAACGTTAAACGGCTTGTGGTTCTGAAAAAAGCGGTCTATTTTGTAGCGTGACTCAGGATCGGTGATCGGACCAAAGTCATTGATCGGTGAAGAAGACGTCACGCAGTAGGCACATTTCTGATTGCAAGCTCGATGGATGTCGAATACTGCAATTGGGAAAATCTTTGTGGGATTTTTAGACACTTATAGTTCTTCCCTTTTTCTAATTCAATGCAGACAAAAATAGAAAATGCGTTTACCTTTGCGGTGTTAAAAAATACTTCATATATTAACATTCTCTTTTAACCTCGTCAACGAACCTTGACGATGTTATTTCCAAATTATAAACTAACAATTAAAGCAGTCTGGAAATAGAACTCACTTCTAAAATTATGAATTAGAAGATTCAGCACTATATAAGGACGTGGGAAGCCCTGGTAAGCTAAGAATTTGGGAGAAGATGACGTTGGGGAAAAGATAAAATAAGCTACACTCTGGTATCGAGCAAGATATGCTAAACAAATTGATTTTAGTAACGGGGGCTCATCGATCTGGTTCTACGTGGATCGGAAAAATTATTAGTAAAGCACCTAATGTAAGATACGTTCACGAACCGTTCAATATCGGTATAAGAAGAGATAACTCACCTTTAACTTTCTGGTTTGAATACTTAGATCATGATACTGAACTCGAAAAACAAGACATCGTGAAAAGATATCTGAATTCATTTTATAAATTATCAACAAGACATTTGGTGGAAGAAGTTTTGGAGATACGAGGTCTTAGGGGTGCATATTCATATTTGTCGGATTTGAAAAGGCGAATAACAGATAGAATTGTTTTTAAAGACCCCCTCGCAATAATGTCGGCCGAATGGTTTGCGTATAGTTTTAAAGCTGATGTTGTAGTTTCAATAAGGCATCCCGCAGCGTTTGTTGCAAGTTTAAAAGTAAAGAACTGGACTCATGACTTTAATCATTTTAAGAAACAGCATGCCTTAATGAAAAAGCATCTATATGAATTTTCAAATTTAATTGATTACTACTGTTCTTCTCCCCCGGATATTATTTCGCATGGAATATTGCTATGGAATATTATATATTCACGTGTTAACTCGTATCGGAATAAATATAATAATATATGGTATTTTGTGAGACATGAAGATTTATCGAAAGAACCTGTTAGAGAATTTAAACAATTGTTTGATTTTCTAAATATTAAATTTACGAATGAAGTTGAAAACGAAATACTGGATAGCACTCAGGCTGAATCAGAATCTGATTTAAGAAGAAAATCTATATCTAATATTTATACGTGGAAGGAAAGACTTACAAGCAGTGAAATTAATAGAATTAGAATTGGCACCGAGAAAATTTCGAAATTATTTTACAATGAAGCAGATTGGGACTAACAAAGCGAGATTAAATATTTAAGGAAAGATTATTCAGTTGGGTTCCTTATGTTATGGGTTAAGCAACGCGTAAATATCTTGGATATAAGCTCGGCTGAATTATAGTGTAATTCGAGAACCCGTGAGAAAAAGGATGAGTATGCAATAGTGTTTTTAGGATAGGTAGTCTGCTGCAAGTTGTAATGATATGCGATTGATGCCAAAACTTTAAACGCCTGGGAGTTCCCAGGCGTTTAAAGTGAGTCCAAGACTGATGAAATCCCGGATGCTGCGCTACCGCCTAATTTGGGGTACCCACGAGAATCCAGGTCTGCATGTATTTATTGTCATAAATGGGAAACCAGTACTCTGTTGTTAGCAGGTCAGCTGGATAGCCCATCACCTCATTGAAGCTGCTACCATATAAGCTCCGCTCACTCGCAAATACTGGTTGATCGCTCACTATATGCACAGGACCACCATATGCTCCAGCATACTGAGGCGTCCAGCTCTTACCGGCTTGAAGGGTGTACGGCGACCCCGGCATCAGGTTACCTGCAATGTAGATATCTACAGTTGCGTCAGTGCTGCTCGGGTTACCCACGAGAATCCAGGTCTGCATGTATTTATTGTCATAAATGGGGAACCAGTATTCTGTTGTGAGCTGATCAGTAGGATAGCCCATCACCTCATTGAAGCTGCTACCGTATAAGCTCCGCTCACTTGTAAACACGGGAACCTGATTGGTGCTTACTACCTGCACAGGACCACCGT
>Ga0187774_10000974_pt1 | contig 10018 bp, 9 predicted proteins | sample 0216_BV02_MP05_2_FD_133152 | JGI IMG/M metagenome (GOLD analysis project Ga0187774, IMG submission 133152) | Tropical peat soil microbial communities from peatlands in Department of Meta, Colombia - 0216_BV02_MP05_20_MG | ecosystem: Environmental > Terrestrial > Soil > Wetlands > Peat | place... | reverse complement strand
GTTCACGCGTTTTGGTACCAAGCTCGAAGCATCGATGCAGGCGCGCATCGCACGCGGGCAGCTGCTGCGCGAAATTCTTAAACAGCCGCGGCTCGATCCAATGCCCATCGAATACCATCTCGCATGGCTTATCACATTCAACGCGGGAATGCTCAACGAGCTGCGGAAAGATGCTCTTGCAGATGCGTTGCAGAAACTGCGCCACGGCGTTGAGCAATCAACGCTGGCGCTCGATGCTGACCGCAAGCTGTGGCTCGATGCTGTGCGGGCGTGGCTGAACGGGGGCAGATTTGGGCAAGCGGCGTGAAATCCTCGACCGCATCACTGCTCTGAGCGAGATAGGAGATATTCTCGGCGCGATGAAATCGCTCGCGTTTCTGGAAACGTGGCGCATCAGCGCGTTTATCGAATTGCAGCATTCGGCCGTGCAGGTCATTGAGACCGCATTGGCAGATTTCACCGCCTTTTATCGCCCGGACGGATCATCCGTGGTCCCTCAGCGTGACATGCTATGCGTTATTGGCGCCGAGCGCGGATTCTGCGGTGATTTTAACACGGGCTTGGTCAATGCCGCCGAATCCATTCTCGCCGCTACAGCGCGGCCGACGGAAGTTATTGTCGCTGGCAACCGGCTCGCGCAAAGTTGGGGCGAACGAAGACCGTTACCTTCCGTTATCGAAGGCGCAAGCGTGGCGGAAGAAGTACCAGAGGTCCTTAACCGGCTGCTGGATCGATTCAGTTCCTTGCTTGACAATGGCGAACAAACGCAGTCAGTGGGCCTGACCGTGCTTCATCACCGGGAGCAGAGCATCGCATCGTGCCGCCTGCTTCCTTATCCCGAGCTGCCACAACCGTCCCGTCTGCCGGCGTATCCGCCGTACCTAACTTTACCGCCGCGGAAATTGTTCCTGGAACTGGATGACCAATACCTGTACGCACTGCTGCACGCGGTGTATTACGATTCATTGTTGGCGGAAAACCAGAAGCGCCTCGAGCATATGGACCGGGCGATAAATAAGCTCCACGAGAAACTCGAGGTTCTCAGCAGGCGGCAGAACCAGCTGCGGCAGGGGGAGATCATCGAGGACATCGAAGTCATACTTCTCGCGACGATGGCCTAAGGTCTGCTGCTGGCGACTAAATAAACTGGCAAGCAAAAAGCAACCTGCAAAACGGATTAGCGACGAGAACGACATGAATGCGACAAATGTTGCTTTGAATGCGGAGCGGCAGCGGCTGGAAGCCCAGCATCAAGGGCGCGAAAACTGGCGGCTGTGGGGGCCGTACCTGGCAGAGCGCGCCTGGGGCACGGTGCGTGAAGACTACAGTCCCGGCGGCAGCGCGTGGGAATATTTAGACCACGACCAGGCGCGTTCGCGCGCGTATCGGTGGAACGAAGACGGCATGGGCGGCATTTGTGACGAGCACCAGCGACTGTGCTTCGCGCTGGCTCTATGGAACGGGCGCGACCCGATTCTCAAGGAGCGCGCGTTCGGGCTGACTGGCGATCAGGGCAACCACGGCGAGGATGTCAAGGAATATTATTTCTATCTGGACGCGATGCCTTCGCATAGCTTCATGCGTTACCTTTATAAATACCCGCAGGCGGAATATCCCTATCGCTGGCTGGTGGAAGAGAACGCCCGCCGCTCGCTTCAGGATCCGCCATTCAACCTGCTGGACACGGGCGTGTTCCGCGACAGCCGCTACTGGGACGTGGAAGTACGCTATGCAAAAGCGAGCCCGGATGAGATTCATATCAGAGTCATTGTTTCCAATCGTGGCCCGGAGACCGCAACGCTGCAGGTGCTGCCGCAAATTTGGTTCCGCAATACCTGGTCGTGGGGCGATCCGGGCGTGAAACCCGAACTGCATGAAATGGCAGCGCCCAAAGACACCATGTGGGCGGTGCAGACGCACCATGAGACGCTGGGCGATTACTTTTTGTACGGGCGGCATAAAGCCGAGACGCTGTACACTGAAAATGAAAGCAACGCCCGGCGCCTTTGGGAACTACCGAACTCGACACCCTATGTCAAGGATGCATTTCATCGTTACCTAATTAACGGGGACAACAGCGCGGTGAATCCAGAGAAGCGAGGCACCAAGTTCGCCGCTCGACACGTGCTCAAGGTGGAGCCTGGACAGTCAACGACGATAGGGCTCACGCTTGCAGCGCGCAAGCTGGATACGCCTTTTGCCAAGCGGGAAATAATTTTCTCCCAGCGCGAGTCGGAAGCCACTGTGTTCTACGACGAGCTTTTGCCCGAAGCGAGCCCCCAGGACCACAATATTCTCCGCCAATCGCTGGCGGGAATGATTTGGAGCAAGCAGTTCTTCCATTACGACGTGGCGCGCTGGCTCGACGGCGATGCACTGCGGCCCCCTGAAAGCCGCAAGTGGGGACGTAACCGCAACTGGCGCCATCTCAAGGCGGCGCACGTGATTTCCATGCCCGACAAGTGGGAGTATCCGTGGTTCGCAGCGTGGGACCTTGCGTTTCATACTGCTGCGTTGGCGCTGGTGGACGTGGATTTTGCCAAGGACCAGATCGAGCTCTTGTTGAAGGAATATTACCTCCACCCCAACGGCCAGATTCCGGCGTATGAATGGGCGTTTGGCGATGTCAATCCGCCGGTGCTGGCGATGGCGGCGCTGAAAGCGTTCCGCGCGGAGCGGGTGCAGCGCGGTAAAGGCGATTTGCGATTTTTGCAACGGGTCACCCATAAGCTGCTGATGAATTACACCTGGTGGCTGAACCGCAAGGATTCCGACGGTCACAATGTTTTTGAAGGCGGTTTTCTAGGGCTGGACAACATCTCAGTCTATGACCGTTCGCATCCGCTGCCGCCGGGCTATTCGCTCAAGCAGGCTGATGCCACCGGATGGATGGCCATGTTCGCCCTCAACATGACCCTGCTGGCGCTCGAGCTCACCGCAGAACAGTCAGACTACGAAGACGTGGCAATTCAGTGCTATGAGCAGTTCCTGGCGATAGCCAACGCCATAGCCGGCAATGTCGGAAGCTGCATTTCGCTGTGGGACGATAAGGATGGCTTTTTCAAGGACCAAGTGGTTACGCCGGACGGCATGTGCCGCCCTATAGATGTATTTTCCTGGGTAGGAATTATTCCGCTTTTTGCCTGCGAAATCGTGGACAGGCGGCTGCTCGATAAAGCCCCGCGCTTCGAGAAGATCCTGGAGAAACATTACCGCGGGCGCTATGACGGACATAAAGTGAGTTCCTGCCCGGTCGCCACCAATGCTCGTGGGGAGCATTTATTGGCGCTAGTCAACACCGAATGGCTGTCACGAATCTTGATGCGCCTGCTCTCCGAGCATGAGTTCCTGTCGCGCTATGGCATCCGCAGTGTCTCGCGCATTCACGCCGAGCGCCGTGACCTCGGCACGCTGCCTGGAATTGGCCAAGCGCTCATTGAATACGTCCCCGGGGAATCTAACAGCGGCCTGTTCGGCGGCAATTCCAACTGGCGCGGCCCGATCTGGATGCCGACCAATTACACGCTAATCCAGGCAATCGAAAAATTCCACCGCTACCTAGGTGACGGCTTCAAGGTGCTGGTGCCTTGCGTGGGCAATCAGGAGATGACGCTGAAAGAAATCGCCAACCTGATATCGGAACGCCTGGTAGACATGTTCCGCCGTGATGAAAACGGGTGCATTCCGGCTTTGCCGCAGGATAGTCCGTTCCAGAACGATCCGTATTGGAAAGATTTGCTGCTTTTTAATGAATACTTTCATGGCGAGACCGGATTAGGCTTGGGCGCGATGCACCAGACGGGATGGACCGGATTAGTCGCCAATCTGGTGCAACGCCGTTACCGTTCCGATATCCCTGCTTTCTGGAAGAGGCGGTCGCGCGTAGCTGTTGCGGAAACAAGAGCGAACACCGCCGCTTAGTGATGGAGCGCTAACCGCCGGTATATCGGTTGAAACCAGATATTGCTGTGCGCCGCGCGACCATGCCGATGCCGAAATACTCTGCCGCCCACATTTGTGAGGACAGTGCCCGTTAGTCCGGCAGATAGGGTCAAATGCGGTGAGCAGTAACTCGATGTGCTTGTTTCCTTCGATAATGCTGAGCAGCGTTTTGGTTGAGCCTATGATACTATTTTCTTCAGGGGGCTCATTCGGTTCCCCCGCTCTTGTGCCCAACGAGCGCAAATAAGGCGGCGTAACCCGGAACCGCCGGTACGTAGCAAAACTTTTTTCTTCATGGGGAAATATAATGTACAAGAGGATACTACTGCCTATCGACAGCAGCAGCACATCGGCACAGGCTTTGGCAGAGTCGATTAAGCTTGCTTCGGAAATGAAGTCAAAATTGCGCATCGTTCACGTGGTGAAAGTGGGCCTACCGAGCGACGATGACCTGGAAAGCATAATTGATATCGGCGAACTTACAAAAAAACTGCACCATTTAGGCCAGACGTTGCTGGACAAGGCGGCTGATACGGCACGCAAGGCCGGTGTGGAACCGGAAATAGGGTTGCTCGATGCGAAAAAAAACCGTGTCGCGGCCGTACTCGGGGAAGAAACGGCCAAATGGCGAGCTGACTTGGTGGTCATGGGCACACACGGGAGAGTCGGCTTCGAGTATTTGTTGATGGGAAGCGTAGCAGAAGAATTTATTCGCATTGCCAATGCGCCTATCCTGATCGTTCGGGGATAGTTCGACTGCCGCGGCGAACGGTCATCAAGACCCGGAACAATTCATTGAAATCCGTATAAGCGCAGGCGCACCCAATGAAAGTAGAAGCCGGCTTAAGACCTGCAGTTGCGGTATTTAGCGCAACCGCATAACCAAAAGGCGGCCATGGAAACTTCAGTTCGTTCGCGCTTCCCTGAATTCGAGGGGCTAGAGCTGACTGAGCAGCAAATGATTGCCTATGACCGCTATCGCTTCTGGCGCATCACGGTCATGGCGTCGGTATGGTACAGCTTTTATTATCTGGGGCGCCTTGACTGGAGCTTTTGCATTCCTTGGATCATCAATGATCTGAAAATCACTAAATTCGAAGCCGGAATGGGCGCAACCGCAATCCTTTGGGCTTACGCGCTGGGCGTGTTTCTCAGCGGACGCTTCGCCGACAAATACGGCGCCCGTATCATGGATACCATCGGCGGAGTCGGCACCACCATCATGAATATCGTGATCGCAGGCCTATCCAACCTTAATTTCATTCTGGGCGCGCTTTTTATGAACGGTTTCATTCAGGGGCAGGCTTATGCTTCAACCAACGGCATGATTAGTCAATGGTATCCGAAATCCAAGCGCGGTTTTGCAACTGGAATCTACGCGACATCGATGGGGATTTCGACCCTGGTCGTTTGGCTCATTACCGGCTACTTCGTTACAAACTACGGCTGGCGTGCCGCTTTTACTTATCCGGTGCTGATATTCACATTACCAATAACGATAGTTATGTTCCTGGTCGTGCGCAGCAAACCCGAGGATGCCGATTTCCCTCCCTACAGGGAGACGCAGACCGAGTCAATTTCAGCCCAGGCGGAACATTACACGCAAGAGGAAACTCGCGGTGTCAAAGCGTGGAAGATTCTCTTCGCGAACTGGAAATTCATGCTGTTTGCGGCGGCATCGATGTTAATGCATGTCGGGCGTTACGGCCTTCTCACCTGGATTCCGCTCTACTACGCCGAAACATCTGGTGTCGCAATCTCGAATATTCCTGCTGCGACTGTGGCGCTACCGCTGGGGATCATGGTGGGGCCGCTTGCGGCGGGATGGATAGCCGACAGGTTCTTCCGTGCCAAGCGCTATCAGGTACTGAACATCTATATGGGTTGTTTCATCGTGATCATGCTCACCATGGCGCATTTTGGAATCAAGGAAATCGGACTGTATGCTTCATTCACGCTGCTAGTGCTTGGTGGTTTTTTCGTGCTGGGCGCGGTCGGTGATCTGTTTGCAGCTGCTTGCGACTTCGGTGGGCGCAAGATGGCAGCCACCGCGGTTGGCGTCGTCGATCTGTTCAATTATATTGGGGCCGGTTTGCAAGGCGTTGCGATTGGCGGACTTTTGCAATGGACAGGCAATTGGCCTATTGTGTTCTACACGCTATCCGCGGCGACCGCGCTGGGCTTGATACTCGTCAATATTGTGAGAGAATAAAAGGTACCGAAGGCCGGTCTTTCCCTGACGTGCAAGCAGTACCGCGTTGTGCTGGTGCAGTTTTGACATAGATCAAAGCGGCATCCCGCCTGAATGAGCATAATTAACTTGCTTTTAAAAGGAAAATATCATGGCGATTGGAGAAATCTGCAGCCGCGAAGTTGTGTTCGCACGCAGGGACACCACCATAAAAGCGGCAGCGAGGCTGATGCGTGAGTCTCACATAGGAAGTCTGGTAGTGGTAGACGAACCCGACGGAAAGCGCATTCCTGCGGGAATCCTGACAGATAGGGATATTGTGGTAGCGGTAGTGGCGCTCGGGCTTAACCCGGATGCTATTCAGGTCGGGGACGTAATGGGGCAAGAACTCCTGGCGGTGCGCGAGGACGCGGGGGTTGCGGAGACGGCGGAGCTGATGCGGCTGAAAGGCGTGCGGCGCCTGCCAGTTACTGACGACGCGGGCGCGCTTGTCGGCATCGTTGCGGCCGACGACCTCCTGCTGCTGCTCGCTGAGGAACTGTCTGCGCTTGCGACAATGATCTCACGCGAACACAAGCGAGAGAAAGAAACAAGACGAACCGGCGTCTAATTATGGAACCTCTGATTAACTCCTCCGCGGAGCGCGTTTCTGGCGCAATGTGGATGATCGCAAGGCGCGCGACGACGGTGCCTAGCCGTAGCTTAAGCACGAGGAGTGCAGCGACGCAAGCGCCGCATTGCGCCGAAACCCGGATGGGACGGCTGCCGCGGCGCTACCCCGAAAAGCCAGCGTCGCGCCCTCGTGGGACTTGATCAGAGGTTCCTTAACGTGCAAACACCCTTGCAAATTGATTTCCACGGGATAAGTCACTCGGATGCGCTCGAGGCGCATATTCGCGAAAAAGCCGAAAAACTGGACTTATTTCATCCGCATGTGATGCGCTGCCACGTCACCGTCGAACAGCCTCACAAGCATAAACATCAAGGCAATCACTTCAATGTCAGAATCGCTGTGCATGTGCCGGGTGACACAATTGCGGTCAATCGCTATGCCCACGAGAATGTCTACGTCGCCTTGCGCGACGCTTTTGAAGCGGCGTGCCGGCGGCTGGAAGACAGCATTCGCCGCCTGCGCGGCACGGGAAAACATCACCGGGAGCAGCCGCGCAGCGGAAGCGAGGCAGACTCACAGTAGCGGATAATTTCGGAGTCGTTATGGACAAAAAAGAACCCAGAGCTCATCGCCATCATCATCTTGATCGCCAGATTGAGGAAGTGGTGCACGACCCGTATCAGGCGCGCGGCAAGCTCCGGGAACCGTCGGCGTGCCCCAAGTGCGGTATCGTGTTTCACCAAGGCCGCTGGCAGAGGTTGCCGCGCCCGGCTGCGGCACATGACCATGTCTGCCCAGCATGCCACAGGACGCAAGATCGATATCCGGCGGGTTATGTGACACTCAGTGGCAAGGTCTTGACTACTCACCGCGAAGAGCTGAAGCGGCTCGTCCGGCATGAGGAAACAAAGGAAAATTCAGATCACCCGCTGCACCGCATAATGGGAATTGACGATCAGCCGGATAAAATAATGATTACAACGACCGACGTGCACCTTCCGCGCCGCATCGGTGAAGCGGTGCACCGTGCATACCGGGGTGACCTCGACGTTAAGTACAGCCCAGACGAATATACGGTGCGCGTCAACTGGAGTGGCTAAGTTTATTTCTCATACCTGATACATTGATTAACACAAAGGGGGCTGACTGTTGCTTAAACCTGCCTCTCGCTGACCCAGAGTCACTGGCACATTGCACATGATCAGGAATCGGAAAATAAGGCGCGCGATAGCCGCGGTGTTTTTGGTTTTAGGCGCGGTACTAATGTGGTTCGCACCGGAAGTGTGGTGGGGATTATTGCTGCTTGCTGTCGCAATTGCGCTTGAGCTGATTGGCATTACGTTGGAGCATACCAGCAAAACCTAAGCCAAACCTAGGAAAGGCTTCACATGCAAACGTTGAGATGCCGCGCGAATAGGCTTCAAATCCGCATGAGGTCGTAATGTACAAGCACATTTTGTTGCCGACGGATGGCTCGCCTCTATCCGAGAGGGCGGTGGAAAGCGGGATTCAATTCGCAAAGGCAGTGGGCGCCCGTGTGACCGGCTTGCATATTACACCAAGGTTTTCAGTCACGCCCCTGAAAGGATGGGCGCACGGCACTTCGAAACCGCGCGCGCGGCTGCAGGAGATCTTTAACGAGCACGCCAAGCAATATATCGCGGTGATCCAAAAAAAGGCGCGAACAGCGGGTGTACGCTGCCAATGTCTTCGCGTACCGGGCGGTTCCCCCTACGAGGAAATCATCAAAACCGCGAGGAACAAAGGCTGCGACCTTATATATATGGCATCGCACGGCAGAAAAGGGGTGTCAGCCGTGGTACTCGGCAGCGAAACTGTCAAGGTGATCACTCACAGCCCCATCCCGGTACTGGTTCATCGGGAGGCGAGTCTGGTCAGTAGTTTTTCGCGATTCGCGCCGCGCCGCGCTCGATGAGTACTACCGCAAACCAAGGAATGGCCGCGGTTTCTCAAGCGGAAGGCAAATAGTAGGGATTGCGAGGAACTTGGCTTGGAGCTGTAGGCGGGGGCGGGTCGCAACTTGAGGCATTGCGCGAAGCGTGCGCTCTTCTGCCAAGGGTTGATCACCATTAACCGTGTAACTGAAACCGGAGCGGGGCATGAGCCTGGATAATGCTTGTTTGTTTGCACTGAACGCAAGCCATGATTTTGGCGCATCGGTCAGCCGGCATCTAGGCGTGCCTCTTGCGGAGCACGAAGAACGGGAATTTGTAGACGGTGAGCATAAATCGCGGCCGCTGGTTAACGTTCGCGGCAAAGATGTGTTCGTCATTCAATCCCTATTCAGCGACCGCCAGCAAAGCGTCAATGACAAGCTTTGCCGGCTATTGTTTTTTCTTGGTGCCCTCAAAGACGCATCTGCATCGCGCGTGACCGCTGTGCTACCGTATCTTTGCTACGCCCGCAAAGACCGGAAGTCTCAATCTCGAGATCCGGTAACGACGCGCTACATCGCGGGTATGTTCGAGGCGGTCGGCGCTGACCATATCCTGACTATGGATGTTCATAACCTTGTCGCCTACCAGAATGCATTCCGCTGTAGCACCGATCACTTGGAAGCCGCGCAATTGTTTGTTGAACATTTTGCAGCGCTGTTAGGTTCGGATGAGGTCACGGTGCTTTCGCCGGATGTTGGAGGCGTGAAGCGGGCCGAAAGATTCCGCTTGGCGCTAATGCGCCGGCTGGCACGAAGTGTCTCCGGCGGATTCATGGAAAAATATCGCGCGCTGGGTGCGGTGAGCGGCGAAACGCTGGTCGCTGAAGTAAAAAATGGCTCGGTGGTCATCATCGATGACCTCATCAGCAGCGGCACAACGATTGCGCGCGCAGCGGTGGCGTGCCGATCGGCGGGCGCAAAACGAGTCTACGCAGCAGCGACGCATGGAGTTTTTTCCGCTGATGCCAACGCCATCCTGCGCGAAGCTCCCGTTGACAGGATTGTAGTCACGGATACGGTGCCGCCGCTGCGGCTCGATGTTCCGCTGGTTCAGGAAAAACTCACCATTCTGAATTCGGGCAAGCTCTTTGCGGATGCGATCGAGCGAATACACGCGGGTGGATCGATTGTGGACCTGCTTAAGTCTTGATTGGTCCCATGCCGGACGTGCAATCGGTTGCAGAAGCAATAGCTGCCCGCTAAAAGCCGGAAGCGTAATTTCCGGCGCGCGCCAAATATTCCGTCGCCAGCTTTGACCATTTCTCAGGCTCGTGGCATATCGGATCGGTCAGATGCCACACGCACAATTTGGCTC
>Ga0187774_10000973_pt1 | contig 10033 bp, 7 predicted proteins | sample 0216_BV02_MP05_2_FD_133152 | JGI IMG/M metagenome (GOLD analysis project Ga0187774, IMG submission 133152) | Tropical peat soil microbial communities from peatlands in Department of Meta, Colombia - 0216_BV02_MP05_20_MG | ecosystem: Environmental > Terrestrial > Soil > Wetlands > Peat | place... | reverse complement strand
TACCATGTCTCCGGTGTTGACCACGAAATCGGGCTTGTATACCATTGCGCGTTTAATAAGTCTGCTGTAATTGTCGCCTCCCGAACGGGTATCTCCCAACACGACAAAACTAAACTCGCCGTGGATGTTACTGAGTTCATGTAATTTCTGCGCCAGTGTTTTGTTCGTGCCCGCAAAAGACAAGCCGGCTGTCAGGAATGCAATTACCAGTGCTGTGAAGCATCGCGTTAATAAATGTCTTTTCATGTCTTCCTTTCTACTGAACATCCATTATTCACCTCTTTTTAGAATCATCAAATTATTTTACCCCTTTTCCGTTACCTCCAGCTGATTTATGCCATGTGCGGTATAATAAAAAAAGAGGGAGAGATTAGATGAACAGTGGACGCTTGCAAAGTCAATTCTGTTAAATCATCTCAGCAGCCGGATGAGCCACAGGAGCACGATCGCTCCTACGGTGGCCGATACAAGCGAACCAATCAGCCCAAAAGAGGCGACACCCAGGAACCCAAAGATAAAACCTCCGATAAGTGCCCCAAGGATTCCGACGACGAGATCGCCCACCAGGCCGAATCCATGACCACGCATCAGCTTCCCCGATAGCCATCCCGCCACTACTCCGATGATGAGAAACCAAAACCAGTGCATAATATTACCGCCTTCTTCTCTTGATTGTATTTCTCAAATTCTATCAGCGTCTCCGGAGATGTCAAATAGCCGGGGGGATTTTTTGAAAGGAAAGGGGATCTCTTGTATAACCATTTTTTTTTGAGATAATTAAAAAAGAGAAACATAAGAAATTAATGAAAGGGAGAAAAGGATGAAGAAGAATATTTTTTTGCCTGTTTTGGTCTGTACGGCGGACAACCGGTTGTACATAGAAACAATTGACGGGGCGGAGACATGGCAAAAAAAATAGTAATTACGATCCTGGTAGTCATAGTAGCTGGTGCCGGCGTATGGTATTACTTCAGCAAGATCCAGCATGCGCCTATTGAGAAGATCCTCACTAATCCAAAGGCATATGAAGGGAAAGTCGTCACCATTGAGGGAGACGTTACAGACCGGACGGCTTTTTTTGTTGTTCTCAAATTCTTCAAGGTCAGAGACAAGACAGGAGAAATAACGGTAGTCACCAAAGACGGTTTGCCTGAGATAAAATCAAAAGTGCGTGTGAAAGGGAAAGTTGATGATGCGTTTCCGGTAGGTGATCAGAAATTGGTAGTACTTACGGCAGAATCTGTTGATCAAGAGGGCGGGAATAAGTAATCAGCCCCAAGGTATATTTTAATTTGTTGGAAGGAGATATTCATATGAAAAAAGAAAGCAAATTATTGACGGCAATTATCTGCATGGCAGTGATGCTGTTACCGGGAGTCAGGTTCGCCTCAGGCGCAGACGAGATCGCAAAAGATGTGATGGCAAAAGAGGGGAGCACCATGTGGAGGGCGGAGGCCATATGGAACCCAGAAGCAGTGTAGAAGATGGAAGACATGAAGAACGATGCTGATTAGTGACGATCAGCTGATAAGGTAGAATTTGAATTGAGCAATTCTCGAGTTCATAAAGGTAGTGAAATATTGGGCCTGGGGAAAGAGGTCTCGTTAGAACCAGGGACCTTCCCTCATCTTAACTGCAGAAATTTATCCTCACCACGGGAGAAGGATTGGCAGGAAAAAAATGCCTGAAATAATTGAACCCTTTGAATTCAAACAGTGCATAAACATCTCCAAATCTACAGGAGAAAAAGCCAAATCACTTCCTGAATTAAAAAATCTGATAAGTGCCGTAAGCGATGAGTCCATATTTCATCATACTTATCAATATTTTTTGAAGGGACACATCCTCGAATATACAAATGACTTTGCACACTGGGCGGGGGAAAGTCTTGAGGAAAGGGCTTTGGCTGAACGGCTCTCCAATATTGATCCCTATGATTTCAAAAACATCACCGATCTGAGAAAAGAACTTATCAGGGTAATACGCGTTTATCTTGAAAATTTCCCCGAGCCAAGGGAGGCGCTGCCCGGTGATGCGTTTTATTTCATCGAAACCGTAACGATCATATTCCCCGTCGGCATACGGGCCAAAAACCTCGCGGAGTTCTTAACAGCAGTGAAATACATCGATATAGGTTCGATATACTATCATTTTTTTGAGGCAAGGACACGCCTCGGTGGAGAAACCGATGATTTTTCAAAATGGATCCTCGAAGGCTTCGGGAAAAAAGGGCTCGCGGAAAAGATTAGGGCGATAGACCCGTTTATGCACGACCTTGTGGGCATCAAGGCACATCTCGTGGAAGCGATCGAGGAAGAGGTAAAGAAAGACATGGAGGTCATAGACATATGCTCGACCGGTATTTAGGTATTTCGCCCAAGAGCGATCTCACGATGTTGCAAATGTTCGGCGCGAAAATGAACAAAATGTCTTTCCTCCATATTAATTCTACACGGGCAGGCGGAGGCGTCGCGGAAATACTGCAGAGTATGATCCCGATATTCGAAGACCTTGGCATTCAGGCGCGGTGGGAAGTAATGGAAGGGGATGAAAAATTTTTCGGAATCACAAAAAAAATCCACAATGCAATCCAGGGCAGAAACGAGGAAATTACGGAAGAAATGTGGCAGCATCACCACGAGATAAACAGAAGAAACGCCGAAAAGATCAATCTCGAAGCGGATGCGGTTTTGATTCATGACCCCCAGCCCTCCCCTTTGATAGAATTCCGGAAGACGGGCAGATGGATATGGAGATGTCATATCGATGTATCAAATCCCAGGGAAGATGTCTGGGAGCACCTGGCGGGATATTGTAAGAAATATGATGGGGCTATTTTTTCGGTAGCAAAGTTTGCGAGGCCGATGGGCATAGACGAATTTATTATCCCTCCCTCGATAGATCCGCTGTGCGAGAAGAACAGAGAACTGTCCGGAGAAGAGATAAAAGATGTCCTCGAAAAACTCCGGATACCATCTGACAGGCCGATTATCCTTCAGGTATCACGATTCGACGTATTCAAGGACCCGATAGGTGTGATTGAGGCGTTCAAGATCGTCAAGAGATACAATGACTGCATCCTCGTCCTTGCCGGGAGTCCTGCGACAGATGACCCGGAGGGAGTAATGGTTCTGAATGAAGTCACTGAATATGCGGCGGGTGATCCTGATATTCACATACTCCTTTTGCCGCCCTTCAGCGACAGGGAAATAAACGCTTTGCAGCGGAGCGCTTCGGTTATCCTCCAGAAATCTCTGAAGGAGGGATTCGGCCTTACGGTGTCCGAGTCCATGTGGAAAGGGAAACCCGTGATAGGGGGTGCGGTGGGCGGCATTTCTCTCCAGATTATACACGGCGTTAACGGCTTTCTCGTTCATTCTGTGGAGGGCGCGGCGTTCAGGACGCGTCAGCTTCTCAATAATCCGGAAATGGCAAAGGCAATGGGTGAAAGGGCGAAAGAACATGCGCGGACAAACTTTCTCATTACACGCCAGGTGAGAGACTATCTGTCTGTCTGGCATTCACTCGAAAACAGAGGGAAGAAAGTGCTCAAGTTATAATGAGTTTCATAAAGGTATTTCACATAAGTGACGAAGATCTTGGAGAGGCTGTCGTATCTTGCAGGGAATGGGCTTAGGAGCGGATTATACCAGGGACGGAAGATGCGAGTTTATGGTCTGGGCACCTCTGCCGAAAGAACTTGCCCTGCTGCTCGTAACGCCGCAGGAGCGGGTCATACCTATGAAACGAGACGGTAAAGGGTATTGGAAATCTGTGGTGGATGCGGTTTCCCCGGGTGGACGCTATTTTTACAGGCTCGAAAATGAAAAAGACAGTCCCGACCCTGCATCACGTTTTCAGCCTGAGGGAGTTCATGGCCCTTCGCAGATAATCGATCCTTTCGACTTTTCATGGGGTGATGAAAGCTGGGAAGGGTTGCCACTCCGGGATTTCATCATATATGAACTTCACGTCGGGACTTTCAGCAAAGAAGGGACTTTTGAGTCAATTATTCCCCATCTCGGCTATCTGAAGGATTTAGGGATAACCGCCATAGAGCTAATGCCCATCGCACAGTTTCCGGGAGAAAGAAACTGGGGATATGACGGGGTGTATCCTTTCGCGCCCCAGAATTCATATGGAGGTCCTCATGGTCTGAAAACATTGATTAACGCCTGCCATAAGGAGGGTCTCGCGGTAATAGTAGATGTTGTTTACAACCATCTCGGTCCGGAAGGGAATTATCTCGGGAATTTTGGGCCGTACTTCACGAATAAATACAAAACGCCGTGGGGAGATGCAATCAATTTTGATGGCCCGCACAGTGATGAAGTAAGAGCTTTTTTTATAGATAACGCCCTTTACTGGATAAAAGAATATCACGTAGATGCCCTGAGAGTGGACGCGATACACGGAATCTTTGATTTCAGTGCAAAACACTTCTTGGAGGAGCTTGTTGAAGCTGTCCGCAATCAGGCAGAACGTCTGGGCAGAAATGCTTATGTTGTTGCCGAAAGCGATCTCAATGATGTGAGATTCATAAACCCCGTGGATAGAGGTGGCTGCGGTCTGGACGCGCAGTGGAACGACGATTTTCACCACTCCCTTCACGCGCTGATAACCGGAGAAGATAATGGCTACTATCAGGACTTTGGAGAGATGGAACAGTTAATAAAAGCATTCAGGGAAGGTTATGTCTATTCCGGCCAGTATTCAAAATTCAGGAAACGCAGACATGGAAATTCTTCGGCAGACAGGCCGGCGAGACAATTCATTGTCTCTTACCAGAACCATGATCAGGTTGGCAACAGAATGTCAGGGGACAGGCCGGCACAGACACAGTCCCTAGAAAAACTCAAACTCGCGGCAGGCGCGGTCATCTTATCTCCATATCTTCCTCTTCTGTTTATGGGTGAAGAATACGGTGAGAAAGCCCCCTTTCAGTATTTTGTAAGCCACTACGACAAGGCACTTATCGAAGCGGTGCGAAAGGGGCGGCTGGAGGAATTTGCCGCATTCAGGTGGAAAGGCGAGGTTCCTGACCCTCAAGCGGAAAAAACTTTTTTGAATTCCAGGATCGATATCCGGCTTCACCAGCATGGACAGCAGAAAATCCTATTTGATTTCTATAAGAAGCTGATTGAGCTTAGAAAAACGCTGCCTGCTTTCAGTAACCTCCTGAAAGAGAACATGGAGGTGAAGGGGTTTGAAGAAAAGGTACTTTTCGTCAGGCGATGGTTTGCCGAAGATGATGTTTTTTGCATATATAATTTTAATGAAAAGCGGAAAGATGTTATGCTGACGCTTCCCTCCGGAACTTGGCTGAAGGTATTGGACTCTTCCTCAAGAGAGTGGGGGGGCGTAGGAGAGGCCGCGCATAAATTGATAAAGTCATCCGATACTGAAATTTCGATTCCCTTGCATCCCTATAACTTTGCTGTCTATAAAATGCAGCGTTTTAACGGAGAATAGGTGGAGCGTTTCATCTGCGTACACGGTCATTTTTATCAGCCACCGAGGGAAAATCCATGGCTTGAAGCTATAGAGATTCAGGACTCTGCTTATCCCTATCATGATTGGAATGAAAAGATAACAGCAGAATGTTACGCACCCAACGCAGCCTCGCGAATCCTGGATAAAGAAGATTGTATAACGCATATCGTCAGCAATTACGAGAAAATAAGCTTTAACTTCGGCCCGACATTGCTCTCGTGGATGGAGACATACTCTCCAGAAGTATATGAAGCAATATTAGGCGCCGATAGGAAGAGTATTGAACAGCGCTCCGGCCATGGCAATGCAATAGCACAGTGTTACAACCACACAATCATGCCCCTTTCCAATACCGGAGATAAACGCACCCAAATAATTTGGGGTATCAAGGACTTTGAACACAGGTTCCAAAGGTATCCTGAGGGCATGTGGCTGCCGGAAACGGCAGTGGACATTGAAACTTTGGATATCCTTGCAGAATTCGGGATAAAATTCACCATCCTTGCCCCTCATCAGGCATTAAAGGTCAGCAGGATCGGCACGGGCGAATGGAAAGACGTGGCTGGCGGACAGATCGATCCTACAAGAGCATATCTTTTCAGGACACCCTTAAACCGCAAAATAAGCATATTTTTTTTCGATGGGCAGATATCGCGGGCATCAGCTTTTGAAGAAGAATTGCTGAACAGGGGGGAGAACTTTGTGGCTCGCCTGTCGACCGGTTTCTCCGACCAGCGGGGGTGGCCGCAGATCCTCAGCATCGCAACGGACGGTGAGACATTCGGGCATCACCATAAATTTGCGGATATGGCCCTTGCCTATGCACTCAGTCATATAGAATCAAATGGCCTGGCAAAGATCACAAACTATGGAGAATATCTCGAAAAATTTCCGCCGGAACACGAAGTTGAGATTGGTGAAAACACTTCATGGAGCTGCGTCCATGGAGTCGATAGATGGAGAAAAAACTGCGGTTGCAATTCGGGCAAAAACGCCGGATGGAATCAGGAGTGGAGGGGGCCCCTGCGTGATTCTCTGGACTGGCTGAGGGACGGGCTCGCGCCAAAATATGAACTAACCGCCAGAAAATATCTTAAAGACCCCGGGCAGGCACGCGACGACTATATTGAAGTTATATTAAACCGGTCCGAGGAAAAGACCGACGAATTTCTAAAAAACCATTGCGTTAGAGATTTAACGGCGGACGAAAAAGTCATCGTCTTAAAACTAATGGAGATCCAGAGGCACTCCATGCTTATGTATACGAGCTGTGGATGGTTCTTTGACGAGCTTTCCGGCATAGAGTCTGTGCAGGTTCTTCAATATGCGGGCAGAACAATTCAGTTGTGCAAAGATATTCTCGGAGACAATTTTGAAAATACATTCCTGGAAAGATTGTCAAAGGCGAAGAGCAATCTACCCGAACACGGAAACGGCAGGCTTATATATGAGAAATTCGTCAGACCTTCCATGATAGACCTCAAAAAAGTTGCGGCCCATTACGCCCTGAGGTCTGCCGTTATAGAAGCTCCCGAAGACGGGAGGATATATTGTTATCGGACCGCAAAGGAAGACAGTCAAAAGTTACAAGCCGATAAAACGAAACTATCGGTCGGCAAGATAAAGATCTCCTCTGATATAACCCGCGAATCAGACACGATCAGCTACTGCATACTTTATCTCGGCGGACACGCTTTTAACGGCGGAGCGCAGACATTCCCCGGCGATGACGCATACCGGTCAATGAAAACAGCTGCAATCGCAGCTTTTGAGAACGGGGATCTCGCAGAAGTATTGAGGCTGATGGATGCCCACTTTGGAACTCACAGCTACTCCCTCACCGATCTCTTCAGGGACGAACAGCGCAGGATCGTTAATCTGATTATCATGGGAACAATGGAGGACTCCGAAAATGCTTACCGGCTCATTTATGAGGCTAACAATGTTCTCATGGGTTTTCTGCGGGAGACTGGGATACCGGTACCGAAGATTTTTCTCATCACCGCCGAATTCGTACTCAACTCAGCTGTCGGAAAGGCCTTTGCGGAAGAGAAAATAGAGGAAGAAAAAATTCACAGCATAATCAAAGACATAAAAAGATGGAATGTCTCGGTGGACTCCGTAGGGCTTGAATTCCGCATCAGGCGCAGATTGGAGGAAATGATGGATGATCTTTTGAAAAATCCGTCAAATACGGCGTTGCTGGAAGAAATTCATAAAATGATTGCTCTTACCAAACTCTTACCCTTCAGCATGAATTTCTGGAAAGTCCAAAATGTTTATTACGCTCTCTCGAAAACAGCGTACCGGGAATTTTTTCCGAAGGCACAAGGCGGCGACGAGGACGCATCGCTTTGGTTGAAGAATTTCAGGGAAATAGGGCAGATTCTGCAGTTCAATATCGGGACAGTTCTTATAGAGGGATAGGTTACGATGGCCGAATCTGGGGAAGACTTTCCGGGTCTGAGAATTCCAGTCGCAACATACAGGCTGCAGTTCAACTTTCAGTTCAAGTTCTCCGATGCTGCGGGATTAATCCCTTATCTTCATGAATTAGGCATCAGTGACATCTATGCTTCTCCCTGTTTCAAAGCTCGCAAAGGAAGCCTTCATGGTTATGAAATTGTAGATTACAACTCATTTAACCCTGATTTGGGCACTGAAGAAGACTACGACAAATTCATAAAAGAGCTCAAGAAACTTGGAATGGGCCAGATACTTGACATAGTCCCGAATCATATGTGCATTGAATGCAATGACAATGCATGGTGGTTTGACGTACTTGAGAACGGCATGAGCTCTCCTTATTCAATTTTTTTTGATATAGACTGGAAACCTGTAAAAAAGGGCCTCGAAAACAAGGTGCTGATTCCGATTTTAGGCGACCAGTACGGGAACGCCCTGGAGAATCAGGAACTGCAACTGACCTTCGATGGGGGGTCCTTCTTCATCTCTCATTACGATCATAAATTGCCCGTCACTCCCGAGACATACGCATTCATACTGAAACACCGGATAGAAGATGTGCAAGGGCGTCTGCCGGCCGATGACCCGCACCTGGTGGAACTGCAGAGCATCGTCACGTCACTCGGCCATTTGCCGGAGTATACGGAAAGAGACCAGGAGAAAATCAACGAGCGTTATCGCGAGAAGGAGGTCATAAAGAAGCGCATCGCTGCACTATTTGATGAAAGCGCCGAGATCCGATCTTTCATTAAGGAAAATATACGGATATTCAACGGCACAAAGGGAGATCACGCGAGCTTTGACTTTCTTGACAGACTTCTGGACAGGCAGGTCTGGAGACTTTCCCACTGGCGTGTCGCCAATGAAGAGATAAATTACCGCAGATTCTTTGATATCAACGATCTCGGAGCAATAAGGATGGAGTATGCCGCGGTGTTCAATGAAATCCACAAGTTGACGTTCAGACTGATCGGAGATGGTAAGGTGAGGGGCTTAAGAATAGACCATATCGACGGCCTCTACAATCCCTCCGAATATCTCGACAAATTGCAGAAGAACTGCTTTGTCCGGAAACGGGCCGCCTTGAATGAGGGTTTCAAAGGTGACAATCTCTCGGATAATGAAAGATCAGATATGGAGCAAAAACTGTTTCATAAGTATGAAGAGATGAAATCATCTGACCCGCAGTTTAAACCTCTTTATGTAATCGGTGAAAAAATACTTGTCAGAGGCGAGGAGATTCCCGGTGAATGGAGGATGCACGGCACGACAGGTTATACATTCCTCAATTCGCTGAACGGTATTTTCGTCGACGGAAAGAACGGGAAATTCTTTAATGCTGTTTACAGCAATTTCATTAAGTCCAAGGTCAATTTTCAGGACGCCGCTTACGAAAAGAAGAAGCTCATACTGCAGGAGGCAATGTCGGGGGAGGTGAACGCGCTTGCTCATCACCTGGACAACATCTCGGAGAAAAACCGGCATACGAAAGATTTCACCCTGAACAGTCTCATAAAGGTCATAACAGAAGTCATAGCATGCTTCCCCGTTTACAGGACATATATAAACTCACTGGATATAAAAGAAAAGGACCGCCAGTATATAGAGACGGCTGTCTCAAAGGCAAAGCGAAGAAATCCTGCCATTAGCAGGTTCATCTTCGATTTCCTCAAGGACGTCCTCCTTCTGAACATCCCGGAGGAACTGAATGAAAATGATAAATATGAATGGCTCGATTTCACAATGAAATTTCAGCAGATTACCGGACCGGTGATGGCGAAAGGACTTGAGGATACCGCATTTTACGTATTCAACCGTCTTGTATCGCTTAACGAGGTGGGAGGAAGCCCCGACAGGTTCGGCACACCTTTGGATGCATTTCACGGCCAGAACATCGAGACAGCAAAATCATGGCCTCATGCCCTTATTACTACATCCACCCATGACACAAAAAGGAGTGAGGATGTAAGGGCAAGAATAAACGTACTTTCGGAGATACCCAGGCAGTGGAGGGAAAGCCTGGTAAGATGGAGCCGGTATAATAAGGGGAAGAAGAAGATTATCGAGGGCAGGC
>Ga0187774_10000972_pt1 | contig 10047 bp, 13 predicted proteins | sample 0216_BV02_MP05_2_FD_133152 | JGI IMG/M metagenome (GOLD analysis project Ga0187774, IMG submission 133152) | Tropical peat soil microbial communities from peatlands in Department of Meta, Colombia - 0216_BV02_MP05_20_MG | ecosystem: Environmental > Terrestrial > Soil > Wetlands > Peat | place... | reverse complement strand
TTGCATTCCACCCTCCGTCGCCTGCCTGCGGACGGGCAGGCCTCCCGGACCGCGGGCGACCGGCCGGTTCGGTAATTTCGTCCGAATGATTTTTTGTAGGGGCGAATTGCAATACGCCCCTACGAATTCATCCCGTCACCGACGCGCCGGTGTGATGTGCCATATCACGGGCGGGTTTGAAACCCGCCCCTACGATTACCGGCTGGCGGCCTTTTGCTTCCGCAAACGGCCGGCCTTCGCCCGAAGGTCTTCCAACTCGGCCTTTCTGGATTTTGCATATGTCTCGCTCAATTTGGCCCGAATGGCCCGTTTTAACCGAACGGCATCAAACTTCTTTTTCACGAACAACCTCGGCGGAAGGGATTATCGGGAGAATATGAGGCGAGGGTTTTATTGCGCTTCCCCAAGAATCCTGCGTGCCTCCTGCAAGAATTCTCGGGCCTGCTCGATCATCCGCTCGACTTCTTCATCGGTGACAACGGCCTCAACCCCATAGTCGCCCTGTACTCGTTTATCAAACGCGTCTAAAAGCCACTGGTGATACTTAGCATCCAACAGGCTGTTCTTGATGAAGTGTTCTCCAAACGCACCGTGCACACCGCCGTGTTTCCGAAAGCGCAATCCCTTCTCGTTCAGCAGAGCCTCTGCGGTGTAAAACATCGCGTAGTAGGCCCTGCCTGAGGCAAAATCGGCATCGCCCCCTTGCAGCAAAGTTTCCGCGGCGCGAATGGCGCGCAACGCCTTGTTCAGAAGCTTCTGGGTCGGGTCTTTCACGCAGGGATGGCCTCTTCGCGCGCATTGGCAAGAAAGGGCGTGTCACGTTCCACCCAGTCCCGCTCCGAGACAAATACGCGACTGATGCTAACGCTGTACTTTAACGAACGTGCAGAGACCAGAGGTCCGGTCCGATCGATCTCCGTTCCGTAATGATCGATGTGGTCCAGAATGATCAAGACATCCAGATCCGATTCACGGTCCTGTTCTCCACGGGCGTATGAGCCGTAAAGATAAATCCCCTTGAACCGCTTGCCGTAGATACGGGCCAACTCGGTCTTTAGTTCGATCATAACTGCTCTGATCTTTTCATTCATCTGTTGCTGTCCTCCATCAAAACATCACGGCCACTTCGGGAAATCGACCGGCAAATTCCACCGAAACGTTCTTCCCTTTTGTCTCCATCAGGCGCTGGTAAATCTTGGTTTTATCCGTCGAGTGGGCGATGACTTTTCCCCGCTTCACATTAAGATGCTCGTCTACTTCCTCGTACTCGATCAATAGCCATTCCCCGGGATACTTCTTGATCATCGCGCTCATTTCCATGATCCCCACCTCGTATAGAATTTGACTTTATTTTCGACTCCGGCCGCTAAAAAGTCAAGCCCATCTCTCCATCAATCCCCCGCCTGCCCGCCCCGGCGGGCCAGCCGGCCCGCGGGCGACCGGCTGGTTGCGCATAAATGCGGGCGAACACAAAGCGATGGACCGGCTTTGCCGGTCCGAGCGCGGGGTGTGGGGGCATCGGAGGACCGGCACCTTGTTTTTCCGCACGGGCCCCCACATCTAAAGACCCGCCCCTACGAATTCATCCCGTCACCGACGCGTCTTCCGTACGGGCGACGCATGCGTCGCCCGTACAAATTCGGGCGATGCCATACCGCCCCCACATCGTCACGCCGCCGAGCGGCTCGTTTTCACCTGCAACTGCACGCGCTCATGGGCCTGAAGGGCCTTGATGATGCCGAACAGGCTCTCGGCCGTCGGATTGCCCCGCGGCCCAAGCATCCGATGAAGGCTCTTGCTGGATTTTTTTAGCGCGCGCGCCAGGCGTTCAAAGGAGATCGTCGCGTTGATGTAGTCGCGCAGCATGGCCTTGCCCGCGGCGAGATCGCCGACGAGCAATTGATTGATCGCCTCGGTCAACAGGCGTTGTCGGAACCGCGAATCCCGGGCGGCGCGTTCCATGATCGTGAGGCGGAATGTTCTTGTAATAGGCATGATTTGTTTTCCTCTCTTATGACCTTTGTTTGCGCAATCTGTACGCGGCCCAACGCGCCTGAGCGATCCGAATGTCCCCGGGTTGCGTTTTCTTGGATCCGCCGCCGAGCAGGATGATCAATGTATCTCCTGCCTGACCGAAATAAATACGGTACCCCGGGCCGAAGTCGATCTCGTACTCCAAGACCCCTTTCCCGACCGATTTGATATTGGACCGATAACCCTGCTCGAGCCGATACAGCGCCGTCGTTACTTTCGCGGCCGCGGGGGCGTTGAGCGCCGCAAACCATCTCCCGAAGGGCGAGATTCCGCCTTCGAGATATTCGACGACCCTCAAGGTTCCGCCCCTTTAAGTAACTTATATGTTACCATATGATTTCATGGACTGCAAGCCCATTTTTTCCGAGCGCATCCGCCAGCCAGCCGGACCGCTGGCGATGGGGCGGTTGTGCACAAATCCGGGCGAACACGTAGGTTCGCCCCTACGGCCCGATGTTAATGTCCATACCTCACACCTCGTTCCCTCGTATAAAACCCAATCCTCCGGCGTTTGGGCAGTTCCGGGGGAAGGAGGAGCGGCCGGATTTTGGCGTACAAATCCCTTATCGCGGCATCATGCGTGAGGAGCGTTGTTTCAATTTCGGCCAGTCGACGCGCGACCGCTTCGTTGACGGCCATCTCCCGCCGCATTTTCACAAATGCGCGAATGACGTAGATGCTCATCTCCGCGGCCTTGGAGGTTTTCAGCACGTTGGCCGCCATAAGGGCGCCATGCTCGGTAAAGGCCATCGGCAGGTAGCGGGTCCCGCCCCAGCCGGAACTTGAGGTCGCAAATTGCGGCCTCAAGCTTATAGCTTCCTTTTCCGTAAGGACAAACATGAAGTCCGAAGGAAACCGGTCGATGTTCCTTTTTACCTGCTCCTTTAAGCGTTTGGTGGTGACACCGTAAAGTTTGGCCAGGTCGGCATCCAGAATAACCCGATGATCCCGAAGGGAGATAATTCGTGAGGAAATGTCGACGCGCTCAACGGTTGTGGTTTTGGGTTTCATCCGCTTCTCCTAATTTGCTTCCCGCACCGGCCCCCACTGCTAAAGGTTCGCCCCTACGATCCTGGATATCTGGGCGTCCGGCCGTACGCCCCTACGAATTCATCCCGTCACCGCCGCGCCGGCGTGATGCGCAAATGATATATTTTTCACGATGCATCCGTCTTTAACAGTCCGGACTGCTCCAGAATACGATCCGACCAGGTCTGAGCATGCGAGATCATGTCGTCAAGCCGGTAGCCCTCCATCATTCCATCCTTCCAGGCCCTATGCCATAGGGCCAATTGAATCTGTAGTTCCACCAGCTCCGCCTGCATCTCCGGCGAGGCATCGGGCACGATCCATTCAATGAACCACTTGCTTTCCTCGATCAGGTACTCGACGGACCCGTGATTTTTCATCCGGCCGCTGAAAGAGGCGATGCGGGCGAGATTGGCCGCAAGCCCTCCCAAACGGATCTCCAAACCGTCCCGCATATACCGTTCTCGAACTGCTTCCAATCGTGTCATCTCTCCTCCAATAAATCCCGCACAATCTTTTCGACCTTAGCCCGGATAACCGGATCCAGAATGACCATAGTGGGATTGCCTTGTCGAGGCCGGATGTTTATCAGTGCCTCAAATCTCACTTCCCGTTCGTCCGGAATCCAGTCCGCGCCCCATAGATCTTCCTGCCGGCAACCCGCTTCAAGCAATGCCGCTTCACAGTCCGCGTGAAGAATCCCGCCGCCGGCCAGGATGCCTTGTCGTATATCCACAGCCACCTTGATGTAGACGGAGAGGCTTTCCAGCATTCCCTGCAGTTGAGGCGCCGTCGGATTCTCGCGGATTACATGGATCAATACAACTCCTTATTCTTTTTCCCTCTTACCACGATGCAAAATCCGTTGGGGGATTTTTTGTAGGGGCAACCCCCTGTGGTTGCCCTGAATCCGGCCTGTCCGGGCAGGCACGGGGGCCCGCCCCTACGAATCCCGATCCGTGCGGTAACGTTCAATTCCGGTCGAGCACATAGGTTCGCCCCTACACCCCACAACCCCTATATATTATAATGATGCAAATCGAATATATTGCTCCTTTTGGCTGTATGGATAAAAGCTGGGAAGGATTTGGAATGGAATTCTCAAGGTCACGGCGGGCGCGCCTCCGGGAGCCGTGCGGCGGAAAAATCGGTTCACAGACCTCGTCAACGAGAATCCTTGAGGCCCCGGCGCCGTCGGCCGAATTAGAATTGGAGTATAATGATTTCGGGAAAAATGGTCAAGATGAATTGACTTTGAAAATGGTTTTACGTAACCTCTCTATGAAGTCGATGGGTCAATGTTCGGAAACAAATAATAAGGGTCGAAGTCGGACATGTCCTTTCCTCTCCGAATCGGGGTAAAAGATTCGTCATGATCGAACCCCGGGCCTTGTTGTATGCCACGCTCGCGGGCGCGGGGGCAACCGCCCTCGGCGCCTCGACGGTCTTGGCCCTTCCAAAACTATCGCACCGGAGCCATGATACACTTCTTGGATTCTCCGCCGGTCTGATGGGCGGAATCGTCGGATTGCAGCTTCTTCCCGAGGCCATCCGAACATCACAGGGGCAGAGTCCGATCGTGATCTTTGGCCTTGTCCTGGGTGTCATCGCCCTGATGGGCCTGGACCGGGCGGCCCGTTGGTTGCCGACGCCGGAGCCGTTCCGGCGCGGTGCTTCGAATATGCAGCGGGCGCCCACGGGGTTCCTCGTGTTTCTTGCGCTCTCGGTTCATAATATCCCGGAGGGCCTCTCCACCGGGCTGGGTTATGGTCGGGGTGTTACCTCCTTTGGCCATGCGGTCGCACTGGCTGTGGCTTTACAAAATATACCGGAAGGGCTGATTGTTGCCGTGCCCTTGCGAGGTGAAGGCCATTCCCGATGGGCCGCTTTTGCATGGGCCGCGGCCACCGGGATGATCGAGCCCATTTTCTCGCTGATCGCGATGATGGCCATCGACTTCTCGGCCGTCATCCTGCCCGGCGGCCTTGGCTTCGCGGCCGGGGCAATGGTCTATGTCGTGGTGGCTGAAATGATCCCGGAGAGCTGGAAGCACGGGTATCATCGAGAGGCAACGATGGCGGCGGCGGGAGGAATCCTTATTGTGGCCTTGCTATCCCTCCTGGCGGATTGAAACAGCTGATTGGGCCTGGATTGATTCCCCAAACATGCCGAGTTCCCGGGTTGAAAATTCAATAGATTGATTTCTGATGTGGAGTGCCCGATGCGTTTCGTGAAGACATGGATGGTGGTCGCGACATATTGCTTTTTCTCCGGGATTGTATATGCCGAGGAGATTATTCCGGGGCATCCGGAATTTTTGCCCGAGCGGCTCGATTACAGTTCTTATCTGGCCGATCCGAGGCGGGCCCGTTTCGGCGCAGGCCTCCTTGTTGGAGGCGGGGGTGAGCACCAGTTTGACACGGCCATCGGAGACGATTTCGCCTTTTACAATTTGAAGCCCGGCGATCCGCCGTTTGAAAAGTTACAGATCGCGGGGTCTGCCGCGGTCTCATCTCGTTGGGATATCCGCCATGCCCTGGACCAGGTTGGTTCGAATTACCGTGCGGGTCTATCGCTCAGCGCGTTGCATGGCCCCTGGGACGTCCGTCTTCAGTATCTGCACGAGAGCGACCATCTGGGGGATGAGCTGATCCTCCGGACGGGCCTAACGACCCGGGTGGCGTACCTTCGGCAGGAGATCGACATCGGAGTCTCCTACTTCCCTCATGCGGACCTTCGTCTTTATGCCGAAGGCAGCTACGGCTTTTCCATCGGTGAATTCAACAAACCCTGGAAAGTCCAGGGCGGCGTCGAATGGGAGGGCGGCCCCCCGCTCCCTCTCGGGGCAAGGCTGTATGCCGCCAGCGATCTTCAGATCTACCAGGAAGTGCATTGGAGCCCGGACTGGACGACCCAAGTCGGGATAGTGGAGTGGAGGGAGCGGCACATCCGCTCGTTAAGAATCTTCGTCGAAGAGCACCTCGGCCATGATCCCCTGGGTGAATTTTTTACTGAGCGGTTGAATTATGGTGAATTGGGATTTGCCTTTGACTTTTGAGGCACAAAATGAGCTCATCAGGGGGGCGGCCCGTCGGAAGCAATTTTCAATGGCATCTTAAAAGCGCGTACCACGACGGCAACGCCGTGTCCTTCGATCTTAACAGGAGAGGCCTGTATGACCGCAATATCGAAGCACCGACTGTCTTGGTGGAAAATCCTCTACAGGTACTCTCTCTTTGAAGCGGGCGATTCCGCATGGTCGCTGATTATTGTCTCGACCTATTTCGGCACCTTCCTGCAGGTGGTGCTCAAAGAGCCGGGGGCCGACTTTGGCTGGGCCGTCACCGCAGGCGCCCTGATCGTGGCTGCAATCTCGCCCATCCTGGGGGCCGCCGCTGACAACAGCGGGCGGCGTCAACCCTATCTAAGATTTTTTGTCTTCGGCGTCGTTATCTGCACGGCCGGCCTGCCCTGGGCGATGACGGTGCCCGTGGCCATGCTGTTGTTCATCCTGGCGTATATCTGTGTGAACGGCGCCTTCACATTCTTTACCGCGATGACCCCTGCGGTGAGCAATGAACGAAACGTCTTCACGGTGATCAGCATGACGGTCGGCGTCGGGTACGCCGGCGGCCTCGTCTGCATTCTGGTCCTCAGCCGATTGGTCCCCACCGACGCCCTGGCGAGCCGCGTCTTCCTGCCCATGGCCCTGATCTACCTGGCCTTCGCGTTTCCCGCCATGTATCTTTCGCCCGACTTTGCGCCGAAGGGCCGTCCCCGGATAGACCTTGTCGCGGCTTACGGCCGGATGCGGCAGACCTTCCGGGAAGCGCGGCGGTACCACCATCTGTTTCGCTTTCTGATCGCCGATTTTCTGTACGAGAATGCCGTCGCCTCCGTGATCACCCTGATGGGACTTTACTCCCGTAACGTCATGGGCTTTAAAGCCAGCGAACTGGAGGCGCTGTTCGGCCCGGCCATCGTCGTGGCGATGCTGTCGGCCTGGTTCATCTTCGGTCCCTTGGTTCGTGCGATCGGTCCCAAGAAGGCCGTGCTCGTTGACCTGCTCATCTGGCTCCTCCTCTTTGCGAGTGTGCTGGTCATACGGCCGGGAGTCACGCTGGATCTTGGAGCGTTCCACCTGAACGCCAAGGTGCTTTTCACCGTGGTGGTTGCCCCGTTGGCCGGGATGGGGCTTGCCGGGATCTGGTCATCCAGCCGCATTCTCCTCACGGCTCTGACGCCGGCGGGAAAGTCCGGTGAGTTCTGGGGCCTGTACAATCTTTCTGGACGGACCGCCAGCGTCCTTGGCGATGCCACATGGTCGCTCATCCTGTCCATGCTGGGTGAGCAAATCTTCGGCTACCAGGTGGCGGTCGCGGCGTTGGCAGGATATGTGCTTCTCGGCGCCGCACTGATTGTCACCCTCCCCAATGTCCGCCCCACCTCCGTCAATTTCCTTCAGCCGCATCAAATCGTCGTGGTGGGCGAGAAGACCTGACCCGGTCTGCTGCTTTTGACCCCGCCTCCGCGATTTATATCTTGACACGCGGACGAAAAAAAGCCCAAACTATAATTACGATATGCGTCATCAGGGCGTGGCGGGCGTCGGGCAACGGCGGGCCGAATACAGCTTGTACCTCTCCAGAGGAGAGGCGGCCATGGACTCCCCCACTGCGAGGTTCAAGAGCATGAATAATTTCGGACATACCGCAGAGTTCTCAAGACCTCGATGGGGCAAGCCGGGTTTGGTTTCCCTGTTGTCGTTGGCTCTGTTGTTCGCGACTTGGCCTCAGAACCTGTCGGCCTATCAAGACCCGCAAGAGCCGGCGCCGGCGCCGCGATACGCGGAACAGACTCCCGAGCAGTTGCAGCAGTTGGTCGCGCCGATTGCGTTGTATCCGGATTCGCTCGTGGCGCAGATCCTGGCGGCGTCCACGTATCCCGAGCAAATCGTTGAAGCCGACCGATGGGTGCAAGCGCATCCTGATTTGAAGGGCGAAGCTTTGGGTCGGGCCGTCGACCCACAACCCTGGGACCCGAGCGTCAAGGCGCTCGTTGCATTTCCATCCGTCCTTGGAAATATGGACAAGAACCTCTCCTGGACGTCCTCTCTCGGCGACGCCTACTACAACCAGCAACCGGATGTGATGGACGCCGTGCAGGAGATGCGGCGGCGAGCGCAAGAAGCCGGCAACCTTGAGACTACACCGCAGCAAACCGTAAAGACGGAAGGCTCGACGATCATCGTTGAGCCGGCCAGCCCCGATGTGGTTTACGTCCCCGCGTATGATCCGTGGTTGGTTTACGGAGAACCCATCGTGGCGTGGCCGGGATGGTACCCGTATCCCGGAATCTGGTATGGAGGCCCGTACCTCTCGTTCGGATTCGGCTTCGGTATCGGCTTCTACGCGGGTTTTGAATGGGGCTGGCCTCATTGGGGATGCGATTGGCACAACCATAGCGTAACTCATAACCACCACAGGTTCTTCTCCCAGAGCACCACATTTTACAACCGGGGCGCTTACTACCGGGGCGCACGCCCCCACGTCGGACCTCGTCCTAGCCCTCCCGCAGGGGGCGGGCCGGCCGGCGGAAGCGGCAGATTTTTCAACCATCCCGGCGAAACGACCCATCCGTTCGGTGGAGACAAGAGGGCGGCTCGAGGATACGCTGAACCCAACGGTCAGAGCGGCACCCGCTCGGGTGCATTCAGCGGTTACGACCATGGCGGTCAGACGAGGAGCTTTTCTTCACGCGGAAGCGCCAGCATCGGTGGCGGAGCGCGCGGGGGCGGAGGAGCTCACGGGGGTGGCGGAGGAGCTCATGGGGGTGGCGGAGGAGCATCCGGCGGTGGCGTGCATCGGTAATCGAAGTTTCGTGGTGTTCCAAGCCGATCGTGAAATTTAGAAATGGAGAGAATCCCTATGCGGCGAGCGATGCGGAATGTCGACAAGTGTTTTTGGTCCCATCTTCCTAAATTGGCCGCGGTCGCGATCCTTTTGACGGCGTGCTTTCCCGCCCGTTCCCTGGCGCAGCAACAGGGCCAGAAAACATATTCATCGGCGGAGGAGGCGAGCAACGCACTGGTCACGGCCGCGCAGAATAACGACGAAAAAGCGTTGCTCGAAATCCTAGGGCCGGACGAAAAGCAAATCGTCTCGTCAGGAAACGAAACCGAGGACGCCCGGAACCGCGCTAATTTCGTACAGAAATATCAGGAAATGCACCGTCTGGTGGAAGAGCCGGATGGAACCACGACCTTGTATATCGGCGCGAAGAATTGGCCCACGCCCATACCGCTCGTGAACAAAGGTGATTCGTGGTATTTCGACACCGAGGCGGGCAAGAAAGAAATCTTGTACAGGCGGATTGGCCGAAATGAAAGGTCGGCCATTCGGGTTTGCCAGGAGCTCGTGGCGGCGGAAAAGGAATACTACGCCAAACAGCACAACGAGTACGCCCGGAAAATCTTCAGTGATGAAGGGCAGCACAATGGCCTTTATTGGAAAGCGGCGGATGGCGAACCCCAGAGCCCCATCGGGCCGCAGTTGGCATCGGCTTTTGCGGAGGAGGATGCCAAAAGCCAAGGCAGCGCTCCGACTCCCTACCGCGGTTACTATTACCACATCCTAAACCAGCAGGGAAAAAATGGACCCGGCGGCGCGAAAAGTTACATCGTAAACGGCAAAATGACCGAGGGTGTCGCTTTCGTGGCCTATCCGGCGGAATACCGGTCGTCCGGGGTGAAGACATTCATCGTTAACATGGACGGGGTCGTGTACGAGAAGGATCTCGGCCAGAAGACCGATGTTCTCGCCAAAGCCATGAAGGAATACAACCCCAATTCCGGTTGGCGAAAGACTGAAAAGCAGTAGCCTGCATCACTTTCTATCACGACCAACTGCCGCGCGCGGGGCCGGCCCTTTTATTCCGATTCTTTTTCCCGCTCGTCACAATGCAAAATCCGTAGGGGGATTATTC
>Ga0187774_10000971_pt1 | contig 10048 bp, 8 predicted proteins | sample 0216_BV02_MP05_2_FD_133152 | JGI IMG/M metagenome (GOLD analysis project Ga0187774, IMG submission 133152) | Tropical peat soil microbial communities from peatlands in Department of Meta, Colombia - 0216_BV02_MP05_20_MG | ecosystem: Environmental > Terrestrial > Soil > Wetlands > Peat | place... | reverse complement strand
CGCTCATGCCGTAGACTTCCGAGGTGGACGGAAAGATCACGCGCTTTTTATAGCGCACGCACTGGCGCACGATCGCGAGGTTGGCCTCGAAGTCGAGCTCGAACACGCGCAGCGGGTCGAGCACGTAGGTCGCCGGCGTGGCGATCGCCACCAGCGGCAGCACCGCGTCGCTTTTCTTGACGTGGTACTCGATCCATTCGCGGTTGATGGTGATGTCGCCCTCGACGTAACGGAAGCGCTCGTGCCCGAGCGACTCCCCGAGCTTGTCCTGGCTCATGTCCATGCCATACACCTCCCAGTCGGTGTCGCGCAGGATATGCTCCGTGAGGCTAGAGCCGATGAAACCGTTCACGCCGAGGATCAGGACTTTGAGACTCATGTTGACTCCCTCTCTATGAAACCTTGTTCAGGCGGAAGCGGCCTGCGCCGCCTGGCCCAGAATCTGATGCAGGCGCAGGCCGTGCGCGCCGCTTTCCTGTTCCGGGCCGCCGCGCCATTGCCAGCGCCGGATCTCAAGACATCCGCGCCCGGCCGCCACCCGCAGCGGCGACACCGATACCACTTCTCCCGGATGACCCGCACCGTCGGGCCGCGGCTCGGCCCACCATATATACATCCGCTGGCCGGCCACGTCGGTGAAAGCCCCCGGATAAGGGTGCGTCACCGCGCGGATGAGATTGAAAATCCGCTGCGCGTCGTCGCGCCAGTCGATGCGCCCGTCCTCGGGTTTGCGCCCGCTGAAATAACTCGCCTTGGATTCGTCCTGCGGGCGACGCGGCGCGCGGCCGTGTTTGATGGCATCGAAGCTGCGTTCCAGGACCTGACGCGCGGCCCTGGTCACCTTCCCGAACACGTCCTGCGCGGTGTCGCGCGGGCCGATCGGCACCGGCTGCTGTTCCACGATATCGCCAGCGTCCGGGCGTTTCACCATCCAGTGCAGGGTGGCGCCGGTTTCGGTCTCGCCGTTCAGCACCGCCCAGTTGATCGGCGCGCGCCCACGATACCTCGGCAACAGCGAACCGTGCATATTGAAGGCGCCGAGCCGCGGAATGTCCAGGATATCCTGGCAGATCATGTTGCGGTAATAGAAGGAAAAAATGATATCCGGTTTCATCTCGCGCAGACGATCGATCCATTCCGGCGTGTTCACCGACTCCGGCGCATGCACCGGAATACCATGCCGCCGCGCCAGTTGCTCGATCGATTTGAACCAGATCTGCTCCCCGGGATCGTCACGGTGCGTGAATACGGCGAGCACTCGGCTGCCGCGCGCGATCAGCGCATCGAGGCACTCGGTACCGACGTCGTGATAACCGAAGATGACGATGCCGGGCTCAGTCATCGAGCCGCTCGTAGACGTCACGGATCATGAAGCGCGGGCGCCGGCGCACTTCCTGGTAGATGCGTCCGATGTACTCGCCGATGACGCCCAGCCCCATGATGCCCACGCCCACGAGGAAGTACAGGATCGCAAACAAGGTGAATAGGCCTTCGGCTTCCGGGCCGATGACAAGGCGTCGGACCACCAGCAGGATCACGAGCATGCCGCTTAGAATTGAAACCACCATCCCGAACATGGTGAAAATCTGCAGTGGCAGGACGGAAAATCCCGTCATCAGATCGAAGTTGAGACGGATCAGCTTGTACAGGCCGTACTTCGATTCACCGGCGGCACGCGCGGCGTGCTCGACCTCGACCTCGGCCGGATTGGCAGCGAAGCTCATTGCCAGCGCGGGAATGAAAGTCGAGGTCTCCTGGCTCGCCGTGATGTGCTCGACGATCTTGCGGCGGTAGGCGCGCAGCATGCAGCCCTGGTCGCGCATGCGGATGCGCGTGGTGCGCTCGCGGATGACATTGAGCAGGCGCGATGCCTTGCGCCGGAACCAGGAATCCCGTCGGTCCTTACGATAGCCGCCGACGACGTCGTGCCCTTTCTCGATCTCCGCCAGCAGCTTCGGGATTTCCTCCGGGGGGTTTTGCAGGTCGGCGTCGAGCGTCACGACCACCTCGCCGCGGGCGCGCTCGAACGCTGCCATGATCGCCATGTGCTGGCCGAAGTTGCCGTTGAAGTCGATGACGCGCACTTCCTTCGGTCGCTGGCAATGAAAATCCTTGAGCAACGCGAGCGAGTTGTCGCGGCTGCCGTCGTTGGTGAACAGAATCTCGTACGGCTGGCCGAGCTTGTCGAGCACCGCGATCAGGCGCTGGAACAGCGCCGGCAGGTTCTCCTGCTCGTTGTACACGGGGACGACCACGCTCACATAAGGCTTGGCCACGTTATTTCCTCTGGAACAGATCAGTCATCGCCGCGATCACGCGGTCCTGGTCGGCGTCGCTCAGAGCCGGGAACAGCGGCAGGCTCACGATGCGGCTGCCGATGCTTTCCGCGTTCGGAAAATCGCCGGGTTTGAAACCGTAGTTTTCACGGTAATAAGGATACAGGTGCGCCGCACGGTAGTGCAGCCCGGTGCCGATATTGCGCTCCTTCATGCCCGTCATGAAGGCGTCGCGGTCCATGCCGGCGGCTTCGGGGTTGAGCAACGGCACGTACAGGTGCCAGGCGTGCCGGTGCGCGTATTTCGGCGTGCCCGGCCGCGTCCATTGCGGCCAGTCGGCGAGGAGCTTCTGGTAGCGCAGCGCCAGCTCGGTGCGGCGCTTGATGAAACCCTCGAGCGCCGGCAGCTGATGCAGCCCGAGCGCGGCCTGGATGTCCATCATGTTGTACTTGAACCCGGGCAGGACGATTTCGTAGTGCTGGCTGCCGCTTTTGCCGAAACGGTTCCAGGCCTCGCGGTCCATGCCGTGGAAGCGCAGCAGCGCGATTTTCTCGGCCAGCTTGTCGTCGCGCGTCACCACGCAGCCGCCCTCGCCGGTGGTCATGTTTTTGTTCGGGTGAAAGCTGAACACCTGGATGTCACCGAAGGCGCCGATGCGTTTGCCTTTGTATTCCGTGCCGATGGCGTGCGCCGCGTCTTCGATCACGCGTAACCCATGCCTGGCGGCGAGCTCATACAATGGATCGAGATCCACCGGCAGCCCCGCGAAATGCACCGGCATGATCGCGCGCGTGCGCTTCGTGATCGCCATGGCTAGCTTCGAGACGTCCACGTTGTAGGTATCGAGTTCCACGTCCACCAACACCGGCCTGGCTCCGGCGAGCACGATAGTGTTGAGCGTGGCGGCGAAGGTCATCGGCGTCGTGATCACCTCGTCGCCGGGCTTGAGATCGAGCGCGAGCAGCGTCAGGTGCAATCCGGCGGTGGCGGAGGACAGTGCCAGCGCATGCGGCGCATTGAAGTAGCGCTTCAGCTCGTCCTCGAACTTTTTCACTCGCGGCCCGGTGGTGATCCAGCCCGACTCCAGGCAGGCCACCACTTCGTCGATCGCGGCGCGGCTGATCGAGGGCCGCGCGAACGGAAGGAATTCCTCGGTCATGGGTCCGAGCCTAACTGCGGGTGACCAGGTAAACCCCGGCGATGATGATGAGGATGCCGGTGATGCGCGTGAGCGAGAGATTTTCCTGGAACAGGTAATAGCCGGCCACGGCGTTGACGATGTAGCCCACCGACAGCATCGGGTAGGCGAACCCCACCTCCACGCGCGACAGCACCAGCAGCCACACCGCCACGCTCACCACGTAGGCGAACAGGCCGGCGAGCACGAACGGGTTGGCCGCCACCTGCAGCCCGATGGGCGCGAAATTGGCCCAGGCAAACTCGAAGTAGCCGATGCGACGCATGCCCTCCTTGAGCAGCAACTGCGCGCCGGCGTTGAGCAGCACGCCCAGCAGAATCAGCGGGAGATAGTTCACGGTTATGGGGCCCTGTTGGTCACCAGCACGTTCGATCCGGTCTGCGCGAGCAGCCGGAACCGGTCCGGCTCTTGAGCGCGCAGTTTGTCATAGTTGCTGCGTCCGGTCAGCATGTAGGCCCGCTCCGTGCCGTCCCAGCGGCGCCAGAAGCTGGCCTGATCGATCATCCAGCCGCTCGTGTCCTCGACGTCGGTGCCGAACTCCAGCTCCCCCTTCCAGTCGACGATCGTTACGGTCCGCCCGAGGTACACCGGCAGGTCCTGGTAATACTCCTGGTAGGTCATGACCTCGTCTCCGGGATGCAGCCGCGACTTCAGAATCAGGGCCAACTGCTTCACCGAGCGCTTGTCATCGAGGAACGCGACGCCGCGGTCGAGCACGATCAGGGACACGATCGAAGTGAGTGCCAGGGCGGCCACGGTCCACAGTGCCCTGCGCCGGAAGCTTGCAACGAAGGGGATGAACGCCGTCGCCAGCAGGCTGCCCAGAATCAGCCAAGCGTAACCGCCGAACACGGCGCTGTACTCGGCCACGCGCGGACGGTCCGGCATCCGCTCCGGCACGTAGATGAGCGCCGCCGTGAACACGATGCCCAGCATCAGCAACGCCCAGGTGCCTGCGCGCAAGCCGGCGACCGATGGATTGTCCCAGTGAAGCGAGAGATAACGCCCGGTGAGCAGCGCCAGCGGCGGCAGGATCGGCAGAATATAAGGAATGAGTTTCGAGTCCGAGAACGAAAAGAACGCGAACACCAGCACCGCCCACAAAACCAGAAACAGTTCTTCGCGGCGTTCGCGCAACGCGCGCCACGAAGCCGGCAGCGACGCCGCAAGCGCCTGCCCCAGATACGCCGTCCACGGATAGAAGCCGGCAATCAGGATTGGAATGAAAAACCACGCGGGTTCGTAGCGGCCATGCACCTTGGTGAGATATCGCTGGAAATGTTCGTGGATGAAATAGAAGTGCAGGAACTCGGGATTGGCGCGCGCCGCGGCGATGTGCCACGGCGCGGCGATGAGCAGGAACAGAACCAGTCCTGTGGGCAGATAAATGGATTTCAGCAGGCGCCATTCGTTCAGGATAAGTATCCACATGCCGATCACCATGGCCGGGATCACGATTCCGATGAGACCCTTGGTCAGGGTGCCGAGCGCGGCAAACGCGTAGAACACCCAGAAATAATTGCGTCGCGACCGGCCCGGCGGCGCGCGCGTGCCCAGCAGAAAGGCGAACAGGGCCACCGTGAGCAGCCCCGTCACCGGCATGTCGAGCGTGATGGTGCGTCCGAGAATGTAATAGAGCGGCGTGGTCACGAGCACCGTCACCGCGAGCCAAGCAGTGCGCCGGTCGTACAGTCGGCGTCCGGCCACGTACACCGCCAGGCAACCGGCGATCGCGAAAATCACCGGCCACAGGCGCATGGACCACTCCTTGATGCCGAACGCCTTGATCGCGCCGGCCTCGAGCCAGTAGAACAGCGCCGGCTTTTCGAAGTACTTAACGCCGTTCAGGCGCGGCGTCACGTAGTCGCCCGTGACCGTCATCTCGCGCGGGATCTCGACGTAGCGGCCTTCGTCCGGGTGCCACAGCGCGCGGTGGCCGAGTGCCTGGCCGTAAAGCAGGCCAAGGATCAGCGTCAATAACAGGAGGTCGCGCCACCAGCTCGCGGCTTCGGTGAAAGTCGACGTCGCGCCGGCGCGAATTGAAACGAACATGCGGATAATGATTCCGTGTACGGGTGATGGGTCCTTTCCGTCCTTGCGATCCGAAAGCGCGCCGTCCCCCTGGCGCATTTCTTCATCCTTCGGTCCGCAGGCGCGCCATTGCATCCTTGGCTCCGTACCGGTACCACTCCTCGTGGCGCACTCCTGGCGAGGGCGGATTATTCCAGAAAACCCCCGCGGAACCGAATGGAAAGTAGCACCCGCCAGCGCAAACCGCTATAGTTGACGCGCTTTGTCAGGATATCAACGTGAGCCAGGCCCGCCACACCAACCGTCTCATCCACGAAACCAGCCCCTACCTCCAGCAGCACGCGCACAACCCGGTGGACTGGTATCCGTGGGGCGCGGACGCCCTCGAGAAGGCCAGGCGCGAGGACAAGCCGATCCTGGTCTCGATCGGCTACTCGGCCTGCCATTGGTGCCACGTGATGGAACACGAGTCGTTCGAGGACGAGGACGTTGCCCGCGTGATGAACGAGCTGTTCGTGTGCATCAAGGTCGACCGCGAGGAACGGCCCGATCTCGACAAGATTTATCAGACCTCGCACCAGATTCTGGCGCAGCGGCCGGGCGGCTGGCCGCTCAACATGTTCCTCACGCCCGGGGACCAGATGCCGTTCTTCGGCGGCACCTATTTTCCCAAGACGCCGAAATACGGCATGCCCGGATTCACCGACCTGCTGCAGCACGTGGCCGAGGTCTATCGCAACAAGCGCGATGCGATCCGCGAACAGAACGATTCGTTGAGCGATATCTTCCGGCGCCTGCAACCGCCGGCGCCGGCTCCGGGCGTGCACCCGGGTCCGGAGGCGCTCGAACAGGTGCACGCGGAGCTCAAGCACCAGTACGACGCGCGCTTCGGCGGCTTCGGCGGTGCCCCGAAATTCCCGCATCCGACCTCGCTCGAGTTGTGTCTGCACCGCTGGGCACGCGGCCAACAGAACGGCGCCGCAAAGGGCGATGCCTCTATGGGTGCTAGTGCCGCCGTCTCCGAGGCTGCATCTCAGGATTCGGCGGCTCTCGAAGCGCTGCAGATGGCGCGGCACACGCTGCGGTCGATGGCGCACGGCGGCCTGTATGATCAAATCGGCGGCGGGTTCTGCCGCTATTCGGTGGACGAGCGATGGGAGATTCCGCACTTCGAAAAAATGCTGTACGACAACGCCCAGCTGCTCGGGCTGTACGTCGACGCCTGGCGCGCGACCGGTGAGTCATTGTTCCGACGAATCGCCGTCGAAACCGCGGAATGGGTCATGCGTGAGATGCAGTCGCCCGACGGCGGCTACTATTCGGCGCTCGATGCCGATTCCGAGGGGCGCGAAGGGAAATTTTATGTATGGAGCGCCGAGGAGATCCGCCAGTTACTGAGCGCGGAAGAATGGGACATCGTCGAACGCCGTTACGGCCTGCAGGGCACGCCCAATTTCGAAGGTCGGTGGCACCTCAACGTGCGCGCCGATAATGCCACGCTCGCCCTGCGGCTAGAACGCCTCGAATCCGACGTGGCGTCCCAGCTCGAGTCCGCGCGCCGGAAACTTTTCGCCGCGCGCGAAAAGCGCGTGCGTCCGGGACGCGATGAAAAAATCCTCACCGCCTGGAACGCGCTGATGATCAAGGCCATGGCCCACACCGGGCGCCTGCTGGCGCGACCGGATTTCACCGACTCGGCCGAACGGGCGCTTGATTTCATCCATGTGCGTCTATGGCGCGATGGCCGGCTGCTGGCCACGCACAAGGACGGTAAATCGCACCTCAACGCCTACCTCGACGATCACGTCTTCCTGATGGACGCGCTGCTCGAGCTGTTGCAAGCGCGCTGGCGCAGCCGCGACCTCGACTTCCTGCGCGCGCTCGCCGGGCTTACGCTCGAGCATTTCGAGGACGAGAGCCACGGCGGTCTCTACTTCACCGGCGACGACCACGAGCAATTGGTATACCGGCCCAAGCCGGTCGCGGATGACGCCATCCCTTCGGGCAACGGCGTCGCCGCGCAGGTGCTGCTACGCCTCGGTCATCTGCTCGGCGACCTGCATTACCTGCACGCCGCCGAACGCACGCTCCAAGCACTCTACACCGGCATCCGCCAGCAACCCTCGGCGCACGGGGCGTTGCTGCTCGCGCTCGAGGAGCACCTAGCGCCGCCGCAGACCATCGTGCTGCGCGGCGAAATCGGGGCGACGCAACCTTGGCAGATCGCGGCCCATCGCGACTACCAGCCGCATCGGCTGGCAATCGTGATCCCGGCGGACGCGGAGGGTTTGCCGGGCGTGCTGGTCGAGCGCGTACCGCGCGGCGGCGTCACCGCCTACGTCTGCGCCGGCCACGCCTGCCGCGCGCCCGTCACCGATTTTGCCTCCTTCGAATCCGCGCTCGCTCAGAGTCCGTAAGAAAGGGAGTAACCGCCACGGACGCCAAGTTTTAACACTGAATAAAGCCTTTCCTGGCGACCCTGGCGTCCTGGCGGTCCGGAAATCATATTTATTTTTTGAAACTGATTGCCGTCGCGCCTAGCCTCGGACTTTTCCACGCCGGGCGCTGGCGGTATGCTGCGATGAGGGCACGCCGTGTCGTTCCTGACGTTCGAAACGGCGGACCGGGGGGCGGATCATGGAAAAAACACTGGCGGATTTCGTGCGCGAGGCGCGCGCCCGTATCCGCGAGATCACGGTCGAGGAATTCGACGAGATGATCGAGAACCACGACGACCTGCTGATCGTCGACGTGCGCGAGGCCGATGAATACCACCGCGGCCACCTCCCCGGCGCGCTTCTGATCCCGCGCGGCCTCCTGGAAGGCGCTGCTGACGCCGCCGGCCAATGGCGCGTGGACCAACTGCGCGAAGCGCGGGATCGGGCTATGGTGCTCTATTGCCAGAACGGTTCGCGCAGCGCACTCGCTGCCGACACGCTGCAGCAGATGGGATTCGAAAAGGTTTACAACCTCGCCGGCGGCGTCGAGATGTGGCAGGCCGAAGGTTACGCGCTGGTCAGCGATTGAACCGCGAACGGCAAGGGCCCGCCTCAGCGCCAGTAGGTGAGGTAACCCCACAATGCACCATAGAACGCCAACATGGACAGCAGGTTCCAGTGGCCGTTGTTGTGAACCATCACGGCGACGTTGAAATACCGCACGGCAGGATCGGAGAGGCGCCCGAACGACGGCAGAAACCGGTTCACGCGCGCGCAATAATTGCGGTACGGCTGACCCAGTAGCTGCGCCAGGCGGACTTCCTCGCGTTGCACGCGGTTGAACATGTAAAAGTAGTAGAGCACAACGTAGGCGACGGTCACGTACCAATTACCGAGCAGCAGCACGGCGCCGAGGATGAGAAAGAATCGCCCGAGATACATCGGATTGCGCACCAGCACATACGGCCCGCGCGCGGTCAGCTGCTCATTCTTCACCAGCGAGGCGAACGACCACAGCTGGATCGCCTCGCCGAGAAGCGACATCAGGAATCCCATCGGCAGCAGCGCGGCGTCGGCCTTGGCCGCCAGCCACACCAGCAACGCCAGGGCCAGCACGTAACGCAGCCGCAGAAACAGCTTGCGCGCGACCGGGTGATTGAAAACTGCGTGAACCGTCTGAAGCATGAGCTGTGCCGGTCGTGAAAGGGAAAGGGCGTGATTATTAAGGCGGCACGCATCCGTTGCAAGCGTTACGACGACGATCCGCCCATCGGCACGGGAACCGGTCTGGGCGCCGCCCCGACGATCGACAAATCACATGAATTCCTGCATTGGCCCGGCACCGCGGTCGGAAAGTCTCCGGTTGCGATGCCATCGTCGCACCACCACGCGCTGGATCAATTTACGCAGACGCGGTGGGTTTGCCCTACGCGCTGGGTCGGGAATATGAAAAAACCAGCCGGAAAATATACAATGCGCGCCCTTATCCCGTGCTGGCTTACCGGCGGTTCATGCTCGATTACACCTCACCACAATGCAACGTATTCTGGGCGCGGTTTTTTCCGTTCCTGCGCTGGTGGCCGCGGGTCAACCGCGACTCGTTGCGGGCGGACCTGATCGCCGGCGTCACCGGCGCCATCGTGGTGCTGCCGCAGGGCGTGGCTTTCGCCATGATCGCGGGCATGCCGCCGGTGTACGGCCTGTATTCGGCCATGGTACCGCCCATCGTCGCGGCGCTGTTCGGTTCCTCGCGCCACCTGATCTCCGGCCCCACCACCGCCATCTCGATCGTGGTGTTCGCCACCGCCGCGAAACTCGCCGAGCCCGGCGGTTCCCAGTTCATCAGCATCGCGCTATCGCTGACCTTTCTCGCCGGCGCCTACCAGCTCATCCTGGGCATCGCGCGCATGGGCGCGCTGGTCAACTTCGTCTCGCACTCGGTGGTGGTCGGCTTCACCGCCGGCGCGGCGATCCTCATCGGCACCAGCCAGATGAAGCACTTTCTAGGCATCCAGATCCCCTCCGGCCAGTCGTTCCTGCACATCTGGCAGGACGTGTTCCGCCAGGCCGGCAACATAAATCCCTACATAACCGTGATTGCCTCG
>Ga0187774_10000968_pt1 | contig 10057 bp, 10 predicted proteins | sample 0216_BV02_MP05_2_FD_133152 | JGI IMG/M metagenome (GOLD analysis project Ga0187774, IMG submission 133152) | Tropical peat soil microbial communities from peatlands in Department of Meta, Colombia - 0216_BV02_MP05_20_MG | ecosystem: Environmental > Terrestrial > Soil > Wetlands > Peat | place... | reverse complement strand
GCTGCAGCTGCATAACGTGCGCGATCCGAAGCAATCCCTGGCACAATTCCGGGACTGGAAGGCGCAGGGCCTATGCCGTTACGTCGGAATTACCTCGACGTTTCATGGCGACTATGCTGCCGTGGAAGAGGTGCTGGCGCGCGAGAAACCCGATTTCGTGCAGATCGACTACTCGCTAGATGATCGCGAGGCGGAAACGCGAGTGCTGCCCCTTGCCATGGAAGTGAAGGCGGCGGTGCTGACTGCGCTCCCGTTTGGACGCGGCCGCCTGTTTCGAGCTGTGCGCGGAAAATCGCTGCCGCAATGGGCGAAGGAATTTGACGCCGAGACCTGGGCGCAATTCTTCCTCAAATTCCTGCTCGGTAATCCGGCAGTAACCGCCGTTATTCCCGGTACAGCGGACCCCGAGCACATGACCGACAACCTCGGCGCGATGCGAGGACGCCTGCCCGACGCGGCGCAACGCAAGAAAATGGTGGAACTCCTGAATTCACTTTGAAAAGCTGCGAAAAAAAGCGTGCGAGTGACGCACTGCTCCACGGCTTTTCGGCGGTACAGAAAACGCCTATTATTGGCCTCGGCCAAAAGCTTCAGCGATCATTTGAGGTGCTGAACATGGAAACGAGTCGTGTTGTTAAATACAGTCGTCGCGATTTCCTTTGGATCGCGGGGAGCGGTGCCCTGCTGCTCGTTACGTCGCAGTTGAAAGCTTGGGCTGCGCCAAATACAGCGCCGCTTAAGATCGCTACTATCGGCGCCGGACACATTGGCGGCACGCTCGGCACAATGTGGATACAAGCAGGTCATCCGGTGATGTTTTCTTCACGCCATCCGGATGAGCTGAATAGCTTGGTCGACGGCTTGGGTCCCTTGGCGCATTCCGGCTCGGTTCAGGAAGCGATCGTTTTTGGCGATGTGGTGCTGCTTGCAGTTCCCTATCGCGCGATGCCGCAGATTGGCAAGGACTATGGAGGCGCGCTCGCAACCAAGGTTCTCGTTTTCGACGCGACCAATCCGATCCTTGCGCGCGATGGTGAGATTGCACCCTGGGCACTCGAAAGGGGTGCCGGTATCGCTTCAGCCGAGCTCTTGCCAAGAGTACGTCTGGTGCGTGCTTTCAATGCAATCAATTACAAGAAATTGCCGGAAGCCGCGCGTCATCAGGGCGAACGTATCGGGATGCCAATGGCTGGCAACGACGCGAACGCTCTCGCTATTGCCTCGCGTCTAGTGCATGAGATCGGCTTCGAGCCAGTCGTAATCGGGTCGCTCGCCATGGGCAAATACCTGATTCCGGGCACGCCGCTCGCTGGCGAGCACACGGCACAGGAGATCCGGCAAATTGCTGCCACACTCAAATGAATGCGCACGCCGAGCCACGGCACCTATCACGCCATGGAGCGGATGTGCTCAAAATCTAGTATTCCGGAGCGCCCTACAGTAACAGTATGAGCACCCTTTGGTTCTTGGCCGCAAGTCGTTCCCGGCCAGAAGTTCTCGAATTGCACGATGAAGAGCTGATTGGACTCGAATCTTCCCGTAAATGTCGCGAGTACGGGTTCTCCGGGCGCTGTTCCTTGGGCTTGATAGGCACGCTTTAGCTCGACGCCATGAGAATCCATCGCGATCAGAAATCTTTTTCCAGTTCTACACTCGATGAAGGAAGCAGAGTCCGCTTCATGTCGGTACATCCCGCGAAGCCACATCGGACCGGCGACGGGATCAACTTCCGCTTGCCGGATCAAGTCATAATTCAGCTTGGAGGAGATCTCCTTCTCCTTGCGATCGAGCATGCGCAAACGATCTTTCCCGACGAGTCGGTACTGCTGGATTTCGTTCGGCCCCGAAACAAAGCGCAGTCGGTTTGCGTCGTCCTGGACTCTGGTCCACCGCCCAAGCTCGTAGAAATCCTTGTCTTCCCCACCGTTAACTCCGACGTAGGTGCGGCGCATCCGGAAGGTGTAATCGGGAAAGAGCGTCAAGACCATGCGCTGACCCGCACAGTCGGCGCACGGTATCTTTCCGCTATAGGTGGCCGGAAGCGAAAGACTCATTAGGAATATCAAGCCGAGCATGCGCTGTGCGACGGTGAACTCTCTGCCGAGAGCCCACTTATATTCCCGATCTGCCGGTCTCAATCGCACATGCGGAAAACTTCCCTGCGGAGTGGGCAGCCGCCATGCTTTTTAGATGTAAATGCAAAGCACGGCAAAGTCTAATAGATGTGCGCGATGCTTCTCTAGTTCCGTTTCATGACCTTGCAGCAGGGCGTGTTTCAAGTGCTTTTAGAAACGACGCACTCAGGCGCTAGACGATCGGCGCACCGTAGGCCCAGCTGAACGGAATTGGCCCGGACAAGGCGATCACGTCTCCGTCACCCAGCCACGTATCGGCCGCGGCCTCGAGGCCGCGGCCCAAAGGAGTGCCGTTTTTGAACGCAACATAAATATCGTGACCGTCAATTCCCATTCGTCCGACGAGTTCTCCTACCGTTATTTCACGATCAAGCTCGAGCATTCGCGAAGTATTATCACCTGGTTTCCGAAGGCTGTTGTAAAGACGGACCTCTATGCGTGGCATCAGAGTCTTTCTCCAAATTGACCGGCTTTTGAGCATCAGCATAAATATGGCTGCGGGCGGCCGCCTTGATTTTAGTCAAACAGTCCACGGCCGATTCGACCGCCAAGTCGCAGGTTAGGGTTCAAAGGGCAATGACTGCTCTCGGCCGCGGCTGCGTAAAATCCTTCCCGCTGTTCCGAGGTGACGAGAGCCCTTCAAGCATGTACGAGTATTTATTGGGGGAAATGTAAATGAAGTGCAAGCCTCGGGGCACTTAGCAAGAGCTGCGGCGCAAGTTACGCAACAGGCACGATATTGGCCACGGTTACGGATGGGAAAGGGGCTGCTTAATGTCGGCCCCCTTGTAGTTTTTGGTAGGCCACCGGGGACTCGAACCCCGAACCAACGGATTAAGAGTCCGCTGCTCTACCAATTGAGCTAGTGACCCTACAATTGAAATCTTGCAGCGTGCGAGCATCGGAGTCAACTGCAGTGAGGAACCAGAATACATATTGAGGCAAGCCCTCGAACACAGGCAAAACTGGGCGATGCCGCTGGTTTGAAACTGTCGTGTCACGGCGGCAGAACTCGGTAGGCTTCCTTTCTTCATGTTTTTGTAAATTGCGAGTATGCTATTTGGGTTAGTTCAATTCTCGCTGAACCCGACATGGGGTGCTAAATATAAGAACCAGGTTTTCGGTCGATTGTTCGCTTTCATGTTGAACCCAATAGGGAAATTTCCGGCTTTTTGCGCCACCGGTTGCGCGCTCTGGCTAAGCGCCACGATCAGTCTGGGCGCCGAATGGCAGGTCAATAAGGAAACGAGCAGCACTAAGGACGTTTGCACTGTAACCTCCGCGAAAATGCCGGTTGATGACGGTTATCAGAAAATCAGCGCACAGATAATCGTGGACGGCAAAACGGTAACTGTGAAGACCGAATCCGAACTCGATTCCGGCTTTTCGGATATCGGCATGAAGATTGGTAATCGGGATTGGATTCCAATGGACACAGTCGCTCAGAAAAAACAGGCAGTGTTCGAGGCAAATTACGCCAAAATCATCGACCAATTCAAATTAGGCAAAGAGGTGACTGTACGACTCAGGTTTTGGCCAACGTGGCCGGTCACTGGCACGCACCCGGCAACTTTTAGTCTGATCGGCTTTACCAAAGCGTACATCGAGGCCATGAGCTGTAAATGAAAGAGTCTACGGCGATTGAAAGGAGGAGCCATGGGACTGCGCATGAAATTTAATCTGGTGCTGCTAGCGGTGTTTTTGTTGGGATTCGGTGTTACCGGATGGATCTCATACGAATTGCTACAACGTAATGCAAGGGATGAGGTTGTCAGGAATGCCGAACTGATGATGGAAACCGCGCTGGCAATACGCGGATACACCATCAACCAAGTAGCGCCGAATTTGCAAATGCAACTGATGCGCGTGTTTTTGCCACAGAGCGTTCCGGCTTATGCGGCGACCCAAACGATCAATGAGCTCAGAAAAAAATATCCGGATTACGCGTACAAGGAGGCGTTACTTAACCCGACCAACCCGCGCAACCGCACCACTGACTGGGAAGCCGACCTAGTGCATGATTTCCGCAATAATGTGGACAAAAAGGAAATCACCGGAGAACGGGATACCCCGACTGGGCGATCTCTATACATTGCGCGTCCTATGCAGATCAAAAACGAATCGTGCCTAGTTTGTCACAGCGTTCCCAGCGCCGCTCCGGCATCAATGATTAAGTTGTACGGGGAAGCAAATGGTTTCGGTTGGAAGATGAATGAAATCGTTGGAGCTCAAATCGTCTCGGTACCGATGTCGCTGCCGATCACGAACGCCCAGCATGCCTTCAGAACCTTCATGATTTCCCTATTCGCTGTATTCGCGGTGGTTTTTATTGTCCTGAACCTTATGCTGAGCTGGATGATCGTGCGCCCGATTCAGAAGATGTCGAAAGCAGCCGATCGGGTAAGCACCGGAGATTTCGCGATCGATGAGTTCTCGGATGGCGGCAAAGACGAAATCGGATTGCTAGGGGCTTCATTCAACCGCATGCGACGCAGCCTGCAAAAAGCGATGCAGATGATCGAGGGCTAGCGGGCGATGGCAAATCCGTTACTCGGCAATCTCAAACGGACAATAATTTGCAGCGTGATGTTTGTCGATATTGTTGAGTATTCGAAAAAGACCGTCGCGAAACAATTGGCATTTAAGGGCTGGCTGAACGAACTGCTCTCCCAGGCACTACATAATGTTTCACCGGCCGATCGGATCATCGTCGATACCGGCGACGGAGCGGCAATTTGCCTTCCAGGAGATCCCGAAGAAGCGCTGTTTATAGCAAACAGCGTGCGTGTCACCCTGCTGGACCAAAATTTCCCCGAGTTCCAGTTGCGAATCGGAATCCACCTCGGACCCGTCAAGGTGATAAAGGACATTAATGGGCGACCCAATGTCATCGGTGACGGAATAAACGTGGCACAGCGCGTAATGAGCTTTGCCGCGCCGAATCAGATTTTGGTTTCCAGGTCTTACTACGATGTCGTTTCCTGCCTTTCGGAAGAATACGCGCAGCTTTTTCGATATCACGGCATCCATAAGGATAAGCATGTTCGCGAGCACGAAGTATACGAAGTCAACATTTCAGGGCCCGGAAACGTGGTCGCGAAGGAATCGCAGTCGCTCCAGGAAACGCCCAGTGAGGAGCCTGTTGAGGCAATCGTCGAATCCGCTCCTCTCGAAGGCAATTTCGACGATCAATTGCTCAGCGCGTTGACCAAGCTCCTTTCGCGGCACGTTGGTCCGATCGCAGCGCTGATGGTTAAGAGAGCCGCAAAGAAAGCCGCGGACACCCAGGAACTTGCGCGCATGCTGGCGGAAAGCATCCCGGTGCCGGACCTGAGAATGGTATTCCGCGAAGAAGTATCCGCCAAAATCGCAGGGACAAAACTGCCAGCAAGATCTGCAGAGACACCGGCCACGGATGACCAGGCAATTCCGGCCGCTCGTGGATCCAATGCAATGCCGACGGCTGTCAATGAAGAAACTCTTTCCCGCGTCGAGCATTTGCTGGTCCAGTACATCGGGCCAATGGCAAGAATATTGGTCCGCAAGTCAGCCAAAAACATCCACGACGCAGACGAGCTGGTCGCTGCTCTTGCTCAGACCATCGAAAGTGAACGCGATCGCGCTGCGTTCCTCGCCGCCGCCCAGAAGAGCCTCAGCCACTTTTGAATTCCACGATTGCCGGGCAGCGCAAAATGCCGGGAACTGTTTGGTGAATTCCCTACCGTCTTTAGCCAAACATATTACTGAAACGTTGTGACGCGGGATAGGGAAACACGTCTTCCATTTGTCCTGCCGCGATGTGCTGCTGAATAGCCTTCCAGTATTCCGCATCGAGCAGGTCTCGATGAAATTCGCAAAAATACTTTTTCACTCGAGGATCGGTGAGCAGGAAGCTTTCAAATTCCTCCGGAAAAATGTCGTTGGGCGCAACTGAGTACCACGGTTCGGCCGCGAGGGCGTCTTCTTCAGTGCGCGGCTGCGGAAGCTTGCGGAAATTGCAGCGCGTCAAATATTCGATTTCATCATAATCGTAGAACACCACGCGCTTGTAGCGCGTTACCCCGAAATTCTTGAAGAGTAAATCACCTGGGAAAATGTTGGCGGCAGCAAGTTGCTTGATGGCATTTCCATATTCGTAAATTACTTGGCGGCAGTCCTCGTTACTTGCTCTTTCCAGATACAGGTTGAGCGGGACCATCCGCCGTTCGATGTACAAATGCTTGATAAGCAGCGTATCGCCCTCTTCTTCTAGGAGTGAAGGAATTTCCTTTCTCAGCTCTTCCAGCAATTCCGGTGTAAAGCGGCTTTTCGGAAACGCGACATCGGAGTATTCCAGGGTGTCCGCCATGCGGCCAACGCGGTCATGGTATTTGACCAGCTGATATTTGCTTTTCACCGTTTCATGATCGACATCCTTGGGGGGCGGAATCACGTCTCGAATGGCTTTGAACACGTAGGGGTAGGACGGCAGTGTGAAGACCACCATGACCATGCCCTTGATCCCGGGGGCAATGACCAGCTCGTCGTTCGAATGTTTCAAATGATGCAAGAAATCGCGGTAAAACATGTTCTTGCCCTGCTTCTGCCACCCAAGTAGCGTGTAAAGCTCCCATTCCGGTTTGTTTGGCACCACGCTGCTCAGAAACTGGACGTAGGCAGAAGGCACTTCGATATCGGCCATAAAATAAGCCCGGGTTGAGCTAAATAGGAGATTCAAATGGTCCTGCTTGAGCAAGATCGTATCGAGAAAAAGCTTGCCAGCATTGTCGTAGAGAATCGGGATGGCAAAGGGGTGCTCGTTATTTCCATTTATCAGCTTGCCGATCAAATACGCGCCCTTATTGCGGAATAGCAGCGAACTTAATACCTGGATTTGCAGGTTGGATTCCGCGCGGAAGGGGCGCGGCAGATGCTGGCGCCAAAGGTGGAATACATGGCGAATGTCCCGGTGCAGGTCGTCAAACTGCGGCTTCAGGGCATAATCGCGAATTACTTGGAGGAAAGTATCGCGTAGCCCCGCTTTCCCGGGATAGTAATAGCGGTATGAGGGCTCATCGGAATCAATATGATCGGTGGAAACCGCCGGCCTTACGAATATGAAATTGTTGTGATAATAGGCCCGGTGGAGAATCTTGCAGCATACCGAATTGAAATACGTTTCAGCCAGTTCGGGCCGCTTATGATTGGTCAGCAGCCCTATGTAATGTAGCTTGATTTGTTGCCAAGTCAGATCATCCAGCGATTGCGCACCGAATTCCTTCTCTAGACGATCGACCCCTTCCAGGACCCGTTGGTCATAGAACTGAATCCGCTCTCGAGAGGTTTGTTGAACTGCTGCCCAGTCCCGGCATTCAAAGCGCGCCTTGGCGCTGCGGCTGGTTTCACGGAAGATCCGATAATGTTTGTCGAAACCCTCGAGTATCGCTTGTGCCACCGCAAAAGCAATCGTGTTCTGCCCGAGTCCACGGAACGAATGGTGAATGACGTTGGCGGTTTCACGATGTGGCATGTCTGGGTAACCTCAGGACCCGGGTTAAAAAGCCCAGACCCCCCAAAATCAATAGTATAAAACAAACTAGCGACCATCCTGGAATGGAAAGCCCCAGAAAGCTCCAGTCGATATTCGCGCAGTCGCCCGAACCCTTGAAAATCATTGGAAGCGCCTTTGACAGCGGAAAGGTCTCGAGCATGTAATCGAGGCCGGGGCCGCACTCAAACACATTGCGACGCGGGGCATACTGCAGCCAGACATGCCACCCGGCAATCGCCGCTCCTATACCCGCAAAGACTATCAGAGTCACGGCGTAAACAGTCTGTCCGACACTTCGCGGATTGTGGACCGCCGCCACCAGGCCCACCAATCCTGTGGCAATGAACGCATAACGTTGCAGGATGCAAAGCGGACAGGGATCAAGATGGTCAACATGCTGCAAGTAGAGACCAAAACCCAGAAGCCCGGCACTCGCGATAAAAACGGCGGCCCAAACCAGACGGTTATTCATCAAAGCCATGCCGGTGTATGAATGTCCATAAAGCAATGATTGCTCGCCTTAGGCAAAGTAGCAATAGCCTTCAGCCGTTGCTAAAGGGCTCGACTGAAAATAAGGGGCTGTAAATTATTGAGGAATGCTGATGAAGGAACCGGCACTGCCCCTTGTGGCGGCAGTGCCGGTTACTCACCAGACAGGATTATTTCAGATGCTCGTTGACAAGCTTGGTCATTTCAAACATTGAAACCTGCCGTCTGCCGCCGAAGATCTCGCGGAGTTTTTCATCGGCGTTGATCATGCGCCGATTGATCTCGTCCTGCAGCCTGTTCTTTTTGATATAGGCCCAAATTTTCTTGGTGATCTCGGTGCGGGCTTGCGCCATCGCGCCAACGATTGCCGCGAGCGCCGGGTCGGGCATCATCGGCATCATAAATGCCGGGTTCGGTTTGCGTTTTGCACCACTGCGCTTCTTAGAAGCCTTAGCCATTTTCCTTTTCGCTGGAGCTTTCCTAGCGGAACTGCGCTTTTTTGCTGCGGATTTCTTCCCCTTCTTCTTTGCCATGTGACTTCTCCTATCGTTTGGTCTAACAATTAATCTCCGAGTTTGCTTGCCTCAAATTCTCAGGGCAAGAACAACGAGAGCATGCCGAACATGAGGGTATTTTGTCAATCACTTTCCAACTCGATGCAATCGAAAGGATCAAATTCTCTCCCTCTTAAGCTTCCCGAGAAATTCCTTTCTCAGTTTGGCGACTTTTGGCGCGACAACGAACATGCAATAAGGCTGGGCTGGGTTGCGCAGGAAGTAATCCTGGTGGTAACCCTCAGCCCGATAAAATGTTTGAGCAGGAGCAAGCTCCGTGACAATGGGTGAATCCCATATGTGCCCGTCGTTTAAGTTTTTAATGACCTTCTCCGCCTGGGTCTTATGCTCTGCGGAGTGGTAGAAAATCGCGGAACGGTACTGCGTACCGACGTCGTTGCCCTGCCGGTTCAAGGTTGTGGGATCGTGAATGACGAAGAATACTTCTAAGATCTCCTTGAAAGAAACCTCCGTCGGATCAAAGGTAATTTGCACCACTTCGGCATGCCCCGTTTTGCCGGAGCAAACTTGCTCATACGTAGGGTTCCCGGTGGCGCCCCCCATGTACCCCGACTCCACCGATTCCACACCTCTCAGCTCGTCGAACACGGCTTCCAGGCACCAAAAGCATCCTCCGCCGAGCGTGGCAATTTCTTTTCCTGAAGGAGTCTGCGCAGAATTTTCCTTTTCTTGCGACATGCTGGCCTCCTTGCGTTTTTCTAGTTTAGCGGATAATTGTAAGACATTCTCGGCAAGAATTAAGATCGTTCGGGCGTACCTGCCCTATTGCAGCATCCTCTTTCCATGGCGCCGCAGCTCAAACGCGATTCATTAAAGCCAAAAAAAACCCGTCCCTGGGTGGAACGGGCCATTTTGTGGTGCCTGGCGGTGTCCTACTTTCGCGTACGAATGCACACTATCATCGGCGCTGAGGCGTTTCACGGCCCTGTTCGGGATGGGAAGGGGTGGGGCCACCTCGCTATTGCCGCCAAGCGTAATCGTTGACGATCGACTACCTACCATAGAGCGACCGCAATAAAGGAAGAAGCAGGGTTAAGAATTGCAACTCGCAAGCACCAACCCTGGTATCAGCTAAACGCTGAATACCGGTTATTGCTTAAGGTTATAGGATCAAGCCGCACGGTCAATTAGTATCGGTTAGCTCAAGGGCTCGCACCCCTTGCACACCCGACCTATCAACGTTGTCGTCTTCAACGAACCTTTAGGGGAATTACTTCCCGGGAAGTCTCATCTTGAGGCAAGTTTCACGCTTAGATGCTTTCAGCGTTTATCTTTCCCGAACTTAGCTACCCGGCTATACGACTGGCGTCATAACCGGTACACCAGAG
>Ga0187774_10000967_pt1 | contig 10058 bp, 11 predicted proteins | sample 0216_BV02_MP05_2_FD_133152 | JGI IMG/M metagenome (GOLD analysis project Ga0187774, IMG submission 133152) | Tropical peat soil microbial communities from peatlands in Department of Meta, Colombia - 0216_BV02_MP05_20_MG | ecosystem: Environmental > Terrestrial > Soil > Wetlands > Peat | place... | reverse complement strand
TGCTTGGTTTGCCCGCACCGGCATGGTTGATTGAACAATATCTCTCAACTGTTAACTGGTAGCGGGTGTGAACATTAGTTCCCGCGATAACTCTTCGTCGGATTCTCTCTTCAGATACCCGCTCAAGATTTCCGCTTGGACAACCAGTGAAATCAGCACTACGCCAAATACCATCGCCGTAACTACGGCCTTGTAATCGTTTTCGGGTAGCGAGAGCGCCAAGGCCACTGAGACAGCCCCTCGCAGTCCAGCAAACGCCAGAACCTTGTTCCATGAAACCGGCAGCTTCTCTCCTAACATGCGCGTCAATGCAACGATCGGATAGACGCTTAGGAGTCTAGCAACGAGTATCGCGGCAAAAGCCACGATTACGTATGGAGCATAGGCGTATAGCAATCTGATATCTGATTTCAAGCCAATGAGCAGAAAGGCGAACGAGGTTGCTAGGAAAGTCATCACTTCCCAGAAGTGCGTCATGGTATTGCGGGTTTCTTCTGACATGGCGGTTTGCATCGTTCGATTTCCTAGCCATAGGCCTGCAATTGGTACGGCAATCAACCCTGACATGCCTAAACTCTCTGCGATGACATAGGAGCCGAACATCGTGAATATTGTGAAAGCCGTTTCCGGCAAAGGGCTCGTGATCTGTCTATGGAGCAGTTCACCTATCCCCGCCACCGCCAAACCCACGGCTAATCCTCCTAGGAACGTGTAGGCGAATAGCCCTAAGTCTCTCATTGGGCTGAACGAGAATGTAACCGCAAAGGAATACAAAATCACAGGAGTAGCGTTGTTGAGGTATGCCTCGGATTCAAGAATCGTGGTCAGCTTCTCCGGGGCCCGCACTCTCTTCAAGACGCTCACGACGGTGACTGGATCTGTTGGCGAAATTATCAGACCAAACAATAGCGCAGTTGCTAAGGGCAATCGGAGAGTGAGGTTGAGAACAAGAGCGGTTGCGAATGCAGAGATTATGACTCCGAATATGGCTAGGCTAATGACCGTCCTATGCACAGCTCTGAATATCCGAAAACGTGTCCGTATAGCTGATTCAAAGATCAGCGGAGGAACAACCAGACCAAGAATGAGGTCGCCGCTGATCGGTATGTTGCTGATGCCCCTTCCAAATTCGAAAATTGATAGAGCAAGACCGATGCCGATCATGACCGTCGGGTACGGTGCCTTCAGTTTATCGCTCAGAAGCGAAGCAACGAATGAAAGGATTATGACTAGAAGCAGGATCGTCAAAGGGGTGCCGACGAACTCAAACATCCTCTAAACGCTCATGCCAATTCTCCTGCGGTGAGTCTGGTTGCGTATTAACGGTTACTATTGACTAGCAGTAAGAATGCGGAATTGACTCCATCAAGTTGCGTTTCTTCAGCGTGGCTGTAACGAGACTTCAACGTGGCCATCAGCAGTAGCGCTGTAGGCCCGGGAGGGTGCGCACCACTATAGCCACACACACACTTCCGCATTCTTTGACCGCGAATGTGCGGGAAGTTGAGATTTGCGATAATCATGGCACTTCACGGTACAGTCAATGATTTACTGCGGATTCCACTATATGGCTGGCCGTCGCACCTTTGGGACCGTGAACAATTGGTGTCCCAATCGAAAGTGAAGCGACTACGTCCAGTGGACGAAATCATATTGCGCGGGCAGTTCTGGCTCTCAATAGGAAATGGTGAGAATTCATCACCTGTTGGTTAGCTATGGAGAAGGAAACTGGCCTGCTTTGCCCGAGATGCGGGTTGGAGGCGCTCAATGTGTACTACGAGGAAGGTGGGGATATGGAACTGGGCGCTATTTGCAGTGACTGTGGTCTTAAAGGATTCTTCATGAATGGCAGGTTAGTTCAGCTTGCCTAGCAGAGTGTATCGAGCGTCCGCTGAAGAATGGTCATTTCTCCGCTGTTTACGCAGAGAGTTGAGAGCGGAGGTAATCGCTCGGAGAGAGTTGCTTTGGCACGTCCTTCTCTAGAAATAGGGAAGCACAGAATCCCGCTTGATGCTGCCTCACTTATTGTCGGATTGATTCTGGCTCTCTTCAATAATCAGATTGCCCCGTATGTCCAAGCGAACCCAACAAACGTGATGTTACTTGGCTCAGTCTTTCTGCTATTCGGCTTGGTCTTCTTCATTTATGGAAGAATCGGGCTGAGAATCAACGCATAGTCGGGAAGACGTTTAGTTTGACAATCGACAGGTGTTTCTCACCCTGTGAGAAACGTGCAGATTTGATTTTCACTTAGAAAATTCAGAGTAACCAGTAATTCTGCGGCACTCATCATATTAGGTGGTGAATAGAGTTTGCGAGAAGATTCACCGCCTACACCTCACTGGATTAGCTTTAGGCAAAGAATGATCTCGTTGGCAGTCATCCTTGTTGTCATAGTATTCGTTGGCTCGGAAATTTGGGTGTCGCGGTATGGACCACAGATTACTAACAAGGTAGTTGCAGCATATTCGATTCTAGCAGTTATCGGCTTCATCGTAACGTATCTCTATCGGAAGCCAAAATACCGCTCATAGTACCCACCACATGAAAGTATACCCCACCAGCTATGGGGTATTTCCGTTAGCAAGTAGAGTCGGTCATTTTCTGAGGGGGTGCGCACCATTAGAGCCACACACAGAACGGATTGCGAATGAAGGCGGAGGCCTATGCAGATATGAGGTCTAATGATTAGTCGACTGCGCGTCTTTGATTGCATTGATGGCTTCTTCGTATTCCCGTTTTGGGCTAACCTCCATTGACTCGGTGCCCTTTGTTATGATAGAGTTATGTCCGGGCTTAAGGTAATAGGCTTCCCCAGCGCCAATCGATTCTTCATGATCATTGTACCGAACAGTCATCTTGCCTTTGAAGAGATAGCCCCAGTGAGGACACGGGCAGCGACCCCCAGGGAAATCTTTGAACATATTTGTCTCATCAAGATCCTCTAGCCATTTCTCAAAGGCTATGACGAATCCACCCCATTCGATGAATCGTCCTTCGTAACCGTGGCCTGACGCTATGATCGGGATCTCCTCCTTCAGTAGATGGCTGCTCTTTGGTTCCATGATGTTTGGTAATGGCGTAGACGATCATATAGCGCTTGCCCGATAGGCACGCGGTTTTCTTAGAGAACCATCGCGATGCAGTGTCGGAACGATTGGCCTACTTGCAGTTCTTTGAAATTCTTCATCGACTGCTCCCATTGCATTCTTTTCACTTCCTTACCAGAGCCGCTCTCTTGGTTTGTTGATCTGTAAGTTTTGTTGTAGCGTTCATGAGAATCGGTGTGACTGCTGCTCAATTTCAGCAAGAGTTATTTGATCAGCCCGCGGTTGAGCAGTCGCTGGTGTCCCCATACCTCGAAGTCCGCTGGAGGATGGACTATTTCAGTCTCCGGCTTTCGTTGGAGCTTCGCAACGTTATTGGGACAGCCTGTGACGCACAGTCCGCAGCCTATGCACCGTTTGCGGTCCACAGTGCTCACCCCGTCCTCATATGAGATCGCTTGGACTTGGCATCGTAGCACGCACGTTCCGCATCCAAGACATTCGTCAGGGTTAATGTAAGCAAAATAGTTTGCTTGGGCCACCGAGTTCTCGATGCCGTAGTCATTGATTCCTCGCAGTATGCCACAGCAACAACCGCAGCAATTACAAACGTAGCCAACTCCCTTCATCACGTTGCTCACAGTGTGGACGAGACCGATTTCCTCAGCCTTGTCGAGGAAGTCGATCGCTTCCTTCACGGAGACGTCAAGCGGTCCATGCGATTCCTCGAACGGTGAGAAGAACAGGCATGTTCTCAATGGGAATTTGCAGCGACGCCGACCGATGTGATCTTGCTGTACTCGGCAAACGCAGTCTCTGAGACCGAAACTCTTGGCGGAGAGCAAAATCTGCTTGACATCGTCGTAGGGAAGAATCCATTCAGACTTCACCGCCCTCTGCGCGGGGATCACACGGTGGAGTGCAGGTTGTGGTTTCATAATTCCGACGGCGCCGCCGGTTGCCAAGTAGTCTTCGACGAGATGAGCAAGCTCGTGGTCCATGACGTCCAGCTGCGCCTCGTAAATACCGACAATGAAGGGAGCTAGCCTGAACAGATGCTTTCCTTCTTTCTGAGCATGCAACACCAGACCACGGTGCGCCATCCCCTTGAGCCTGGCAACGGTCTCCGGTATGGAAAGTCCCGCATGTTCAGCTATGACGTCTATCGGTTCCTTTATGCCGCTCAATTGACTGGCCAGCAGAGCCTCTTCGGGGGAGAAGATCTTCCTGAGAATTGCTATCTCAACCTTCGACGCTGTTCGAGGAAAACCGTTAGGAAGTCTGTCTAGCGCATCAGCGAGCCGCTCATAAACATCACCGATCTCAGCCTTCTCTCGCATCTTCACATCGCTCTTCGTTTTGTTGGTCCTCTCCTCGGTCTCACGTAAGCGGCGAAAGAACTACTGGCCGAAAGATGTTGCGTTAGCCTAATTTCAAATTTCCGCAATAGATACTCAACTATTGGAGTGCAACGTGTCTGTCCGTGATGTCATATCGCCCGTGATATTCTCAGTGTCCGATAAGCCCAAAGCGTGAACGGAATACTCAGAGCGGTCACGCCGACCATGATTAACCTGACCCAATCAGGCAACGGAATCGAGAGAAACGCTATCCAACTGGGGAATATGATGTAGAGTGTTGTTCCCCCAAACCAGAATTCGACGAGCGTGACAGCGTCCCCACCACTAATGGCACTCATGCGAAAACAGCCTGCAACATGCAAAGGTAAGACACAATAGCGCAAGCAGAAGCCGTCTCCTAAGATCAAGTTCAATTCGCTTTGTAGAGAGTTGTCGGGCCAAGATTTCCTTGGATTAGGCCGCGTAGGCAACAGAACATGCGATCTACGAGCGTTACGAACGAGGTCTCGTAGATCACGGAGGTGAAATTGAATGGGAGAATATGAGAACACTCTTGACGACATCAAGAAGACTATGGGCATAGTTATGGATCAATTCACAGCGATTCCACGTGATGCGCTTCCCCACGAATGGTCGGAGATGAAGAAGTTCATTTTCGCAGAAACGAAGATACCTGCCAAGTACCGTGAACTAATGGGACTGGCTGTTGCCTCTGCAATCCATTGCCCGTACTGCATCCATTTCCACACAGGAGCTGCAAGAATGAACGGGGCTACAGATGACGAAATCGCCGAGACCGCCTTTCTCACGAGATTCACCGCAGGTTGGAGCGCCATTCTGCACGCTGCCAACATTGACTTTGACAAGTTCAAGAAACAGTTCGCTCAAGTAGGAGAATATCTGGCAAAACAGGGCAAGCATTGACCAGCGTCATTTCCTCTTCGTTTCCTTCCCTTTTCCCCATTACCGATTCGTGTGTACGCGAACGATTGATGCTCCACATTTGACTGGACCAATTATTCAAATTCTGATGCCTGCACCATAAAGACCACACACAGCAATAACGACGGTTCGGCTGGACCAGTCGAACTAGGCTTTTGTATCGCCGGCTAATCGAAATCCGGTTCCATCACAGAAGCACGGAAGAGATTTCGTTCATCTCATTCCGAATGCGTCGCGATAGACGAACTCCGACCTTGGTTTTCGTTCCTTAGAGAACTTCATCGCAGGAATGCCGACGGGCAACATAGAGATAACTCGATGATGCTTCGGAATGTTCAGAAGGCTCTTGATCTTTTCTTCGCTGGAAGCCCTCTCACCAGAAACGTCGAAGACGCCGACCCAGAATGAGGCCAAGTCAAGACTCTGCGCCACCAGAGCCATGTTCTGACTCGCGGCTGCCCCATCCTCCACGTAGTGGTGCGGGTCCTTTCTTGTGTCGACCGTGACGACAAACACCACAGGGGCCTCTTCGATCCCGATTCCGGTTATCGTTATAGCGAGCTCTCTGAGCTTCCGCCTTGTCTCTCGCTCCTTGACAACGATGATATCCCACGGTTGAGAGTTCACAAATGAGGGCGCCCATCTGGCCGCGTCAATTATTGCATCAATCTTATCGTCGCTGACCTCGTCGGGTTTGAACCTGAAGACGCTTCTCCTCTCTTGAATGGTTCTGAGGACTAGGTTGGTCGACACGGAACATCACGCACGCACCATGGCCGACAGGGAGTTAAGAAGCCTTTCGTTGACATCACCTAGCTTGTGTTGGTGCGCACACGCAAAATCAGAAGCTGAACGACGGCACGACGAAGAAACCTACCCTCTCTTCCCCTTTCGTTACTGCTTTGAGCTAATCGCATACGGGCGAGCCAAATTGGGAAATGGAATACATGCGAGTACCATTCATTCACGGAATCAGCATGAAGCATTCTCATAACACACGATGAAGCTGAACATCAACGAATAAGCGATGGCAACGACCCTAATTGGCGTTGATCCCTCAACGCCTCAAACCTCCCTTCCTCAACTCGCTTTCCCTTGGGTTATCTTCGACATGGATGGGACGCTCGTCGACACGTTCCAGCTCAATCGAAGATCCTTCAACTATGCGGTGAGAAAATTCCTGAAAAGAACTCTAACCACCGAGGAAGCGTTAGGTATCACAGGCGGAACGCTTGAAGAACAGTTAACCAATTACATGCCGGTCAGCGGTGTCCCAGGAGCCATTCAACGCCACTACGCTCACTATGCTCGCCATTTTGATGGAACCCGGGTCTTCCCAGGTGTTCGGGGCTTACTCTTCACCCTGCATGCAAAAGGAGTTGAGCTTGCTGTCTGCACTGGAGCAGACGGGCGAATAGCAGAATATACACTTGCTCGATCCGGGCTGTCAAAGTTCTTCACGACCGTTGTGACAGCTGATGATGTCAGTAAACCTAAGCCGGACCCTGAAGGGCTCAGGATCGTGATGGAAAGGATTGGTGCTGATTCTGATCAGACGGCCTACGTGGGTGATCATCCCAATGATATTGGAGCCTCCCGTAGTGCCGGAGTTAAGACTGCCGGCGCCCGCTGGGGATCAAAGCATAAAGGCGAGCTTCAGGCTTTGAAGCCTGACTTCCTGTTCAATCACCCTTCCGAGGCGCTAACTCTCTCCGGCTTTCGCACTAGCATTTCCACTAGTCCTCGTTTGTATGCAAGAGTGTAACATGATTCGATCTGTATTCATCGGTCCGGAATTACTGTTAATATCGTGATCGCATTATTCCTTGTCTGTCTGTCCACTTTTCATAATTCCAAGTCTGTCATGAGGATGATGGATCGAGTATGAAACGAAAGCAACTCGCGGCAGCTCTTGTTGGGGTCATTGTAGCATCTCTTGGACTGTTATGGTTTCTGCAGGGTGCAGGAATTCTACGCTTGTGTCCTGTGTTATGTTTCTTGGATTGTGAATGTGTTTCGAGCGGATCACAGTTCTGGGAAGCAACGGGAGCGATTGTTTTGATTGTTGGACTCACGATGATAGCCCTAAGTCTGAGGCACGTCAGCACACGCTGATATCAGACCCCTACCCGGGAGCATGTCTAGTGTTGCGCGCACGCACAGAGCGAAACATGACCAAAATACTGTACCAGCCACACTTCAAATCTCGCTAGTCACTAGACATCAAACATGTGAAGATGATGGAGATTGATAGGCAGGCTCCCTTGGTTGCCAAGAAGCAGATCTTCATCGAGGCTCCGCTTCAGAGTGTCTGGAACATCCAAACAGACATCAACAATTGGAGTAGATGGCAACCGGGTATCACAGCATCCAAGCTCGATGGCCCTCTCGCCGTCGGTTCAGTTCTTAGGTGGAAATCAGGCGGCCTCAACGTAACATCCACCATACAAGTCGTAGTGCCAGGTCAAGTGATTGGTTGGACAGGCAGATCACTGGGTGCCCATGCCAAGCACATCTGGACACTCACACCGCAAAACAACGGCACACTCGTTACGACAGAGGAATCCATGCAGGGATGGTCAATTCAAATGTTGAAACTTGTCAGCCCCAGGTTTCTTGACAATTCACTCTATGCCTGGTTGCAGAATCTCAAGACTAAGGCGGAATTGCCTCGTCCCTCGTTATGATTGCTCCTCGACCCGTACGCATCTAAGAGATCGCAGCTGTTCAATTACATTCATGATAAGGTTGTCAAATGTTGAGAAGTTGTGTTGTCGTGAAGATTACGAGAACCCCGCAGATTGTTGCAAGCACGAGTTTGGGTGAACTTCCGTGGCTGTGTGCTTCTGGGAGCAAGTCCGCAGCACCTAGGTACAAGAATTCTCCGACGAAGAAGGAGATCATCAGGGCCACCATGTATATTGGGATCGGGATTAGGTAGGTCGTTGTCGCTCCCATCATTGGTGTTACCGCATCGAGCAGGAGCCACCTAAACGCAGTATTTCTTGTGCTTCCACTCCGCAGCATAACTGTTACAGTGTTCAGCCCATCGGAGAAGTCATGAAACACCACTGCGAGTGCAACCACTAAACCCAGCTCAAATCCTACGTGGAAAGCCGCGCCTATCGCGACGCCATCCAGAAAGCTATGAATTGAAAGACCAGTCGCCTTGACCATGCCACTTGTACGCAACCCATGGTTCGAATGATCTTCTCCCATAGCGTGTAGAATCAAGAATCTGTCGAGGACGTGGAAGAACAGGAATGCTATGACGGTGATAATCATTAGGAAGATAAGTCTGATTCCACTGGTGGTTGAAATCGATACTGCTTCGGGTAGCAGATCGAAGAAGCAAATCGCAACAAGAGCACCAGCAGCGAATGCGAAGAATGGCTTGATATCAAGCGTTGCCCGGCGAAGAGTGAAGATCCCGCCAATCATCGTGGAGAAGAATGTGATTATGACGAACAGTTCCCGATAGAACTGTACCAATAAACCGACTCCAGAGCCAATGCTAGTTCATCCTTCAATATCAAGCTGCATGAAAACTGTCAACCAATCTTTCACCGGCAACCCTGCTTGAGCTACTGCTGAGAATGGCACCTCTTAACGGTAGCCACCACAGAAGGTTAGGTTCGAGGCATTTCGTGTGCGCGCACCACCAGAGCCACACACAAATAATGATCGGACTCACGATTCGGTAGCCGCACGCTTCGTGCTATTCGTAGGCCTCTTCGCCATGCTGAGTAATGTCTAAGCCTGCATCTTCTTCCCGCGTGCTGACTCTTAGTGGAGTGAATACGTTGATTGCCCGCAACAATGCGTAGGTCCCAACGAACGCGAAGGAGGCAACAACGACGATCCCAATCATTTGGGCGACCAGTTGGCCTGGGTTGCCGAAGAGTAAACCGTTAGGGCCCGCCGCGTTAACGGTGACGGACGCGAAGAGTCCCGTTGCGAAGGTTCCCAGCATTCCCCCGATACCATGGCACGCGAAGACATCCAACGAATCGTCGAGAGTAGTTCTTGCGCGCCAGTTCGCCACATAGTTACAGACGACTCCTGCAGCCAGGCCGATGATTATTGAAGCCATTGGGCTCACGTAGCCAGATCCTGGAGTTATTGTTGCCAAGGCACAGACTGCGCCGACTGAAATGCCAACCGCCGAAGGTTTGCCTTTTCTCACCCAGTCGGTCAGCATCCAGCTTGTAGCACCTGCTGCCGCTGCAAGGTTCGTCGTCACCAAAGCGTTCACGGCCAAAGCGTCAGCTGCAAGCGCACTTCCGGCGTTAAAGCCAAACCAGCCAAACCAAAGAATCGAAGCGCCCAGAATCACGTAAGGAATGTTGTTCGGTCGAACTTCCTTCTCAATTCCTCGTCTCTTGCCTAGAAGGAGCGCTGCAGCGACAGCAGATACGCCCGCCGAAGTGTGTACCACCAATCCACCTGCGAAATCAACTAGGCCTATGGATCTGAGTATCCCACCAACCGCCCAAACCCAGTGGGCAATCGGCACATAAATGAGAGTCGTCCAGAGAACAACGAAGATTAGCAAGGACTTGAATCGAATTCTCTCAGCGAATGCTCCGATGATGAGTGCGGGAGTAATCGCCGCGAATTTCAATTGAAATGCAAAGTAGAGTAGCGCTGGGATTGTCGATGAATAACGTGGATCAGGCGTGTAACCGACATTGTTCAGGCCTAGGTC
>Ga0187774_10000965_pt1 | contig 10072 bp, 10 predicted proteins | sample 0216_BV02_MP05_2_FD_133152 | JGI IMG/M metagenome (GOLD analysis project Ga0187774, IMG submission 133152) | Tropical peat soil microbial communities from peatlands in Department of Meta, Colombia - 0216_BV02_MP05_20_MG | ecosystem: Environmental > Terrestrial > Soil > Wetlands > Peat | place... | reverse complement strand
TCGGCGCCGCGGCGCTTAGAGGGTGATGTCCTCTGAGCCGCGGTCAGCCCTACGAGTCAGGCGAGCGACCAGGGATAGCGGAGGCTGCTCACAGTAAAAGCAGGGTCTCGGTGCTGAAGAAGGGGTCGGGCCAAGCGAAGTGCTTATGATGCCTCGTGATGCTCCCGGATGGAGGGACGGAATGGGGCGAATATGTACATTTTCGAGGGCAAGAGAAGGAAGAGAGAAAGGCCCGAATGGCGAGAGCCAAGGGGCAGTGGTTCATGGTTCTTGCCCTGAATATGACGACATTGGGTGGGAACACGCATATTTCTGGAACGTTTTTCCTGACAGATGGGAAGGATAGCTTGGCCCGATCCCGCTAGACCAACTTGACGCCTTCCCGGATCTTGTGCCATCTTGGAAGCGTTGCGCGTTGGCCCCTCTTCCTAAGGTGAGGGAGGCCAAGAGGGTGCCTGATGCCTCCAAATCCGGTCAGGGCCAGCCACCGCCGCATAATTTGGTTCATAAAGGGACCGTGGTCTAACGGTCGAGCTTGCTTTTTAGACTTCTTCGGTGAACTCTGAGAACGTTTCCTGCGCGAGGACGCTGTCGGGTTGTCCAGTGCCCAGGGGGTTTATGATGCAAAGGATAACGCTCAGCGTTCTGTTTCTTTTCGGGCTGCTTGGTTGGTCCATTTCGGCTCCGGCGCAACAGAAATCCATGTTGGCGCGGGTGGTCACGCATGAGTCGTCCATCGAACTTGGCGAGGTGACTTGCGACGTTGGCCAGGAATCGGGCGGAAAAATCTCCATGAGCTGGAAGGTAAATCTCACGAACAAGGACCCGCAAGATCACACCGTTGATGTCCGGGCGAGATTCCTCGATGCTCAGGGGGCGGAGGTTTTCCACGATACGGTGATGGGGAGCAAAGTTCCGGCCAACGGGACCCTCACGGTGAGCCACACCACTACGGTGGATGCGACCAAGGCTCGGAGCGTCAAGAGCGTCGACGCCTCTGCCACGACGAAGAGATAGGCTTTCTGTCACACTTTTCCGGCAGTTTGGTCTTGTAGAAACGCGCAACAATACGTAACGGGGTCGGAAGATGGGGTAACTGCTCACTTTCGGACGGGCTCGCCGCCTGCCATGACAGGACATCCTGGCCCCTCCGTCGAGGCTGCTCTGACATGCCCTCCGTTTCAGGCAGGGTGTCATTCGCACCTTCCCCAAGCGGGGATATCCATTGGTCACGTGACAACAGGCTTTGGCTTGACTTAGGACATTCTGCTCGAAACCCTGGTCAAAACCCAGTGATTGAGAGCCTTGAACGGGGTGGGCGATGGTGAGGATTATCAAACAGCCCAGATGGCGCCCTGGAGATACGAGGAGACCTGCGAGTTCGAGGTTCGCACCTGCAGGGTAGTTGGCGGCCGGCAGTCCGCAAGTCTCTCCTACCTTTTCTTTCCTGCGCCATTGTCGTGTTGGACCTGCTCCAAGATTTCCTGCGGACCGAATTACTTCTGACCGACCCGAAGATGCGTGCGCTTACACTGTAGCCCCCCCGCGTTATACATCATTTTCCCTCAGAGAATACTCTCCCCGAAGTATTTCCTTCCGACGCGATCTCTTCCAAGATGTAAAATGGGGTACAAGGGGCTCCTGTCAAAGTTAAAAGCCTGTCACCCAATGCGTGCTCCGCGGATGTACGCGTTAGGAAAAAGTGGCGGAGGTCGGCATGAGAAGGCAAGCGCAGGGCAATCAGAAGAGCGGAGTCATCGTCTGCGCCTGGTGTTCAAGATATCTCGGCACCAGGACAGACCTCGACGGTGTCTCGCACGGGATCTGTGTTGATTGTAAGACAAGGGAGCTTGCACATTGGGGAGCCAGGAGCTCGTTCGGGGGAGTTCACGGAACTCATCACGGCGGACCTCTCTTCGGAGAGATTAGAGTACGTGGATGAAGCGAAACTGGATCACGTTTGAAGGTTCTCTTCGTCGAAGAGAGGATCTACCCGTCAAGGCAGTTCGGGCTTTCATTTCGTCATCATCTTTTCTTAGCCGGAAAGGCTTTGCATGGGGAGGGGCCAATCGTGGATCTTCAAGAACGTATCAATTCGTGTAGGCATTTTGCCGCCGGCACTTGTCCCAACCAACCCTTGATGGAGCGAGCGTATCTGATCCCCCAACTTATGGACCGTAGCGAGCTTATGAGGTGCGAGCGGTTGCTCTGTCCTTGTGATCACAACCTCGGCTCGACGGCGGAATCCATGAGTCAGGGCATGATACACATTACGTTCCATCTCCGCTAACGTATAACTTCTTTGGAACCCGCCGGAGACCTTTCTCCTGGCGCTTTGCGCCAGGTCCTGCCGGTCTCCAAGGCCTGACGTGCAGGGTGACAACGGCGTCTGCGCTTGACAGGCTGTTGCCCAAGTAAGTTTGTTGTCGGGAGCTGGGGCAGTGCCTTCACTTCGTTCGGGCTGCCGTGCCCGGCAACCCTCACTGCCGGTGTGGCTCTGGAAGCCTACGCCGGCGAGCCACCTGGGCCGCTCCGGCACAACCTCGGCCCCGTGTATCTCGCGCCGCTTATTCAAGTCCGGTCGAAGGAGCGGTATTCTCGTGTGGGACCTGCTCCGATATCCTGCGGGGACCGACGTACCTTTGAATGGCTCAAGATATGGCGATGGGTTTCATTCATCGACCCCGGCGCCACCGATGTTATGTGAGCATTCCTCCTGGCTGGGTCGGACTTTAGTTAACTCAACAAGACTTCATTCATTGCACCTTTCTATTCTGGGCTATCCAACTCATCTCAAGACGCCCCTGCAGAATACAGCATTTGTACCCCAAGAATACTGCCTCTGCCCTACTTGATCGTTTCAACGAAGTTGGTTAGCGTTTTTTAAAAGCTCTGAAATTCTGCCGACGGACAGAACGAGTAAGAATGGTGCAGGAACTCCATTTGCGCCCTGGAAAGGCACGGAGTCCATGGGCGGTTAAACAACAAGTTACGAGTCCCAGAGTTTATGCGTGGATCAGCTTCAAACTTAACCAGTATACTTGCCGAAGGGTATTGTTATGAAGAGCCATCAGAGCAATATCGGAGGCTTTTTGGTTATGCTTCTGGCTGTGAGCTTTCTTCTCCTTGCGTGCTACGCCCAGGCTATGTTGATCCGAGGTGAAGCGAACAGGCGCGATCTCAGTTACCAGCGCCTGCATGTCCCCGGGGAACGGCCGTCTGGATTCTCGGTCCAGGCAAGGGGCAGCGCACCAGACCGCCACCTCTAGCGCATCTGCGGGCTTGACACCCAAGCACCTCTACACGCCACCTCTTCCAGCGGCAAGCGAACTCTTTTCGCTCGAGAAAGACGGAGTCTCAGCCAGCATGGGATCCTGTGCGCGATGCAGCAGAGTCGGGTATACGAGACGGAAGAGGCTCTGCTCATGGAGAGCACCAAGGGGGTAGTCCTGAGAAAGAACTTCTTGAATCTCACGGCACTGGTCGGAAGCATTCAGTATGCCGACGGGCTCCCGGGGTGTTTTCGTCAGCCGCAGGGCTCTGGCGACCAATTTGCCTGCGTCTGGCGTGACCCTCTCTCCGTGAAGACTCCGCCGCACAGCGCGGCAGGGCGCTTCGACTGCCCAACAACCCGGCCATTGCGCATAGAAACGCTCGATTTCCGAGGTATCGATTCCAGAAGAACGACGTGGGCGCATCAGATACGAGGTCAGGTATTCCGTTCCGGTCATAATACTTCGAGGCATTGAAAGAGGGCAATAGTCAGCCCGTTTCATTTCCGGGCCTTCTCATGGTTTGTAGGGGTTCGCACAAACTGCGGTAGTACTAACAGGAGGTCCCGCGCAGGCTGCCCGGCCGTTTGGGCCTTGGCTCGTCGCCGAGCGCGACCAAGAAGCGGTCGATATGCACCTTCAAGTCCTCGGCGACGAGTTGCAGGACGTCCCTGAGATCACAGCCGACGAGGGCATCCATAACGCCCATGTTCAGCGCACAGATCTTTTCCATAAGAAGGTGAGTTGCCTGCTGCAGGGGTGTAAGAGATCTGAAGCGCTCTTCGTCTCGCACGGACGCCCGTATGTCTTCAATCGACGCAAACTTCTGCACCTGTCGTTTGTCGTCTCTGCCTTCCCTTGCCATCAGCGCTCCTTACTCGAGATCAGCATGCACCTCGCGTCAGGACCACTTCTCCTGGTGTCGCCGGCCGGACCAAGAGAAACGCCGCCGACGCTTGACTGAAGGGACCCGACGTCCGCGCCCTGCAACATCAGCCCGGCTCGTGTTCATGCAAATTCCACCCGCCCCTTACGGAAAAGTAACTCCTTCGCCTGTTCCGGCGACAAGACCTCATCGAGAAGTCCTATGGTCAGCTCGAAGAGAACCCTCGTGTCTATGAAGATCAGTCCCTCCAGCAGTTCTTCATATCCATGGGTGTAGGCAGTTACCCTATCTTTCGGATCGGTGTCTGCGTCAAAATTGACGATCAACGCCGGCTCAACATTCTTCCCCAGCTCGGAGTGATGTAGGTGTTGCCACGTCTGGGCAATTAGTCTCGGCGATGGGCTTGGATCGCGGGTACCATGTATGGTAGCAAGAATTTTCTTTGAGCCGTGCTCGATGAGTATATCCTGGTGCAAGTCCTTGTGCTTACTTTGTCCCATATCGATCACGTTCAACGACCAAAATCGTCGCAGTACGTGGCTTACGCTGTTCTTCAGCTCCTCGTCCGCCAGGTATAGGATGCTTCTCAGCGTCTCGAAGTCTTTCTTGCTTTCGGTCTTCCTCTTTGTGAGCTCCTTAACGACCCCCTCCAGCTTCTTCTTGTATTCAAGAAGCTTCTTATCGTATTCCAACAACTGCTCCGGATAGTAGGTGCCCGTCTCCTTCCAATTGGGACCCTCAAGTTCAGGCAGATGACCGGGGTAGATCGTCGCCAGCCTCCGCAATAACCTCTCGGTGACGAGGATATTGTCCTTCGCCTGGGGAAGTATCACGAATCTGGGACAGTCTCCTTGAGAACCGCCGTTCTTCGTGAAATAGCACCCGAGGAGATTGCCCTTCGCATCTTCATATACTTTTCGTATTTCCCAGGTTTCTCCACTACCGGCATTCTCTTTGATCACGAGTGACTTCTTTCCCGGGATCAACTGGCCTTTGACCTCATTCAGCGTTTTCCCCAGTTCGGTGTCCGCCTTAACAAGGCAGGTTGCTTGTGAGTTTTCATGCTCACGATCCGCAAACCTTACGTGGAATATTCCGAGCGTCGACAGACCATCGTACTTATAGTCTCCATGAAATATAATCATGATGCCGATGTCATTCCAATACTTGTTGAAATCGGTACGAAAAGTCTTTTCCAGAATCTGTCGCTTCTGACGAAATTCCGTCTCAATTGCTGTATTGTAATTCAAATTGACCACGATGATCTTATACTTTTCAATTGAGTTCGGCAGGAAGGAGTATATCTTTTCACTCGCAAGAGCGCCAACCCTCTGGAGCTCGACCGCGTCACTGTAGTGGCCTCGATCTACCTCGAACCCGAGCCTTCTGAGCCTCTCCGCGTCCGTCTCCTGACAATTTACGAGGAGAATCTTTGAAGCCATGGTACCAACACCTTTCGTATGGCCCTACCGGAGCCTCTGTTTGGTGACCTTGAGACTCCCCGCCGGTGTGAACGTGTCGCGATACCCGTGCGCTCTCCCTCTGAACACAATTGTTTGCCTCATCACCAGAGCCATCCGCCCCGTAGACCGCTCGCCGTCGGCTCGTGCCCGGTAGGCAGGTCGAGAGAGTCGGAGGCCGCCGGTATGCTTCCGAAAAGAATCGGATTTGCAGAAAACATGCCAGATGCCGCGTCCGTGCCTCCCCTGCAGCGGGCTTGAGACGGCCGATCCCCTCTTGTTTCGCTCCGTGAATGGGGTTCGATGTCCTTGGCCGAATGCCGGTTCACTCAGCACTACTACTCAGACCAAGAGATTGTTCACCTCCCCCCTGCAAAGGGCGAGGCGGGATTTGGGAATCACCGAAAGAATCCCCACATTCGGCGACATCATGTCAAGCCGCCTTCCCAAAGAGGATGATTTCGTAAAAAGTCACCAAGGTAGACGGCACAGTAAAAAGCTCCAGATGCAAGGCGCGCGAATCTTGAGGAATGAGGCGTACAGAGAAGTACGCTTGCAATGACGAAAGATGAAGCGCAACGCCGCAGATGGATTTTTTACGAAGCCGTCGAAGAGGAATGCAGCAGGATCCGATCCTGCCGGCGATGCAAACTATCTGGTGCTTTCCCTACTAACTGCTCAACGCGCGTTTGCCGGTCACGGGCGCCAGAAATTTCTTGACAGGTCTTCCGTTTCGTGTAGTATGCGCGAAACGGCGCATTTCTCGTATGGCGCATATTCATTCCGTTCTGAACAAAAGGGGCGGGGGTGCCGTGAAGGTTCTTTCCTACGGCAGCAACAAGCACGAATGTAGTCATGGCGCCGCCGGCACCTAAGCCGGCGACCAAGGTGCTCAAGATCGTCTGAGAGCATGTTCCCGCCAATACGGCCGTCAAACTCAATAGATCGATTGCGCCTGGGTCGAGCGATTCAAGATTTCCGTGCGGCATGTCGACGGAGATGAGTACAGACTCACCGTGCTGCCGCAGGCGAAGAAGCGGTAGCTCCCTGGGCATTTGAGATTCATCCGTTCCCAGTACAGGGGATACGCTGAGGTCGCCTATCCAAGCGAAAAGCCCTGCCCGCGCGCAGAGGGCCCGAGGTCTTCCAGCCCTATCGGAGTCGGTGCCATGAAAAAGTTGAGCCTGCTCATCGCCCTTCTGGTGATGCTCCCGAGCCCCGTCCTTGCCCAATGGCAGTGGGTGAACCCGAAGCCGACCGGAGAGAACATCCTCGACTGGTCGGTTGTCAACCCCCAGGTTCACGTTGCTTTGGGAGAGAAGGGGTTCATCCTGAAAACCGTGGACGGAGGTCAGAGCTGGGCCGGCCAGTATGCTGAGGAGGCCCATAATCTACGTGCTATCTCTTTTGCCAGTCTTGCTTGCGGCTATGCAGTCGATGCGGAGAATCGCATTCTCAAGAGCGAAGATGGCGGAGTTACCTGGAGGCAGCTCTATCGAGCCGACCAGGCACTCACAGGGGTCCTCTTTCTGAGTGCGGATCGAGGATTCGTCGTGGGGAACAACGGCGTGGTCCTCTCCACGAGGGATGGTGGCAGCACCTGGACACGCACGGACCTCACTCCCACGGTGAACTTGCAGCGTGTGATCTTCGTAAACGAGAGTCTGGGATTCATCCTCAGCTCCGTCGACTGTTACTCAAACGGTCATTACTGGAAGACGACGGATGGCGGGACCACCTGGGTTGATCACGCTCAAAGTCTCCCTTATGCGCCGATGTATCTTCGCGATCTCTCCTTCTTTAACGATAGCGTGGGGTACGCCGTTTTACGCTTCGGGTGTTGGCCGTCATACTGCGACCTCTATAAGACAGAAGATGCCGGGGAGACGTGGCAGTACGTGCGGAGCCTGGACTCCTCGTCAGAATCAATAAAACACTCTATCTTCTTCCAGGAAGACGGTAGCGTGCTCGTGGTCCTCGGCAGTAATGTCTACAGGCTCCAAGCTGATGGAGGTCTTGAGTTCCTTTCTAGTTTCGACATCACTCCAAGAGGGATTTCGGATGGACGGCAGGGCCCTATCTTCGTCTACGGTTCCTCCGGCGCTATGGTTCGGAGTGGCGATGGGGGAACCAACTGGAGTCCCGTGCAGCAAAGAGTCCTGCCTGAAGACTTGCCCCTATTGCAGGGCGGCCTCTTCACGGGACTCGCCTGCGGGTACCTTTTCCACGATACCAGCATCCTCAAGACCTCTGATGCCGGCTTGACTTGGAGGAGCACAGTAGATCTCGATACGGGTAGCATCCGCTCCCTGTCATTTCCGTCAGACCAGGTTGGCTATGCGGCGGGAGACGATGTGTGGAAAACCATGGATGGTGGGGAGAGTTGGAGCAAGATTTATAGCTCTGTCGGTTTCGATGTCGTTCAGTTTGTCAGCGACGGGCGAGGCTTCGCTGCACAACTGGGCGAAAGCTATTGCTACGGTGGGGGATATGGCGGCTACGGTGGTTACGGCGCGGAATCATGCCCTACCGGACTGTGGATGACCACGACCGGTGGCACCTCGTGGGAAGAAATTACGGAGCTCCCACCTCTCGATGACCCTTCTGGGATTGCCGGGTTTCATTTCCCGACGCCGAACATCGGTTACGTCGCAAGGCGCGGTGATTGGTGGGGGCAGACGACCGAGATATGGAAGGTTACGATCGGGAGTGACAATCAAACGATCACCGCGGAACTCGTGTCCGAGTTTTCTGCTGTCGCGATCAACGCAATCCTTTTCCAAGACGAGAAGAACGGTCTTGTCGGTGCCCCGGGGAAAGTCTACCAGACCCAGAATGGCGGTGCGAGTTGGGTCCAAGTTCTCGATCTGCAAGTAGCAGGCGGGCCAATAGGCGTTCAGAAGATCCTTTACGATAGATATGCCCGCAGATGGTGGGTGTTCACTGAGGATGGCCAGATCTACAGCAGTGAGGATAACTCCCGCTCGTCCTGGAGCTATTTTTGGGGCCCTGGGTGCTGGGGCGACTTGTTTTTGCATCCCGCTGGAATCTGGGCTATTTCCTGTTGTCATAGTGAGAACGATATCCTGAAGTACACTCTGGGCGACGCGCTGTCAAGACCTCCCGAGGCGCCCATCAATTTCGAGCCCCCGAACGGTGGAGCGGTGCCCCAGACTACGGTAACCCTGAAGACGAGCCCCTTCAGCGACCAGAACCCGGAAGACACCCATGTCGCCAGCCAGTGGCAGGTGGCGACCGATTCCGCCTTTGCTGCGATCGTCCTTGACACTGCCCCGGACCCGACCAACCTCACGACCTACCCGGTGACTGCCGGCCTCGCCTACGGTCAGACCTATTACTTCCACGTAAGGCATGAGGATAGCACCGGCCTCTGGTCCGATTGGTCGCAGCCGACAAGCTTTGTCATCAACCACCCGCCGGATACGCCCTCCCTGAACCCGGCGCTTGCCCCTCCGGATAGCGTCTTCTATACGACCGGCCCGACCCTCGTCTTCACCGACTACCATGACCAGGAGAGCGACCCGCACCGCGCGACCGAGGTCCGGGTCAGCCGGGGGACAAACTGCGATCAGCTCATCTGGGGAGTGGTCCTCTCCGGCGGCGTCACCCAGGCGACCGTTCCCTCGGGCGTTCTTCAGTACGGCGAGACTTATTGCATCCAGGTGCGCTACCAGGATGGGAACATCTTCTGGTCGGAGTGGTCGGCGCCGGAACAGATGAAGGTGAGCTCGGGGCCGAGGCAGCCGATAAACCAGCGGCCCGCAGCCGAAGCAGAGGTCGATTCGGTCCAACTCGAGGCCTCCGCCTTCACCGATGATTTCGCTGCCCAGGGGGCGAGCCACTGGCAGATCTCACGGGGCGAGGATTTCCTGTGCATCGTTTTCGAGGTGGAGAGCACGAGCGGAGACCTTGTCCGGCTTACGCCGCCTAACGTGTTCGTGTCCGAGCGGATCTACTCCTGGCGTGTTCGCTACCGGAACGTCCACGGCGCCTGGTCGCCCTGGTCCCAGCCGACGAGCTTTGCCTTTGTCCTATCCCCCTAGCTCAGTGAGGCACCTATGAAGAGAGCGAAGCGATCGGTCATCCTGCTCTGCTCGTTGCTCATTCTGTTCGCTCTCCCCGGGCTCCTTTTCGCCGAGGGCCTCACGTGGGGGCCGGAGGAGATCCCGGTTGAGGCGTGGCTTCCGGTTTACCGGGACTTTTCATTTACGGCGACGGAGACCCAGGGGCAGTATGTCTTGCGGCTCGAGGTCGAGAAGGCCGGGAGGCTCATTGGGGCGGTCGTCTCCAATGGGGAGTGGCACTTTCTCTTGGGAAAGTACTTCGCAGCCGGGGGCTCCATCGACTGGAAGGTTACGCTCAAGCCGAAGAATACGATCTCTCTTCTTCTCTTGAGCACGGTGACGAACCGCCTTTCCTTGAGTGTCATTCGG
>Ga0187774_10000964_pt1 | contig 10076 bp, 8 predicted proteins | sample 0216_BV02_MP05_2_FD_133152 | JGI IMG/M metagenome (GOLD analysis project Ga0187774, IMG submission 133152) | Tropical peat soil microbial communities from peatlands in Department of Meta, Colombia - 0216_BV02_MP05_20_MG | ecosystem: Environmental > Terrestrial > Soil > Wetlands > Peat | place... | reverse complement strand
GGAGCTGCTCCTAGTACGAGAGGACCGGAGTGGACGCACCTCTGGTGTACCGGTTGTCACGCCAGTGGCATTGCCGGGTAGCTATGTGCGGAAGAGATAACCGCTGAAAGCATCTAAGCGGGAAGCTCGCCTCGAGATAAGACTTCCCGGAGGCTCGACCTCCCTAAAGGGTCGTCCTAGACCAGGACGTTGATAGGCGGGATGTGCAAGGGCTGTGAGGCCTTGAGCTAACCCGTACTAATTGCCCGTGCGGCTTGACCCTATAACCGTGAGCAAACGGTTAAGCGCGCGATCTCGCGCCCAGACATTCACTTCATTCCGAATCGCGGCTTGCGCCAGAGCGGAAATCAGGATTCCGCCCCAGGGGCGAGCCCAGACTCAATCTGGCGGCCATAGCAACCTGGAACCACGCCTTCCCATCCCGAACAGGACCGTGAAACGGGTTTGCGCCGATGATAGTGTGCATTCGTACGCGAAAGTAGGTCACCGCCAGGCCATATCCAACGAAAAGCCCGGGGGAGAAATCCTCCGGGCTTTTTCGTTTCTCGCGCGGGAGTGGAGATGAACGACGCCAACAAGTCATTCGAGCAGCTGCTGTCGCGCATGACCCGTGCAATCTGCCGTGGCGAGGTTGTCGCAGCGGTGGATTGCTTTACGCCGGACGGCGTGTATCACGACGGCTTCTACGGCGAGTTCGCCGGGCGCGAGGAAATCACACGCATGATCAGCGACTTTTTCCATCGCGATGCGCGCGATTTCGAATGGCAGGTATCCGATGTCTGCAGCGACGGGCGCGTGGGCTATGCGCGCTATCGTTTCTCGTACGTATCGAAAATAGCGGGCAGCGTGGGACGGCGCATCGGTTTTCCCGGAATCAGCTTCTGCGTGCTGCAGGGCAGACGCATCAAGCATTACGGCGAGATCTTCGAGCGCGCGCCGGTCCTGGCGCAGCTCGGCTTCGCCGATGAGCGCATCCTCAAGGCGGTGAAGCGCTGGGCCGGGTAGCGGGCCTTGCCACCCGGTCGTATACTGTATATAAATACAGTATTTCGGGTGGCCATGAAGACCTCGCTCGTCGACATTCTTGCGCAGCATTCCGTCTGGCGCGGCGGCGCGCTTGCACGCCAGATTGCGCCGGCGGTGCCGACCGGGTTTGCCGCTCTGGACCGCGAGCTGCCCGGCGGAGGCTGGCCCGGCGGAGCGCTGACCGAGATCCTCGGCTTGCACAGGGGTGTCGGCGAGATGCAGCTCGTGCTGCCGGCGCTCGCCGCCCTCTCCACGGCCGGCCGGCGCATCGTCTGGCTTGCGCCGCCGCATTTGCCTTACGCGCCGGCGCTCGCCGCAGCGGGCATCGATCTCGGTCATCTGTCGGTGGTGCGCGCTCCGGGGCGGCGCGATGCGCTCTGGGCCGCCGAGCAGGTGCTGCGCGCGGGCAGCTGCGACGCTTTGCTCGCCTGGTTCCGCGACCTGCGCTACGCCGAGCTGCGGCGGCTGGCAGTGGCTGCCGAAGCGAGCCGTACCTTTTGCGCCCTGTTTCGCTCCTTGCAGGCGGCACACGAGCCGTCGCCCGCCTGCCTGCGCATCGCGCTCGAACCCCTCGGCGGAAGGCTTGCAGCGCGCATCCTCAAGCGTCGCGGCGCGCTAGCGGCAGCGCCCGTACTGATTCCGATCAAGAGGCCCGTCCATGCTGTGGCTGGCTCTGCATTTCCCGCTGTTCGCCCTCCAAGCCCTGTCGCGCGGCCGTGTCCCGCGTGAGTCCGTGGACGTTCCATGGGCGATCGCCGACGGCCGCGAAGTGCTCGCATGCGACGCGCGTGCCCGGGCGCTCGGCGTGCGTCCCGGCATCGGGCTCACGGCCGCCTGGGCGCTCGCGCCGCAGCTGCACGTGCGGCTGCGCGACGAAGCTGCCGAGCGCGCGGCGCTCGAAGGCATCGCGGCCTGGGCGTGCCGCTTCACGCCCCATGTCTCGTTCGAGCCGCCGCAGGGCGTGCTCATGGAGGTCGAGGGCAGCCTGCGCCTGTACCACGGGCTCGCAGCGCTGACCGGTCTTGTACGCAACGGCCTCGAGGAAATGGGCTACAGCGCGACGCTCGCCGTGGCGCCGACGGTGCGGGGCGCCTGGTGGCTCGCGCTGGCAGGCTGCGAACAATCGATCACCGATCCCGCCCGGCTCGAGGCGGCGCTCGCCGCGCTGCCCGTCTCGGCGGCTTGCCTCGACCAGGAGGCACGCAGTTTTCTGCGCAGCATCGGCGTCGCGACCCTGGAGGATTTGCTCGCCCTCCCGCGCGAAGGGGTAGGGCGGCGCCTTGGCGCGGCGCTGCTCGAGAGCCTGGAGCGTGCATTGGGAAAGATCCCGGAACCCCGCACTATGTTCGTGCCACCGGCGCGTTTTTCCGCCAGGCTCGAACTGCACGGCGAGGTGGAGCACGCGGAGGGCGTGCTGTTCGCTGCAAGGCGCCTCCTGGTGCAACTCGAAGGAGTGCTTGCTGCCCGCCAGGCGGGCGTGCGGCGCTTCCACCTGGTCCTGCTGCATCGCGCGGCCCCTGCGCACGTCGTCGAGATCGGCTTGGCCTCTCCCGGGCGATCGATCGAGCGCTTCATGCAACTGCTGCGCGAGAAGCTGTCGACGGTCGCGCTAAGCCGGCCGGTCGAGGCGATCCGCGTCGAAGCCGACGCTTTCGAGCCGCTGCACGGCCGTACGGCCGGCTTGTTTCGCGACGTGCATGCCGACAGGGAAGGCTGGATACGGCTCATCGAGCGCCTGCAGGCGCGTCTGGGCGGCGATGCCGTGCACGGCATCGGCGTGGCGGCGGAGCATCGTCCGGAGCGTGCCTGGCGAGCGCTCGACGTCGACGAACGGCCGCCGCGCGGGGAAATCCGCACGGGCCCGCGGCCGCTGTGGCTGATCGAGCCGCCACGCCGGCTGAAGGATGCGGGCGGTGTGCCTCACGACGACGGACGGCTCGAGCTGCTGGCCGGGCCGGAGCGCATCGAGTCGGGCTGGTGGGACGGCGGCGAAGTGGCGCGCGATTACTTCATCGCGCGCGCACCGAGCAGCGCCCTGCTATGGATATTCCGCGAGCGCGGCGGCGGCTGGTACCTGCACGGACTGTTCGCCTAGACCGATGTTCTCCGCTCTGCCCGCGTACGCGGAGCTGCATTGCCTGTCCAATTTCACGTTCCTGCGCGGCGCTTCGCACCCCGAGGAATTGGTCGAGCGGGCCGCGGCGCTGGGTTATTCCGCGCTGGCTCTGACCGACGAATGCTCGGTTGCCGGCATGGTGCGCGCGCATATCGCCGCGAAGGCCCGCGGCCTGAAGCTGATCGTCGGCACCGAAGCGGGGCTCGACGACGGCACCAGGCTCGTCCTCCTGGCCACCGACCGGCGCGCCTATGGCGCGCTTTGCTCGCTCATCACCGTGGGCCGCAGGCGCGCGAAGAAGGGCGGCTATGCGCTGTCGCGCAGCGATGTCGAACCGCTCGCGGAGAGCGGAGCGCTCGCCCTGCTCGTACCGGGCGAGCAACCGGAGCCCGGCGCCGCGCGTTGGCTCGCCGGGTTGTTCGTAGCGCGCGCCTGGATCGCTGCCGAGTTGCACTGCGGCGCGAACGACCGGGCGCGTCTCGCGTTGCTCGGCGAGCTGTCCGCCGCTTCCGGCCTGCCGCTGGTCGCGGCAGGTGACGTGCACATGCACGTCCGCTCGCGCAGGCGGCTGCAGGATACGCTCACCGCGATCCGCCTCGGCAGGCCGGTGGCGCAGTGCGGGCACGCCCTGCATCCGAACGCGGAGCGCAGCCTGCGCCTGCGCATGCGCCTGGCGCAGCTCTATCCTCCGGATCTGCTCGCCGAAACGCTGGCGGTGGTGGAGCGCTGCGGCTTTTCGCTCGATGAGCTGCGCTACGAATATCCGGAAGAGCTGGTCCCGGCGGGGCAGACGCCCGCGAGCTGGCTGCGCGGGCTCACGCTGGAGGGTCTCGGTCGGCGGTTTCCGGACCGAATTCCCGACAGGGTGCGCGAGCTCGTCGAGCACGAGCTCGCGCTGATCGCCGAGCTGCGCTACGAGCCGTTCTTCCTCACCGTGCACGACGTGGTGAGGTTCGCGCGCGAGCGGGGCATCCTCTGCCAGGGGCGCGGCTCTGCTGCCAATTCGGCGGTGTGCTACGCGCTCGGCATCACCGAAGTGGACCCGGGGAGAATGAGCATGCTGTTCGAGCGCTTCATCTCCAGGGAGCGCAACGAACCGCCCGACATCGATGTCGATTTCGAGCATCAGCGGCGCGAAGAGGTCATCCAGTACATCTACGCGAAATACGGCCGCGAGCGCGCCGCGCTGGCGGCCACCGTGATCTGCTACCGACCGCGCAGCGCGGTGCGCGACGTGGGCAAGGCGCTGGGACTCTCGGCCGGGCAGATCGATCGTCTTTCGCACAGCCTCACGTGGTGGGACGACCGCAGCCGGCTGCCGGAGCGCGTGCGCGAAGCGGGGCTCGACCCGGCGAGCCTGGTCGTGCAGCAGCTGCTGGAGTTCGCATCCGCGCTGGTCGGCTTTCCGCGCCATCTGTCGCAGCATGTCGGTGGCTTCGTCATTGCGCGTGGCCCGCTGGCCGAGCTGGTGCCCGTCGAAAACGCCGCGATGCAGGACCGCACGGTGATCCAGTGGGACAAGGACGACATCGAGGCGCTCGGCCTGATCAAGGTCGACGTGCTCGCGCTGGGCATGCTGTCGGCCATTCGCCGTGCGCTGGAGTTCGTCGGCATGAGGATGGAGGACGTGCCCACGGAGGATCCGGCAGTCTACGAAATGATCCAGCGCGCCGACACGGTCGGCGTGTTCCAGATCGAATCGCGCGCGCAGATGAGCATGCTGCCGCGCCTCAAGCCGCGAAATTTCTACGATCTGGTGATCGAGGTCGCCATCGTGCGCCCCGGACCCATCCAGGGCGGCATGGTGCATCCCTACCTGCGGCGGCGCCAGGGCCTCGAGCCGGTGACCTACCCGAGCGAGGAAGTAAGGCAGGTCCTCGAGCGTACCCTCGGCGTGCCGATCTTCCAGGAGCAGGTCATGCAGCTCGCCATGGTCGCGGCAGGATTCTCGCCGGGCGAAGCGGACCAGCTGCGCCGCTCGATGGCAGCCTGGCGCAGGAAGGGCGGGCTCGAGCATTTCGAAGGTCGCCTGCTGCGCGGCATGCTCGAGCGCGGCTACGCCAAGGAGTTCGCCGAGGCGTTGTTCAGGCAGATCCTCGGATTCGGGGAATACGGTTTCCCGGAATCACATTCGGCAAGCTTCGCGTTGCTCGTCTACGTCTCGGCCTGGCTCAAGCACCATTATCCGGCGGCATTCTGTGCGGCGCTGCTCAACAGCCAGCCGATGGGTTTCTATGCACCGGCACAGCTCGTTCAGGATGCGCAGCGTCACGGCGTGGAGCTGCGGCCGGCGGACGTCGCGGCGAGCGCGTGGAACTGCACGCTGGAAGGAGGCGCGCTGCGCCTGGGGCTGCGCATGGTGAGCGGACTTTCCGAAGCGGCGGCGCACAGAATCGAGGCGCTGCGACCGTTCGCATCGGTCGACGACCTCGCGCGTCGCGCAGAGCTCGACCGGCGCGATCTGGGTCGTCTCGCCGCCGCGGGCGCGCTCGCGGCGCTCGCCGGACACCGGCGGCAGGCACATTGGCTCGCCGCGGGAGTGGAACATGCGCCCGGCATGCTGCGCGCGATGCCGGCGCGTGAGACGCCGGCCGCGTTCTCGCCGCCGGCGGAAGGCGAGGACATCGTCGCCGACTACGCCAGTCTCGGCCTTACGCTCGGGCGACATCCGCTCGCGCTGCTGCGCGAGCGCCTCAACCGTCTCAGACTCGTCACGGCGGAGCGGCTACGGAGGCTGCCGCATGGCCGCGTCGCGCGTACGGCAGGGCTCGTCACCTGCCGCCAGCGACCCGACACGGCGAGCGGCGTGATATTTATCACGCTGGAAGACGAGACGGGCTGCGCCAACGTGGTGGTCTGGCGCAAGCTCGCTGAACGGCAGCGCCGCGAATTGCTCGGCGCACGCCTGCTGGGCGTGGAAGGCGTGATCGAACGCGAGGGAGAGGTCGTGCACCTGGTCGCGCGCCGCCTGTTCGCGCACGACGCCCTGCTCGGAAGCCTCGCCGTTTCTTCTCGAAACTTTCACTGACGGTGCTAACATTGAGTGCGAGCGATGGCCGAATACGCCGAGACACTGTCCCTGATCGCCCTGCGGCGGAATCGCCGACCCGTCCGTACCTTACCTGCGCTCGACGTACTTTTTCGGCGCCTCGCACGATGCCGCGGCCCGCAGGAGGCGAGCCGTACCGAGGACTGTATCTGGGAGCTGTGGATGTACCATCCGCACCGCTCGGCCGCGCAGGTACTCGATCTCGCCAGCCAGGATATCGCCGCGCGGCGCTACGACATCGCGGAGACCCGCCTGCACCGCCTGCTGCGACACCTGCCGGACTTCCCCGAAGCCTGGCACAAGCGCGCCACGCTCTACTACCTGCAAGGGCGCGACGAGGCTTGCGTGCCCGATCTGCGGCGCACGCTCGAACTCGAGCCGCGCCATTTCGGAGCTCTTTGCGCCTTCGCAGAAATACTCCTGGACAACGGCGAGCGCGAGGCGGCCCGATTCGCATTTTCCCGAGCCCTGACGCTGCACCCACATCTGCAGCGGGCACGCGCCGTATTGAACGGAGACGACGTCTGAGGAATGCGGGAAAAATGCACACGAACACGAATTGACACTCCTTGGTGCAGGATTGACATTCCGTCTCCCAGGCGCATCCCCGATTACCTATAAAATCGCGCTGTAGCCGGCAGCGCCCGCGCACCGGCGCCCGGGCCTGACCGAAGAACAGAGGGGTACGCGGACCGCCATGAGCAGAGATTCCTACACTGTGACCGTGCCCAAGGATCTTGCGGATCTCATCCCGACGTTCATGAGCAATCGCAAGAAGGAGCTCGAGACACTGCGTTCGGCCCTCAAGGCGCTGGACCTCGAGCAGCTGCGCCAACTCGGCCACCGCATGAAGGGCGTCGGCAATTCCTACGGTTTCGAGAAGGTATCGCTGCTCGGCAAGCAGATCGAAGACGGTGCACGCAGCGGGGATCGTTTGGCGCTCGAAGCGTGCATCGCGGATTACGACGACTACCTGGCGCGCGTGAGCGTCGTGTATGGCTGAACTTGTAGCCGAGCAGAAACCCCTGCGCAGCGATGCGGCATTCAGGGTTCTCGTGGTCGACGACGATCCCGACATGACGGCCTTTCTTGCCAGCCTGCTGCGCAAACAGGGAATCGAGGTGGAGACGGCCGGCGACGGAAACGCGGCGCTCGCGCGCGTCGCAGAATCGCCGCCAGACCTCGTGCTGCTCGATGTCATGATGCCCGGGCCGAGCGGGTTCGAGATTTGCAAGAAGCTCAAATCCGGTCATGCCACCGCCCTGATGCCGATCGTGCTGGTCACTGCGCTGGAAGACAAGGAGAGCCGCGTGAAGGGCATCGAGGCCGGCGCCGACGATTTCCTCTCCAAGCCCGTGAATCCTCCGGAACTGCTGGCGAGGGTGCAGACGTTGCGCCGCTTGCACGAGACGCGGCGCGAGCTGGATAGCAGGCGCCAGCTCGCGCAACTGCAACGCAAGGAAGCCATCAGGAAGGCGTTCTCGCGCTACATTTCGCCTCGACTCGCGGACCGGATCATCCAGGACGTGGGCGTCGAGGGAGGGCCCTTCAACGCCGGAGCGCAGCGCTCAAACGTAGTCGTCGTGTTCGTCGAGCTGCGCGGTTTTGCCGATCTAATCGAGAGGAACGATGCGGCTGACGTGGTTGCGATGCTGAATGAGCGCTTCGCCGCGCTCACCGAGGCGGCCTACCACTACGACGGCACCGTTCTGAACATGACCGGTGACAGCATGCTGGTCGGTTTCAACGTTCCGTTCCTGCAAAGCGACGCGGCTTCGCGGGCCTTGAGCACCGCCCAGGAGATGGTCGGCCGCTTGCGCTCCCTCGCGTCGCGTGGGGAGCGGAATTTCGGCGCGCTGCCCAGTCTGGCCGTCGGCATTTGCATGGGCGAGGCGGTAATCGGAAATGTCGGATCTCCCCACTACCTGAACTACACTGCCATCGGCGAACCGGTCGATACGGCAGCACAGCTGGCTCGGCTGGCTGGCGCGAACGAAGTGCTCGCCTGCGGGCGCGTGCACGAGGCGGTTCGCGGGTTGCTCCCGGCGGGCACGCTGGCCCCGCGCGCCGGTGCTGCGCTGCAAGGACGACCTGGAGCGATTCAAGTGTTCACGGTCCGTGTCTGACGCATGCGTGCGCTGATCATCGACGATGACGAGGATCTGAGGGGCCTCCTCGCGCATTTCATTCGGCAGCAGTGGCCGGACGCCGATATCCAGCAGTTCGATCCGCTGGCGCGCGATATGCCCGGCGACGAGTTCCCGTTAGGCAGCTACGACGTCGTAATCCTCGATTACATGCTCGGTCGCGGGGACGGCCTCGAATGGCTGCAGGCGTTCAAGCAGCGCAAGGACTGCCCGCCGATCCTGTTCCTGACCGGGGCGGGCAACGAGATCATCGCCGTGCGTGCGATGAAGGCCGGGGCGGACGACTATCAGCGCAAGCAGGAGCTCACCCGCGAGCGCTTGGTGACCTCGCTGCGCGATCTCACGCACGCGGACGATGAACGCACGCTCTCCCCCGAGCTCGCCGCCCGTGTCGAAGGGCACCTGCTCGGCGCGCGCGTACGCATACCGGGCATCCGGGTTCTGCGCCTGATCGGCGAGGGCGGAATGTCGCGCGTTTATCTCGCCTCGCGCGAGAAGGACGACGAACCGCTTGTGGTCAAGATTCTGCGCAGTCAGGTGACCGACGACAGACTGGCGCTCGAGCGGTTCATGGAGGAGTACACTCTCGTCGAGCGCATTCGCAGCCCTCACGTGGCGAAGATCTACGGCCACGGCGTGTCCGAAGGTCACGCCTATCTGGTAATGGAATTCTTCGACGGCGGCGACCTGAACAAGCGGCTCGGCGGAAGACCGGCGGCGCCCGCAGAGGCTATCCGCATCTTTCGCGAGCTGATGTTCGCGCTGGGGGATATACACGAGTTCGGAGTCCTGCATCGGGACCTGAAGCCCCAGAACTTGATGTTTCGCGCCGACGGCAGTCTGGCCATCGTCGACTTCGGGATCGCCAAGCACATCGATTCCGTCGATCGAACCGGCCATGGAGAGATCCTGGGCACGCCGCGCTACATGAGCCCCGAGCAGGTGCGTGGCATGGCGCTCGATTTGCGCACGGATATCTACAGCGCGGGGGTGCTGCTCTACCAGATGCTGACCGGCAAGCACATGTTCGACGCGGCCACGGCCATCGAGGTAGCCTTGCAGCACCTCAATACGCCAGCGCCGGCAATGCCCGAGGCGCTGTCGGCATACCAGCGGCTCATCGACAAGCTGGTGGAAAAGGACCGCGATGCGCGCTTCCGCAACGCCGACGAGGTGATCGGGTTTCTGGCGCGCAAGTTCTATCAGGACGCGGCTCCGACGGAGAATTTCGTCGCGAAGGCGGCCTGAGAGTACGATTGCGGGGCGAGACAAACCGTGATCAGCAAGAAATTACGCGTCGACGAGCTCCAGTTCGGGATGTACGTCTCACAGCTGGATCGGCCCTGGATCGAAACGCCGTTTCTGATTCAGGGCTTCGTGCTGCGCGAGCCGGAGCAGCTCGAGACCCTGCGTCGCTATTGCAAAGAGGTCTACATCGACGTCGAGCGCAGCGAGCTGCCCGACGAGACGAGGCGCGCGCAGCTGACGGGCGAATCGTCCGGAGGCACTCCGGCGGGAATCCGGCAGGTCGTCCATATCGAGCACGTGAGCGTCGAAGGGGAGCTGCCGCGCGCGGCGAAATCGTACGACCTCGGCCAGTCCGCATGGGACGCGGCCGCGGTGTCGCTCAGCCGCGGCTCCGACATCGATGCGGTGGCAGTGCAGGGCGCGGTCAGGGATATGAGCGCGAGCATCATGCGCAACCCGGACGCGCTGGTGCTCTTCTCGGCACTCAAGG
>Ga0187774_10000960_pt1 | contig 10084 bp, 9 predicted proteins | sample 0216_BV02_MP05_2_FD_133152 | JGI IMG/M metagenome (GOLD analysis project Ga0187774, IMG submission 133152) | Tropical peat soil microbial communities from peatlands in Department of Meta, Colombia - 0216_BV02_MP05_20_MG | ecosystem: Environmental > Terrestrial > Soil > Wetlands > Peat | place... | reverse complement strand
TCACCGTGGATCGAATCGAATCCTTCGTGACTCGACCTTCGTTCACGTTGGATTCGTTAGAAGCAGCCAAGGTGAAGGAGGTTCGTAGCAGGGGTTCCACCTATGTCCTGAGACCTGGTCCATACAGGCTGACCTTCTCTGAGCAGATCAGGATACCTGCTGACTGTTGTGGCCTTGTATTGCCCAGATCATCCCTCCTTCGGTCAGGGATTGCGGTGCACACCGCGCTCTGGGACCCCGGGTATCAGGGGAGAGGAAAGGTTCTGCTGTCGGTCCTGAACAGAAAGGGGGCAGTCATATCGGTCGGCGCTCGGGTTGCTCAACTGGTGGTCCTTCGACTGTCCGGGAAGCCTCATAGGATCTACTCAGGACAATATCAGCGCGAGGGGATGGACTCTACACAGGAGGAATGATCGCGGTAAGCAGCTGGCCCGTCAGCACTTCAACCACCATCGAGACGACTAGGAGGGCCAGAGACAGTATCAGCGATGCCAACAGAGTCCCCACTTCATCGTTTATTCCCTTTCTGGAGAGCAGTTTCTGCATGATCACTATGTTCTCTGATAGCACAATTGAATATGCGGAGAATTCGATCAGAGAGTGTGGCATGATCACAGTGAGCACGAAAAGCATCTGCGGGTTCGTACCGGCTTGTTGGGCTATCGCGCTCAACGCGGCACCTGTGGTGAAAGAGGACATGACAGCCGATCCTAGCCCCAAGAGGGGGACGAGGAAAGTCACGGCGATCATCGCATTGTTGAAGAAAATCAGCATATACCCGCCAGTCTGAACATCTTGGGCCAGCCCTTCCACCTCCTGCGCTAACGACGGATCAGGGGGTGAGAACGTCCCCGCAAGTATGGCACCAACCACTACTACGAACGATAGTAGGATTAAGGGCCTTCGCCCTTTCGCGAGTACCCTGCCGAACGAGGAGGTTATCGACTGCATCTATTGTCCCTCAGTCAAGCTGATTGCCAGCTTGGCAAGGGTCGATATATAGTTGTCCCTGTCCAACGATTCCTGCTCCGGATCCGTGAGTGCGAGTCTCACTTCTCCGAGCACCTGATACTTGTTCTCTTCGGCTTTTCTGAGGCTGGTCTCAATGGTCTTTGCCTTCTTGCGGTCTGCCTTGGTGACGTCTTTCCTAGTCCTTCTGATCAGGTCGGTCGATGCTATGCCGACTCCCAGTAGATCAGATATCTTTCGTGTGGCCGGCATCAATTCGGTTCTGAGTGGACCCTTCAGTTGTCTCATGACTTGGCCGATCGCTCTCCTCTGTAAGATCAGGTAATCAGACAGGGCCTTGGTTGAGTTCTGATCCCTCGGGTTGTGCTTCACAGATTCCAGCAGTTGGCCGAGCCTTTCGGATTCCCTGAAGTCCAAAAACGACCCTCTCGAATGCTCAGAGAGGATCAAGAAAGGTCTCCACATGGCCTTCGGCGTTAGCTCCTTCACGGCCTTCTCCCACGCGTTGTCCGGATCGTACCTCAGAGGATCTTTGAAGTACTCCCTGTATGTCAGCAACGCAAACTTCGATGCTTCAGCTTGGTTCATCGGATTGGAGACGAAGCCGGACAGATGTTCCAGCAAGTCGGGGGATCTCCTTCTCACAGGTCCCAAGAAAACCTTCAGCTGTTGAACGTAGTCATTAACTGGGTAGTTGTCCCAGAGGAAGGGTCTTCTTCCTATGCCGACGCCGAAGGAGTCGGCGTCCTCTGCCGTTACTGATGGGGTGCACACGTACTTCCCAGTCCACATGACATAAACGGTCTGTGACAGTTTCTCTCCCAAAGCCCGATGGTAATCGGTCGGTTGCACGCCTGTGTATTGTGTTGGACAAAGGATCAGCCTTGCCCCGTTCCCTGCAATCTCTCTCAGTTTCTTCTCCAGCTTGTTCCCCAAGTGAGCGTGGGCCTCTCCGAGGCTGTTGAATGCCTTCTTGTCTTCTTCGTGCTGCAGCTCATCGGGTATATCATCTAGGAACAGGCCGAACCACTCGACGCCGAGTCTAGCGACCTCGGAGAACTTCGCAGACAGCTTTTGGAAGTCGGAGTCAGACGAATATCGCATGGAAAGTCCTGGGCTCACTGCAAAGCAGAAGTTCACGCCACTGTGTCTGGATATCTTCACTAACTCGACCAACTTCGCGAACAGGTTCTTAGGGTATGGGTCTGCCCATTTCTCCCTGTGATACGGGTCATCCTTGGGCGCGTATACATAGATATTGAACCCCTTCTTTCCTAGGAATCTGACCATGTCCAATCTTGCGGCGTGAGACCAAGGAGGTCCGTAGAATCCTTCGACGACGCCGAGAGGCATTCGCTCGTTCATATGAGTCAAATCAGCCCAGTGAAGTTATAAGGTTGAATGAGCCTGATCTCGACGAAATGGCTCCAAAGATCGGCATAATGGGGGACTCGCATGACAATCTCGAACTCATCAGAAAAGCAATAGACAGGTTCAACCGCGACAAGGTCAGTCACGTGCTTCACACTGGAGATATCGTGAGTCCTTTCGCAGCGAAGGAACTTGGCAAGCTCAGCTGCCCATTCACTGTGACCTTTGGAAACAATGACGGCGAGAGGTTGGTGCTCAGGGACACTGTGACTTCATTGGGAGGGAAGCTCCTATGGCCACTGGGCACTATGTCAATCGACGGTAGGAAGATTGCACTTGTTCACGGAGAAGATCGGGAAATAGTCAATGCCCTCGCCAGAAGCGGAGACTTCTCGCTGGTGGCTTGTGGTCATTGGCACGATCCGGCAATCCGGAAGACGGACAGTGGCAACCTCATCGTGAACCCGGGTGAGACCTGCGGTTATCTGACGGGAAGAGCAACGGTGGCTGTCGCAGATCTTGAGGCTGGAGAAGCACGCATAGTGGATCTTTGACGGCGCTATCCTCAGAGGCCGGTACGTATTGTCTCATGTTGCGAGCCACTCGTCGTGCGCGAATTCATGTCGGCTCTCTCGGGACCTTGGCTTTCCATCCGGGTCTCTATCTCTATGTCGGTTCTGCCAGAGGTCCTGGCGGATTGAGGGCGAGAGTGGCAAGACATCTCAGGAGAGACAAGGTGAGGAAGTGGCACATCGACTACCTGACGGCCTCCAGCTCGTTTAACCTGATTGGAGTGTTCATGGGCATGTCGAAGAAATGGATGGAGAGCGCGCTGGTGACGGAACTGATCAAGGAGGGCATGGATCAAATCATACCTAGGTTTGGAAACACGGACGATTCGAAGACTGAATCACACTTGCTTGCTGTTACCACTGCGCCTGAAGAGTGCCGTCGGATTGTCCAACGGTCGTTCTCTCGCCTCTTCCCGTCTCGTTCAGCCTTCTTGGTGCTGGGTCAGTGGTCCAGCATCATGTCTTAGGATCTTTTCGCCATGTACACGAACATGTCGACCAGTCTGCAACTGTATCCCCACTCGTTGTCGTACCACGAGAGGGTCTTGACCAGCGTATCCTTCATGACGTTTGTGCTCAGACCATCCACTATGGAAGACGCAGGATTCCCGATCACATCTGATGAGACGATCGGTTCCTCAGTGTATTCTAGTATTCCTTTCATCTTGCTGGATGCGGCCGCCTTCTTGAAGGCTTCATTGACCTGTTCTTTCGTCACTGGCCTCTTTACCTCGGTGACCAAATCAGTCACAGAACCGTCTGGGACGGGCACTCTCATGGACAACCCATCCATCCTACCTTCGAGCTCCGGAATGACCAAGCCTATTGCTTTGGCCGCTCCCGTGCTTGTCGGGATTACTGACAGGGCGGCAGCTCTCGCCCTACGGAGGTCTTTGTGAGGCAGGTCCAATATCCTTTGGTCGTTAGTGTATGCGTGGACCGTCGTCATAAATCCCCTTTCAATCCCGAAGTTGTCAGTCAATGCTTTCGCCATCGGAGCTAGGCTGTTGGTCGTGCAGGAAGCCATCGAGACGATGCCATGCTTCTGAGGATCATACTTCTCCTCGTTCACACCTAGGACGAATGTCGGTGTTGTCTTCTCTGCCGGTGCAGATATCATGACCTTCGAAGCACCGGCTTTGATATGTTTCGAGGCGTCAGCTTCCTTCGTGAACAGGCCGGTGGACTCCAAGACATATTCCACTCCGAGACTCTTCCAGGGTAAGTTCGCTGGATCTTTCTCCACAAGCACTTTCAGCTCGTTTCCGTTGACAGCTATGCCGTCTTTCGTGACTTCTATCTGTCCTGCCAGTGTCCTATGTATGGAATCATACTTCAGAAGGTATGCGAGAGTTTTCGAGTCAGTGATGTCGTTCACGGCCACTACTTCGAAGCGATTCATGAAGTCAGGGTTCTTCAGGGCGGCCCTGTAGAAGATCCTGCCTATCCGTCCGAAACCATTGATTCCCAGTTTGATCTTGGCCATCTCTCTGTTCTCGGAACAGCCATACCAATGGGATAAATCTTTCACGCGGTATCAGAGAGGAACAGATGGCCTGACACTGCAGTGTGCCACGAGTATCAGGTTTTTATCTCTGATTCTGTGGACTCTTGTGGAGGAAGGTGAATTGAGCTTCAGAACGCTCGACGATGTGGACGTCAAGGACAAGACCGTCATAATAAGAGTCGATCTGAATTCCCCTCTGGACCCGAAGACTCTGAAGATAATCGACGACAGCAGGATCAGGCTCCATTCAGGGACGATAAACGAGGTAGCTGACAAGGGAGGCAAGGTCGTGGTCCTCGCGCACCAGGGCAGGAAGGGTGACGAGGACTTCACGGACCTGTCGCGACATGCGGAGGCCATGAGAAAATACCTGAAGCATCCGCTGAGATTCGTGAAAGATGTGATAGGACCCGAGGCGGTCAGTACCATCCGGTCTCTGCAAGATGGGGATGTGCTTCTTCTGGACAATGTCAGGTCCCTAGACGAGGAAACAAAGGAACTATCTCCTCAAGAACACGCGAAAGGACAACTCGTGTCTACTCTTTCTCCGCTGGCGAACCTCTTCGTCAACGACGCGTTTGCAGCGGCTCACAGATCTCATGCTTCCATAGTCGGGTTCACGGTGACCCTTCCATCCGTGGCGGGCAGAGTCATGGAGAGGGAACTCAATGCGCTGAAGCGAGTCTACGAAGAACCTGAGAGGCCTTCCGTCTACGTTTTCGGAGGTGCGAAGCCGAAGGAAACCTTCATTGTGATCGGTCACGTCTTGGACAAGGGGATAGCTGACAGGGTGCTCGTGGGAGGCATGGTCAGCACAGTCTTGGCACACGTCTCTGGGCAAAATGTCGGAGACAAGAACGTTCAGGAGATCAAGGCCAAGGGCTTCGAGAAAATGTTCCCCTCTGCGAAAGCCATAATGGACCAGTATCCTGGTAGAATCGTAATCCCGGTTGATGTTGCCGTGGATGTGAACGGCAAGAGGAAAGAAATCAAGAGGGAGGATTTTCCACCTCCTTCAGAGATACGAGACATAGGCACGGGCACGATTCGACTCTTCTCAGAGTTTGCCATAGATGCGAGATCTCTTGTGATCAACGGACCCCTTGGTCTCTTTGAGGACAGGAAGTTCGCCATCGGGACGGTTGAGTTCATACGTTCGCTTTCCAAATCCAAGGCCTACTCAGTCATGGGAGGCGGGCACTCTGTGGCTGCCCTGGAGCAGTACGGCATCGCCAACTGCATAAGCTACATCAGCACGGGCGGCGGTGCCATGATCTCCTATCTCTCAGGAGAGCCACTTCCCGGCGTGGAAGCCCTGAAAGCAGCAGCGAAACGGGCAAATCCGAGCATGTGAGATCAAACGAACCGAACCTTTTTCTACTGACTGAGAACGAGAGAGACAGCTTGAGCTATGTGCTCGCACTCGACGGCGATGATACAAGGACAATAGCTGTCGCAGTGTCGAACGATGGCAAGACTCTTGCGAAGTCAACCGCAGGTCCTTGTAGCCCTTCCGTAATGGGCTTGGGCGAGGTCGCCAAGACTATCTATTTCGACCTGACCGATCTGATCCTATCGGCTAAGTTCTCCTTCTCTTCGTGCAGTTGGACATCCATCTCAATCGAGGGTCTGAAGGGGGCTGATGACAAGGATGAGCTCTTTTCGGACCTGTCCTCGGTCTTGGGCTCATCCGCCAAGTTGAGCGTTCATTCGGCCCAAGAAGCTGCGTATGCCGCCGTCTTTCCAGAAGAGGGCGGAATAGTCGTCTCGCTTGGAACCGGATCAAGTGCATACGCAGTCAAGAACAGCACTGAGATCAGAGCAGGGGGCTGGGGACACATGATAGATAGCGAAGGAGGAGGCTACTGGCTCGGAGCGAGGGCAATCGGGGCAGTGATGCAGTCATACGATGGCAGGATGCCTGGAACTTCCCTCTCCCAGATGGTGCTGAAGTGGGTGTCTGTTGAACGCCCAGATAGATTGCCGGATTGGTGCAAGAGCGCCTCAGCCAAAGACATAGCCTCGATTTCGACTCTGGTGCTCGGCGCCGCAAGATCAGGAGACAAGGTCGCTATAGGGATACTGAAAGAGGGCGCGCGAGAACTGGCCAAAATGGTCTGGGCAGTCTGGGAAAGGACCGATATCCGCGTTCCCGTAGAAGTGGCCTTCACAGGTCAGCTTGTAAAGGACGGCCCTCAGCTGGTCCAACTCGTCATGGACGAGCTGAAGAGCTTGGGCCTTGAGGCATCGGCAAAGGTCGGAGTATACAGTTCGCTATTGGGTGCCGAGCTACTGGCTCTCAAGCACATCGGCGTATCAGCGAGTCAAGAAATGACTGAGGGGCTCAAGTCCTCGTTGGAGTCCATATTCTGATCGCACCCCGGGCTCATCACATGACCAGAGCGGAGGAACTCCTCTCACGTTTTTATCCCGGCGCATCTTCAGGAGCGTGGCATAGAACATGGTGAACAAGTTCGAACTAGGTATGTGGGCATACATGGACTTCAGGGATCGCCCACTTGGTGAGGAGGACATGAAAAGATTCGTGGACTGGTCCGAGAAGGTCGGAGTGCAGAAAGTCTTGATGAGCGTCAGAACGGATCTCTTCGCTGACTATCCGAACAGCAAGATGCTGCCCACGACCGCCAAGTTTAGGAATTGGAATGCCCTAGGCGAGGTGACGAAGCGGCTCCACGATCTCGGCAAAGAGGTTCATGCGATGATAGTGGTAGCACCGTGGCTGCGGCTTGGCTGGACACAAAGGTCGCGGGGTCAGACCGACTTCAAACCAAAGCCCGCGCTGTTGGACAATCCAGATTGGCTTCCAACGGACAGGTATGGGATAAGGGAAGATAAAGCGCCGTTCTTCGGATCGCAGTTGGATCTTGACATCGGGAAGCCGGAGGTTCGGCAGTTCATAGCAGATCACGTTGAAGACATCCTGAGCGTCAATCCGGAGCTGGACGGCATTCACTTGGATTTCATCAGGTTCAGGTATTGGAAATCATCCATAACGATGGACATCAGGAATGGTGCGGACTTCGGCCGGTTGATTGACAAGGGAGACATCTTCTACGTGACCAAAGAGGTGACTGGACTCACAGGGCAGACTGCCATCAAGCTAGCGTATCATCTGAAGGACACCGATAGAACCAAGTATGCGCCGTACGACGGCACAAAGGCTGTGTTGGAGAGAGAGTTCGCCTACTGTTTCTGCGACAGCTGCCTCAAGAGGTTCCAGGCTGAGATGAACGTCGAGATCCCCAAAGGCCTCCATAGTACAAGGGAGAAAGCAGATTGGATACTCAGTTCACAGTCAGACGAGTGGTATTCATGGAGGGCTTCGCAGGTCACGGACCAAGTTAGGCTCATCAAGAAACGGATGAGGGATCTCTCGAGCAAGTACAAGTTGTCCGCTGCAACCTTTGCGAGGTTTCCTCCCCATGGCATAGTGGCAAATGATGTTCCTCCCAAGCAAGACGATTATGATTCCGTGTTCAGTGATCTCGGGCAAGACTGGATATCATGGGCGAACGAAGGATTGCTGGATTTCGCAGAACCAATGCTATACTGGACGAGCGCCAAGGAATTCGGGCCCATCACCGGTAACCTGATGAGCAAGATGAAGAACAAGACCTTCCCCATATATCCGGGGGTGCTTGTTTCCAACGAGTATATAGTCGAAGCAGACCAAGTGACCGAATACGCAAAAAGCGCCATTGAGGCTGGAGGGTCGGGGATCACTCTCTTTCCGTACGCTGGCTGGTGTGCCTCACACCGAAAGGCCTGGGATCTTCCTGACATACGCGACTACGATCAAGCACTGGTGAACCTGCGCGAACTCATGTAGCTATAGAGAAATCGGAACGATCCGTGCGGCTGGGCCGCAAACTGATTTATCCTGCGGAAGACAGCCCACCGCAATGGCGGCTGAGGTTGTGCACGCTCGCATCGATTCGGTCACCTACTCCGGCGCCGATCGCCCGTCTCTGTCGAACATCGACCTGTCAGTCCAAGGGGGCGACTTCTTGGTGGTGACGGGACCGCCCGGAGCCGGCAAATCTACGCTACTGATGACCCTGAACGGAATAATCCCTCACTATGCGAGAGCCAAGCTAGAAGGTTCAGTATCTGTCGGGGGCGTGGACACAAAATCATCCGAGATCTACGAGCTTGCGAAGACCGTGGGTCTGGTCTTGGAAGATCCGGATCAGCAGCTGCTTGCACCGACAGTTGAGGAAGAGATTGCCTTCGGACCGATAAACCTCGGGCTGGAAAAGAAGGATATCAGGGAAAGGGTGCGATGGGCTCTTAATGTCTGCAGGCTCGAAAAGTATGCGCAAGTTGACCCGAGTGAGCTATCTGGCGGGATGAGGCAGGCCCTAGCCGTTGCGGCAATCCTGGCAATGGAACCCGCAATAATCGCGCTTGATGAGCCAACAGCCCTCTTGGATCCACTGGGGTCCTCTCAACTCATGTCGACGGTATCCAAGCTCAACAAGGATCTCGGCATGACAGTCATAATGGCGACTCAGAACCTAGAGAGCGTGGCGGAACTAGCCAACAGGCTTGCAGTGATGGACAATGGGATCATTGCGTCGATCGGTGACTTTGGTTCAACCGTATCGAACACCGGCCTGCTTGAGGGCCTTGGCATAAACCCTCCACAGGTTGCGAGGCTCGCGAGCGCGATCGGACTTCAAAAGATTCCGTACACACTGAGCGAGGCCGTGAAGAGTTTCCCACGACCTTCTCATATGAAGGAATTGGGCCGTGGAGGTGAAGTGCAGAACCCATCCGGCGAACCCGCTGTCGTCGTCAAGAATCTGCACCACGTGTACGAGAACGGGATAGAAGCACTGAAGGGAGTTGACCTGACTGTTTCGAGGGGAGAGGTACACGCCCTGATTGGCCAGAACGGATCTGGAAAGACGACGTTAGCCAAGCATCTCGTCGGCCTTCTCAAGCCCTCAAACCAAGACGCAGTCGTCAATGTTATGGGCATCGATGTCACGTCCACCAAGCCGGTGAATCTGATCAGGACGGTCAACTATTCATTCCAGAACCCGGATCATCAGATATTCTCGCCGACCGTTCTGGACGAGCTGTCCTTCGGCCCTCGGAATGTGGGCTTCCCGGATCCCGACGGGACTGCTCGCTCACTGCTGACTAGATTCGGTATGGAGCACTTGGCGGAAAGCAACCCTAGGTCACAAGACAGATACACGAAGAGATTGATAGGCGTGCTATCAGTGCTAGCGCTCGACCCCAAGGTACTAGTCCTAGACGAACCGACAAATGGGTTGGACGCTAAGTCGGCTGCCTCGTTGATGAAACTGATCCTAGAAGCAGGCGTCACAGCACTGCTGATAACCCATGACATGGAGTTGGTCGCAAGGTACTCGCAAGCCGTTACCGTGCTCCGAGACGGACACGTCATTAGGTCCGGCACCTCTAGGGAGGTGCTTGCCGATGTGGAGATGTTGAAGTCCACGTGGCTGGAACCTCCACAGGTGTTTCGGCTGATGAAGTCACTCGGGGCTGATGCGCCCGTCTTCACAGTCGAGGAGGCCCGTAGCATGTTTCAGGGAGGCAGCGCCTGATGCCCTTCCTGAGATATGCGCCACTGGATACGGTCATCCACAGACTCCACCCGTTCTCTAAG
>Ga0187774_10000959_pt1 | contig 10086 bp, 10 predicted proteins | sample 0216_BV02_MP05_2_FD_133152 | JGI IMG/M metagenome (GOLD analysis project Ga0187774, IMG submission 133152) | Tropical peat soil microbial communities from peatlands in Department of Meta, Colombia - 0216_BV02_MP05_20_MG | ecosystem: Environmental > Terrestrial > Soil > Wetlands > Peat | place... | reverse complement strand
GGACAAGCAATAATGGAGGGGCTTCTTGGTCACAAGGTGAATCTCTGGGCACGCCGAGTTGTAACACGAATGATTAACGTGGTCCCTACAGTAATCGCGATATTGATTGGCTTGGACCCATTGCGGATGCTGGTTTACAGTCAAGTTGCACTAAGCTTGCTTCTCCCCCTCCCTCTGCTTCCTCTCTGGAAATTCACCAAGGACAAGGAATTAATGGGGATCTATGTGAACCGCAAGATCACAACAATAGTGGGCGGGGTCTTCACAGCTTTCATTATCGTGCTTAATGCATTGCTACTGTACCTGATTATTGGTGGAAGCATGCTTTCATGAGACGGCGGAAATTATGCCTTTAGCCGACGATGCTGAAGTAAACTTCTCGCCGAGTTCGCGGCCCGTCCAGTTCAACAAGGAATATGTTCTGCCAGGTTCCGCGGACAAGTTGGTGATCCTTTATGATAAATGACCTTGTGTGCCCAAGGAAAGTTGCAGCTAGATGTGAGTCTGCGTTGTCATCTATTCGATTGTGAGCGTATTCAGATGATTGGGGGAAGAGCGCTTCGATTCTCGCTAGAATGTCGCGCTGAAGCCCTCTTTCGTTTTCGTTTGCCACCACGGCTGCCGTTGCATGCGGAACGCACACGGTCAGCAGCCCGTCGCGTACTTCACAGTCTTCAACAAACTTCAACGCGTGGTTGGTGATGTCTACCAGTTGTCTTCGCGTCGTAGTTCCTATCGTGAGGACTCTGCTGTAAGCAGTCATTTAGGTTCGGGAATTTGTACGTTAGTCACCTGTTGAAAAAGAATACGAAAGAAAGGATGGGAAATATGAGGGCGACTACATTCTTGCTTCGCTTGTAGCAATTGGCGGTAGCTCAGGGAATCGTTCCTTCATTTTCTGTTCGGCAACAGTGTTTGCTTCTTGAAGGATTTGTTGCGCTTCTCCGCTAGACGCTGACATGTCCACTGACGTTTCTGTCATGTCACCTACTTCTATAACCATCCCTTCGAGTGTTTCATTCACTTCCGCAAGCTCCATGGAGACTTCTGGAAGGACACCTTCGAGTTGTGACTTGAGTACGCCGACAACATGTGCAACTGGGCGCATTGTGTATGCGATTTCTCCGAAATCGCGAATTGTCTGCAGTCGGAGAGTAACTGTCTCCAAAGCCATTTCACAGTGGAGAACTATCTTTGCCATCTTGCGTAGTTCTGCGCATTCATTCGCGTACATTGAAGCCAGTTGAGTGTTTTTACTTTGTGTTGCGAGCACGCATTTGCCATATAGTCCTTGATCTCTCTGTTGCATTTGGTAAGATGTGCGTTCGAGCTTGTGCTGTTGAACCTTGAGTTTGTATAGGCATTCATTGACTCGCTGTTTAAGTGGCGTTGGGTGAATTGCCTCTCTTACTCGTTTGCTCCAAGAACTTCTCTCATTAAACAATTAGTTTATCCCCCCTTTTTGCAGGCTCTTGCCTTCTGGTTCCGCTACCTCATGTTCTTTGGCAAGAATCTTGAGGAAATTGCCTAGTCTTCCGTCCTCGAATATTCTGATCACTGACCCGGTGTATTCAATCCTGATGTTAAGGGACCGAAGTTTCGACATGAGTTTCTCAATCTCAGACTTGTTTTTCCCAACAAGGAAAACAATACTTTCTGGTTCGCCGAGCGAGCTGACGACCCTGACGGTCTGTGGAATCGCAGTTATCTTCTCCAATATTGCATCCTTTTCGGAATCATTGGGGAAGCTCGCTCCTACGAGAATCTGTTCAGATACACCGAGCTTTTCAAGGTCGAGGTCGGCTCGATAGTCTTTGATGATTCCTGCCCTTTCGAGCTTGTTGACCCTATAAGCTACAACATTCGGGTGTAGACTCAGCTTCCGTCCTATTTCTGCGAAGGAATACTTCGCGTTTTCAACGAGTTCAGCTAAGATTCTAAAATCTAGTGCATCTATCATTTTCATCCCTCATAGTGCCTTGTATGTTTCAAACCACTTGTCGTAGAGGCTCAGCATTTGGGGCGACACACTTGGTTTTCGCTTCTTGATTACCTCCTTGAAGTCATCCATGGTTATGGCTCGAGCATGCTTTTGCGTTGATTCATTTCCCTCGAGAAGCTCTCTAACCACTTGTGTCTGTGCGCCTTGGAAGATGTCTCTTAGGTCGCTTCCAGAATATCCCTCGGTTCTTTGCACAAGGAGCTCGATGTCGACGTCATGTGCGATGTGCAAGTTCTGTGTGAAGATTTTGAATAGTTCGCGGCGAGCCTCGGAGTTGGGTAAGGGTACATAGATCCTCCTTTGAAAGCGGCGTATAAATGGCTCATCCAATGCCCAAGGCTTGTTCGTTGCGCCAATGACATAAACATGCGTTTGTCGTTTCTTATCCAGTATGTTATCCATCTCTTTCAGGAACTGATTCCTAGTTCGAACTTCTCCTCCGACCTCATCCATCCTGATGCCAACAAGTGAATCGATTTCGTCGATGAAGATGATTACAGGTTTTCCGTCCTCAGAAGATTGACGTGCAGTTGCGAAAAGCTCTGACACGTTCTTCTCAGATTCTCCCAGCCATTTTGACATTATTGACGGGGCATCTATGTTGTAGAACACTGCGTCAATCTCTGTTGCAATAGCTGCTGCTAAAAGAGTCTTGCCGCAACCTGGCGGCCCAAAGAAGAGAACGCCGCGTGGCCATCCTAACGGAAATAGGTCAGGTCGTCTTACAGGGAAGACCACTGCTTCTTCGATAGCCTTCTTTGCATCCCGCAGATCAGCGATTTCATCCCATTTGATGTTGGGTTTCTCCGTCAGTACGAGGCGATCAGGTTTGGAAGGTTTCGTGGTTTGTTCGTCTTCATACATGTGTCCGTCTTTGAGTTCTCGCACACGACGCTTGTAGTTCTCAACTTGCGCTGCGTAAAGCTTGGTTTGAGGCGAGTCGGGATATAGAGCACATAACTTCAGGAGTATTTCGATCGTTCTGTCGTACCGTGACATCGCAAGGCTTCGAGCTCCTTGCTTGTCATATTGTATGGCTTCGTGAGCATACTTGACAGCCATTTGCTCGAGCTCCTCGCACGCAGAAAGCTGCACATGATCCATCTCAGGAGCGCTTAGTCGACGAAGATTTTTCCGTTGTCACGGAGTTTGTCGATGGCGATCTTAATCTCGTCTGGTGATTTTCCTAATTCCGTAGCACAAGTTGACAAACTAAAAGTAGGGTGTTCCTTAGCATAACGGTAGACTTCGGCTTGTATGTCACCGTTGCCGGTGTTGGTTGCTGATTCCAGAAGGGCAGACGCCGAGGTTTCGCTCATTGACGGTATATCTGGAAAGTGTTCGCGAAGCCTCTCCTCCGCGATGAGGCCGGTCTCCTCGAGTATCTTCTTGGCCTCCGCGTCAGATGCCTCCGTTGAAACTGATGATGAAGTGACTTCGCCAGTCTCAACTGTAAGATCACCCAGTAGATTGTTAACCTCGTCTAACTCATTTGCAACTTGTGGCACGATCGACGCAATCTTGGATCTCGTCTCTTTGACTATTCCAATCACTGGAGCGATTTCAGCATAGATGGTTCCGAATTCTCCGACCGTCTCAAGTCTTAGGATTACTCTCTCAAGCGCGAGTTCACTACCTAGAACTACCTTTGCTATCTTCCGTATCTCAGCACATTCGTTCGCGAAAATCTTGGCGTGTGCAAAATCATTGGAGAGTTGTGCTCCAACACAGCGCTGAAACAGCTCTTTGTCACGTTGTTGGATACGCGAGTAGGTCTGATCAAGTTTTTCATATTGCGTTTGAAGCCTGAACTTGGCGTGTTCTATCCGCTCCTTGAGAGGAGCAGAGTGTATTTTATCCTCGAACTTTCTTATGATCGACAAGAGAAACACGACTCTAGATCCTACTTAAGGCTGGGAGAGTTCGTTGATTCTTATCACAACAACGTCTGAGGTAGGGGACTTTGGAGTCTGAGGTGGCGTGGAATGCACTGCTTCTTCAGGAGCAACGACAATATTCTTTTGGTCTTCTGCAGGCTGATTGGTGTTCAATTGATCGCACATATTATCGATATCATTCCGCTCCTTTCTTGCAATTTCCAGTCCTGATCGAATTGATTCAGTTACAGTCTGGTAGGTGTCTTGATCTATCTCAGAGGATGAATAGAGCATCTTGTTATTCGTCAGCGCTCCCTGAAGATCACTGATCTGTTGATCTAGCTTGCATTCGACTTGTTTGAGCGTCTCTACTAGCGTCTCGCATTTCTCTTTGACTTCGTTCCCTACAATTTCGTATTCTGATTGCTGGTGATCGTATTCGCTTTGAGTGATGTCGCCGTCCTTTAGGAGAAGGTCAAGTGCTTGCTTTCTTCTGGTTATTATATCACGTTCTCTTCGGAGGTCATCAGCCTCAACTCGCCAGTTCGGCAGAAGAACGAGTCGATCACTTAAGACCCGGATGAAGTTGATCGGATGTGTAGCTACCTCTCCGTCGCTGTGTGCTACCTGAATCGCGTTCACTTCATCTTTTATGTCAGCAGTAAGCCCTACTAGTTTACCTAAGGGTCGACCCATCGAATCTTCTATTGTTCTGCCCAGATACTTGCCCACTTCTTCGACGGTCACTGTCAAAGCTAATTCTCCTAATGCGCGACGGATTCACCTAGACGTTGTGTTTGGGATCCGTTGGGTAGTTCCGGGAATTTCTCTTTGATGTGTTGTTCGGCAATTGCGCTAGCTTCGCCGAGTATTCTTTGTGCTTCCTCGTTTGAAGCCGCGACGTCAAATGAGGACGACATTGGTTCTCCTGCTTCAACTACGAAGCTGTTGAGCAATTCTCCCACTTCGTTAAGTTCGTACCCAACTTCCGGGATGACTCCGGATATCTGGTTCTTCACGGAACGTACGACGCTCGACACTGGCCCCATCATGCGGGCAACGTCTCCAAACTCCTCGATCGTCTCGAGCCTTATGGCAACTTGCTCGAGTGCAAGCTGACTTTGTAGAGTTACTTTGGCGATTTTTCGCACTTCTGCGCACTCATTGGCGTACATTGACGCTCTCGGCGTATCGTGTGCCATTTGGGCACTAACGCATTTGGCAAAGATCTCTTTGTCATGTTGCTGCATCCTCAATGCTGCTGACTCGAGCTTATTGTGCTGAATCTTGATCCGATATATGGCGCTCGAAAGTTGCTGTTTGATTGGGGGTGTGTGGTGCAGTCGAATTCCTAGTCGGCGGCTCTCAGAATCGCCTGTTCCTTCCCATTCTTTGAGGAAATTGTTCATTAATTCAATGTCTCCATTTGTGTTTGCAACAAATTCGGTTGGTTGTTCTTCGTAGGCGAACAAACCCTATTCAAATTTCGTGAAAGAAAGTTGTCAAGATTCGGTGAGTCATTGAAACTAGTTTTTCATAATCAGCAGTTACGAAGTCAACTACCATAGCGTTTCTGATGTTGAGCAGAATATCACAAGCGGAACGTCCCACGCAGAATCGTTAGTTAACGGGAACGATTAGATGAAACCCTGATGGAACCTAGCTTTCTCACCATGATTTCCTCATAGAGTTGTGGAAAACACAAGAAAATCAGGAGAAAAATGGGCGGCATGAGATTCTATGCCGTTTTTGTAAGTTTAATTTCGATAGTTGACACGTTCCGTATGTCGGCGCCTTCGCCAATCGCCTGCGTGCCAATGTTGATTTCCTTCACGTTCAGTTTACCTGCAAAGAATCTCCGTCGCACTACCTCTACCACGTCGACTGCGGTACTTATCGCCCTGCCTCGAGCCTTTACAGTCAGTTCTGGAGCTCCAGATTGAAAGTGCATCATAACCGCGGTAGCATAAGCCATGATCGGCTTCTTCCCTATCAGTATTGTGTCAGGTGGTATCGGCTCACGAGCCCTTACAGGCATCTTGTCGGCGCCTTTTTCGTCTGACATCGTGTCACCTCCTAGACCGCACCGTGTTTATCGTAGTTGCTGAAGTGTCAGAATAGGATTGGCAGCCAACCTATTTGGCGATTTCGGTTAACGGCGGTTAGCTCGGAATGACTTTGAATGGGAATAGAAAATAGAAGCTGACTAGAACGACGCCCAGATAGAAAAGCACAACCAGTTTAGGGGGATTCTGGTCCGCGATCATGTACGCAACAGCAGCGCAAACAGCCGGGACTGTTGGGAGGAAATAGAAGAGGTAGGTAACGCGGTGGCCTACCAGCACAGCTGGATAATATGGTATATACGTCGTAATGAACCAGACGAAGGATAACAGCGCCAGATCGTCCTTTGTTCGTCGCAGGCAGTAGTAACCGGAATATGCAATTGCAGGCAGCGTAAGATAGAGAATTGACGGATTCATCGCTCCCAAGAATGCGATTGTGCTTTTGGTAGTGACCGTGCTACCGGTCGACACCTTAACGCCGACTGTAAGGTATGGGATTTGCACCTGATTGATCAACCACTGCCATGGGCAGCTAATAATTCCGTTTGGACAAGAGGAGACCAGGGCCGAAGAATAAGTCACCATATATCCAATATGCGGGAACGCATCGGGATAGCCGACCCAAATTCTGTCAAGGATGGTCAACAGTAGTAGGAAGGAAATTAGGTAAGTAGCCAGGTACTTTTCAAACCATGAGAAATACTGAGACCACCCTCTCTTTGCCCTACGCTGTTTCAAGAACCTCGCAGCATGCACAATTGCGATTATGACGAACCCTGCTGCACCGGTGATCTTACAGAGCGTGCTTATGGTCATAGCGAAAGCACTCCAATAGGAATGGCCTGAGAAATACCAGTAGATTCCAATTATCATGAAGGCTACCGTAAAAATATCAAGCGTAGCAATTCTGCTGTGCACGAAAACTAGGTTGTCGAACGAAAAGAGAAAGACGCCAAGCAGCGGAACAGACTTGTACGTCGTAACTTTCTTCAGGAGCAAATAGAAAACCAGAACTGCTAGCGAGCCTAGAATCACACTTGGGATGCGCCATCCGAATCCATTGTCCCCCAAGAAATGAATTGAGAGTGCGATCAGGAGTTTGGCCAGTGGCGGGTGCTCATGGTTTGGATCAAGCCCAGTTGGAACATTCTGATATGGAGGCGTTCCATTTGACCCTAAGCTCTGTGGTAGTCCTAAGATCACTCGCGCCACGTTCACATAGTACCATTCATCAAAGATGAGAGAGCCGGCAGGTTTATCCAACCAGAGGAGACGCAACAAAATGTCGATACTCAACAGCAGGAAGAACGCACGGTCGTACCGGCTCTTGAGGCTCAGATCAGGTTTACCAATCCGCAGTGATCCTAATCCTCTCGAGAGTCTCTCAACGTTCGTCAAAGACTTACATCCTTTCACTGAGTGAAATACCTAACAATCGCATCGAGTTGCGCAGCACTATCTGAACCGTTCCCACGAGCATCGCTCGAGCGTTCCTAACTGATTCTTCCGCGTGTATAACGTCGACCTTCTCGTAATATTCGTGAAATTTCTCAGCTACGACATTAGCGTAATTGGCCAGCTCTTCTGGCTTCAATTGATCAGCCGCCTCGCAAAAGGTCGACGGCATCTGCGCTATCTTGTATATAAGAAATCTTTCAAGTGGATGAGTGAGGGCTGATGGATCGAAGGCGTCCGTCTCACTATGCAGCTTCCGCAATATGCTTCCTGCACGAGTATATGCGTAATTAATGAAAGGAATGCTATTGCGCTCTAGGCTCAATACCCGTTCCCATGTGAAGGTGAGGTTCTTCATACTGTTAACATTAAGCATCGCGAACTTCACTGCTCCCAGTGCAATGGTTCGACTAATCTCATCGGCTTCAACTTTGCTGATTTGCTCTCTTCTGGAAGCGATCGTTTCTTGAACTCTCTTCTTCGCCTGCTCAACTACCTCGTCTAACGCAATGAATCGGGCTTTTCGTTTTGACATCTTGGCTCCTGGGAGCTCGACGAGTCCGTAATCATAGTGTATGAGGTTTGTTGCAGCTTTCTCCTCGCCCATAGCAAACAGAATCAAGCGAATTTGTAGTTGTGGGAGAGCCTGTTCCGAAGCGATTACGTTGATCACTTTGTCCGATTCAATGAACTTTCGCAGCGTATAGGCGATGTCACGAGTCGGGTACAGAGTGGTCCCGTCGCTCCGAATAAGGGTGAGCGGCGGCACTTCGTAATGTGGAGAGAGATGATATTGATCTCTAAGTCCATAAGCTTCTACTATGGAGTTTACGTCCATTACCAGTGATGACCCGTCTGACCGTGTAAAGGGTAGCTTCAGAATTCGATCAATGACTCGCTTGACATCTCCATCCCAAATGAGTGTGCTCTCCCAATCCCAAGTGTCGAAAAGAATTCCCAATACGGACAGACTTGATTGTATTCCGTCAAGGGCCAGTCGCGCAACCTGGCGCACAAGCTTCACCACACTTTCGTCGTTTTCTTCGTATTTTCGCCCAATTGCCTGTATCTCGGCATCTGGATCGTCATGCTCCCTCAAAGCTTCAATAACCCCGCTGAATATGCGCGAGTGCGTCGACTCCAGTTCTGCAGCTATCCCGATCCACTCGTCAAGCTCCTTCTGAAGCCTGAGTCTCTCTTCCACTGGAAGGACGTTAGAGAGTTCCTTTTTCAGACTCTTGATCTGCACTGCACAGTTCGTTGCCGCGTATAACTGGCCTAACCAAACGTCAGGTTTTCCTTCGGGCGTTGGACTACCGAGCAATCCAAATCCGTATGCGAGCATCGAAACTTGCCTGCCAACGTCATCGACATAGAATCTTCTTTTCACTTGATGCCCCCTTGCTCGAAGCAATCTCGCTAGGGCGTCGCCAAGAATTGAGTTACGTGCATGCCCCATTGTGAGTGGTCCACTCGGATTAGCGCTGGTGTGTTCGACAGCGATCCGTTCGGGACGGTCACTGATCTCGATTCCGTACTGATCCTCGTCGCTGAACGCCATCTCAAAGATTAGTCGAGTTATCTTTTCGTAGTTCAGCTTGAAGTTTACATATCCCGCAGCTTCGCTTACGTTTGATATTAGCGAATTATCAGGCAAGGTTATCTTCTTGCAAATGGCCCGAGCGACATCTGCGGGCTGAGATCCTCTTGCGCTTGCAATCTCATGTGCAATGGAGGACGACAATTCACCAAAGTCCAGGTTGGGAGGTATTGAGAACCTCGGAGCCCTATCCGTCCAATCTGGAAACATATCTCTAAGTACGTGTTGGAGCGTGTCGCGACATTCATCCTGGAACTTTCGAAGGGGATCAGTCAAATGCATCAGTTGTCCGACTGGATTAGAGCACGTGTACCTCGGCTTCGCTATTATGAAGCATACGGTCTGAAAAGCAGTTGTGCAACCACCTTATAGAGGAAAAGCGAGGTTTCATTTTCAGGGCGGGTAGCCTAGTCAGGATAGGGCACAGGCCTCCGGAGCCTGCGGTCGGGGGTTCAAAGCTCACGTCTGGAAGGGTGTCCTTCCGTAGCGAGTGACATTCCCTCCCCGCCCGCATCTTTGATCAAGCCTAGATCAGTCGCTGAGTTAATGAGCTACTCTCAATGTGCTCATTTTCGAATAACCGTTCAACGATGCTCGTGTTCGTGAAAAATAGGGACAACTTTTAGACCTTGTGAACCTAATAGCCGACTAAAATCTGGCAATTCGACAGAAGGCATGAGTTACGACTGAAGATAACGACATTACTTGGGTAATCGGAGGTCCTCAGGGTGGCGGCATCAATTCGGTTGCGGAGACTTTTGCGAAGGCCTGCGCACGTGGGGGCTTGCACGTGTTCGCCAACATTGAATATCACTCGAACATCAAAGGCGAGCACAGCTACTACCGCGTACGAGTTTCAGATAAGGAAATTCACTCACACGTTGATTGGATAGATGTGCTCTTGTCACTCGATAGGGAGACATTGTTCGGGGATGTTCACAAGGAGTTTCCCACCCATAACGGTCATCGAAACGAGGTGACCCCCGGAGGAGCAATTGTCTATGATGCGGCGTTAAGACTCAAACCGGAAGACATCGGACGCCCCGACGTGAATTTGTATCCGATTCCGTACATGGATGTCCTCGT
>Ga0187774_10000958_pt1 | contig 10099 bp, 7 predicted proteins | sample 0216_BV02_MP05_2_FD_133152 | JGI IMG/M metagenome (GOLD analysis project Ga0187774, IMG submission 133152) | Tropical peat soil microbial communities from peatlands in Department of Meta, Colombia - 0216_BV02_MP05_20_MG | ecosystem: Environmental > Terrestrial > Soil > Wetlands > Peat | place... | reverse complement strand
GGAGAGCTTCTGGAAGCTGCCGACGAGGCCGCCCAGCGCGTTCGTCGTCTCGAACGTGCGGGTTTGCTCGGCCAGCTCGGCGTATGCCGTCTGCGCGGAGAGCGGCAGCTCGTGGAAGCGCATGGTTGCTAGACATTCTATGCATTTGTCTAGCAACCGGCAAGGTTACTTCTTGCGGAAGTCGCCGGCCTTCACGACGCTCACCTTGGCAGGGTCGACGTACTTGCGTAGCGCCGCGTTCACGTCGTCCACGGTGAGCGCCTTCAGCTTGTCCTCGAAGTCCTGGCTGAACCGGAAAGTGCGGCCGAGGTAGAGGTTCGAGGCCCAGGCGGCGGCGAGCACGCGGTCCTGCGAGCGGTTCTGCGCGCGCATCTGGAGGATGCCGGACTTGGCGGCGTCCAGCTCGGCCTGCGTGAAGCCGTCCTTCTCGGCGCGCGCGAGCTCGTCGCGGAAGGCGCTCTCCACCTTCGCGACGTTCTGCGGCGCCGCGATCGCGTAGGCGCTCCAGGCGCCCACGCGGTCGAGGGAATCCACGGCGAGCTCCGTGCCCACGTCGTAGGACAGCCCCTCCTTCTGCCGGATGCGCTTCGTGAGGCGCGAGTCGAAGCCCGCGCCGCCGCCGAAGATGTAGTCGGCGACGTAGAGCGCGGGATAGTCCGGGTCGTCGTCGCGGACGGCGAGGTTCTGGCGCGCGAGGAAGACGGCGTTCTCCTTGTCGGGCGTCTCGATCGAGCGCTCGACGGGCGCGATGTCGCGGTACTCGGCCTTCACGCGCTCGTACGGCACCTTCGGCTTCCACGAGCCGAAGAGCTCCTTCAGCAGCGCCTCCGTCTTCGCCTCGTCGAAGTCGCCGACGATCGCGATGTCGGCGGGGTCCGCGCCGTAGAACTCGTCGTGGAAGCGGCGGGCGTCCTCGAGCTTAGCGGCCTTCGCGTTCGCGAGCGACTCCTCGAGGGTGGGCGAGTAGCGCCAGTCGCCCTTCGGGTAGATGTTGAAGACCTTCGCGAGCTCCTCGGAAGCACGGGCCCCGGGCTGGGAGCGCTCTGCCTGGATGCCCGTGACGACCTGGGAGCGCAGCTGCTCGAACTCCGCCGGGTCGAACCGCGGGTGCCTCAGCACCTCGGCCACCAGCCGCAGCGCCCCCTCGAGGTTCGGCCCCGTCGTCTGGAAGCTCGCGCCCGGGCCCGCGATGCCGCCCGACACCTTGAGCTTCTCGAGGGCGTCCGCGAGCTCCGTCCGCGTGAGGCGCGTGGTGCCGCGCGCGAGCATCTGCCCGGCGAAGGAGGCGTTGGTGCGCTCGCCGAAGAGCGCCTTCTCGTTGCCGATGTGCAGCGCGATGGCCACGTTCACCGTCTCGCCGCGATTCTTCTTCGCGAGCAGCGCGACCTTCACCGGACCGAGCTGCATCCGCTTCGTGCGCGCGTCGATGTTCGCCTGCGACGGGTCGAACGCCTCGGCCTCGCTCGCGGCGGCCTTGGCCGTGAAGCCCTTCATCACCTCTTCCACCGCCGGGGCCGCGGGGACCGCGGCGCGCTCGGGCTTGTCGGTGGGAAGGAAGAGCCCCACGGTGCGGTTGTCGCGGCGGAAGTACGCGCCCGAGACCCGCGCCACGTCCTCGGCCTTCACGGTCTTCAGCCGGTCGCGCCCGAGGAAGAAGAGCCGCCAGTCGCCGAGCGCGATGTACTCCGCGAGCTCCACGCCGAGCGTCTCGTGGTTGTCGAGGGTCTTCTCGAAGGCGTTCGCGTAGGAGATGCGCGCGCGCTCCATCTCCTCCTTCGTGGGGGGCGAGGCCCCGAAGGTCTCCACCGTCTTCTCGAGCGCCTCCTTCACGGGCTCGATGGGCTGCCCCTTCTGCACGACGGCGCCGAAGATCTCGAGCCCCGGGTCGACTCCCGTGAGCGGATACGCGAACACCTGGGCGGCGAGCCCCGTCTCCACGAGCGCCTTGTGCAGCCGCCCGCTGGGCACGTCGCCGAGGATGAAGGAAGCGAAGTCGAGGGCGTCGGAATCGGGATGCAGGCTCGAGGGCACGTGGTAGGCCGCGGCCACGATCTGGATGTCGCCGCTGCGGCGCACCGTGTACTCGCGGTCGCCGTCCTGCGTGGGCTCCACGGTCCAGAAGACCGGTCGAGGGGCCGCCGGTTTCGGGATCCGCCCGAAGGTCCGCGCGACGACGGCGAGCGCCTTCGCCGGGTCGAACTTGCCCGCCACGAGCAGCACCGCGTTGTCGGGCTCGTAGTAGAGGTGGTAGAAGGCCTGCAGGTGCGGGATGTCGACGTTCTCGATGTCGCTGCGGTTGCCGATCGTCGGCCGGCCGTAGGAGTGCCAGTCGTAGGCCACGCTCTGCATGCGCTTGAGCAGCACCGAGAAGGGCGAGTTCTCCCCCTCCTCGTACTCGTTGCGCACCACCGTCATCTCGGTCGCGAGGTCCCGGCGCGAGATGAAGGAGCTCACCATGCGGCTCGACTCGAGCTCGATCGCCCACTCGAGGTTCGCTTCGCTCGAGTCGAAGATCTCGTAGTAGTTCGTGCGGTCGAGCCACGTGCTGCCGTTGAAGCGCACGCCCCGCTGGTTGAACTCCTTGTCGATGTGCGGGTGCTCGGGCGTGCCCTTGAACATGAGGTGCTCGAGCAGGTGCGCCATGCCCGTCTCGCCGTAGTTCTCGAAGCGGCTGCCCACGAGATACGTGACGTTCACCACGACGGTGGGCTTGGAGGCGTCGGGGAAGAGCAGCACCTTGAGGCCGTTGGGAAGCCGGTACTCCGCGATGCCCTCGACGGTGGTGATCCTGCGGATCGCCGAGACGTCGATCGGGGCCCCCAGGTGCACCTCGAAGGCGGCCTTCTGCGGCGCCTCGGCGGCGGCGCCCGAAGCCTGCGCCGGGGTTTCGTCCTTCGCGAGCGCGGCCGCGGGGGCGAGGAAGAGGGGGAGCGCCGCGAGCAGGGCGGCGAGCGTGGCACGCAGGAAGGCCATGGCGGGGGGAGGTGGCGGCGGAGGGCGGATTATCGCAAAGAGGGTGCGGTACGGTGGAACTTCACGGGGCGAGACGCCGGCGCCGCGCCTCGTAGAGGCAGATGCCGCTCGCGACCGACACGTTGAGGCTCTCGACCGCGCCCAGCATCGGGATCGCGACGAGCAGGTCGCAGCTGTCCTTGGTGAGGCGGCGCAGCCCCTCGCCCTCGGCGCCCAGCACCATCGCGACCGCCCCTTCGAGCTCGGCCTGGTAGATCGAGGTGGGCGCCTCGTCGTCGGCGCCGATGAGCCAGATGCCGCGCTCCTTCAGCTCCCGCATCGTGCGCGCGAGGTTCGTCACCACGATGTAGGGAACCGACTCGGCCGCGCCCGAGGCCACCTTGATCGCCGCGGCGGTGAGCCCCACGCTGCGGTCCTTGGGCGCGATCACGGCGTGGGCGCCCGCCCCGTCGGCGACGCGCAGGCACGCTCCGAGGTTGTGCGGGTCCTGGACGCCGTCGAGCACCAGCAGGAGCGGCGGCTCCTCGAGCTCCTCGAGCACGTCCTCGATGAACTTCGGCATGTCGACGGGCTCGGCCATCGCGACCACGCCCTGGTGGCGCACGCCGCCCGCCATGCCGTCGAGGCGCTTCGCGTCCACGGCGATCACGCGCACCGAGAGGCGCTTCGCGAGCTCCCGCAGGTCCTTCGCGCGGGCGTCCCGGCGCTCGGCGTCGACGTAGATCTCGCGGATGGTGCCGGGCCGCTGCCGCAGCCGGCTCGTCACCGCGTGGAAGCCGGCGAGGCTCTTCACCTGCGGAAGAGCCCCGATTTGCGCCGCTCGCGCCGCGGGCCTCCGGCCCCGGGAGCCGGAGCGCGTTCCCGGTGCTCGTCGGTGAGCACGAAGTCGATCTTCGCCTGCTCGAGGCTCACGCGCACCACTTTCACGCGCACGCGCCCGCCGAGCTGGTAGCGCACGCCCGTGCGCTCGCCGCGCAGCATGTGGCGGGCCGCGTCGAACTGGAAGTAGTCCTGGCCGAGGTCCGAGACGTGCACGAGGCCGTCCACGTAGAGGTCGTCGAGGGTCACGAAGAGGCCGAAGTTGGTGACGCCGCTGACGGTCCCGGCGAACTCGCTGCCGACGTGGTCCTGCATGTAGTAGCTCTTGAGCCACGCCTCGACGTCGCGCGTGGCCTCGTCGGCGCGGCGCTCGGTCTCCGAGCAGTGCGCGCCGACGTGCTCGAGGTTGCCGGCCTCGTAGCGGCTGCCCGCGAGCGCCGCCTTGATGGCCCGGTGCACGAGCAGGTCCGGATAGCGCCGGATGGGCGAGGTGAAATGCGCGTAGGCGTCGTAGGCGAGGCCGAAGTGGCCCACGTTCTCGGGGCTGTACACCGCCTGCGAGAGCGAGCGCAGCATCACCGTCTGGAGCATCCCGGCGTAGGGCTTGTCGCGGATGCGCTTCAGCAGCTCCGCGTAGTCGCGCGCCTGGGGCTCGTCTCCCCCGCCGAGCGCGAGTCCGAAGTCCTTCAGCATCGCGCGCAGCGCCTCGAGCTTCTCGGGCGTGGGCCCCTCGTGGACGCGGTAGAGCGTGGGCTGCTTCTTCTTCTCGAGGAAGTCCGAGGCGCTCACGTTGGCGGCGAGCATGCACTCCTCGATCAGGCGGTGCGCGTCGTTCCTCTCCACGGGCACGATGCGCTCGATCTTGCCGCGCTCGTCGAAGACCATCTGCGCTTCCACCGTCTCGAAGTCGATCGCCCCGCGCTTGCCGCGCGCGAGCGCGAGCGCCTTGTAGGCGCGGTAGAGCTCGTCGATCTCGGGCCGGGTCTCCTCGACCCCCTCGATCATGGCGGCGACCTGCGTGTAGGTCATGCGCTCGTGCGAGCGGATCACGCCCGGGTAGAACTCGTAGCCGCGCACCGCGCCCCCGGCGCTCACCTCCATCTCGCACACCATCACGAGGCGGTCCACGCGGGGCTTGAGCGAGCACAGCTCGTTCGAGAGGGCCTCGGGCAGCATCGGGATCACGCGGCGCGGAAAGTACACCGAGTTCCCGCGCTCGTAGGCCCCGTGGTCGAGCGGCTCGCCGTGGCGCACGTAGTGGCTCACGTCGGCGATCGCCACCCAGAGCCTGAAGCCCTTTCCCTCGCGCTCGCAGTAGACCGCGTCGTCGAAGTCCTTCGCCGTCTCCCCGTCGATCGTCACGAAGGGGAGCTTGCGCAGGTCGCGCCGGCCCTTGAGGTCCTTCGCCGGCACCGCCTTCGGGAACCGGCGCGCCGCCTCGAGCGCGGCCTGCGGCCATTCGTGCGGCAGGTCGTGCTTGCGCAGCGCGATCTCGATCTCCATGCCGGGATCGGCGTAGTTGCCGAGCACCTCGACGACGCGCCCGATGGGCTCCTTGTCGCGCGTGGGCTGCTCGACGATCTCGGCCACGGCCACCTGCCCTTCCCGGGCGCCGCCGAGCCCGTCGGGCACGATCAGGATGTCCTGGCTGATGCGCTTGTTCTCCGCCACGAGGAACGCGACCCCGTGCTCGATGAACACGCGCCCGACCACGCGGCGGTTCGCGCGCTCGAGCACCTCCACGATCGAGCCCTCGAGGCGGCCGCGCCGGTCCACGCCGGTCACGCGCACGAGCGCCACGTCGCCGTGCAGCGCCTTGTGCATCTGCTTCGGCCCGAGGAAGAGGTCGTCGCGGCCGTCCTCGGGCTTGAGGAAGCCGAAGCCGTCGGGATGCCCGATCACGCGCCCCTTGATGAGCCCCGCCTTGTCGGGAAGGAGCAGCGCGCCGCGGCGGTTGCGCAGGATCTCGCCGTCGCGCTCCATCGCCGCGAGCCGGCGCTCGAAGCCCTCGCGCTCGGCCTCGCCGTGCACGCTCAGCTGCTCGAGGAGGTCGGCCTCCGGCACCGGAACGCCCGCCTCGCCGAGCAGCTCGAGGACCTCCTCGCGGCTCGGGATCTCGGTGGGATAGGCCTTCTTCAGGTCCTTGGTCTTTATGGACATTCCCCTACCCGCCGGGTAAAATTTCGCGTTCTCCGCGCCCAGATGGCGGAATTGGTAGACGCACCAGTTTCAGGTACTGGCGGGTAACACCGTGGAGGTTCGAGTCCTCTTCTGGGCACCAGGTTTCACTCGAAAGGGTGGCGCAGCACGATGGTCTCCTCCCGGTCGGGTCCCGTCGAGATGAGCGCCATGGGAGCGGCCACGAGCGCTTCCAGGCGCTCGAGGTAGGCCCGGGCGTTCGCGGGCAGGTCCGCGTAGCGCTTCACCCCCACGGTGCTCTCCTTCCAGCCGGGGTGCTCCTCGTAGATCGGCTCGCAGATGGCGAGCGCCTCGGCGCCCACGGGCAGGATGTCGCGCGTCCCCCCCGCCACCTTGTAGCCCACGGCCACGCGCACCTTGTCGAGGCCGTCGAGCACGTCGAGCTTCGTGATGCACAGGCCCGAGATGCCGTTCAGCTGCACCGCGCGCTTGAGCGCGGCCGCGTCGAACCATCCGCAGCGCCGCGGCCTCCCGGTGACCGAGCCGTACTCGTTGCCCTTCACCCGCAGGCGCTCGCCCACCTCGTCGTCGAGTTCCGTCGGGAAGGGGCCGGCGCCCACGCGCGTCGCGTAGGCCTTGGCGACCCCCAGCACGTAGTGCAGCTGCCCGGGGCCCACGCCCGCGCCCGCGGCGGCCTGCCCCGCCACGCAGTTCGACGAGGTGACGAAGGGATAGGTGCCGTGGTCCACGTCGAGGAGCGCCGCCTGCGCGCCCTCGAAGAGGATCGGCTGGTCGGCGCGGATGATGGCGTTGATCTCGCCGGAGACGTCGCCCACCATGGGCTTCAGCCGGTCGGCCAAGGCGAGGGTCTCGTCGAGCGTCTGCTGGAACGGCACCGTGTCGGCCTTGAAGTAGTTGCGCAGCACGAAGTTGTGGTAGTCGAGCACCTCGCCGAGCTTCGCGGCGAAGCGCTCGCGGGCGTAGAGGTCCTGGATGCGGATCGCGCGGCGCGCCACCTTGTCCTCGTAGGCCGGGCCGATCCCGCGCCCCGTGGTGCCGATCTTGGCCTCGCCCTTCGCGCGCTCGCGCGCCTGGTCGAGCGCGATATGGTGCGGGAGGATCAGCGCGCAGGCCTCCGAGATGCGCAGCTGCCGCGTCACGTCGACGCCGAGCTTGTCGAGCTCGTCGATCTCCTCGACGAGGGCCCGGGGCGAGACGACCACGCCGTTGCCGATGAAGCACTTCACGGACCCGTGCAGGATGCCCGAGGGGATGAGCCGCAGGATGGTCTTGCGCCCGCCGATCACCAGCGTGTGGCCGGCGTTGTGGCCGCCCTGGAAGCGCACCACGGCGGAGGCGTGGTCCGTGAGCCAGTCGACGATCTTGCCCTTGCCCTCGTCGCCCCACTGCGTGCCGATGACCACTACGTTACGCGCCATTTGCCTTCCTTCTTCTCGAGCCTGCGGTCGCAGGCGAGCTCGCCCTGCGCGGCCTCGTGCCCCGGCAGGTCCTCGACGACGATCTCGCCCGCCTCCCGCAGCTGCGCGATCGCGACCTTCAGCGCGGCATCGTCCACGGCCGGGGCGAGGATCGCGCGCCGCGGCGGCGGCGGCGGAGCGAGCGCGGCGAGCTGCCGCAGGTCCATGGTGAATCCCGTGGCGGGGCGCGCGCGCCCGAAGGAGGCGCCCACCTCGTCGTAGCGGCCGCCGCGCGCGATGGCGTCGGGCGAGCCCGCCGTGAAGGCGGCGAACACGATGCCGCTCTCGTAGTTGAAGCCCCCCAGCTCGGCGAGGTCCACGGAGAGCTCGACGTCCGGCGCCGCGCACTGCGCCGCGAGGTTCTCGAGCGCGTCGAGCGCCCGCGCGATCTCGGGCAGCCGCGGAAGCGCCGACCGGGCGCGCGCTGCGACTTCCCCCACCGGACCGTTGAGCTCCGTGAGGATGGCGAGCTCCCCCGCCTCCGCCGCGTCCTTCAGCTGGACCGCGTGGAAGAGCGACTCGGCGCGCTCGACGTCGGCGCCGCGGGCCATCGCGCGGTAGATCGCGGGGTTGCCGATGTCGATGTGCGGCCGCCCGATGCCCGCGCGCCGCAGCGCCGCGATCATGAGGCGCACGACCTCCACGTCGGCCTCCAGGCCCGCGTGGCCGTAGAGCTCCGCGCCGATCTGGATCGGCTCGCGCATCTTCGTCATGCCGGCGGGCACGGTGTGCAGGACGCTCCCGCAGTAGCACAGGCGCGCGACTCCCTGGCGGTTGAGCAGGTGCGCGTCGATGCGCGCCACCTGCGGCGTGTGGTCGGCCCGCACGCCCACCATGCGGCCCGAGAGCTGGTCGACGAGCTTGAAGGTCGCGAGGTCCATGTCGCGCCCCGTGCCCGAGAGCAGCGACTCGAGGTACTCGAGGAGCGGCGGCGCGACCAGCTCGTAGCCGCTCGCCTCGAAGAGGTCGAGGATCGAGCGGCGCAGGCGCTCCATCGCGCGCGCCTCGGCGGGGAGCACGTCCTCGATGTGCTCGGGCAGCAGCCAGCGTCTCACGGCTAGTGGAAGATGAGGAGGATCACGAGCCCCGCCATCATGGACGTGAGGCCCAGGAAACGGATCTGGCCGTCGCTCATGTCGGTGAGCCTGCGGAACACGTCGCGCCACAGGCGCGGGGCCGTGAAGGGCAGGATGCCTTCGATCACGAGCATGATGGCGAACGCCGCGATGAAGATCCCGGTCATGGCGCCGGGGGCTTCGCCCGGCCCGGGGACCTCAGGTACTTGAAGAAGTCCGACGAGGGGTCGAGCACCAGCACGTCGCCCTTGCCGCGCAGGCTCAGGCGGTAGGCCTCGAGGCTGCGGTAGAAGCTGTAGAACTCGGGGTTCTTCCCGAAGGCCTCGGCGTAGATGCGCGAGGCCTGCGCGTCGCCTTCGCCCTTCACGCGCTGCGCGTCGCGGTAGGCCTCGGCCACGATCACCTGGCGCTGGCGGTCGGCATCGGCCTTGATCTTCTCGCCCTCGGCCTGGCCCGTGGCGCGCAGCTCGTTCGCCACGCGCTTCCTCTCCGATTCCATGCGGCGGTAGACGTCCGCGTTGATGTCCGGCACGAAGTCCACCCGCTTCAACCGCACGTCGACCACGGCGATGCCGATCTGGCGCGCGTCCTCGTCCACCTTCCTCGCCACCGTGCTCATGATCTGGTCGCGCTCGCCGGAGACCACGTCGTGCACGGTGCGCTTCGCGAACTCGGCGCGCAGGGCGTCGTTCACCGTCTGCGCGAGGCGCGCCTCGGCCTTGGCGGGATCGCCGCTCACGGTGACGTAGTACTGCTTCACATCCTCCACCCGCCACTTCACGAACGAGTCGACGAGCACGTTGCGGTTCTCGGAGGTGAGGAAGCGCTCCGCCTCGCGCGGCTCCATCGTCTGGATGCGCATGTCGAAGAGGCGCACGTTCTGCACCAGCGGCACGAGGAAGTACAGCCCCGGCTTCGTGTCGACGGCGACGACCTCGCCGAACTGGAACTTGATCGCGGCCCTGCCCTGCTTCACGACGTACATGCTCATCGAGCCGAGCGCCAGCGCGAGGAGCGCGATCCCGAACACGATGAAGGTGGCGCGCCTCATCGCGGCTCCCGCTCGCGCGAGCGCAGCGCGTCGCGCCGCGCGGTGACGTCGGTCGGCCCGGGCATCGTCTCCGCGGGCGTGCCCAGCTGCGTGGAGGGCTCGGCGGCGGCCGGCGTCGCGGGGGCGGCCTGGGACTGGGAGGAAAGCTGCATCAGCTTGTCGAGGGGCAGGTAGAGCAGGTTCTGCCCCGTCGTCTTCTGGTCCACGAGGACCTTGCTCGTGGAGGCGAGGATCTGCTGCATCGTGTCGAGGTACATGCGCTCGCGCGTCACCGCCGGCGCCTTCTCGTACTCGGCGAGGATCTCCTTGAAGCGCGCGGCGTCGCCCTGGGCGGTGGCGATGACGCTCTGGCGGTAGCCCGCGGCCTCCTCGCCGAGGCGCGCGGCGATGCCCCGCGCCTTGGGCACGACGTCGTTCGCGTAGGCCTGCCCCTCGTTCTTGAAGCGCTCGCGGTCCTGCTTCGCGCGTTGAACGTCCTCGAACGCCGGCAGCACCTGGTCGGGCGCCTGCGTGTTCTGCATGTTGACCGAAAGGATCTGGATCCCGGTCTTGTAGCGGTCGAG
>Ga0187774_10000957_pt1 | contig 10102 bp, 6 predicted proteins | sample 0216_BV02_MP05_2_FD_133152 | JGI IMG/M metagenome (GOLD analysis project Ga0187774, IMG submission 133152) | Tropical peat soil microbial communities from peatlands in Department of Meta, Colombia - 0216_BV02_MP05_20_MG | ecosystem: Environmental > Terrestrial > Soil > Wetlands > Peat | place... | reverse complement strand
GTATTTTGTTTAACTTTCCCCTATTCATTACTATGTCAAACGGGGGGACAACTTCCATATCAAAATATTCACTGAGCCCATTGACCCCTACCCCGAGGGGGGGGCCGAAGGACATCTTTGGAGAGGGATGATAGCCCTCTGAATAAACGATGGGGAACCCTGCCCTTCTTATTGCCCGATGCAGAACAGCTATAAGCTCAAGATGTGACAAGAATCTTAACCTGTCTGTCTTTGAGAATTGAACTCTTATTCTTACAGGCTTAAAGCGCTTTATGCCCCCCCCATACCCCACCTTAACCCCTCTGTACCCCCCCTTAGTAAGGGGGGAATTAAAGGGGGGTATGGGGAGATTTGAGTTCGGAGTCTGGAGTTCGGAGTTTCTACCGGCAACGTGCGACTTGTTACTGTATCCGCAACCAAGCCCGCAGATTTGACAAATTTTCCTGCAATCATGGGTTATATTTCCTTCAATAGCCTCCTGTTTCTCCTTCCACAAAAACTCTTTTGTCACTCCAACATCTATATTCTCCCAGGGGAATTTATCTGATTCTCCGTAGGTCTTTCTTGCAAAGTCTGCTGCATCTATTCCTGTAAAATCCATCGCCCTTTCCCATTTCTTAAAGTCGAAGATGTCTGACCATCCATCGAGCCTACATCCCAATGCCCAGGATTTCTCAATAAGCAAAGCAAGGTTTTCATCCCCACGTGAAAAGGCAGCTTCCAGAAGGCTCATTTCTACATTATGAGCCTTGACATTAAAGCCCTTTTCTGTCAGGACATCTTTAATATAATCTTTTTTATTTTTAAGCTCATCAAGAGGGCTCTGATTATACCATTGAAAGGGTGTATGAGGCTTTGGGACAAAAGAAGAAATTCCAACATTAATATTGACGAATCTTTTTGTATACTGTTTAGCGATTTTAAGCGCCTTCACAGCCGTTTTACAAATCGCTTCTATATCTTCATCTCTCTCAGTTGGAAGCCCTATCATGAAATATAGTTTTAAGTTATGCCATCCTTCTTCAAAGAGGGTTTTGAGGGCTTTTTCATATTCGTCTTCGGAGAAGTCTTTATTTATCACCCTTCTCAGCCTCTCGCTGCCCGCCTCAGGTGCGATGGTAAATCCTGTCTTTCTCACAGAACGTATCTCTCTCAGTAGGTCACAGTTTATAGAAGCTACCCTAAGAGAGGGAAGTGAGAGGGCAATCTTATCCCTTGAAAATCTTTTATTGAACTCTCTCACTACCTCTAAAAGACTGCTATAGTCTCCTGCGCTCAGAGATGTAAATGAAACCTCCTCATATCCCGTGTTTTCCAGGGATTTTTCTGCAATCTCCACGACCTTTTCAGGACTTCTCTCACGAACTGGCCTATAGATTATTCCGGCCTGACAAAATCTACATCCCCTCGAGCATCCTCGCGAGACCTCAATATTTACCCTGTCATGGACTATAGATGTATAAGGAACAATCGGATTGTCTGGATACGGTACATCATCGAGAGACTTAATGAAGCGTCTCTTAATCCCTCCGCGTCCCTCCTTAACCCCTCTGTATCCCTCCTTACTAATATTATGCACAGAGGGCACACACATCCCTTCGATATCAGATAGGGCCCCAAGTATGGACTCCTTTTTACCATCTCCATCTTTTTTCCACCTATAAACTGCACCAATTATCTCCCTTACAGCATCCTCACCATCGCCTACTAAGAATGCATCAATAAAAGGAGACATGGGTGCTGGATTAACAGTGCAAGGCCCACCAGCGATAACAATTGGATAGTGAGTAAAAGATGAGTTATTCCTTTCTTCAGCCCTTAGCGGGATGCCTCCAAGATATAGCATATTAAGGACTGTCGTATATAAAAGCTCATACTGAAGGCTAAAGCCAAGGATGTCAAAGTCTTTTATGGGACGGTTTGATTCTAAAGATGAAAGAGGTATACCCTTTGCCTTCATTTCAGCTTCAAGGTCAAGCCATGGAGAAAAAACTCTCTCAGCAGATGCAAAGGGGATGTCGTTTATTATCCTGTAAAGTATTTTTAGCCCGAGATGAGACATCCCGATCTCATATACATCAGGAAATGCAAGGGCCACCTTGACAGAAGCTTCCTTGTGAATGGAATTAATCTCGCTGTTTATATATCTGCTCGGCCTCTGAAAAGATGAGAGATTCATAGCTAAGAATACCACCCTGAAAGTCTCTTTGGCAAGGCAAGATAACTTATGCTTTAAGTTCCATGTTTAACTATTGCATACTATAATACAAAAGACAAAATACCCTTTTAATAATCAGGGGGTTAGAAGCTTATGGAAGAAAAGAAATTCTATCCAACCAAAAGGTATATCGAGTTTCAACAAAATGCAACCTCAAATTTAGAAAAATTCTGGGAAAAAGAGGCTGAGAGAATTCCTTGGTTTAAACGATGGGATAAGGTTCTTCATTGGCAGGAACCTTATGCAAAGTGGTTTGTAGGAGGTTTGCTGAATGCCTCTTATGGATGTTTGGATGTACATCTACATTCATGGCGTAAAAATAAAGTAGCAATATACTGGGAAGATGAGGAAGGGAATACAAAATCTTTCAGTTACACCCAACTCCATTGGGAGGTTAATAGATTTGCCTCCGTTTTGAAAAATATAGGGGTTAAAAAAGGCGATATCGTAGTTTTGTACCTGCCTATGATTCCAGAGCTTGTGATATCAATGCTTGCTACCGTACGGATTGGAGCTATCCATACTGTTGTCTTCTCTGGATTTAGTAGTAAAGCCTTAGCTGATAGGATTAACGATACCGGTGCTAAGGTACTGATAACCGCAGATTACGGTATAAGAAGAGGAAAGTTTGTACCTCTTAAGGAAATTGTTGATGATACCTTGAAGCTCACCCCGACAGTCGAAAAAGTGATTTTAATAAAGAGAACAGAAAGGGAAGTAAATATCGAGGAGGGACGAGATTTACTTCACCATGAACTGATAAAAGGTGCAGAAAAATATGTAGAACCTGAACCTGTTGAAGCCACACATCCATTATATATTCTTTACACTTCAGGAACGACAGGGAAACCTAAGGGGATTGTCCATTCTACAGGGGGATACTTAGTTTATAACTATGCCACGTATAAATGGGTTTTCGACATATCAGATGATTCTATTTATTGGTGTACTGCAGATGTTGGCTGGGTTACAGGCCACTCAGAAATAGTATATGCACCTTTACTCCATGGAGCAACAATCGTTGTGTATGAAGGTTCACCGGATTATCCTTACCTGGATAAGTGGTGGGAGATTATAGAAAAGTATGGAGTTACGATTTTTTATACTTCACCAACAGCATTGAGGATGTTCATACGCTATGGAGAAGAGTGGATTAAAAAACATGATTTAACCAGTCTGAAGATCCTCGGGACTGTTGGCGAGGCTATCAATCCTGAGGTATGGGAATGGTATTACAAAAATATCGGGAATGAGAAATGCCCTATTGTTGATACATGGTGGCAGACAGAAACAGGTGGGATAATGATATCCCCAGCTCCAGGAATAGAGCTCGTACCCCTTAAGCCTGGATCTGCAACCCTGCCTTTACCTGGGATTGATGCGGAGGTAGTAGATGATTCCGGTAATTCCGTAGGTTCTGAAATAAAAGGTTATTTAGTAATAAAAAAACCCTGGCCCGGCATGTTAATGGATATTTATAGAGACCCGGCTCGCTACAAAGAAACATACTGGTCGAGATTCAAGGGGATGTATTATACGGCCGATTATGCAATGAAAGACAAGGAAGGATATTTCTGGCTTCTTGGGAGAGCAGATGAGATTTTAAAAGTGGCAGGGCACAGAATTGGCACAGCTGAAATAGAGAGTGCTGCTGTAGCAACCCCTTTTGCTGCTGAGGCTGCTGTTGTTGGTGCGCCTGATCCTGTAAAAGGAGAGGCCATTATTCTTTTTGTGATACTCAAAGAAGGATATAAGCCTGAAGAAAAGATTAAAGAAAAGATAATTGATAGTATCAGGATACAGATAGGCCCAATTGCAACCCCAAGGGAAATCTATTTCGTTGCAAAGCTTCCAAAAACGAGGTCAGGAAAGATCATGAGGAGAATATTAAGAGCAATTATTCAGGATAAGCCCATAGGAGATATCACAACTTTAGAAGATGAAGCCTCTGTAGAAGAAATAAAAATTGCCTATGAGGAATTCAAAAGGATGTTAAAGGGATAAATAAAAATTTTCCCATCTTTGAAAACATAAGAAGGCATAGTATTTGAGCGGATTTTTTTGCCGATAGTCATATAAATTTTTATAAATATAAAGAGGCAAAAGCCTCGGAGACCCCGATATTTGTAGGGGTCGAGAATGAGCGAAAATACTATGGCTTCTTATATACGGATCACATTTACAACAAGCCCAATTCCTCTGAATATCTCCTGAATAATTCAAGTCCCTTCTTATGCTCTTCTGTAAAGTCATAAGATATCTTCTTCCAGTAAGAGATGAGTTCTCCTTCAGTTATATCCAATGAATTGCGGCTGAGGAGTAAAGGCCTTAATGCCTGAGCTATTTTATCTAAATTTTCCATGGCAAGTCCTTTAGCTTTATTAAGATCATGAATGAATCCTTCTAAGAGCTCAGCCTTTTTTTTGCAGCAGTCTTTTCTTACAATCCATAATGCAAAGACAAAAGGTAGGCTTGTGTTTCTGTACCATAACTCTCCGAGATCATAGATGTGGATACCCCCCCACCCCTGCCCTCCCCCTCGAGGGGGGAGGGTTAGGGAGGGGGTGCCTTCTAACTCGTTACTTGTTACTATATTTTTTGCCTTCAAGGCATCATCACCAATAGAAAGGTAAGCTTCTGCTTTTTTTAGTATTGAATTCAATGATTCATCCGTTGATTTTAAGACACAATCAATCTTATAAAATTTTTTTAGAATAATAGCAAGGAGAGCAACAGATGTCTCAGACTGAGACGAAACGAAGACAGTTTTACTACCTAATTCTTGTATTGGTCTTTTGCTCAACAGAAATATGCTACCTACCGGACCTTTTGAGCTTAGTGAGTGACCCTTAATAAGGGTATAATTATTCTCGTGCCTGAGATATTCAATAGACGATGATGGGCTTATATCTATCTCCCCTGTTCTTAAAAGCCTGTTAACAGTGGAGGGAACACCCTCAATAAATTCGTATTTAGAACAATCGCATTCTCTCTCCATCATATAAAATATGGGAAAGAGATTTGAAAAAGGAATCTTCCCTATTTTAAGTAAAGATTTTTTCATTTCTTCATCCATCGAATATATCTGTACTTTCTCAATTCTTTTTGTTTTCCTATAAGACAGGATATAGTGTATAAGAAATTCTTTAGCCGATTCAACAAGCCCAACTACTCTTTAATCTTTTCAAGCCAAAATTTTTAGCTCATTATGTAAGCATCTCCAAACCCGTGATGGAAGGATATGGTATCTAAGCGGTTTCTTTTGCCGATAGTCCAATCCACCCCCTTCACCCCCCTTACCAAGGGGGGGATATGAGGGGGGTTGGGGCGAAAGCCTCGGAGGGCGATAGCCCGAGAATGAGCGAGGATACCATATTCTTCCATTATACTCACGGCTTAAAAATATTGTTAATTTTAATCAAGATAAAAGAGAGGCTCCCGCTCATTATCGATCATTTGACAACAGCATGCCCTTCTGCAAAAATATCTACTATGATTACAAATCTTGAAGAAAAAGTATTAAGGGGTGGCCACATATCTAAAGAAGAGGCCTTCTACATTTCCGAAATCTCCGGGACCGAAATCTTTGAACTCCTTGCAGCGGCAAATAAAATAAGAAATCATTTTAGGGGAAATACTGTAGGCCTCTGCTCTATAATCAATGCTAAATCTGGCGCGTGTACGGAGGACTGTTCTTTCTGCGCTCAGTCATCCAAAAGCAAAGCCAATATAGAAGTCTATCCTTTTCTTGAGAAAAGAATAATTCTTCAAAAGGCAAAGGAGGCAAAAAACTTAGGAGCAGAAAGGTTCTCCATCGTAACAAGTGGCAGAAGGATTTCGGAAATAAACTTATTGGAGATTGCAGATATGATTCCTGAAATCAGGAAGACAGGACTTATTCCATGTGCAAGTCTTGGCATGCTCGGAGAAAAAGAACTTTCGATACTCAAATCAGCTGGGCTTGATCGTTACCATCATAATCTTGAAACCTCTGAAGGTTTTTTCCCAGAGATATGTAGCACCCATAGTTATGCTGACAGGCTCAAAACTATAGAGGCAGCAGAATCTATCAGGCTTTCTTTATGTTCTGGTGGTATCTTCGGTATAGGAGAGACGTGGGAGGATAGAATTGATATGGCCTTTCTACTAAAGAAACTTAATGTTGACTCCATTCCAATAAACTTCCTTATACCGATTAAGGGGACTGTTTTAGCTCATAGAGGTTTACTGTATCCCTTTGAGGCATTGAAAATTATAAGTCTTTATAGATACATTCTTCCACAAAAAGAGATAAGGATATGTGGTGGCAGAATGCAGACACTCGGTGAATTTAACTCTATGGTCTTTCTCGCTGGTGCTGATAGCCTGCTAATCGGTAATTACCTAACTGCCTTGGGAAGGAATTCTGAAGACGATTTCAGACTTATCAAGGCATATGGACTTATTCCACAATACAAAGACCAATTTTTAGGAAAGATCTAATGCAGGATTTAGCTGACATTTATGATGTGGTCATAGTAGGTGGAGGGCCAGCAGGGCTTACTGCAGCGCTTTATGCATCGAGGTCAAAACTCAAGACATTAGTACTCGATAAATCACCAACAGCCGGTGCACTCGCATACTCAAGCAAGATAGAAAACTATCCAGGGCTTAATGAACCCGTTTCAGGTAAAGAACTACTCGATACTATGAGAAGACAGGCAGTAGGATTTGGAGCTGAATATAAGGAGACGCAGGTCGTTGGTATAAATCTTACAGGGGATGTAAAAGAAGTGATCACCATGGACAGTACATACACCGGGAAAACCCTAATTATAGCTACAGGCTCCATGGGAAGAAAACCGAGTATAAAGGGTGAGAGCGAATTTCTTGGAAAGGGAGTCAGTTACTGTGCTATATGTGATGCAGCTTTCTTCAGAGGGAAAACAGTCTGTATTGTTGGAAATTCAGAAGAGGCCATTAAAGAAGCTGGTGTTCTTGCAAGGTTTGCAGAGACAGTATATCTTATCTCACCTACTCAGAGACTCAAGGTTGATGAACATCCTGTCCTTAATATTCCAAATATTAAAGTGTTTTTAGGTTATACAGTCTCTATTATTGAAGGTAAAGAGGTTGTTGAAAGAATAAAGATGCGCGATTGTGATCAAAAGGAAGTTCAATTAGAACTATCCGGCGTTTTTGTCTATCTCCATGGTAACAAACCAATAACAGATTTTATAGCAGGTTCCATCAAGACAGGGGAGGACGGATGCATACAGGTAAACTGCATGATGGAGGCATCAATACCAGGTGTTTTTGCTGCTGGAGATGTTACCTGCACGGATATAAGGCAGGTTGTCGTAGCCACATCACAGGGCTGCATCGCTGCCCTCGCAGCAGAGAAATATTTATACAAAAGAACGAAATATAGGATTGATTGGGCTAAATAGCCTGATTCATATTACCCATAAAATCAGGGAAGGATATAGTATTTGAGCGGATTCTTTTGCTGATAGTCAGATAGTATTTTTATGAAAATCAAGAGGCAAAAGCCTCGAGAATGAGCGAAAATACTATATCTTCCTTTTTTGAATAAAATTTTGGTTACTTCTTTTTCTTTACAAGGGTGGCCAGTTCTAACGCATTTCTGGGAGCATAGCCAAAGGCATCGTTGTTGAAATAGATAAAGACATCCTTTTTCTGTCTAAAATAGGCATTGACCCTTTTTGCATCTTTCTTTAATGACTCCGTGCTGTAGGATGTTGCATAACTCCCCTCTTCTCCATGCCTCCTGATATATACAAAATCAGCAGTCAGAGGGAGTTTATCAAGGAAATCTGGCCAGTCTGCCATACAGGGTGCAGCTTTTTCTTTTTTAAGGAGGTCTATAATCTTCTTATTTATCCATGTCTTATTTCTGAACTCAAAGGCATTCCTCATAGAATAAGGTCTCAATACCTCGAGAAAGTCTTTGAGACGTTCCATATCCATGGTAAATGTGGGTGGAAACTGCCATAAGATGATCCCTAATTTTTCTTTAAGGAGTGTTGCCCTTGAAAGAAAAGCATCAACTGGTTCTTCGCAATCTTTAATTTTTTTGATGTGTGTTATAAATCTGCTACCTTTAAGGGAAAAGATAAAGCCTTCAGGTGTGGATGAATACCATTTTGCGAAAGTCTCCCTCTCAGGTAACTTATAGAAAGTAACATTGAGCTCAACTGTCGAAAAATGCCTACTGTAGTACTCAAGCCAATAGACTTTTGAGAGATCATCTGGATAAAAATTCTTCCTCCAGTGATCATATAGAAAGCCGCTACAGCCTATCCTTAAATCTGCCAATATGAAAACTATTTTACCATATAAGGACTCTATTGAGCTGAAGGAAATCTGGGTTAAAAACAAATTTATTGCCAGAAAACCAAAGTCTTATGATATTATTTCCCATAGATTAAGGCGAGTAGCTATAACAGTTTGTATTTTATGAGTTAATTCTATGTCTGAGATCGAGAGGAAAAATTCTACCTTATCATGCAAGCTCACCAAGCGCCCTCTGGGCAAAATCCTGATTGATGGAGATTTCATCGCGCGTCAGGATCTTGAAAAGGCTTTAGAGGATCAAATACACACAAATGAGCTCTTAGGAGAAATTCTTGTCCATATTGGCGTGTTGGAGCCGATGGATCTTAAGGTAGTCCTCTCCATCCAGAAAGATCTGGTGTTTCTCGAGGATGCTATTAAGCTTGCGGCTGGTATGCATCGACTTCTCGGAGAACTTCTAATTCAAGCCAAACGAATCACACCAGAACAGCTTGAGTATGCTCTGCAAGAGCAGCGCCAAACTGGGGAAAAGCTCGGAGAAGCATTAAGGCGGCTTCAGATAATTTCAGGGGAGGAGCTTGACAGATTGCTGGCATTTCAGCAACATCAAGATGATCCTCTGCGAGCAGTACGCCTTAGACTCGGACAACTTCTTGTTGCCACTAATCAGATTACTGAGGAACAACTTCAAAATGCCTTAATACAGCAGAAGCTTTCACCTCGGAAAAAAATAGGTGAACTGCTCATTGAGGCAGGCCATGTTACACCAGAGCAAATCTCCCTCGGGCTTAAGCTCCAACATAAACTCTTAACAGCAGCATTAGTAACAATTTTGTCTCTTAGCTCTCCGCTTAGCCCTATAATAGAGTATTCTGAGGCTTCTTCATCCCCTGAGAAAACAACCGCGATTGAGACTGCTACAGCGCATGCAACACTAAACGTGCTTTATCAAGCTCCAGAGTTAATCATCACCCAAGCTGATATACTACGAGGTTACATTGAAGTAAAATCAGCCTCTCGCATTGAGATTAGAAGCAATGTTTTTTTCTTTCTAAGGTTTAACGGGTTAGGGGAGCCGTTTAAAGAAGCCTACATAAGAGGGTTTGGTAGAGATGTTTTGGTAGGCCCGGAAAGTAATTCTATCTTCCTGCCTGATTTAAGAGGCTTTGCTGCATTTGAGCTAAGTTATAAATTCTTTTTGTCAAAAGATGCCCAACCAGGAACATATTCTTGGCCTCTTGAAATTTCAGCTCATCCAGTAATGTTAGCTTAAAAAACTCGTGAAATGAAAAGGCTTCAATTCTCTTTTACGTAAAAGAGAATTGAAGCCTTTTTCTCGTCCCCGATGCAGCCTACTTATTAATAAAGGATATCAGCAATGACGGCCTCACTCTTACCCATGTCTCTTAATGCCATTGCTGCATTTTTCCGTACAATTGGACTTTCATCCTTTTGGGCTTCGATTAAGGGTTCTACTGCACTAGCATCCTTTATCTCCCCAAGTGCCTTTGCTGCATTCCAGCGAACAGTTAAATCTTTATCCTTTAGTGCAAAAATTAAGGGCTTTACTGCACTAACATCCTTTAT
>Ga0187774_10000955_pt1 | contig 10107 bp, 6 predicted proteins | sample 0216_BV02_MP05_2_FD_133152 | JGI IMG/M metagenome (GOLD analysis project Ga0187774, IMG submission 133152) | Tropical peat soil microbial communities from peatlands in Department of Meta, Colombia - 0216_BV02_MP05_20_MG | ecosystem: Environmental > Terrestrial > Soil > Wetlands > Peat | place... | reverse complement strand
GCACCCGCTCCTTCGGTTCGTCGGCCCGCACCTGCGCGGTGAGCGCGACCAGCGCCAGGAAGCACCATCGGGCAAGCCCCCCCGGCGCACGCATTCAAAAGCCAGCTCGTGAAGGTACTCGCCACCGGCACGCACTGGCCGCACGAGGGGCTGGCGTCGCCCAGGGCGGGGTCGACCTGGTTGCTGATCCAGTTGAAGACGGCGAGGTAGCAGCTATCGCTGCGTCCGGAAAAAACGCGGCCGCCGCCGTGGGTGACTTCCTCGGCCGGCTTCACCAGGACGGGGCTCGAGTGCGGATCGCCCAGGTTGGACAGGGTCTGCACGACCTGCTTGTCCGCGTTCACGTCCGTCGCGCTCAGGGTGAAGCGGCCGCCGTTGCCGCCGGCGAGATGGCAGGTGCTGTTCATGCAGCTCACGGTCGCTCCGTCCTGGCGCCGGATCTGCCCGGAGAGCACCGGCATCACGCAGGCCTGGAAGTCGTTCGTGCACAGCACGCCCTGCGCGACGACCGCTTGCTGCTGCACCTGCTGCCCGCACCCGGCGAGCGCCAGGGCGCCCGCCGCGACGCTGCACAATAGGAAGCTCGGCCCCCCCGCTACTGGCACGTCAGCGTGCCCGCGATCCACGAGCGGATCGTGGCGTAGTCGGCGGAAGCCGACGGCAGCACCGGCGTCGCGCCCGGATGCGGGGGCGTATCGGTAATGGCACGCGACGGCCGCAGCAACAGCAGGCTGCTGTCGGGCGCGGCGATGTTCGTCACCATCGTCGCCGTGACTCCGAAGTCCGCCGGTGTGTTCCCGGTGAGGACGAAGCGGTTCGCCGTGAACCCGGTGTTCGGGGCCCCGCTGCTCGACCCGTTGTTGGTACCGACGCCGAAGGCCTGATGGCAGGTGGCGCAGGTCGTCTGGAGGATCGGCTGCACCTTGCACGCGAATACCGACTCCGAAAGCTGCGGCGCCGCCGTGCGCAGCGTGGCCCCGTTGTAGGGATCGTTGAAATACGTTCCGCCGATGTCGATCCACTCGGTGATGATGCGCTTCTCCGCCGCGGTCAGCGGGCTCGCGATCGTCGTGTGGTTCACGTAGGTGGCGCCGTTGAAGCACTGGCTGTTGCCCGCGAGGCAGAACGCGCGCTGGGTCGTTCCGCTCGCGTCGGCCTTGAGCGGTTGCTCGAACAGGCGCTCGATCAGCCGGCTGCCGCGCGCCGCTCCCGGCTCCACCGGGGGCACCTCGCGCGCGATCATGAACTCGCCGTCGTCATTGATCGTAATGATCGGCTCTCCGTTGGCGTCGAGCAAGGGCGGCCCGACCATGAGGCTCTGGTAGCCCATCGTGCGGCCGAACTCGCCCGAAATCGTCGCGCTCAGGTCGAGCCCCGCGGCAGGAGTGAGCCCGCTGTGGCAGCTCGCGCACTTGGCGTCGAGGATCGGCTGGATGTGATCCGGGAAGTTGATGACGATGGCGCAGTCCTTGGCGGACCAGGTCGTGGCGCACGACGCGGGGCCCCTGACGGGCGAGGCGCCGAGGCCCGCGTACGTGATCGAGATGGGCGCCTGCGGCGTGAGGGACGTGCTGTTCTGGGCGTTGAAGACCGGGGTCCAGAAGTCGGTGTAGGAAATATCGCCGGCGAGGTTCGAGTAGGTCGCATCCGCAGCGGCCCGCGTTTCGGCCTGGCTCGACGAGGTCCCCGGGTTCGGGGTCGTGGTCGTGAGGCGGGGGGAATGGCAGCCCTTGCAGAAGCGCCGCTCGCCCTCGCGCGCCTGTATCCAGTGCGTGTGCTCGATGAACTGGCGTCCGTTGGCGTCGAGCACCGTGATGTTGATCGCGGTGTCGGCCGGGACGTGCGCCCGGATCGAGCCGTCGGGCTCGACCGTCCCGTAGCCCACGATCTGCTGCATCTCGAACTCGGTCTCGCCGAGCGCGGTGCGGTCCATGCCGGAAGGCGTCGGCACCGCCTTGGTGATGCGGAAGAAGCGCGCGACGCGGCTCGCGTACTGCGACGTGCCGGGCGTCGAGAGGTTGGCGATGTCGGGCTGGCCGGCGACGCGCGGGATCGACTCGCCCGCGGCGAGCACCGCGTCGCCCATGCGCTGCTTGTCGTCGGTGTTGTAGACCGTGCCGACGTCGAACAGCCCGAAACCGGGGGGGATCGTTGTATCGGGCGTGAACTGGCCGATCACCGCCGGCTTCGGACGCGGCTGCAGGGGCACCGGGTTGGCGAAATAGAAGCCGTCCTGCGGGGGAACCACGGGCCGCAGGGTCTTCGCGCCCAGGTCGAGCATGTAGATGCCGTAGCGCGGCGTCCCTTCGACGGTGGTGGGGTTGCCGAGGGGATCCGTGCTCGGCGTCGGCTGCGAAGGCGTGAACACCACCAGCGCGCGGTTCGTGCCGTCCCAGAGCGGGTACGGGTTGCGGTACCGGCCCAGCGGGGAGACTCCGCCGTTGCGCATGGGGTCGAGCTGCGACTGCGGCGCGCTCGGAAACAGCAATTGCGCGAGCTGCACCTGGCCGGCCTTCTGGCCGAGCAGGTTAAGCGGCGCGTTGTCGCCGGGCTCGTCGATCTCAGAGTAGTTCTTGTAGTCGATGATCTCGAGCGATCCGCCTTCGCGCGTGCGCGAGAGCGGCATGAGCGTGGCGATAAGATGCCCGTCTGGCGTCTCGCGCGGCTGCATGTAGCTGTTGCCGGGGCTGTGCGCGCCGTAGACGACGAACAGGTTGGTACCGTCGGGGTTGACCTTGAAGATCGTGAACTGGTTGCGGTCGCCGACGTGATCCCAGCGCGAATAGAGTATCTCTCCGGTGCTCAGGACCGTCGGGTTGCGGTCATGGCTCTGGTCGAACGAGATCTGCCGGCAGCTGCTGCCGTCGGAATTCATGACGTGCAGGACCGCCGTCTGCTCACGGTCGTATTCGTCGACGTAGGTGTAGGGCGTCCTGCTCTGCGCCTGCATCTGGCTCTTGGTCGTCTCCTGGCGGTTCGATATGAACACGATGCGCCCGTCGGGCAGGTACGCGGGCTCGGTGTCGTCGCCCGCGAAGGCGGCGTCGCAGGCGATGCGCCGCGTCGACTTGCTCACGGTGTCGTATTCCCAGATGCCCCAGTTGGAGTCGGACGGCCTGCGCATCGCGAACACGATCTTCGTCCCGTCGAAGGAGACCTCCGGGTGGTTGACGTCGCCCTGGCTATTGGTGAGGGAGGCGGTGACGTTCGTCTCGGTCCCGCTCGGCGAGGACTTGTCGCGGATGAAGAGATCGCCGCCCGTGCCGGTCGTCACCGCGTCCGTCGGATTCCCGAGAGCGGAGACGGGCCGCTTCACGTAGGCGATGGCGACGTCACCCCCGACGGTGATGGAATCGGAGCTGCCGGTGCAGGCGGCCACACCGGCCGCCACGCCCGCCAGCGCCCAGGCGATCCTGCGTTCAGTTTGAAAGCGCCACATGACTGCCTCCTTGCACTGCGGGCCCTAGCCCTCGTGCATTGCGGTTGACTCGCGACGCAAGCCGCGCGTGGTGTGCATGTTTCCCCGGTCGTCGATCACCACGGCATCGATCTCCGGCAGCGATTCGACGAAGCGGATTCCCTGCTCCGGTCCCTTGATGAACACGCTTTTGGAAATGCCTTCCGTCGTCGTGGCATCCGGGCCGATGATGGTGACGCTGCGAACGCCGGTCGCCGACATGCCCGTCTTCGGATCGATGATATGGTGATAGCGGACGCCGTCTTCATCGAAATAGCGCTCGTAGTCGCCCGAGGTCGAGATGGCGGCGTCGACGAGGGGGATCCTCGCTGCCATCGCGTCTTTGTTTCTGGGGTCCCGGATGCCGATCATCCAGGGTCGTCCGCGCTTGTCGCCCAGCACGCGGCTGTCGCCTCCTGCCATCACCAGGGCCTGCCGCACGCCGCGCGCCCTGAGCAGGGCGATGCAGCTGTCCACCGCGTGCCCCTTGGCGATGCCCCCGAGGTCGATCTGCACTTTGTCGTGCGCGAAACCGATCGCGCGTCGGGCGTGGTCGAGACGGACGTGCCGGTAGTCGATGCCCGGCAGCGCCGAAGCAATCTTGTCGTCGGCGGGCCGGATTCCCGCGCGGTAGTCGAACATGCAACCGACGCTTGCGAACGTGACGTCGAAGGCGCCCCCTGAGAGCTCGGAGAACTCGACCGACCGCTCGATCAGCTCGAACAGCTCCCGGCTCACCGGCACCGGCGCCCTTGCCGCCTCGCGGTTGAGGCGCGAGAGCTCGCTGTCCGGCTTGAACGGGCTCATCGCGCGGTCGATGCGGTGCATCTCCTCGATGACCGCGCCCATGGCCGATTCGCCGAGTGCGGCGTTCTCGTGCCACAGCTCCACGCGTATCGCCGTCCCCATGACGGCTTCCTCGCGGCTCATCCAGCCGCCTCGAGCCCGCTTCGAGAGAAACCGGAACGCCCCGCTACGCATCGGTATAACGGTAGCAGCGTTGGCTTTCCGTGTCTTTATCATTGGATTGGGCACGCGCCCTCTTCGGTGTGACATCCGTCGCCAGGGCGAGAAGGTACACCAGCCGACCGGTGATGACACGATCATATGCCGCAGTTGCGACGCGCAATCGCGAGCGATGAGACAAATTCAACCAAACGCAGGCCGCTGCGACAGCTTGAATGTCGCCTGGAGGCGACAAAGCGGGGGATGTAGCTTTGTTTCAGCCCGATCGCAGGATCAGTCGGGCGCGTCGTTGCAGCGCGTGACTTTGCCCTTGGGAGTATTCACGACGAAGCAGCGCCGCTCGGGTTGAGGGGACTCTTCGGCGGCGGGCGGCGTCTCGGGAACACGTTCCTCCGGAGCGGGACGCGCCGGGGCCGCCGCGGGAGCACGCGGCCTCTCGTCCGAGGACCGTCCCGGTGACGCTGACGGAGTCGTTGTCGGCAGCGCGGGATTGATGTTGAGCCTGTCCTTCACTTCGCCCGCATCCTTCAATCCGAGCTCGCTGCACTTCTTGCCCGAGTACGTGATCTTGCCGAGATCGTTGACGCATTTGTAGGTCTGCGCCGCGAGTCCCGGTGAGAGGAGCAGCGCGCAGGCCGCAAAGATCGGCTTCACGATCAGCTTCATGATGGCCTTGTGTGGTGGAGAGCGCGGCAATCGAATCCCGTACAGCTATGGCCGAGAATGGATGGCTGCGGTTTTCCCTTAACACAATAATACCCCAGCGATACCCCGATCAAGTTGCTTCGGAAAACGCGGCCACCAGACCCCGCAGAGTGGGACTAGTAGACCAGCCTTCCGAGAGAGTTGATCATGGACAGGTCCACGAAGCTGGATCCTTCGTGGTTTGTCAGTGAGAAATTGATGACGTAGCCGCCCAAGTCAAAGCTTCGCATCTGTTCGAGCCCGCACCGCACTCCCTCGGGCGATGCATCCTTGATCCTACGGATCGCCTCGACAATCAATTTCGCCGAGACGTAACCTTTGGGGTTGTAGTAGCTCGGTTCGCCTTCGGTCTTCGGTTATTTTGCGAAATCGCCTTGGAAAGCCTTTATGAGCGGAAGCGTTCTCGTGTTCAGATTTGGCATTACCTGCGAGATCACGACTCCACGCGCACCCTGCAGCGATGCGGTCTGCACGATAAGGTTGGAGTCCGCGAAGAGAGCGTATAAAGCTGCGCGGTCTCCTTTCCCTCCCTTGTGCTCCACCCTAAGCGTATGATGACCATGGAGAGAGCAGAGGTAGATGGCGGCGCGGCAATTTTGTCGATGAATGAAATCTACGCGGGTCGATTTCGGATATGGCCCGCGAAGGTGGGAGGTCGCGTAACATGAATCGCCAACTCATAGAACCTTCGGCTTTCAGTCATTTTCTCTCGACTAACTATTCGGCAGAACCCGATTACGTCGTGTACGGGTCGGGTAGCGACGTGATCGCTGCCAAGTGGCATCGCCCGGCCTCCCGCACCGCCGTCCGAGCTGTGCTAGCGCAAGACACGGTGATGTATCACGTCGGAGGGTCGACCTCCGTTGCAAAGTTCGTAGATGGACGTTGTGTGGGGACGCGCTCGCAACACGGGTCCGTGACGGTCAGTCCGAGAGACGAGCGCAGTGAATGGGTCCGGGGCGGAGTCTGCGAGGTAATGCACGTCTACGTCGCGCCGTCGCTCAAACAAAGGTACGCCGACGAGAATCTCGCTGGCTCGGCCGTGCCGGAGATCGATCCCCTGTTCGCCGTCCACGATCCTTGGCTGCAGGGTTACTTCATGATGCTGCAGAGTGAATTCGACGCATTTGGTGGAAACGACAAGTATCCGGACGCGCTACTGCTGACGCAGTCAATGGAGCTCTTATTACGGCACCTGGTATGTTGGCATTCAAACGTGTCGCGGAATAGTCGAAAACGACTCGTGGCGGCGACTGCGCCACATCCCTTGGCGCCGCGACACCTGGCGCAGGTCCTCGCCTACATCGATGCCGATGTCCAACGCGACATTGCAGTGGCCGATCTCGCGCGGCTTGTCGGCGTTTCCACGGATCATTTCATCCGGAGTTTTCGCGCCGCCACTCAGCGAACGCCTTACGCTTATCTGGTCGAGCGCCGCCTCGCCCTTGCCGTCGATGCGCTGAAGCACAGCAAGATGTCAGTCGAGCGGATCGCGCTTGAGGCGGGTTTCAGGAGCGCACCCGGATTTTCGAATGTATTCAAGAAGCACTACGGGATGTCGCCAAGCAAGTTCAGAACGCGATCACACTGAACGGCACTCACTCTGTAGATTTGCCCAAGGAAACCCACCCAGGACGAAGCGAGGGGAAGCGTGAAGTCTCGGTCTGGGTGCTCAGGCAGAACCTATTCCCCCAATGACTGAACGATTTTCTCGCAAGCCACGATGCTGCGCAGGTGCGAGTCCCTCATGCGGCTGAATACCGCGCGGGTTCCTTCATCCATATCTGGAAGCATCTCCTCGAACCGCTTGACCGCCCAATTCAATCCGCGCACTAGGAACGCGATGCGCTCGCGCCGGCCTTTCACCGCAATGGCTTTGTCGTAAAACTCCCCAGTGGCATGACTGTAGTCGACGCCGCGCTTCTTTAGTTGCTCGCCGAGCAGCGCACAGTTATGCGCTTCATCATCGTGAACTTTCCTGAGGACCTTCCACTCCGGGCTATTGCGCGGCCAATCTTTCATGAAGACGACAAGCGCCCTTGCGCCGGCTCGTTCGGCCTCGAGCATCCGGTTGAAGTAGTCGGTTCTCACGCTAATGGAGCTGCCCTCCGAGGTAGGCGCAATCCCGCTGCATGGGCGTGAGAGGAGCGTTCATTGCATTGCCTGACATGCAATTCTATACGCTACGGTTGGAATTGCTACGTTCTGCGTTTGACAAAAAAAACAGGCCGCCCTGAAGGAAAGAGTAGGGCGGCCTGCGTGTTACGGGCGCGATCGGCTGTTATTTGAAGTCAGTCATCGTGGTCATGGTGATGATCGTCGTCATCGTGACCATGCCTGCCATCAGGATTCGCGCAGATATAGCTCGAAGCAGCGTTAGCATCACCACTGACATACGTTGCCTTCTTCGGGTAGGCGCAAATGGGCCTAGATCTTGTCTTGTCCGCGGTCGAAATATCGATGCGGCTCGGAGCAATGCCCTTCTCCACCCAAGCGGTCAACACGTCGTAGAGCTGCGACGTCCCATCCGCTACGCCATCTGCCCCCGCGATGCCCGGCAGCGGCGGATTTGCATTCGGATTCGTCGTGCCGTTGCCGATGCCGTGCGTCATCCCAGGAATGAGGAAGAAGCGATAGAACTTCTGCACGCTCTTCAGCCCATCCATCTCGTGAATTACGCGCTCGTAGTAGTTGACCGATCCCTGCGGCATGATAAGGATGTCCGCGAGTCCGTGATAGATGATCATTTTCCCGCCTGAGTCGCGGAAGGGCCGCAGATTCGGGTCATCGGTGTTGATGTACGCGAAGCTCGGCTGCAGGATCACGCCGAAATCGTAGGCCTCTGCCATCTGCGCGTACGACAGGTTCATCCAGCCGTTGGCGCCATTGCCGGTTGCGTTGACGAACGACGGAGTCCCGAGCGACGGGTTCTGCATTTCCAGCGCCACCATGTCGGTTGCGATGCTGAACGGGAACGGAACTCCAGCGACGCTCCCGCCTAAGCCGGCGAAGGAGGCACCGCGCGGGAGCCCGTACCAGAGGTGGTTGCCGATCCCGATATGCACGGACCAGGCGTTATCCACCGTTGGCGAAGGCGCAAACCCGTCCCGCGTCTGGCCGTACCACAGCTTGTTCATCGCCTGAGCCTGCAGCGGCGTCACGCAATTGGCGGTGCTATTCGTGCCGCCGTTCGCCGTGCAGATCACGCTCGGGTCGAATCTCGGATCGTAACGGCATTCCGACGGATCGGGGATGTAGCCCATATGCTGGCCGTTCACCACGTCGCACGCGTTGATCGCGGCATTGCCGAGCGCGTTCAACTGGCCCGCGGTCAACGGAACGCCACTGAGATCGCGCTGGTATACGATCTGCGGATAGAGCTCGTTGGTGATGAAACGCGTCCAGTTGAATGCCGGCGCGCCGGCGAGGATGCCGTCGAAATCGTCCGGATGCAGTTGCGCGAGCTTGTGGCCCTGCCGCCCGCCCGTGGAGAAGCCATCCCAATACGAGTACTTCGCTCGCTTGCCGTAATACGCTTTGGTGATCTCCTTCGTCTTCAGGGCCATTTGGTGGATGCCGCGCTGCGCGAAGTCGTTCCACAGAACCGTGTTGATGCTGCCATCTGGGTTCATCGCGAACGATCCGCCGCCGGGGCCGCTATGCCCCGTGTCCGTGCTCGCCGAAACGGCACCTTCCACGGTCGCGATGTAAGAGGGGCTGGGCGTTGTAGTGCCGGCGCCGCCTGCTCCTGCAAGCAGCGTCAGACTCGTCTGGTTACCACCGGCCCAGCCACCGCCGCCGGTAACGTGAATGCGGTGATTCCAGTTCCCGCGCGCGGGCAGCCAGATCTCGATACCAATCCCTGGCGAGGTTGATGGCGCACCGGCGGGCCCAGGATTCCCTGGCCCGACGAGAAGCTTGACGGCGCAAACGTCATTGGCAGCCTGAGGAGTCGTGGAGGTCGGCGTCCCAAGTGTGAGAAAGTCGCCGTTCTTGAAGGCCTTGACGAGCAATACCGTGGTCAGCGAATCCGGATGAAAATCATTCTTCAATGTGTCATCGCATTGGAGCAACTTTTGCTGCTGACGGTCGCCATCATCATCGCGGTCGCGTTCATGTGCACGACCTTGAGTGGAGGCAGCGAGCGCTAGCGTGAAAGCCACTGAGCATGCGATCGCGCTGGGTGAGCGTTCCTTGGCCATTCTCATCTCCTTTAGTGAGTATCCAGCACCTGTACTAGATTGCACTTGCCGCAAGTAACCCTCGGCAGAAGGCCGGCCTTACACGCCTTTGTTTCCCTCCCTAGAGGAACTATCAATATAGGTGTGGAATTTTTCGGTTGTCAAAGAGGTCTTGGTAACACGCAACATAGTGCAGATCCGTATCCGTAGGCCGTCTAGATCTCGATTGATGCAGCGGCGAGGGTTGATCGAGAGAGCTTTGTAAGTCGGCGTTTCATAGGGGCTAAGGGCGAAGATATGAGCCGTCTTCCCTATTAGAGCTTTCTGCGGCCTGACCTTGGCTTTCTTGTCTCCCTGATCTTGGCCTTCACATTTCCGATCTTGGCCTTCACGTTTTCGACCTTCAATTTACGTCCCGACCAGCGGACTTAGAGTCTGTGGAAGGTGCGGCCCTAAAGGGGCATCGCCGGGTGCTTCCGCGGGAACGATGTGGACGCCTTTGGACCGCGCTGGACTGGGGTATTGGCGGAGAGGGCGACTGTCGCACAATCATGCACGCACGTCCATATGCGTCCTGAAGCAAGCGTTTCCCCTAGAGACAATTCACGACTGTTGTTTCTCACCGTCCACCCACATATTATGGAATCCGAAGTTACGACGTGGGTAGCGCCGGGGGTAACGAGTGCGGCTAGGAAAGTTGAACGCAAAGTTCGTGCAGAACGCGAAACAGAGCGGCCTGTGGGGCGATGGGGGCGGCCTATATTTGCAGGTCGGGCCGGGCTCAAAGAGTTGGGTCTT
>Ga0187774_10000952_pt1 | contig 10122 bp, 9 predicted proteins | sample 0216_BV02_MP05_2_FD_133152 | JGI IMG/M metagenome (GOLD analysis project Ga0187774, IMG submission 133152) | Tropical peat soil microbial communities from peatlands in Department of Meta, Colombia - 0216_BV02_MP05_20_MG | ecosystem: Environmental > Terrestrial > Soil > Wetlands > Peat | place... | reverse complement strand
GGAAGGGCGGCGGCTCTTTGCTAGCCTTACGGTCATGGAAAATCTAAAACTCGGCGCCTATATCCCGAGAACCCGTCCCCTATTCAATGAAACTCTGCAACGAGTTTTTGTCCTTTTCCCTGTGCTGGAAAAAAGAAAGAACCAGAAGGCTGGTACATTAAGTGGCGGCGAGCAACAAATGCTCGCCATCGGCAGGGCTGTCATGGCCCATCCTAAGCTAATCATGCTTGATGAGCCTTCTCTGGGGCTGAGCCCTATTCTGGTGAAAACGATATTCGGGCTTATCAGCACCCTGAACGAACAAAAGACGACAATATTACTCGTGGAACAGAACGTTAATCAGGCTTTGAAGATTGCTCATCAGGCATACGTCTTGAAGAACGGTAAGATCGTTATATGCGGTAGAGGATGCGATCTTCTGGAGGATGAAGAGGTCTGTAAAGCCTACATAGGCGAGCGTGCCCGTAAAAAGAAGGAATGAGGATTCAGCTTTGGAGCTCATTGTGACGATGATAAAGTGATAGAATGATTATATTTAAAATTATTGATGAAAATATTATTGGAAAGGATAGCACTGATGGGGAAAATAAACATTACGGAGAAGGCTTATCAACTGGGCAAAGAATATGAGAAGTTTTATAAAGGTTGCAGCCAATGTGTAGTCGCCTCGCTCCAGGACACCTTTGGTATAAGAAATGACGCTGTCTTTAAGGCAGCTTCCGGCTTGGCTGCCGGCGGAGGCCTAGCTACTGACGGTAGCTGCGGTGCTTACTCCGGGGGAATTATGGTAATAAGTTTCCTACAGGGCAGGGAAAGGGATGCCTTCGCGAACGAGGCGGATTTGGCAAAGACTATGGAGCTAGTGATGAAGCTCCACGACAGGTTTATACAGGAATATGGTTCGGTGATCTGTCGGAATATACAAACCAAACTTTTTGGCAGACCTTACTACCTTGCTGATAAAGGTGAATTTGAGAAGTTCGAGAAAGCCGGTGCTCATAGTAGGCACTGCCCTGAAGTAGTAGGTAAGACGGCCCGATGGGTGGCGACACTAATCAATGAAGCTGGGTTGGCATAATTGTGTCAGTAGTGCCAGTTTGGCGAAGGAATTTGGTTAGTCCGGTAAGTTCTTGGGCTCATATCTTATCTGCTCGACTCTTGTCATCGCCTTGAGGATTCAGCGGTGTCTTTCGTCGCGCTAGCTTCATATTTTTTTTGTTTTAGATGTTGAGTTCCATGAAATATTGCGATTGTTGCTCAACAAGTTTTTCTATATCTTCTCAGATCTTCAGATGAGTTGGCTTGGCCATCACTAGACAATGCTCTCTTAAGTGCAACTATCCTCATTCCCCCCTTTGTCTAGGATTAAGAATCGCCACAGCTTTGGATGGGATTGCCTTAGAGTTTTCAATTTATTATCTGAAAAGCGGATATCCACGAGACACGGCCAGCAACCATTACGCGAATGACCTTTGTCATAAATGGGGGAATACGGGAGATTTTCGTTTCGATGGTATTCTAGAATATTTTGGTGTGTCCATCAAGCCAATTGCCATGCGGTACAGCGTTTCTTTTCTTTACTAAAGTAGAATTGACCCTTCTGTGTCCAAGTGAGGAACCGCTGCAGACTTTCAGAAACTAGATTTCCAACTATTATACAGTCTTTTCCAATACTTCTACATAACTTGTTTATAGGCTTTTCATCCAAGGTGCGTTAGCAAGCAGCACTTATTCTAGCGTCTCTTGTGGCCTGGGCTAATTTAATTTTACCTTGCCGCAAGAAGAGCAAATAATTGGAAGCCACCTAAAACCTTCACCTAGCATAGAGATAAAAAGTGATAGTTTAAGAGTTAGAGCGCCTCTATAGACGCAATTCGAAATCGGGGGTCAAAGGTTCGAATCCCTCTAGGCACACCACTTTTTGAAGCTAAAAAGCCCCTGAAATGGATAACAATATCATAGCCTTTATATTTTAGCTAACGGATAATTAACGAATAACTATTAATGAGAGTAAGGTAATCATAATATTTAATATTATTTGTAATATACGGCACATTGAAATAAAAAAGAAATTGTGGCAAGCTTAGGATGGAAAAATCAGGGGTAAAAGTTGGCCGAGGAAATTATTAAAAAAGCGGGATGCTGTTTCTGTGCCGTTAGCTGCGGCATGCTTGTCCATGTGCGCGATGGCAAAATCGTTAAGATAGAGCCAGACCCCGACAACCGGCTGAGTCGCGGCTTTAGCTGTGAAAGGCCGCGTTATGCCATCAGATGGCTTTACCACCCCGACCAACTTAAGCACCCCTTAAAGAGGGTGGGAAGGAGGGGCGAGGGGAAATGGCAACAAATACCTTGGGCGCAGGCTATCGATGAGATAGCGGAAAAATTGAATAAATTAAAGGCAAGTTATGGTGCTCAGACACTAGCAGTTTTCGAGGGGACCTACCGCGGCGAGAATATCTGGGCCAGGTCACGTTTCCTGAACCTTTTTCATAATCCCCAGAACGTCTTTCATCCTGGCGTTGTCTGCACGTTGAATTGCCTGGCCATGGAACAGGCGATGATGGGCGATTCCGTCATGGCCACACCCGATATCGCCCACACGAGTTGTCTGGTTCTCAATGGCATGCGCCCGCACGAGTCATCGCCGCGTACTTTGGCCTCAATCCTGAGGCGCCGGCAACAGGTACTACTGAAGCTCATTGTTATCGACCCCGTTGTGACTAAAATTGCCAGGATGGCGGATATCCATTTACAGATACGGCCGGGCACGGACGCGGCGCTGTTCTTGGGCTGGATAAACGTTATCATCAACGAAAACCTTCACGATAAAGGGTTTGTTTCTAAGTGGACGCTCGGCTTCGACAAACTGGCCGAAAGGGTTCAGGAATATCCCCCGGAGCGAGTCGCGGCAATAACACGCATCCCTGAAGAACAAATTATAGCCTCGGCCCGGCTTTACGCCACGACTAAGCCAGCTTCGCTTTACCGGGGACTGGCTACGGACCAGATAGGACCTAACTCCGCAAGGATCAGCCAGGTGAGGAATGCCGTGAGAGCTATTACTGGCAATATCGATGTCTCTGGTGGTGACCTTATACCTTCGGTTGGGCCGATTATCGACGGTAAGTGTTTTATTCGCGACGCCCAGCTAGAACTTACCGAACGGTCGTCGGACGAAATCAGGAAGTTACAGCTTGGTCGTGATCAAGCCCCGCTAATGACCTGGCCGGGCTACGAGCTGACCAATGCGCCTTGGCATAAACTGCACGGCATTTCCCAGTCCACTATGCACCGTCTCGGCGGCTTTGTGCCGGCGCTTTATGAAGCAATACTTTCCGGTAAACCCTATCCCATCACCGCCATCATCACCTGGGGCTCTAACCCCTTACTGTGGGCGCCGAATATTAAGAAACTTTTTGAAGCCCTGAAAAGCTCCAATCTTGAATTGAGTGTTGTCCAGGAATATTGGATGACGCCCACAGCGCAACTGGCCGATTACGTTTTACCGGCCACCAGCTGGCTGGAAAGGCCCATGTGCTCCACGCAGGAAGACTTTACCGACGTGGTATGGGGAGGGGAGAGGGCGATACCACCACTAGGTGAAAGGAAAGACGACTATATCTTTTTCCGCGACCTCGCGCTGGCTACCGGCCAGTCCGAGACCGATTGGCCCTGGGAAACTCTGGAGGACGTTATTGCGCATCGTCTCCAACCACTTGGTATTACCTATAAAGATTTTGTCCACACGGGCCATATCCTGGGCCAGCGTAAATATAAAAAATACGAGGAAGAAGGCTTTGCCACCGCTTCCGGGAAGCTTGAGCTTTACAGCACGGTTCTGGAAAAGCTGGGTGCCGACCCTCTGCCTTATTACGAGGAGCCGCCGGAATCCCACATCAGTACTCCGGATATCGCCAAAGATTATCCCTTGGTTCTCAATACGGGTGGGCGTTTCATGCCTATGTTCCACTCTGAGCACCGCCAGCTTGGTATCGGCATGCGGGAAAAGCACCCTGACCCGCTGGTTACCGTCCACCCCGTGACGGCAGGTAAGTTGGGCATCAAAAATGGAGACTGGGTCTGGATTGAGACTTGTCGGGGTCGTATAAAGCAAAGAGCAAGTCTTGATGCTGGTATTCTTCCCGATGTTGTCAACTGCGAGGCAAGCTGGTGGTTTCCCGAGCAATCGGGTGAAGACCCGTGTCTTTTCGGCGTGTTCCAGTCCAACGCTAACGTTCTTACCCCGGACTCTACCGAGTTCTGCGATCCGTTGACAGGCGGCTGGGCGAGCCGCGCACTATTATGCAGAATTTATAAAGTCGAATGACGCATAATGTTCTTATATTGAGCCTCCGGTTAAGTTGCCAGAATAAAGGCTAACCCGGCCGATAGATGCCGGTCGGTGCGCGGCGTCCGGGCTTCCTGCTGGAGATAGAGAATGAACTACCGGATATGTATCTTGTCCAGCCGGTCCACACGGGCGGGCAGCCTGTTTTGCTCAAGAAAGACGCGGAACTTTTCCAGGAACGTGGTGTACCACTTGATGGTCTTCGGGCTTTTCCCTTCGGTCTGGCAGGAGATTCTGAACCCCTAGGTGAGATTTTACAGATTTAAAAAGCTGCTATCCATTTCCATCTCTTTATTAAAAATCAGATTGACATAAGTCATTAAAATCAGGTTGACAATTCAAACGAGGCCAATAAAAAATCGGCCTATTTTTAGGCCGATTCCGGCGATTTTAGCTTCGAAAATTGAATTTGGTGAGCCGTGGAGGACTCGAACCTCCAACCTGATGATTAAGAGTCATCTGCTCTACCAGTTGAGCTAACGGCCCGGAATATAATTATTTTATCATCAGCCGACGTATCGTGGCAAGATAGCTGAAGCTGAATTAAATACGTACTAAAAATAAAAAGCCCTCCTTCTGAGAGAAGAAGAGCTTTATTTCGCCCGCCGCGGTGGCGTTAGTACTAGTTTTACCGGTTATTCCCCGGTTTTACCGTATCGACCGACACCAGTAGGTTGCCGTTGGCTTTAATGTCCTTGGGGTTAACGATTTTCAGCTCGCGCTCCGGGTGGACGATGAGGAACTTCTTCACGATTTCATCATATTTCCGGAAAGACTTCTGGTCATTCTTGGATGTATCTTTTCCCTCTTCGTCTTTTCTCCTTCTTACCCAGAGGATAATCAAAGCGTTATTGCCTCCAGTTGGACCTTCATCGTTGATTTTCTATTTATTTTTAATACGTGTAGATACGTGCACAAGATCGGCCAGGCCGTTCTCTTTAAGCGTGGTTTTAATCCGCTTTTTCAGAACGTCGCCGCCGAACGGCTTAGTTAGATAGTCGGCCGCGCTGAGGTTGAGTCCCCTCACGGTGTCCTGGCTGGTCCCCCAGGCGCTGAGCATCATCACCGGGGTCCGCGTCCACTGCCTGAGTTGCAGGCACATACCGATACCATCGAGCGAGGGCATCACGATATCCAGGATGATAAATCCCGGTCGCTCGGCTTCCAGGACGTCTTTGAGTAACACTCCGGTGTTCTGGGTGTGGACTATATCATACTCGCCTGGTTCTAGTGCCTGATGCAGGAAATTGACCAGTCGAGGGTCGCGGCTGACTGCTAGTAACTTGGTTTTCGCTAACATGTTAGTCTCCTCTGGTGTAACCTAACGATACAGACTAACATCTACAGGATAAACGGGGCATAAAAGTAGCGGGAGATAACGTAAATACTTTATTAATGAATTTACCGCTAGGCAGGGCATCTAAGAGGGGTCATCATTACCGCAAAATGCCATTTATCTTTTGGCTATAGATTTGGTTTTTGACTTGGCTTTGGTTGCTGGCTTTGTCTTAGCTTTGGACGCGGGTTTTTCTCTTATTGCTGCTGGTGGGGGAGGCAGGTTGCTGTGATATTTACGTGTCAGCATTATTTCTAGGAAGATGACTGGCTTGGGGAGTTTTTTGAAATAAAGCGGCCCGTGCGGCATCCCTTTTGGCAACGGAACGATGACCGGCGAATTGATGATATGTTTTTCCTCCTCTTTGCCCAGGCATAGCTCGATGACCGCCCCGCCGAAATCCCGGACATCCATCGGGTTCGTCCCCAGGAAACAGAGAATCTGCATGAAATCGTCGTGGTAATGCGATTCTTTGAGCACGTATTCCGGTTTAAAAAAGACGTGGTGCGTTAGAATGCAGTCGGCGTCCATCTCGTCGCCGCTGGCGGAAAGTCCTTCCAGCTGGTGATGTTTCTTGAAAGCGTTTCTCAGGATATATTTGCCGTATTTAGTTTTATCTGCCATTTTAGCACCTCTCTTGGTTATTATACGAATTCTTCGTCACCGGAGGTACGTGTATACTCCGTACCGTTCCCGGCTGTCCAGAAGAAAATAGGATAATCGATCCTTTTCAGCGTCAGCGGGAGGTGTTTCATGCCGCGGGGTACGTAGACCAGGCAGCTCTTCGTGATGGTGAATTTTTCATCTTCCAACCATAAGTCTAGCTCGCCGCCCAGTTCATGCGGCTTTTCCGGCACCGTCCCGATGAACCCCAGCGTCTCGTCGAAGTTGTGGGTATGGGCTATCTCTATATCGAGCGGCTCGGCGCCGTGCTTTTTCCGGAGCCAGACGCAGTTAGTGTAAAAAGCCCCCGCAGCTATGCGGTTGTCCAGCGCGAACATCCATGTCCCATCGAAGTAGTTGCCTTTGGCCCGCTCTCCCGCCAAGCGTTTGGGTTGCGGTAATGGTTTGTCACCCGGTCTCGGCTGTGGCGGTTCGTAGATAATATATTTAGCATATTTCGATTTTACCATTTATCTGCTCCTTTTAGCTGTGCCGGACTTTTTCACCGCTTTCGCCGGTGTCTTTTGTGGTGGCCTTCTGCCCGGTTTCCAGATGCGTGTGAGCGAAATCTCTAAAAAAACAATTGGTTTTTTGACCTTCTTGAAAACAATCGGACAGTGCCTTACTCCGGCCGGTATTGAGACTACTGCCGGCTTATTAATTAGGTGCTTTTCACCACCCAGTGTAAACTCTATTTCCGCCCCGAAGTCGGTGATGTTTTCCGCCCGACCGCCGATGAAACACAGCATCTCCGGGAATTTATGGGCATGGGGGAAATCGAAGGACATGGGCTTAGCGATACAATGGTAGCCAATCGAGCAGTCGGCGTCCAGCTCGCCGTCATGCGCCACGATAGACTCACCGTCGTAATGCGCTATCCTGCGGATGAGGTCTTTGGTGTGGATGCATTTACCGTATCTGGTTTTCGCCGCCATTTATGCGTTCCTTCCTACTTCTTTTTAGGCTTTGCTCTGGCTTCCGGTTTGGGCGCTGACTTCATTTTAGCTTTGGCCGCCGCGATTAGTCTGGCGTTCTTTTGCTTTTCCGAGGCCGGTTTCCCGGTGACTGGGTGGTTGTAGTGGAACGGGAAGATATAGCCGGATACGAAGCGGGGGTCGAAGTCCGGCATGGGGATGTCCGGCTCGGACATCTTAAAACTCCTGACACGCTCGCCCAATTGCTCCACACTGGTCCACGATTCCGACGGTATCCGGATACCCAGCGGTATAATCCAGTCGATTTTCCACATCTTCCAGACGCCGTTTTCTTTGATGTACTCTATTTCATAGAGACCGCCGACGATAGACGGGTTGGTCTTGCCGGTCTTCTGGTCGGGCACGGCCACCCCTCCGAAAGAATACCAGCGTCCTTTAGCCGTCTTGCCCTCCGGCGCGACATCCAACACTCCCGCGATGGGCATGACCTGGTGGAGGAAACCAGGCGCCGGTTCCGGCCTGTCCGAGCCGACTCCAAAATAGCGTTTGACGCCTTCCTTGCCCTTCCAAGTGCCCTCCAGCCAGTGCAGGGTCACGTCATCGCGGTCGGCGAATAAATTATAAATTTCGTCCCGCATCATGTGCATGACGTAATAGCTGTAGACGCGCTGCAGCCGCTTCACTTCATTGATGTCCTCTAAAATGCCAACCTTTTTTTCCAATGCTTTCAGCCGGGCTTCCATTTCTGCCGCTTTCACAAAAAATCCCTCCTGTTTCTATCAAAAATATTTCTCCTGATTTTACTCCTATCATGATAAATAGACAAATAAAAAAGGGGAACTTTAATGGCTCCCCTTTTTGAAAGCGACAAATGCCAGCGTTATTTAGCCGTCGATAAGTGGTAGCCCACGCCGGGGATGGTCTGGATATAGCGTGGGTTTTTGGGGTCCGCTTCCAGCTTGCGGCGCAACCGCCCGACAAAGACCCGCAGGTATTCCTTCTCCGAGGAATATTCGTTGCCCCAGACGCTCTGTAAAAGCATGCTGTGGGTCAGGACTTTATCGGAGTTCACCGCCAGGTGTTGCAGCATGGCGTACTCGGTAGGCGTCAGCGATATCTCCTTGCCGCCCACGGTGACCCGCCTCTTGGCGTAGTTGATTTCGAGGTCGTCGCAGACGAAGTTGGACTGGGCGGGGGGAACGGCGGGGTCGCCGCGGTGCCGAAAGGCCGTCTTAATTCTGGCCATTAGCTCAGCGATGCCGAAGGGCTTGGTCAGGTAGTCATCGGCGCCTAGCTCCAGGCACTTGACCTTATCTTTCTCATCGCCGCGGGCGCTGAGGATAATAATCGGCACTTCGGACCATTGACGGATGCGGCGGCAAACCTCGACGCCGTCCACCTTGGGCATCATGAGGTCCAGTATGATGAGGTCGATGAACTCGTTCTGTAAGGTATCCAGTGATTCCTCTCCGTTGGTCGCGGTGACGACCTCGTACCCGCGCGCTTTCAGGTTGGTGCTGAGCAACCTTAATATCGCCGGGTCGTCATCGACAATTAATATCCGTTTCTTATCCATTTTGTCCCCCTTAGGCTGCCGGCAGCATGAAGCTGAATTTAGCACCCTTTCCCGGCTCGCTTTCCACCCAGATTTTCCCGCCGTGAGCCTCGACGATGCCCCGGCAGATGGCCAGACCCAGTCCGGTTCCTTTCCGGCGCCCGGCCTTGCGGCCTTCACCTTGGAAGAACCGCTCGAATATCTTCTGGTGCAGTTCCGCTGGTATGCCGATGCCTTCGTCAATAACACTGACGACGACTTCTTTACCACTGGCTTTAGCTTCAATGGTAACCGTGGTATTGTCGTCGGAGAATTTCACGGCGTTTTCGACCAGATTGGTGAGCACCTCGCCGATGCGGCTATCGTCGACAAGTACTGGCGGCAGTTCTTCCGGAATGCGCAGACGGAGATGATGCTTGGCAGTCAGGTTGTTCAGTCTTTCTTTAATGCCGATGATGACTTCAGTGAGGCGGTGGGGCTTTTTCCTGACTTCTAGGGCTTCGGCTTCCAGGCGCGACATCATCAGCAGGTCGTCCACCAGGCGGGTGAGCGTATCAGCATCGCGGTCTATCGATACCAAGAAATCTCGGCGCGTCTGCTCATCGAAAGCCACGTCCGGCTGGAGCAGGCTGTTGGCTGAACCTTTGATAACGGCCAGCGGTGTGCGCAGCTCGTGGGATACGTTGGCGAGGAACTCGCTGCGCATCGCATCGAGCTCCCGCAGGGCTTTGGCGCTGGAGGCCTCTTCGTAGAGCTGCACATTCCGTACCGCAATGGCGATTTCGCGGGCAATGCCGATAAGCAGCTCGATATTATTGGCGCTGAAATAATTGGCGAAACTCGTAGTGACCCCGAGCACGCCGATAGCCTCTCCCAGAATGGTCACGGGCACGCCGGCGAACGAATGATAACCGCCCGTGCTCAGGAAATTGAGGTCTACCTGGGGATATTTTCCCAGCCCCTCGATGATTTCGGCCTTGCCCCGCTGAAAGATGAGACCGATAGTGCCGTTGCCTTGGTCAATTTCCTTCGGCAGAGATTCAATCATTCTTCGCGAAAGACCGCGGTTTGCTTTAAGCACCAGATGGTCGCCCTGGAGGAGATAGATGAAGCTGGCTTCCAGGCCGGTACACTGGGCGACCCGCTCCAGCGCCGCGTCCAGTATTTCGTGCAGGTCGAGGGATTGCGAAACTGCCTGCGAAACGTTCAAGAGGGTGTTGGTAATATGATTACGCCTTTCCAGTTCTTCCAGCAGTTGCCGGTTTTCGATGACCAGTCGCTG
>Ga0187774_10000950_pt1 | contig 10139 bp, 10 predicted proteins | sample 0216_BV02_MP05_2_FD_133152 | JGI IMG/M metagenome (GOLD analysis project Ga0187774, IMG submission 133152) | Tropical peat soil microbial communities from peatlands in Department of Meta, Colombia - 0216_BV02_MP05_20_MG | ecosystem: Environmental > Terrestrial > Soil > Wetlands > Peat | place... | reverse complement strand
CACCGAGGGTATCGACGCCATAGGCGAGGTACTCATCAGAATTGAGAGCGATGGTGTGACCTATACCGGCCGTGGCGCGGACACAGACATCATCGTTTCCAGCGCTAAAGCATATATTAATGCCCTTAATCGATTGCTCTCGGCACGCAAAATGAAAACGGGAGAAACAAAGTGAATCTGGCTGAGAAAATACTGGCATCCCATGCCGATAAAAAAGAGGTCGCCCCCGGCGAGTTCATCAACGTCCGGGTTGACCTTATCGTAGCTAACGATATCACGGCGCCCATAGCTATAAAAGAATTCCGCCGACTCGGCGTGAAGGTGTTCGATCCGGCGAAAGTCGTTATGGTGCCCGACCATTTCGTGCCGAATAAGGACATCCTCTCCGCCGAGCAGGCAAGGCTCATGCGGGACTTCTGCCGCGAGCAGGGCATCCGTTACTTTGAGGTCGGGCAGATGGGCATCGAGCATGTCCTTATACCGGAGCTGGGTCTGGTCCTCCCCGGTGATGTGGTCATCGGGGCGGATTCCCACACCTGCACCTATGGCGCGGTTGGGGCTTTTGCCACCGGCATGGGCTCGACGGATATCGCCGCGGCCATGGCTACCGGCGATATCTGGATGAAGGTGCCGTCGTCTATTAAGTTTGTTTATCACGGTACTCTGGGCAAGTGGATAGGGGGTAAAGACCTCATTCTGTATACCATCGGTAATATCGGCGTCGACGGTGCCTTGTATGCGGCGATGGAGTTCACCGGTGAGTCTGTCGAGGCTTTGTCCATGGATGGGCGCTTTACCATGGCCAACATGGCCATCGAGGCCGGCGGCAAGGCTGGACTTTTCCATGTCGACAATAAGACTCAGCTTTACATAAAATCTAGAGCGAAACGTGATTACCTGGTCTATGAACCGGACTCCGGTGCCACCTATGCTAGGGTGATTGAATACGATGTTTCGAAAATTGAGCCACAGGTCGCCATGCCGCATTCTCCAGCCAATGCCCGACCCGTGAGTCAGGTGGGAGATGTCGTCATCGACCAGGCGGTGATCGGCAGCTGCACCAACGGTCGCCTCGAGGACCTCCGGCTGGCCGCCCAAGTACTGAAAAGGCGTAAGGTGCATCCCGGCGTGCGGTGCATCATCATCCCCGGCACGCAGCAAGTCTACCTCGATGCTCTGGCGGAGGGACTTATAGAAATCTTTATCAAGGCAGGGGCGGTCGTGAGCACGCCCACCTGTGGACCATGCCTGGGTGGGCACATGGGCGTCCTAGCGGAAGGCGAACGCTGCGTCTCCACCACCAACCGTAACTTCGTCGGTCGTATGGGAAGCACGAAGTCGGAAGTGTATCTGGCCAATCCGGCCGTGGCTGCCGCCAGCGCCGCGGCGGGCAGAATAGTACATCCGGATGAGGTGATGAAGTAGGGGGTAAGGTAAAGAAATATGAAGCTGAAAGGCAAGGTCTTCAAATATGGCGCGGATGTCAATACCGACGTCATTATACCGGCGCGCTATCTCAACCTGTCGGAACCAGCTGAGCTGGCAAAACACTGCATGGAAGACATCGATGCCTCTTTTCTGAAGAAGGTAAAGCCCGGCGATATCATCATGGCCACGACCAACTTTGGCTGCGGCTCCTCACGGGAACATGCGCCTATGGCCATAAAAGCAGCCGGGGTGTCCTGCGTTATTGCTGCCAGCTTCGCACGTATCTTCTTCCGTAACGCCATTAACATCGGTCTCCCGCTCCTCGAATGCCCCGAATCCGTAGTCGGCACCGACGTGGGAGATATCCTGGAGGTCGATCTGTTAAAAGGTAAAATAAAGAACATAACAAAGGGACAGACATTTAACGCCAGGCCCTATCCGGACTTTATGGCGGAGCTGATTGCTGCAGGCGGACTAATAGAATACACTAAAAAGCGGCTTGCCAGGAGGCTTTGAGTGAACTCTAACCTGATAGTTTTATCCGGGGACGGCGTCGGCCCGGAGGTGATTGAGCAGGCGGTCAAGGTACTGAAGGCAATCGGTAAGAGATATGGGCACGTTTTTAACTTTAATCGCCGTCTAGTGGGCGGGGCGGCGATAGATACTGAGGGCACGGCTGTCTCTAAGGAAACGTTAGCGCTTTGCCAGAAGGCCGATGCGGTGTTGCTCGGTGCGGTAGGTGGCCCAAAATGGGACGACCCACTGGCTAAGGTCCGCCCCGAGGATGGACTGCTCGCGCTTCGTAAAACCTTAGGACTATTCGCTAACCTGCGTCCGGTCCATGTCTATCCGGTGCTTGTAGACTCAACGAATTTGAAACCTGAAGTGATTAAAGGGGTCGATTTCGTATTTGTCCGTGAACTTACCGGCGGACTCTATTTCGGCAGGCCCAAGAAACGCTGGCAAACGGAAAAGGGACGGAAAGCCGTCGACTCCATGCTGTATTCGGAACAGGAAATCGAGCGTATCGTCAGGGTCGGTTTCGAGCTGGCACGTCGCCGCCAGAAAAAGCTCATCTCGGTGGATAAAGCCAACGTGCTGGAATCGTCCCGACTCTGGCGTCAGGTGGCTATAGAGGTGGCGAAGGATTATCCGGACGTAACTCTAGAGCACATGCTCGTGGATGCCTGCTCCATGAGGATTATCCAGAACCCGAAATATCTGGATACCCTGGTCACGGAAAACACCTTCGGGGACATTTTAACTGACGAAGCTTCGATGCTGGCCGGTTCGATGGGCATGTTGCCGTCGGCGAGCCTAGCCGGAGTACCGCAACCAGGTAAAAGGATATTCGGTCTATACGAGCCGATTCATGGCAGCGCGCCGCGCCATACAGGAATGAACGATGTTAATCCCATTGCTACCATATTAAGCGTGGCGATGATGCTGCGCTATTCTTTCAATCTGGAAAAAGAGGCGCAGGCGATCGAAAAAGCTGTCGAAGACACGCTGAATGAGGGCTACCGTACCTATGATATAATGAGCAAAGGTAAAACAAAAGTGGGGACAGGGGAGATGGGGGATATCATCGCCGGAAAAGCGGGAGGATAGAATTGACCTCGGTTGAACTATACGACACCACATTGCGGGACGGGGCGCAGAGCGAGGGGATATCCTTTTCAGTGGTGGATAAGCTGAATATCGCCAGGAAGCTGGACGAACTGGGCATCCACTACATCGAAGGGGGCTGGCCGGGCTCAAATCCCAAGGATGCCCAGTTCTACGAACGATTGCGGGAATTAAGACTCAAAAACGCGCGAATAGTCGTTTTCGGCAGTACACGACGGGCTAATATTAAAGTTGAATTAGACGATAACATTGCGATGCTGGTAAAATCCGGCGCAAAAATCGCCACCATCGTCGGCAAGGGCTCAGAATTACAGGTCAGGCATGTCCTGATGACGACACCGGAAGATAATTTGAAGATGATCGCCGATTCTATAAGCTATCTAAAGAAAAAGGGGCTGACGGTATTCTGGGACGTCGAGCATTTCTTCGATGGGTTTAATAGTAATGAGCAATATTCGTTGAAGACCCTGGAAGTGGCGACAGAGTCCGGAGTTGATTGCCTGGTCCTGTGTGACACTAACGGCGGCGCGTTACCCGACGAAATATCCCGGGCGGTCGAGGCGGCCAGAAAAAGAACAGACGTGTCGCTGGGAATCCACTGCCATAACGACGGTGGTCTGGCGGTCGCCAATACGCTGGCGGCGGTTAAAGCCGGCGTTAATCAGGTGCAGGGCACTATCAACGGCTACGGTGAGCGCTGCGGGAACGCCAACCTGTGCAGCATCATACCAGCTTTAAAATTAAAAATGGGTATCGACTGCATCAGCGATGAGCAACTGGCTTTATTGACCGAGGTCTCTCATTACGTCAGCGAACTGGCAAATCTCGTCCCTGACCCTTTTTCTCCTTATGTCGGCGCCAGCGCCTTCAGTCATAAGGCCGGCTACCACATGGATGGTATTACCAAGTGGCCGGATGCTTACCAGCACATCGACCCGGCGAAGGTGGGCAACCGCCAGAGGACGGTGGTGTCCGACCAGTCCGGCAAGCGTAATATCGTTACTAAAGCGAAAGAACTGGGGATAGGCCTGACGTCGGCGGATAAAGATGTCAAGGATATACTAGCTCGGGTAAAACAACTGGAAAGCCGAGGCTTCCAGTACGATAATGCCGAGGCCTCTTTCGAGCTTCTGTTGCAACGGGCCAGGCCGGACTATAAGCCGCCCTTTGAACTGGTCGATTTCATGGTGGTGGTGGAATCGAAGCGACGGCCCTCGACGAGAAAAGACACCGAACAAATGCTTTCCGAAGCGATGGTCAAGGTGAAGGTAGGCGGTAAAATAATACACACGGCGGCGGAAGGCGATGGTCCCGTCAACGCCCTCGACCTAGCTTTAAGGAAGGCGCTTCTCCAGTACTATCCCCGCCTGGAGAAGGTCAAGCTCGTGGACTACAAGGTGCGCATACTCGAAGAGAGCACCGGCACGGAGTCGCAGGTGCGCGTACTTATCGAATCGAGCGACGGGGATAAAGAGTGGCGGACGGTGGGCGGGTCCACCAACATCATCGAGGCAAGCTGGCTGGCTTTAGCAGACGGGCTGGAGTGGTGGCTTCTCAAGAACAATAAATAAGATTCGAGAGAAAATAAAGAATACTTAAGAGGGGCTTATGCCCCTCTTTCTATTGTAGTATAATATCTATTGAAGCTGAAAACACACGCCAATTGATATCCGGGAGGCAGATATGGGCGAGATAAAGAGTGCCGCCGAAATAGCTAAAGAAAAGCTCGAAAAGATTGGCGAACCGACGGAACAGGAGCGACTGAAGTGGAAATACACGCCAGAGGGGGAAAGGCTGGCAGCCCTGTATCTTAAAGATGAAACCAACCTGCTCAATGAGGTCAAGAAATACGATGGTGAAGCCAGAAAAATAATTATAGCCAGTATTAATGATATTCTCCTGAGGAATATCAGCCTGCCCCGAAATGAAGCCGCCCGCCGGACGAACAAAAAGGCGATGGATGGCATTAAAGGGCTGAAAAACGACAAAGTGGCTGTGGAGAACGTTTTCAGCAAGGTGAGGCATGTACTTGACCACTATATCCAGGAGGGCTCCAAGCAGAAAAAGCAGGCTTACGAATCGTTAAAAGCCGAGTTCGAAGCCAAGATTCAGGAAGCTATCAGGCAAAAAACGGGCGTCGACGCGCGGGTGAACATCGATGTGGAAAAACAACCTCAGTTCCTCGAAGAATGGCAGAGGTTGCAAGCCCAGATGGAAGCTCAGTACCTGACGCTGCTTGACGAATACAAGCGGGAGCTAGCAGTCATTAACTAAGGATAACCATGGACATTGATAGGGAAAGGATTGAAAACGCGGCCCGCCATACGGAGATATTAAGGCATCCCCGGCAACACTTGGCCACGTTCGGTATCACCAATATCTATTATTATCTCGTGACCGAACCCGTCTATGCGGAGATTACCAATGATATCAACGAAACGGTCATCCGAGAGGGTAGGGTCATCGCCGAAAGACCGAAGATCGTCACCCCGTACTATCTTGTCCATCTCGAAGGGTTCAGCTATGACGCGCGGCAGTATTTCGAGACGCTTTTAAGAATGCACGGGCCCAACGCCCCGGGGCTGTTCTATACCTATAAAAATGAGCCCAAGGGACTTAACATCGTTTCGGACAGGTGGCCGGCAGTGGTGGAAAAGCTTAACGCCGACATCGATAAAAAGGGTGACCCATTGATGTCAATCATCAAGGGGCAGGACGACCTCTGGGACGTATCGTTGCTGAAATTCATCTACGAAGTGAGTAGCCGGTCTGCTCCTAACAATATCGCCCAGCTTGGCTCGAGGGGGCTCCTCGGGATGAGCCACGGGGGTATACCCATTGGCGCGCGGCAAGCAATCGAGGAGATGTTCGGGCAGGCAGCCCGGGGAGAAATTAAAGTCCATGAGCTCGAGGCGGAGTTGAACCGGTGGGGTGCCTTCGAAGAGTACCAGGATAGGTTCTTCGCGTTAATCAGGGGCCGCCGATGAAAATATCCGTCATCGAGGCGAGAGACCTGTCCGAGGCGTGGTTCGTCTGCCTGTGTAAGACAATTGAGGAAGGGCGCGAGTATAAAATCGACCGGGGGAGCTACGCCGGACAAAGACGTAAAGAGCTGGACCTTGTCGTTATCAATGTGGCCTATCCCGGTACACGCCCATTGATACCGGACGTGCCGCCGGGCGTACCGCCGCCCAGCACTATGGAATACGTCGAAAGCTACCTGCCGTACCTGATGACTGCCAAGAAAAAAGAAGGTGAGCAATACACTTACGGGCAGTATCTGGAAAGGCAGATAGCCGAAGTCATTAAAATGTACAAGCAGGATGGCTATAATACCAACCAGGCCTACATGGCGGTGGGTAATGAAAAGTCCATCGATTTACCCGATCCGCCCTGCCTGAGAATGATAGATACCAGGATTCGGGATGGGCGGCTGAACTTTATCGTATATTTCCGGTCATGGGACCTGTGGGCGGGATTTCCCTCGAACATGGCAGCCATCCAGCTTTTAAAAGAATACATGGCTAGCGAGATAGGGGTGAAGGATGGAGAGCTGACGGCGATGAGCAAGGGGTTGCATCTTTACGAGTATGCGTGGGAGCTGGCGAAAGCGGTGGTAAGGGTCTAATAACCTCACGCTTTATGTCTCTTTTCCACGAAAGGCAATGGGAGGAAATATTGGATAAAATAGAAACCGTCGCTAGTATGATTACCAGTTCCAAAAAAGTCGTCGTATTCACAGGCGCGGGTTTCAGCACGGAATCAGGTGTACCCGATTTCCGCGGACCGCAGGGGGTATGGAGCAAGTTCGACCCCAGCGAGCTGAACCTGCCGAACTTCCTGAGAAGCGAAGAAATAAGGGAAAAATACTGGCAGGTACACCGACTGTTCTGGGAGACGGTCAAGACCGCCGAACCCAACGCCGGCCATTACGCTGTCACCGAACTCCACAAAATGGGCAAGCTGGACTGCGTCATCACGCAAAACACCGACGGTCTCCAGCAAAAATCCGGCACGCCCGACGAAAAGGTGCTGGAACTCCACGGCACGATGCACTGGGTGGACTGTCTCGACTGCCGGCAGCGGTATCCAAGAGATTACGCCCATGAAAAGATGCTCGCCGGGGAAAAAGTGCCCCGATGCGGAAAATGCCACGGAATCCTAAAGCCGGCAACGGTAGCCTATGGACAGGCGATGCCCGAAAGGGAAACACGCGAAGCCGAAAAAAGGTCGGCGGGCTGTGACCTGTTTCTCTCAGCGGGGTCGTCGCTGGTAGTTTATCCTGCCGCCCAGATGCCGCTCATCGCCAAACGCAGCGGCGCTCGCCTGGTCATCATGAACATCGGGGAAACGCCTTTTGACCACCTTGCGGATGTGGTTATCGGAGAGAAAACAGGTGAGACTCTTTCCCGGATAGTGGCGAGGGTGAAGGAAAAATCCTGAACTTTAAATACTAAACCCTGAGCTAATTCAGATTATCGATATAGAAGGCTATGTCCAGGCATAAAATCGGGCTGCTGTTCATCGCTTTATCAGTTCTTGCCACGTTGGTATCCGGCTGCGGGCGAAGCAGCGATTTTGACCGCCAGGTGGGAGAAATCACCAAACCCTATCGCTTCCAGCTGGCGAAATGGGAGTTTACGACATTAGTCGGGGAAATTGGCGATTTTTTCACGGGCGGGGGCAAATCGGATAACGCGACGGCAGAAATTATCACCTATTTTACCAACGCCGCCCAGATAAGGAATCTCGAAGCCCAGATAAATGCCGTCAAGGCGGACAACCAGAGCGGCAACCTGTCAGAGCTGCAAAACGAGCTCAAGGGACTGCAAAGCCAGAACGCATCGCGCCGGCAGGCTACCGAAAAAGCGCTGGAGGAACAGGTAAGAGAAGCGCTATCGGAACAGGGCATTTTTAATCCGCTGGACAAATACGTAAAAATAAAGGTCGGCTTTCCACCGGTGAGGGTTTACCTCGGGGACACGCCGAATATACTCGTCATATCTCCGAGGGACAGGATAGAAAATATCAAGGAAGTAACGCTCGTGCCGGACATGAATCTGGAAGACATGGAAAAAATCGAAAGTCAAGTCGAGCAAATGGGGTACTCTGCGGAGGTGGAAGGTCTGGGAGGAATAGCGACCTACCCCAGTTACATTCTCGATGAATCTGACCTGCATTTCACCCTTGAGACCGCCGTGCACGAATGGGTGCATCAATACCTCGCCTTCACGCCACTGGGATTCAGATATGTTCTGGACGAAGCCGGTATCCGCCAGAACAGCGATATCATCACCATTAACGAGACCGTGGCGGATATGGTCGGCAAGGAAATTTCCGATATCATATATCAAAAGCTCATACCTGGGGCGGTAACGCCCGGCGAACCAGCCTCAACTAACGCCACGGGATTCGACTTTAATAAAGAAATGAGGGAAATACGACAGACTGTGGATAGCTACCTGGCACAGGGTGAGATAGACATAGCTGAAAAGTACATGGAGCAGCAGCGCCAATACCTGGCGGAAAACGGCTATTATATCAGAAAGCTGAACCAGGCGTACTTCGCTTTCCACGGCACCTATGCTGATACTCCGACCTCGTCCAGCCCCATTGGGGATGAGCTTGCTAAGCTCAGGGAGCAAAGCACCTCGCTCGAAGGCTTCCTCGACACCGTGGCCGGACTAACAAGTGAAGAGGCGCTAATGAAGAAACTGGGATAGCGGAGTGTAGATGATACCGGAAATCGTTAGCTATATCACGCGGCGCGAGGGGCGCAAGTTTCGCTGTTTGAATAATACTTTCAAAGAGTCGGTGATGAGAGGGGAGGAGAGGGGTGAAGACGGGCTAGTGCTCTACATACATATACCGTTCTGCCGTGCGTTATGCCCGTTCTGCTGCTTTAATCGCTATCTGTTCAACGAAGACCTGGCGAGGCGTTACTTCATCGACCTGAAAAAGGAATTGAACTTATATACCGAGCAGGGCTTTAAATTTTCCAGCGTCTATTTTGGAGGTGGAACGCCCACGGTGCTGATGGACGAACTATTAAATTTTATCGAGCACTTACGCGGGCAATTCGATATTCGTGAAATGTCCCTGGAGACCACGCCGCGTGAGCTCACCGAGGACAATATCGGGCTACTAAAGCAGGCGGGAATCAATCGACTTTCTATTGGAGTACAGAGTTTTGATGAAAAGGTGCTCAAAATAATGGGGCGGATAAACGGACCCGTAGAAGAGGTTAAGGGACGCCTGCTCACGGCGGAAGGGCAGTTCGCAACTCTGAACGTCGACTTCGTTTTTAACTTCCCGGGGCAGAGCGTCGAGCAGTTCAAAGCAGATGTGGCGGCTTTTAAGGAGCTAGGCATCGACCAGGCGACGTTTTACCCGCTCATGGCCTCTCCCCATAAGAAAGACGCGCTTGAACGCCGTTTCAACCGGGTGGACTATTCACGCGAAAGACGATTTTACGACGTTATTTTATCGGAGATTTACCGTGGTGGCTATAACGCCTCGACGGCTTGGTGCTTTTCGCGAGGCGAACGGATGATCGATGAATACATCATAGAGTCGGACGACTACATCGGCATCGGCGCGGGTTCGGTGAGCATTATCGGGGACAAATTCCTGGTCAATACGTTTTCTCTTGACCGATATCATAAGTTGACAGGCGCGGGACAATATCCGATAGTGGGATGGCGACAGCTTTCCGAGAAGGAGCTACAGCGTTACTACCTACTGACCAAGCTTTTCGGCATGAAGATGGACAGAGAAGCCTTTAAACATCGCTTCGGGGGAGACATTAGCCATAAACTGAGAGCGGAAATGGCTTTTTTCAAGGCATTCGGGCTGGTAGCCGGAGACGGCATATTGCGCGTCAATGAGAAGGGCATGTACCCTGTCAGCGTGATGATGCGGGAGTTCTTCGGGGCGCTGAACGGGCTGAGGGAAGAGTTTATCGAGAGGCAGGTTTGAGAAAAGACTTTATTTCACCGCCTCATGTATACCGGCAGCACCAAAAAGCATGGGGCGGTAGCTGCCGTCGCGGAAGCCGGCCGCCAGTAACATCTTACGCACTT
>Ga0187774_10000948_pt1 | contig 10151 bp, 11 predicted proteins | sample 0216_BV02_MP05_2_FD_133152 | JGI IMG/M metagenome (GOLD analysis project Ga0187774, IMG submission 133152) | Tropical peat soil microbial communities from peatlands in Department of Meta, Colombia - 0216_BV02_MP05_20_MG | ecosystem: Environmental > Terrestrial > Soil > Wetlands > Peat | place... | reverse complement strand
GGGCGCGCCACCACTTGTTTTCCACTGGTGGGGCTTATCATCGGGCTGGTGCTGGCGGGATTGAACTGGCTTTTAAACCATATCTTACCTCAATCGGTCATCAACATCCTGCTCATCATAGCGCTGGTAATCATCACCGGGGCGCTGCACCTCGACGGTTTCGCCGATACCTGCGACGGCATCGGCGGCCATAAGACCGTGGAGGAGAGGTGGCGGGTAATGCGCGACAGCCGGACGGGTGCTTTCGGGGTAGTCGGCATCGCCCTGCTGTTATTAAGCAAATATGTTTCCCTAAATAATGTCCCCCAGGAATGGATGACCGCCGTCCTGATTTTTATGCCGGTGGTCAGTCGCTGGGCGATGGTCTACGCCATTTTCGCTTACCCTTACGCCCGCCCGGAAGGACTGGGGACGGTCTATAAGAACGCCACCCGGTGGCCGGAGTTTACCATCGCCACTCTAATTACTCTGGCGATTGCCGGGGCTCTTTTCTCACTATTTTCTTATGTAGGACTGATACTGATTGGCGGCACATTTATTGTAACGACCGGACTTGCCTTTTACCTGAAGCACAAGTTCGCCGGACTCACCGGTGATACGTACGGAGCCATTAACGAGGTAGCTGAGGTAATGGTGCTGCTAATTGTCGTCATTATTTTCACGGTCGCACCCGATTTATTAAAATAAAATATATTGGAGGGACAGGTTTGAAAATTACCCTCATCACCGGCGGTGCCCGCAGCGGAAAGAGCCGGCTCGCTATTGAGATGACCCGGAAAGCGGTCGGACCGGTCCTTTTTGTAGCTACGGCCGGGGCCGGCGACGAGGAAATGGAACAACGTATCGAGGCGCACCGCCAAGCCAGGCCCGCTGACTGGAAGACCCTTGAGTTCACGAGCCACATCGGCCGTAAAATAACGCGTAACATCGGCCGGGCGAGAACGGTAATCATCGATTGCATCACTCTTCTGGTCAGTAATATTTTCCAGCAATATGATGGCACCGAAAACTCCATAAAAATCGAAAAGGCAGTCGTCGCTGAAATTAAAGAATTGATAAAGTGTATGGAAAATTCCAGCGCCCGGTTCATCATCGTCACCAACGAGGTCGGCCTCGGCATTGTACCCGCGGATAAGGTCAGTCGACTCTACCGCGATTTACTCGGCAAAGCCAACCAGATGCTGGCCGAGACGGCTGACGAGGTCATCTTCATGGCGGCCGGCTTGCCGTTATATCTTAAAAAGACGGTGTAAATCATTGACAGCTATCAACCGTTAGTGTAAGATAGTTTTATTGATTGACACGCTGTGTCAATCTTTCTCTCTTTTCAAGGAGGATACTGATATGCCATATTATGTCATGTTGACAAAGTTAACCGATGTAGGCAGAAAAACAATCATGCGGAACCCCGGCCGTATCTGGGAGGTCAATAAGGAAGTCGAGGAAATGGGCGCGAAAATACTTGCCCAGTATGCTCTATTGGGAGAATACGATTTCGTTAATATCCTCGAAGCGCCCAATAATACCGTTATCGCCCGGGTCGCATCTTCTCTGGGCTCGCGGGGGACACTGCAACCTCTGACGCTGGCGGCTATCACCATCGAGGACCTGGTGAAAGAAATACAGACGGCTAAAGCCCTTAACGAATAAAATTACATTATTCCTGAATAATATTGTCGCATTACCGCCGTCTATAAAGATAGTCGCACCGTACTCTAAAGAAAAAGCGGGCTCCGTTTGACTACGGAGCCCGTTGCTTTATGAAACAAAAGGACGGAAAAATGCCGGCACGGCTAAAACCTCTTAAATGGTACCGGGAACTGGAAGGCAAAAAAGGCAGGCTCGAAGCCGGGGCTTTTCTCGTGGAAGGAGATAAAGTGATACGGCAAGTAATCGCCAGCCAGCCGGATGCCATTACCGAAATTCTGACTATCGATGAATCACCACCTAATTACCGCGATTATCCTGTCCGACTGGTCACCGCCAGCCAGTTCCGCTATATCAGTCATACCCGAACGCCACAGGGTATTCTGGCGGTAGTGCGTCTGCCTCTAGATATTTACTCCACCGACCTCCCCCGGAATATCGGCAACAAAATCCTGCTGCTGGAGGATATCCAGGACCCCGGCAATACGGGCACCCTCATCCGCACGGCAGCCGCGTTCGGTTTCTCCGGCGTGATACTAACGGAAAACGGTGCCGACCCCTTTTCCCCCAAATGTGTGCAATCGACCGCCGGCTCGGTGCTCTCCGTCTGGCTGCGCCGGACGACCAATTACCCCGGACTGGCCCAGACGTTAAAGAAAAAAGATTATACGCTGGTCGCGGCTGACCTCGCCGGCGACATAGGCCCGGAGGTTCTGCGCGGCGTGAAGAAACTCTTGCTCGCGCTGGGCAACGAGGCCGCCGGACTCTCCAAAGCCTTCTTGGACATCGCCGATTATCGTCTGCGCATCCCGTTAGACAAAGAAAAGGCGGAGTCTTTGAATGTCGCTTCCTGTGGCGCGATTTTGATGTATTTAAGCTCGTAGAATTTTCTTGACCGAACGGCGTTACTTTGCTAAGCTTTGGGGTGAAGTCAATAATCGAAATATAAAAGGAGGCCATAATATGGTTGTCACAAAAGAATATGCCCACCTGATAAAACCGGCGGCTGTCAAAGACCCGCCGAAGGGACTCTACGCCGAGCCGCGTATCTGGATGGAAGCCAAGGACATGGAGGGGTTCAACGCTCAGTTTTCCTTCGGGTTCGTCAAGAAACCCAGCACTTTTCATCCGCTTGAAGGAGCTTTAGTCCATCCTTATGATGAAATCCTGGTCTTCGAAGGGACGGACACTGCCAACATACTTCACCTGGGCGCTGAGGTCTCCGTAGAGTTGGGCGAGGAACGGGAAGTACACGATTTTAACGTACCGTCCTGCGTGCTTGTCCCCAAGGGAACGCCGCACGGTCCAGTCACCGTGAAAAAGCTCGAAAGGCCCATCGCCCACTATACCATCGCGCTGGGCGATGCCTATAAAGCCCAGGCACTGCCAAAGACCGGCAAGGCGACCAAAGGCTCGAAATACAACAAACTTATTAAAAGAATGATTACCACCGTTAACGTCGCTCCTACCAGTGCCACCGACCGCCTTTCGAATGTTATCGGGAGAGACGGCATCATGAGACCTGCCAAGTTCGGTGTCGGCCCGGGCAACGGCGACCAGATAGTCTGGCTCTACGGCTCCGACCTGGAGAGGTTCGACGTCAATTTTACCTGGGGCTTCTACAGCCAGTGCGGCAAGTGGCACCGCGGCGGCGAAGCCCATTACCATCCTGAGGCGGAGATACTGTGTTTCCTCGGCCTCGACCCCGACAACCTGGGTTATCTGGGGGCCGAGTTGGAACTGGGCATGGGCAAGGACTACGAAAGGCATATTTTCAATACCCCCACCATTGCCATCTGCCCGGCGGCTTTTCCCCACCTCCCGCTTATCACCCGCTGGTGCGATAAACCCTATGCCTTTATCGTCGTTTGCCTGAGCGGCGAGCACGCTTCCCCCTGGGTGGAGGCGAAATAACCCGAGGAGCCAATCAATAAAATATCGCAAATTCGGCCGGTTGGAATGGCAAGCCTCGGTGCTAGGCTTCGGAACGCGATGCCTGCCCGACGATGAAACCAAAGCCACAAGAATGCTCCGCTACGCCATCGACCACGGTGTTAATTATCTGAACCTGCCCTACCTTTATAATGCCAGCCAGCGTGAAGACCTGGGCCGTTTTATCGGGCGAGCACTACAAGGCGGCTACCGCGAAAAAATAAAGATAGCCGCTGGCTTGCCTGCTGCCCTGATGAATTTCCGCCTGGACTTCGAGCGCTACCTGAATACACAACTCCAGCTCTTACAGATAGACCGGCTGGACTTATTTCTCATTGCGGGGCTGGACCGCCAGACCTGGCCTAAATTACCGTTAAGTGAAGTCTTACGCGCGGCTGAAACCGCGATGGCCAACGGGCGCTTGGGCTACGTGGGATTCGCTTTCCACGACGATTTTCAGACCTTGAGGACGATTATAGAAGCTTACGATAACTGGACTCTCTGCCAGTTCCAGTACAGCTTTATGGACATCGACCATCATCCGGGCGTCGGCGGGGTTAAATACGCTGCCGAAAAAGGGCTGGCGGTGGTTATCGCCGAACCGTTAAAACGCGGCCGACTCGCCTGCAAATTGCCGAGAGGGGTCACTGAAATATGGACAGGCATGTCGGAATATTCTCCGGCCGCGCGGGCACTGCGTTGGGTCTGGAACCAGCCGGAAATAGCGACCGTGGTCAGTGACATGAACAGTCTCGAACAGGTTAAAGAAAATATCGTCCTGGCCGATAAAGCCGCCGCGGACACTCTAACCGTGCCGGAAGAATTGCTTATCAATAAAGTCAGGGACGCTTACTTAAAACTAAAATCCATTCCCTGCACTGCCTGCCGCGGCTGCATGCCATGTCCATTGGGCATTGACGTTCCGCGTATTTTTGAATTATATAATGATGCCATCATATACAATAACCTCGAAATACCGCGGTCGATTTACCTTGATGAAGGACACCGCATCGAGGACTGCAACGAGTGCGGACTCTGCATGAAAGCCTGCGGCAGGCGTATCTCCATCACCGACTGGTTACAGAAAGCACGCGGATTGCTGACAGGAGATAAATAATATTACGGCGCGTCGCCGCTGATTTTTCTAAAATGCGACTTTTCTCCTATTTTGCCTAATAAAAATATTGCATTATTAGTTCGGTCTCTATGTGATCATCCCCCGCATAACAGAGCAAATAAATGAAGGGGGTTTACTGTGGCTATTGACCAATCCATCGAACTAAAACTTCGTCGTTTGAGAATCTGGAATATCGTGGTCGGCCTGATTCTCGCCGTGCAGGCGGTCCTCATGGCAGTTCTCACCAACAATTTTTCTCTCCCGGTTAACGCCACTTTTATCAGCGGGCCGCCCGGCACGGCACCCGAGCTCCATCACCTGTTCGATATCGCCACCGGTTGGGGAGTTTTCACTTTCCTGGCAATATCGGCCGTCTCTTTATTGATAATTGCCTCGCCTCCCGTTTTCCCGTGGTACAAGCGCAACCTTTTACAGAACCGCAATTACGGGCGCTGGATAGAATATTTTTTCAGCGCCTCTATTATGATTGTGTTAATTTCTCAGATTACCGGTATCAGCGATATTGCCGCATTACTGGCCATTTTCGGCATCAATGCCTGCATGATACTCTTCGGAGCACTGCAGGAGAAGTATGAAAAACCGGGCAATCACGGCTGGCTACCGTTCTGGTTCGGCAGTTTTGCGGGCATTATTCCCTGGATAGCGATAGCAATATACGTCTCGGCGCCCGGACTTAAAGTATCACCGCCCGGATTCGTCTATGGCATTATTGCCTCGCTTTTTGTTTTCTTCAACTGCTTTGCGGTCAATATGGTTTTACAGTATAAAAAAGTCGGACCCTGGCGTGATTATCTTTTCGGGGAAAAGGTCTATATTATTTTGAGTCTCACGGCCAAGGCACTACTCGCCTGGCAGGTATTCGCCAACGTGCTGATATTAGCTTAATCTGGCGATAAAATAAAATATAGGAGCGGTTATGCATAAGCATTTGCTGTGGGTTTTACCGCTTATTATGGTAATTTTGTCCGGCTGTGCCGGACAGTCAGCTGGACTCAAGGCTGGTCTCGGCGAAAAATTTACGCTGGCCATCGGGCAAAACGCCACGATAACAGGCGAGGACATGGAAATCCGTTTCGTTAAGGTTATCGGGGACAGTCGTTGTCCGCAGGGCGTCGAGTGCTTCTGGGCTGGCGAAGCCAGCAGTCAGATTAACATGACTTATGCCGGCACCACGTACGAGAAGGTGCTCACCCAGTCGGGTGCCTCCACGACGGCGCAAACCGATTTCGGTAATTACACAATCACGTTCGACCTTAAGCCTTATCCTCAAGCCGGAAAAAAGATACAAAACAAAGATTACCGACTCGAACTTCAAATCAATAAGAAATCGAGCTGATAAATGAGACTCACGGTCTCGATTAAATCTTTATCAGCCGCAATAAAGCGGCAAAGTCTTTGACCCTGTAATCAAATGAAGATGACCGCTACCACAGGCAGGGCATTTTCGGCTTTTGTCCTCGGCAGGGTTTCGGGGAATCGGCATATTAAATTTGTATCTGCATTGCTGGCATTCGTATGACCACTCATTACTTAAAAATAGATTTTTACCTGAATCCAGTGGCGCCCAGGGAGGGGCTTCCATAATGTCGGTGTTATGACACGCCGGGCATTTAATCTCGATGTTTGAAGAATTATCAGTTACTGACTGGTCGAATACATTCCAGCACTTTTTACACAAAAATCGACGTTCCATACGGTATCGTTTTCCGGGGTCAGGTTATCCGTCTTTTTCCTTCTATCCCTATTTCACCGTCCGGTATTGAACATTCCATTTTAAACATATCGCATTGACGAAGGCCTTGACTTCCGGATTTTCCGCGCGTGCCAACTCACCTAAAAATCCGTAGAAGAGTTCCGCCCCCGTCATCCCCGGCCTGGGCTCTTCCGGAGCAGGTAAATTGATATACACTACATCGGTCATGACTTTCTGGTATTCTACCATCGGCGGAGACATAATAATTACCTCCTCATTTTTTTTATCTTAAACGAGCCTTATTTTTTAATGCTGAAACTCTTGATAATACATTACTGCACATTAACGGTTGAGTCAATACCGGTGAACTATCCGTGCTGATGAGTTCGATGAGTATACCTGCAACGATATGGTATAATCACGGTGGCAAAAGGACAAAGCTGACATATAGGCAGGCGTTCTCCTAACTAATTAACACAACCCCACTTTCAGGAGGAACATAATAATGGTCGCTCAACGCGTGTTCAGGATGCCTGTGACAATCTTCGGGAGGAGCGCGTCCGATAATGCCGGCCCGGAACTCAAAGCATTGGGAGCAAGAAAAGTTTTCATTGTCACAGATGAGGTGCTCTGGAGGCTGGGTGTCTTGAAAGGGGTTGTTGCTTCTCTTAAGGCGGAAAACCTGGAGTTTTATGTTTATAACAATTTGCCAACAGAGCCCACCGTGGAGTTTGTTAATGCCGGTATAAAATCGTTCGAAGAGTATGGGGCCAACATAATTCTGGCCGTCGGTGGCGGAACACCAATTGACACGGCGAAAGCGATTTCCGTAATGGCGACCAACAGGGGCACCATCGAAGATTACATGGCCCCGAATAAAATCCAAACGCCGGGTATCCCTGTAGTGGCCATGCCGACAACGGCAGGCACCGGCAGCGAAGTCACCATTTTTATGGTAATCACCAATACAAAAACGAACGTAAAAACGCTCATTACCAGTCCGTATCTGATGCCCAAACTCGCCATTCTTGACCCACTGCTGACTCTCACCATGCCGAAGGGAATCACAGCAACGACCGGCCTGGATGCCCTGACACATGCCATCGAAGCTTATGTTTCGCGGAAGGCGCAGCCGATGACCGATATTCTGGCCATTTCGGCGATAAAATTGCTGGCAGAGAACTTGCCCCGGGCCTGGGCCAACGGCAGCGACCTGGAAGCACGCGAGAAAACGCTGCTGGGTGCTTATCAGGCCGGACTGTCTTTCGGCAACGCCTCGGTGGCGCTGGTGCACGGGATGTCCCGCCCGATTGGCGCCAACTTCCATATAGCGCATGGCATGTCCAACGCCACGCTGCTGGGACCGGTCATGGAATTCAGCCTGCCGGGTAACCCCGGGCGCTATGCCGAAATAGCGGCGGCACTGGGCGAAAACGTCACCGGATTATCTGACGTGGAAGCTGCCAAAATAGGAGCGGAGGCGGTGAAAAGAATAATCAGACAACTGGAGATACCGCGCCTGCGCGACCTGGGGATCGACAGGGAAAAATTCCAGGAAGCTATACCGCAAATGATAGAAGCCGCCATCGCCAGCGGCAGCCCGGACAATAATCCCAGAATAGCTACCAAAGAGGAAATGGCTGAGATTTACCATCAGGCGTACTGAATACTCAACAAAGGGAAGGAGACGAAAAGAATGGCCATCCTTGAAGAGCCGCTCAAGAGTGAATTAAAACTTAAAAATTATATTGGAGGGGAATGGGTCGAGTCCGCCTCCGACCAGGTCCAGGATGTCGTCAACCCGGCGACGCAAAAAGTGCTGGCCAGGGTACCGATGTCGACCAAAGACGAGATAAATGCCGCGGTCAGGGCCGCGAAAGAGGCTTTCCCCGACTGGAGAAGGACGACACCGTTGGCCCGCGCCAGGTGCTTTTTCAGGTTAAAAGCACTGCTGGAAGAGAATTTCGAGATGCTCAGCCGCGTCCAGACCATGGAGCACGGCAAGACGATAGATGAATCTAGGGGGGAGACGCGGCGCGGCATCGAGATGGTCGAGGTGGCCACGGGGATTCCGTCGCTCATGATGGGCTATAACCTGGAGGATATAGCGTCCGGCATCGATGAATATGTCATTTATCAGCCCCTCGGTGTCTTCTGCCACATCGCACCTTTCAACTTCCCGTTCATGGTGCCCCTGTGGTACTCTCCCTTCGCCATAGCTACCGGAAACACGTTTATCGTCAAGCCCTCGCCGCGCGACCCGATAAGTCAGGTAAAACTCGCCGAGCTTATTGAGGAAGCCGGTATTCCGCCAGGAGTTTATAATATCGTGCACGGCGGGGCCGATGCCGCGGTGGCTTTACTCGAGCACCCGGACATCAAAGGCGCCACCTTCGTAGGGACCACCAAGATAGGCAGGGACGTCGTCTACAAAAAGTGCGGCGAGACGGGAAAGAGGGCCATCGTCCAGGCGGCAGCCAAGAACTTCATAGTGGTCATGCCGGACGCCAATATCGAAGCGACCATACCATCGCTGCTGACGTCCTTTTTTGGGAACAGCGGGCAGCGCTGCCTTTCGGGGGCCAACCTGGTAATCGTCAGCGATGACGTCTTCTATAAGAAATTCCTGGACCGGTTTGTCGAGGCCGCCGCGAAGATAAAAGTCGGCTACGGGCTTGACGAGTCCATCCAGATGGGCCCGATGCAATCGCCGGACGGTAAGCAAAGGGTGCTGGGATATATCGAGAAGGGCATTCAGGAAGGCGCCAGACTCATGCTGGACGGTCGAAAACCCAAGATTACCGGCGATTACCCGGATACCTGTTTCATCAATCCGAGTATCTTTGCGGACGTCACGCCCGATATGACCATTGCCAAAGAAGAAATATTCGGCCCGATAGCCAGCGTCCTGAGAGCCAAAGACCTTGACGAGGCCATCAACATGGCGAACCGCAGCAACTATGGCAACGGTGATGCCATCTTCACCACAAGCGGCAAAGCCGCCCGGGAATTCCAGTACCGGATTGAGTCCGGCAACGTCGGCATAAATATCGGCATTGTGGCGCCGATGGCCTTCTTCCCCTTCAGCGGTATGAAGGATTCCTTCTTTGGGGTGTTACACGGGCAGGGAAAAGACGCCATCCGTTTCTTTACGGAAAGCAAGGTCGTCATCCAGAGGTGGTTCTAGTGCGACTGAACACGGCGTCGCAGGTCATCAGCCTGGCCCGGAAGCTCGAGGAGGACGGTGCCCAGTTATATGAGATTCTGGCGCAACGGCACGGAGACAACCGGGAAACATGGCTGTCTTTCGAGAAGGAAAACAAGAAGAACATCGTGCAGATAGAGACGGCCTACTATGGCGTTATTACGGACGCCATCGAGGGCGGCTTCGCTTTCGATATTGACCCGGATGAATATATAACCAAGACCGAACCAGCAGAACGTATGACATATGCAAATGCTAAAATGCTCGCTATCGATATGGAAGAAAAAATAATGAAATTCTATACTGTCGCCGCCGAGCAGTCGAAGTCTCTTTTAGCCGATGTACCCAGGGTCTTTTCTGCAGCAGCGAAGAAAAGGGGCGAGCGTCTACAGAGATTAAAAGCCGCCACTTGACAGAAATAACACAAAGCAAGTTATTGTGGCCTCTGGTCCACGCCTTGTTTCTTATGGAGTCTTATCGAGCTACGTCCTCTGTGGTATAATCAAGGCTACAATGAAAGGTAATGGCGAAACCAT
>Ga0187774_10000946_pt1 | contig 10155 bp, 6 predicted proteins | sample 0216_BV02_MP05_2_FD_133152 | JGI IMG/M metagenome (GOLD analysis project Ga0187774, IMG submission 133152) | Tropical peat soil microbial communities from peatlands in Department of Meta, Colombia - 0216_BV02_MP05_20_MG | ecosystem: Environmental > Terrestrial > Soil > Wetlands > Peat | place... | reverse complement strand
GTGAAGACGTCATCCACCTCCCGCTTTGTATGACAAAAGATGATGGCGAGCTTCGGGTCCTCCACATCAAGAAGTCCCGACAGGGCGTTCATCCTGTTTTCATCCGTGACCTCATAGAACGTCTGCCTTATTTTCGGCACAACAACCTCCTGTGTATTCACGCGTATCTTTTCAGGGTCCCTCATATACTTCCTGGCGATATTCGTTATCTGCTGAGGGATTGTGGCTGAAAACAGAAGGGTCTGTCTTTCAGGCGGGGTTGTCCTGAGTATCGTCTCCATGTCATCGATAAACCCCATATCGAGCATCTCATCCGCCTCGTCGAGGACGACTATCCTGATCTCCGACAACGAAAGGTTTCTTCTGTTGATGAGGTCGATAACACGGCCCGGCGTTCCTACGACAACATTGACTCCACGCTGCAACGTCTTTATCTGCCTCTCAATAGACGTACCTCCGTAGACAGGCAAAACACTCATCTTTTTGTACTTACCGATTCTGTAGAGCTCCTGTGCTACCTGTACCGCCAACTCCCTTGTCGGCTCGAGCACGATGGCGAAGGGTTTTCTGCCCTTCTGACATCTCTCCGCAATCGGGATACCGAAGGCTGCGGTCTTTCCTGTACCGGTCTGCGCTTGTCCCATGATGTCACAATTTCTCATTATGAGCGGTATTGTGGAAACCTGGATAGGTGTCGGCTCCTCGAATCCTATTTCTGATATTGACTTCATCGTCTCTTTACTTAAGTTGAAATCTTCAAAATTCATTTTTTTCCCCTTCTCTTGTTCTTTATTTGACAATACAGTGTTTAGAGTTAATTTTTAGATTGCCTCATGGCTGGTTGATAAACCCTGTGTGGGAGAATCCGAAACCAAAAAGCCTTCCTGAAATAAAAAAACCCTCAGAGCTTTCAAAGCATCCGAGGGCCACTCAACTTCCGACTCCAAAAGCTGATATATTATACCTAAATGAAACTTTAAACGCTATCTTTTAATTTTACAGGTGCGTGGCAGACAAATCGGGTTAGAGCGTCAGATATGCATCCGGGGCAATGCTGGTTGCCAGCATCACCATGTTAATGTCACGATGCTCGATCCAGCACCTGTCCTCTTTGTTTCTATGATTCAGCCAGAACGACTCGATTCTTTTCGACAATGGAACATACTCCGTCAGGGCCTTAATCAGTGGATATAGGGGATGCTTCTTATTGAAAAAGGCCGGATTTTTCTCAATCAAGTCACGCAACTTTTCCACAGACCTCAGCCCAATCGCCAACCCCAGCTCTCGAAATGCCAGGCGGTAATCAGCAGGCATCTGCAGCGAGTTCGTTTGAGAATAAGATTCCAGGCCGGGCAGGGAAGAATCCAGCAAAATACCCGGCAGGTCTGTTTCTTCAAAATTACCGCCGATTGCCAATTGCGCCGCTTTATAGGCGCTACACAAGAGATCGCCGATACCGAGCGTGTCTTCAGTCACCCAGCTTTTGCCTTTGCAAATATCGGCCATATCGGAAATTTCGGTGCTCAGGTACGGCGCTGATTCCTCAAAAAATTTTGTGGCCGTCACCTGAAGCTGATTATAGGTGATGTACCCATCAAGGGGGTTATGATGCCCCATGGACGGCACGAGGGGATAAGACATATCTATGCTCATTTTCCAGTACATGCGTTTTTGGCCGCGGGACGACGGGACATAGGTAAATTTCGCATGGGCTGTTTTAGCAAGCTCCATCGCCCATACGTTATAGGTTGGCTCACCGGTTATCCGGCTTACACGGTTGAGAGCATGCATCCATTTCGTCAGATAATGATAGTATTGCCCGTCCCTGTCCCATTCCAGTCGTTCGTCAAACGGGTCGGCAGGTCGCCGCTCGTTTGTTTTCTTACCTATCCTCAAACCTCCTATAGTAGGATGCTTTACCCCTTCCTTCTCATCGAGACCGCTGATCCAGCCCTTACGGGAGTCGTCTTCACGATGCCGGCCAAGGACGTGATGGACCTGATCGACGAGGCCTAATGCAAGTTGCAGATATTTTGAATCGCCCGTTCGACTGTAAAGCTCGAGGAAATTGCAAACCGCAAAGGCGTCGGTCCATAAGTAGCGCTGAGGAGTTTTCCCGGATGAAAGTCCTGTCAGATCGGCAAAATCAGCCATGATCTCCCGTACTATCGAAGTTGATGTATTCTGCGTCATTGTTTCTTCGAAAAAAATGCCATTTCAATCAGCACTGATTATTGATAGCCGATTCTGACCGAAACAGACCGGCTATCTCGTGGATAAATGCGGGACACCGCGCTTCGCATGCCCTTTAGTCTGTCCGCCGAGAGGCGAAAGCGAAAGTCCTCTATGCCGGATACTGAAGTCATTTCAGGTCGTAATTCCCTTCCAGAAATCTCTTCGCGTACCGTTCGATCGAGCTGTCATCACGCAGCAGGGCATCCAGTTTTCTTATATAGGCGATCAGCCTGCCAAGCCGGTTGAGTATATCCTCCATTTCATCCCGCTTCATATTGGCAAGACGCGCGACGAGGAGGTCCCCTTTTGTCCAGAGGCTGAAGCCATATGCTTTCAAAACCTCGGCGATAAGCTTCACCCTCCTCGACCTCTTCAGTATATCAGTCGCGCCGCCTGCAAAACGGAAATAGATGTGGTTGTTTCTTGCATTCTCGCTGCAGTAACAGTCCAGTATATTAAAGTGGTACCCGAATTTCATGTTCAGGTTTACATATTCTTTGGAAGCAATGGCCACGTTGTGAAAAACCTTGGTCCTGCTTTCGGAGACTATATCAGACATTCTCGTCATACTCGTGATGAGGTCGTTCATCCCGAGGGGTATGGTTTCGGAATGCCAGGCCCCGGGGTACAGCATCCCTTTGATTACCGCCTTCAGCGGTATCGAAGTTATCCGTTCAACAGTAACGGTATCTCTCCTTCCGATATGTTTCTTTGAAAGGTCTCCGGCAGGTTCCAGGCCGCCTCCGATGTCAACTACAAGAATATCGGCGGGGATAGGAAGTTCCAGTTTAAACGCAATGCGGCCATTTAAATTGACCCCGTGTTCCGCTCTGTCGATGATCTCCGTAATCGATTTTTCATGCATGAACCTGAGTATATCGTGTATGGTCTTGCAGCCTTCGGGAGCAAAATCATCCACTGTGGGGTCAATCAGGTTAAGAGGCGAAATATATCTCAGGACATATCTCTTCTTGCGATATTCATAGACGGATTCCATCTCAGGCGAATCCGAATAAGCATGTCCGACCAGTTCCTGGACAATGCCGTCATACACGCTGTTGTTTTCATCGCGTGCGTCCACCGTAATCTCCTGGCCGTGTCTGAGAATCGAGGTAGCATCGCCGGTATTAACGATCGCAGGCACCCTGAATTCTCTACAGAGAGATGCCATGTGACTGGTGGGCGTTCCGGTATCGGTTATGATGGCGGAAACATATGGCATCAGCCGTACGAAATGTGAAGAATCATGTCTGGCTACAAGAACCGCTCCCTTCGGGAAATGGCCCAGTTCATCTCCGTTATTTATGATAAAAACCCGGCCCGCTCCGACGCCTTTCTGGACGACGATGCCTTTCCCTTTCATAAGCACTGTTTTCGGCTCAACTGGCGGGGCCCCGGAGACAGAATCTCTCTTGCTCTCACCGGCCCTGAGCTGTCTTGACTGGAGAATATATATATTACCGCTCTTATCGATCGCCCATTCAATATCCTGCGGTTTGCGAAAATATTTTTCGATAAAGAGGGCCTGTATCGCAAGCTCCCTCACCTGCCCTGCTGTCAGGGAAGGTCTCCCTTTCAATACGTCGGGGGTATCGACAGTAAGCGTTCCGCCTTCCGCGGCATTAACCTCCATTGAATTCTTGCCGCCACGCTTTTCATGAATCACCTCGGGATTAACGCCCTTTCTCACAATATAGAGGTCAGCGTCCGCCTTACCTTCGACAACAGTTCTCCCGAGCCCCCAGACAGAATTTATCATCATTGTCTCACGGTCACCGCCGGGGTTCACGGAATAGATAACGCCGCTTGATGCTGCGTCAACCATTGCCATGCAGCCGACCGCCATTTTCAGTTTACCGATCCGGTAACCGAAACTCCTCTGATACGTAATTGCATGAATCGAAAAGAGGCTTGCAACCACCTTCTTGTAAGCGTCCTTGAACTTGTCCGCTGCTGATGGCACATTCAGCAGGGTATCGAACTGTCCGGAAAAAGAGATTTCACCGTCTTCCTCCTCGCCACTGCTCCTCACCGCCAGCCTGCAGTATCCTCCGCACCCCGCCATCAGCCTTTTGAGGGCGGCATCGATATCTCTGTCCAGTTCCGGAGGTATTTCCGCATTAATAATCATGGAATGCAGCTTATCCAGCTCCGCCTCGCTCATGACGGCATCTTTACCGAGAGCGTCAATCTTTTCGTTCAGTCCATTGTAACGCACAAATTCATCAAAGGCGTACGTTGTCACGGCAAATCCGGGGGGAACATTGACCTTCAGGATGTTCTTAAGGTCGGAAAGTCCCGCGTTCTTGCCGCCAACTTCGCGGCGCATATCCCACGTTATATCTTCATAAAATGCCACCCGTTTGCCGGACGTCAGAGGCAGATCATATATCGTATTGCTTATTTGCTTGTCAATGCGACTATACACTTCGTGAAGGAGTGAGTACTTCCCGCTGGTAAGGAGATCAAATTTTCGGATTGAAACCGCAAGCGCAGCCGATAATTTGGAATAGGCTTCTTTTACGTAGTGGATATCAAAAAGATAGTCACCTCCGAGCTTCTCTCCCATGTCCGTGATTATCTCAAGAGCTCTGTTGTTACTCTCAAGGACTCCCTGAAATATCTCGAACAGGGCCTGAAAAGGCAGCTGCCGGTATGTAACTCTTCTTACACGGTCGAAAACTAATTTAAAAAAACCCGGCGAACTTTTCGTCATGCTTTTTTCAACGCGCGCTGTATGGATGCCTTAAGCTCTTTTATTTTGACCGGCTTTGGGAAGAAGTCATACACGTCTCCCCTCAGAGCTTCTATCGCCGTATCAAGATTGGCAAAGGCGGTGATCATTATGACCTTTGTCCCGGGATAAAGACTCTTCACCCTCTTGAGCACCTCCATCCCGTCTATCCCCTTCATCTTGAAATCGGTAACCACCACGTCAAATTTCACGGCCTTCAGTCTTTCGAGAGCCGGCTCCGCGTTCATAAACGTCTCGACAAGGTAACCTTCCTTCTCGAGGGCCATCTTCGCCATATCCCCTACAATTTTCTCGTCGTCGATAATCATAATCCTGTACCCGTCCATAATCTCCCTCCTATTTTTTGTATGCTGGCAACTCTATCGTGAATGTAGTGCCTTCGTTTATTGTGCTTTCAACCCTGATGCTTCCTTTGTGGTTCCTTATGATCCCGTAGCTTATCGACATGCCGAGCCCCGTTCCTTCCACTCCTTTGGTGCTGAAGAACGGATCGAATATATACGGCAGAAACTCATGCGGTATTCCCTTGCCGGTATCGCTGACTTCAATTATTACGGAACCTCCCTCGTGCCCGCCGTATGTCTTTATGGATAATTTTCCGCCCGGCGACATGGCCTGGACGGCATTAAGTATCAGGTTTACCAGCACCTGCTGTATCTGCGGCCCGTCAATAAAGACATGCGGGACTGAAGGGTCAAGCGACAGATTCAGTTCGATATTGGAAATATCCAGGGTGTTCTGCATCAGGTTAACCACTTTCCGCACGGTCCGGTTTATGTCAGCTTCTTCCAGATTTGCCACTTTGGGTTTTGCAAAATCCAGGAGGTTCTTTACTATCTCTTCAATCCTCTTTGTCTCTTCTTCAACCTTGTGCATGAGTCCTATCCTATGTTCCCTGTCGAGAGAATCGTACATCTCGAGAAAATTCTGAGCTACCATCGAAATATTGTTCAGGGGGTTTCTCAGCTCATGCGCCACTCCGGCCGTGAGGATGCCCAGTGAAGCAAGCTTTTTTGACTGGATTATTTCCTCTTCACGGTTCTTGAGTTCATCGGACATGAAATTCATGGCTCTTATCACGGAAGCACACTCGTCATCTGTTCTTATATCTTCAATCTTCTTGAAACTGCCTTCCGATATGGATACGGCCAATCCCTCTATGTCCCTCATCGACGCCACAATCTTCTTAGCAATGAAACGGCCGCCGAAGACGGAGAGAAGCAGTATAACCAGAAATGAAATGAACAGGACTTTCTTTGATTTCAGGATGATGGCGTTGACACTTCTTCTTTCAATCTGTGTGATGTTCTTGAAGTATTCTCTCAGCTTCTGACCTTCCGCCCTCAGCTTGGCCTCCAACCGTACGCTTTTGCGGGTATTACTCCTGATCTGTTCGATCGCCGCTGCATAACTCTTCAGATATTCTTTCAGTTGCGACAGATTATTTTCGCCGATCGCAGCGGTGATATCTTTTTCCACCGCGCCGATGGATTCCAGGGTAATGTTTATCTTGTTCTCGATTTCATCCAGGGCGGTCCTGTCTTTATATAGGAAGTAGTTCTTTTCAGAAATCCTCATCTCGAGAAACGATGCATTCAGGTCGTCCGCTATCTCCACGAATCTGAATTTTGTCAGGACAATGTTCATGTTGTTCAGCGAGAAGATTCCGATCAGGAGGATTAAAGCGATATTGGAGATATAGGAAAGTATGATTTTATGTTCAATCTTCATCCGGTCTCATCCCTCTATTACAGAACATCTCGGTGTTTCGGCCTGTTCGCTCCTCACAGGCCAGTACCATAGCACGCCGTCAAAAATCATTAATAAACCGACGACAATGATGAACGCATCAAAGACTGTTGACAGGCTGAAGCCGAAATATTTCAGGAGGCCAAAGCCAAGGCTTGACAACAGAACGCCGGTGCGAAAAAAGGAAAGTCCTGTCCTTGCACGCGAGGCGATTGTCCGGTAGCAGGCAGCCACCGTCCGCTGCGCCGCAAGCACATTCCTTTCGCGCGCCAGATGGACCCGTTCCTTATATGACTGGGACGGCTGGAGAATGGTGGCGTAACACTCCAGGAAATCACCCAGGCGCCCGAGCATAGTCTTTTTTTGAGACGCAGTCTTGCAGGCGCCCTCAATGGAATGATAATCTTCGAGGAAACTGAGAGTTGCCGCGGTGACCTCGACAAGCGTTTGAACGCCCGGCGGGCTTATCCTCGGCTTCCTTATCTTCAGATACCCCACTAATCCCATGACCGAAAGAGAAACGCCGGCCATGATCAGCGTCCAGTAAAAATAAAATACATCACTGTACTTGTGTGTATGCATAAGCGTATCGGCGAGGGCAGTCATGCCGAGTCCCCATCTCAGAAAGGAAAGACTTGTTCTGGCCTTTGCAAGGTCTGTTCTGTAACATGCAAGCCTTGTTCTCCACTGCGCCAGTGTATTGCGCCAGAAAGCAAGACCCGTCCTCTCGGTGCCTATGATAAAACCGGGTTTCTCGTTAAGGAAATCCTGGATAAACCACTGCACATCCTTCCCGAGGGCCACGCGGAATTCATATCCTCCGGCTTTGACAAAAGTCTTCACTTCATCAAAAATCGGGGGTTCCCCGAAATTATTTACGGCTATGACCGCCGTATCGCCGTCCTGAATGACGGGAAACCACCTGCTCTTGGAGAGTACTTCCCGGTCGAGATCCGACAGAAGCTCAGGGGGGACAGGAAGCCTTTCATCGTATTCAATGAAGACGAGGCCGTAATATTCCGAAAGAGCCTGAAGCAATGCGTAGCGCGAAACGCCTTGCTCCTCTATCAGTATATCTTCGGGTTCGAGGCCGCGTGCAAACGCGGCTTCTTCGGCGGCGAGGACAGCCTGATCAGTAATACTCCCGTGTTCAACCAGGGCAGAAAATCTCCCGGCTCTATTATCCAGAAAGACTTTGTTATTTGTTATCATGACTGAAGACCACCTTTCCCCATAAGCGAGCAGGTTTGCCGTAATCAGGAATTGCAATCTCCATCTCGCCGAAACAGTACGGGAATTGCTTCCTGATTTTTTCGGCGGGAATATGCCAGTAAAGGCCGTCTCCAATAAGTATCAGTCCGATTACCAATATGGCCGCCTCTACCGCGGTCCAGACGGGGCGTCCGGTTCCGAAAGATACGAGAAGTGCGGCGCCTACCGCGCTGAAATTCATTCCGGTCCTGACGAAGCCAAGTCCTGTCCTCGAACGTGCCATGATGGTGCGAAGCCTCGCCATTACATTCCTTCTCTCCGCGAGCACTGTTCTTTCAAGGGCAAGTCCCGTTGTTCCCCATATACCCGGGGCATGACTCGCCCTGACGGGAAGCGGAGCCGCAACAAAACTGCTGTCGACAGGTCTCTTATGTACGGGCGGGAATACCAGGTCCCAGATGGTAGTTTTCGCTCCCTCCGCTTTTACCGAATCAAAGCTCTCCTTGCCCGCGCGTCTTCCGGGAAAATACCAGTGCAAACCTTCAAGCACCATTGTGATGCCGGTAACTACAAGGCCATAGCTGAATATATCCCACAGACCTCTGTGAGTCTGCCTGAGCAAAGCGATTCCGATACCTATAAACGCGATTCCCGTGCGCGAAAAAGCAAGACCTGTTCGTGCCTTCGCCATTAAAGTCCTGTAAAATGAAAGGAGAGTCCTTTCTTCCGCAAAATCAGTCCTGTCGTTTGCAAGGAACCTCCTGCGCATCACGGGTGTGAGACCTCTCCATTTACCACGTAAGGCATCTGCTCCCGGAACGGAGGCAGTGCGCTCAAAAAAGAATCTGCCTTCGGGGTTTACGACTTCCAGAACCGATATCCCGGTCGACGGTGTGGTGACAACTTTAAATAATTTCTTCTTCCCGATGGCCCTTGCCGGAACATACCAGATAAGGCCGTCTACGGTCATGAAAATGCCGGCCGCCAAAAGCATAAAGTCAATAACAGTCCAGTATCCCAGACCAAAGATCCTGATAAGAAGGAGGGATATTGTTACGAGGGATAACCCGGTACGAAGAAAAGCAAGACCGGTCCTGCCCTTTGACAGCGATGTCCTGTAGCTGGCAAGCAGAGATCTTCTGTAGGCGAGGAAAGTCCTTACCTTTGCAAGTTGCGTCCTCCCCGAAGAAGGCGGGAAGTGAGGGTTAATATCCTGATTGTTTTCGATTATCCTGACGATATCGGAAGGGAGGGCTACCCGGAATTCCACCTCTTCCACTTCCATGGTAGTTTTAATATCCTGGAGGACAACAGGCGACGCAGGGTCGTATGCAATTACCTCTGCCTTGCCACTTCCTGAAGAAAGGGGAAACCAGAGTGCCGACTTAAGCCTTTCCAGGTCCAGTTGTCGTATAATATCCCGGGATGCCCTGACATCTTCGTCGAACTCGATAAACGGCCATTTGCAGTATTCAGTCAGGCAAAATAGTATCTCATGCCGGGGAATACCCTTTTCAAGCAGTATTTCTTCCGGTAGCTTACCGAAATCAATTGATTCTTCTATGCATTCATTCAACTCCTCTTCGGTTACGAGCCCCCTCTTGATCAGCCTGTAAAATTTCTTATCGAGCATACATTATTTATTCGGGAGAAAATCAGGTCCTGACCTCATCCTCTATACTTAAATTATGTCTTTTGCTGTGACACTGTCAAGCTGAGAGGCTGTCTGAATGAAATTTCCATGAAATGTATTAAGCATTGTCTGAAGCTCAAAAAAAGCGCCTCTCACCTGTTAAATGATTGAATGCTCAATTTCGGACAAAAAGCCTCCGGACAAGGAAATTTGACCGGTCGCGATCTCCTGTAATCAAAAAAAGTATCGATAGATTAGTAGGTTGCAAGTGGTATTTTTCTTGCTAAACGAGTATGACGGAGATGAATAAGTGAAGGGAATTTTTTCTGAAGAGTATTGCGCGTTGTTCCCATTCTGCTATAATTTTTCAAGAAATCTGGGGAACTGGTGGTTATACCGGCAGATTCTTGTCTTACAAAATGCAGAAATAATCTTATCGTGAAAGGAGGTGGGAAATGAAGAAAGCAGCTCTGTTAGTTATCTCTCTCTCAATGCTTCTGTCTTTTAGTTGCGCCTCAAAAGACTATGTGCGCCAGCAAATAGAGCCGCTCGTGGACCGGATCAGCAAGCT
>Ga0187774_10000945_pt1 | contig 10156 bp, 9 predicted proteins | sample 0216_BV02_MP05_2_FD_133152 | JGI IMG/M metagenome (GOLD analysis project Ga0187774, IMG submission 133152) | Tropical peat soil microbial communities from peatlands in Department of Meta, Colombia - 0216_BV02_MP05_20_MG | ecosystem: Environmental > Terrestrial > Soil > Wetlands > Peat | place... | reverse complement strand
GAGTGGCCGGGAGCGTCACGACGCTGGCTGCGCTGGAGCTGGGGCTTGCGACCTACGATCCATCGCGTGTCCAGAACATGCGGTTGGGTTTCGCGCGGGTCGAGAGCTGGTATCGCAGGCTCGTCGGAATGACGTTGGATGAACGACGGCGTCTGCCCGGTCTTGAGAAGGGTCGGGAAGACCTGATCGTGGCCGGCGCGGCGCTGCTGTGGATCGCGATGCGCGTGGCCGAGGCGAAGGAGGTGGTGGTCAGCGATTACGGGTTGAGAGAAGGGGTTTTGATCGATTGGTTTGAACGTAACGTCATCCGATGAATTGAACGGAAACGGGAGGGACGATGAAACGGAATTGGATCATGGCGATTGTTCTATGGACACTCACCCTTAGCGCGGGCGGCCTCGGCGTCTCCTTTACGACGGCCTGGGCCCAGGGAGGTAAGCCGGTGGTAACAATTGAAACGGACAAAGGGAATATCGCTTTCGAAATGTTTCCGGATGTGGCGCCCAAAACCGTGGCGCGTATCACGGAGTTAATCAAACAGGGCTTCTATAACGGTCTGACCTTCCATCGTGTCGTGCCCGGCTTTGTGATTCAAGGCGGTGACCCCAAGGGCAACGGGACGGGCGGTTCGGGGGTCAACCTCAAGGCCGAATTCAACAAGAAACCGCATCTCCTCGGCACCGTCGCCATGGCCCGCGCGAATGATCCGGACAGCGCCGACAGCCAGTTCTACATCTGCCTCGGTCCGCAGCCCTTCCTCGACGGCAAATACACCGTCTTCGGACAGGTGACGGACAAGGCCAGTCTCGACGTGATCCAGAAGATCCAACAGGGGGACGTCATGCGGAAAGTCACCGTCAAATAAGTCCCCCGCCGCGGTTCCGAAAACCTTCCGAATATCAACCCCGGGGGTGGAGTTGTTGATGAATCTGTTTCAAGCGATGACGCGTGACCTGCGTATAGATCTGGGTGGTGGATAGATCGGCATGACCCAGCATGGCCTGGACCGAGCGCAGGTCGGCGCCCCTCTCGAGAAGATGTGTCGCGAAGGAGTGCCGCAGCATGTGCGGTGAAACGGAACGCTTAATGCCGGCCCGTTGGACGTAACGCCTCAACAGCTTCCAGCAGCCCTGCCGTGTCAATCCATCTCCGGACCGGTTGATGAAGACCCGATCGGAGACCCGCCCCTTGGCCAATTTCGCCCGAGCCGTTTCGAGGTACGTCTTGAGCTTTTGAAGCGCCATGTCGCCCATCGGGACGATCCGCTGTTTGCCCCCCTTGCCAGTGGCGAGGACGTATCCTACCTCGGTATTGACGGCCTGGAGCGGGAGCCCGGTCAGTTCCGAGACGCGGAGTCCGGTGGCGTACATCAATTCGATCAGTGCATCATCGCGCACGGCCGAAGGCGTTCCGCCCTTGGGAAGGTTGAGCAGGCGTTCGACCTCTTCAAAAGCCATCGTTTTTGGCAATCGCTTCCAATCGCGGGGCGATTCCACGTTGTGGGTGGGATCCGTCTGAAGGATGTTTTCGCGATTGAGGAAGCGGTAAAAGTTGCGAAGGGTCGCAATCTGGCGCGCGAGCGAGCGGGAGGAAAGGCCGTTCTGTTTTCGAGCGGCCAGAAAATCCTGAAGATCCCTACGGGTAACGTCTTCCAAACGGTTCAACATTCTTGTCTTTAGAAATTCCGAGAATCCTTTCAGATCGGCGCCGTAGGCCGCGACCGTGTTCGATGAGAGTCCCTTCTCGACCGTCAAGTATTGAAGAAACTGTTGAATGTGTTCGTGCATGGTTAACGCAAGGGATACCCGTGGCGCTTAAGATCCTTCATGATCCTGCGGCTGTGTTCATGGCCCCGGGTTTCAAGAGAGAGATCCACCCGACTCTGGGTGAGGGGGAGCCCGGACGAGAGACGATCGTGTACGATGTGAAGAATGTTGGCGCCCATCTCGCCAATGACGGAGGTGAGCTTGGCCAAGGCCCCGGGGCGATCGGGCAGAACGACCGAGAGGCGCAAGAGACGACCGGTTCGGACCAAGCCCCGATCGATAATTCGTTCAAGGAGGGTGACATCGATATTCCCCCCGGTGATCACGAGACAGACCGGACCCCGAAGCCGGCGCCCATGGTTTAAAAGCGCCGCCAAGGGAACGGCGCCGGCCCCTTCGGAGATGATTCGTTTGTGTTCGATCAGCAACAGGACGGCCTCGGCGATCTCGTCCTCCGCGACGGGAATCGTGCGATCCAGGTACCGCTCCAAAAGCGGCCGCGTTAACCTACCAGGGGATTTGACGGCGATTCCGTCCGCCAGCGTGGGTCGAGCCGGGGCGGTAACGCCGACGACCTGAATTGCGGGCTTGACCGTCTTGACCGCCATCGCGATTCCGGAAGCGATGCCGCCTCCCCCGACGGGAACCAGGATCGTTCGAATGTCCGGTCGATCTTGTAATATCTCCAACGCGATCGTCCCCTGACCGGCGATCACCGCCTCGTCATCGAAGGCATGGATGAGGACCCTTCCTTCCGTCCGCTCGATTTCGCGGGCTTTCTCCATCGCGGCATCAAAGTCCCTTCCGTGAAGAATCACCCGCGCGCCATAAGACCCGCTCGCCTCCTGTTTGGCGATCGAGGCCCCTTCGGGCATTACGATCGTTGCGGAAATACCGTGCGTTCGAGCCGCCAGAGCCACGCCTTGCGCGTGGTTTCCCGCCGAGGCCGTCACCACTCCTCCTCGTCGTTGCGCAGCCGTCAGTTGGGCGATTCGGTTAAAAGCCCCGCGGACTTTAAAGGATCCCGTCTTCTGAAGGTTTTCAAGCTTTAAAAGAACCGGCATTCCCGCCTGAAGGCTTAGCGAACGGGATGAAACCAGCGGGGTCGCATCGATGGAGGATCGAATCGTTTTGTACGCCCTTTTGATCGCCGTCAATCCGATCGACATGGAATGAGGATCCTTTTGGGAGAGAATGGAGTCTTTCCTTGTCACTATAGATAATTTCTTCAGGAAATACAACCCGCTGCCGGTCCGTTCTGTTGACAAGGTGTTCGGCTTACCTTATAGTGACAGTAAGCGAAGATGACGACGATGAGATCGAGGATCCTGATGGTGCATGCGGGGGCCGGAATTTTGGCGGCCCTCCTGATTTCAGGAACCCTGCAGCCGACGCCTTCAGGGGCACAGCCGACGCCGGCCGTTGAGCCGACGGATTCCCCCGACGCCGAAGCACAGGAATTGCTGGATAAGGCCGTTGCGGCTGCCGGTGCGGGGGATTTGGAGCAGGCCCAGCTGACGTATCAACTTTTGCTCACAACCTATCCGCAATCACCGTTGATGGATCAGGTCTATTTCGGATTGGCTCAGATCGATCAGCAACAACAGAATTATGCCGATGCCGCCGCCCAGTATCAAAAGTTAATCACCGAATTCCCGACCTCGCCGTTGATCGAGAAGGCCCGGCATGCGATGGCCGAGGCCTATATTAGTCTCGGTCAGTACGACGGCGCAATCACTCTACTGGAAAGGGAGCGAAGCCTGAGTCCGGATCCGGCCGCCCGACAGGCGTTGACCGAACGGATTGTTGACGTATATCTCAAGAAAAAAGACCACGTGCAGGCCATTCAAGAACTGTTGAAGCAGGAGGGGAGTCAAGAGGGGGAAAAACGGACGGTCGAGGACCGAGTGCAGGAGCTGATCGATCAGAGCTCCCGGGCGGAACTCAAGGAACTGATCAGTCAGTACTCCAAGGGATATCCCGGCGACGTGGCCCTCCTGAAACTGGCCGATCTCGACGAGTCGTCAAAGGAATATTTTGAAGCGGAACGTGAACTCAGGCGTTTCTTGGCGACCTATCCCAAGCACCGGGCCGTTCCGAAAGCGCGAAGCCGGCTCATCGCGATCAAACAGATCTATCTGAGCTACCAGCACTTGATCGGTGTCATGCTTCCGCTGTCGGGCCGAATGCAGCCGTTCGGCCAGCAGGTGCTCAACGGAGTTCGGCTGGCGTTGGACCCCGCGTTTAACCCGGTTCCTGATAAATTCGTCGGGGTCGTCGTCAAGAACACGGAAGGGGAATCCCCTGCCCTTCAGACCGGTCTGGATGAGCTGGTGCGGGAATACCGCGTGAGCGCCATCATCGGACCGATGCTGAGCCGCCAGGTGGCTGCCGCGGCACCTCGGGCGGACGCATACCGGATTCCGTTGTTGACGCCGGCGGCGTCGCAGGATTGGACCAAATCGTGGAAATTTGTTCTGAGAAACTCCGTGACCAATCGACAACAGGCCAGCGAGATCGCATCGTACGCGCTCAACACGCTCCATCTGAAGCGTTTCTGCATCCTGCATTCCGATGACGGGTACGGAATGGAGATGATGAGGTTTTTCTCGGAGGAGGTCTCGAAGTCGGGCGGCGAGATCATCGCACGGGCGTCGTACGACCCGCAGGCCACCGATTTCGGACCGCAGATCAAGTCTCTTAAGGAAACGGACCTCTCCAAATACGGCGTCATGGGCCCGCCGCCCGAACAGAAGGGCGAAGTTCGGGAGTATACTCCCGGCTTCGATGCCATTTTCCTTCCCGGCGATTACGATCAGGCCGGCCTGATCGCGGCCCAGTTGGCCTTTTATAATATTCAAGGCGTGACGCTTCTTGGTACGAACGGTTGGGACTCCCAGGATCTGTTCCGGATCGGCGGGAAATATATCGACGGCGGGATCTTCGTGGACGGTTTCTTCCCCGGCAGTACGGAACCGCAGGTGCAGTCCTTTGTGGAACGCTATCGCAACCGGTACGAGGAGGAACCGACGCTTCTTGCGGCCCAGGGGTATGACGCCGTCAGCCTGGTTCTCCGAGCCCTGCAACAGGGCGCCGTGACCGGCGAGGCCGTGCGGGATTTCCTCGGCCGTGTTCGAAACTTTTCGGGAGTCACGGGTCCGATTACATACACGCCGGACGGAGACCTGGCGAAACGGCTCTATGTGATACAGGCGAAGGACGGCAAATTCGTCCAACTCAATTAAACTGAAATATGCGGGAATCTTCCCAGCGAGCAAGGGGAGCGAGAGGGGGAGGCTCCGGCTGGCTATGCCAGCGGAGGGGGCGACGTGGGCCCCGATAATAACGATGAATATCGATCATATCGTACAGCAAATCTCTATCTCGGCCATCCCGATCCTTATGGCGGTCATTTTTCATGAGGTGGCTCACGGCTGGGTGGCGAACAAGCGTGGCGATCCGACTGCTCGCCTCGTGGGCCGCCTAACGCTCAACCCGCTGCCGCATATCGACCCGGTCGGGACGGTCATCATTCCGATTTTTTTGTTGATCGCCACCAAAGGCAGCTTCGTGTTCGGCTACGCAAAACCCGTCCCGGTGAATTTCATGAACCTCCGCCGGCCCAAAGAGGATATGATCTTGGTGGCAGGCGCAGGCCCGGCTACGAATCTGCTCCTGGCGATCCTCTGCGGGGTCCTGTTTCGAATAATCTTGGCGATCAACCCGAATCTAATCCTGCATCTGCGTCAGGAAGGCGGACCGTCTGCCTGGAGCGATCCGGTCGCCGTCATTCTAATTCCGATTCTGCTGATGCTTCTTCAAGCGGTGAAATGGAACGTGGTCCTGGCGGTTTTCAATATGATTCCCATTCCGCCGCTGGATGGCGGGCGGGTCATGGTCGGACTTCTTCCCGATCGGCAATCGGAGGCCTGGAGCAGCATCGAGCCGTTTGGCTTCTTTATCATCATTGCCCTCGTCCTCCTGGATCCGTTCGGATTCTGGACGCAGATCATTTCGCCGCTGATCGCCACCGTGATGATGTGGATCCTGGGCATCCACTCATTCTTTTATTAAAACCAATCGAAGAGGAGGCGCCGGAGGGTGAAATCGCCAAAGAAGCGCATGCTGAGCGGGATGCAACCTAGCGGGCGTTTGCATCTAGGGAATCTACTGGGGGCGCTGGACAACTGGATCAAATATCAGAGAGACTATGACGCCTATTTTTTTGTGGCCGACTGGCACGCGCTGTCGACGAATTATGCCGACACCCAAAAGATTCGCGAGTACGTTCAGGAGATGTTGATCGACTGGCTTTCGGCCGGGATCGACCCCGAGAAATGCACCGTCTTCATTCAGTCCCGGCTTCCGGAGCATGCCGTGCTGCACCTCCTCTTGTCGATGATCACGCCGGTGCCCTGGCTGGAGCGGAACCCCACCTACAAAGAGAAGATCGACGAACTTCGCGAGCGGGATCTGACGACCTACGGTTTTCTGGGATATCCCGTCCTTCAATCGGCGGATATCCTGATCTACAAGGCCGATGTGGTGCCGGTGGGCGTGGATCAGCTTCCGCATCTTGAATTGACCCGTGAGTTGGCACGACGGTTTAACAATCTCTACAAAACGGTGTTTCCCGAGCCGCAGCCCTTGCTCACGGAGGTGCCGAAACTTCTGGGAACCGACGGGCGGAAAATGAGCAAGAGCTACAACAATGCGATCTATCTTTCCGATCCCGAACCGGTCGTGCGTGAAAAACTCCGGACGATGGTGACCGATCCGGCCCGAATCCGGCGGAGCGATCCCGGCAATCCGGATGTCTGTCCCGTCTTCTCCTATCATAAGATCTATTCCGAAATCGGCGTGGTCGACCGGGTCAACACGGAATGCCGGACCGCCGCCATCGGCTGCATCGACTGCAAAAAGCTGGTGGCCGATCGGATGGTCCGGCGGCTCGACCCGATCTGGAAAGAGCGGGAGAAGTGGGCGAAGCATCCAAAGAAAGTTGAAACAGTTGTGACCGAAGGCACAAAGAAGGCCGGTAAAGTGGCCCGGCAGACCCTCGACGAGGTCCGGGAGGCGATGAAGGTATAAGATGCACCCGATTCTTATCCAGTTCGGTCCCGTCACGATCCGCTATTACGGCCTGATGTATTTCATCGCGGCGATGGTCGGCGGTTGGCTGCTGGCCAAAGAGGTCCGCCGGAAGGGGATCCCGCTCTCGAATGACGACAGCTGGAACCTGATCATGTACTGTCTTTTGGGCGGGATCCTGGGTGCCCGGATCTATTACGTCGCGTTCAACTGGTCTTACTACGGTCAAAATCCTTCCGAGATTCCCGCGATCTGGCATGGCGGTCTTGCAATTCACGGCGGACTGATCGGCGGGGTGCTGATCGGGATCTGGTTCGTTCGTCGCCACCGGGTCTCGTTTTGGCAACTGGCCGATGCCGGCGCGCCCAGTGTGATCCTGGGCCAAGCCTTCGGACGGATCGGGAATTTTATGAACGGCGACGCGCACGGTATACCGACGACGATGCCGTGGGGCATCGTCTTTCCGCCGGGGAGCATCGCCGGACAGCAGTTTGGTCCGGTCCCGCTTCATCCGACCATGCTGTACGAGCTGGCGCTGAACGTGACGACGTTTGCCTTTCTCTGGTCCATCCGGAAGCGGCCCTGGGGCGATGGCTTTGTCTTCTGTCTCTATCTGATCTGCTATTCCGTTGTCCGATTCATCGTGAGTTTCTTTCGCGCCGATGATCTGTATCTTGGCCCCCTTCGCGCGCCGCATGTCGTGAGCGTTCTACTCATTATCATCGTGGGGGGATATGTGATTAAAAACCGGCTCTGGGAGCAAAAAACGGTTCCATCCAGTAAACCAAAGCGGAGATGAAAACGATGCACCGAAGCGGGTGGCCGAGGTGGGGCGCCCGTACGAGCGCAGGCGGGGTTCCTACGTGGGGCGGGGTGGCGAGCATGGCTGGGCTCACCGAGGACAGGACCCGCGCAGGTGATGTAATGATGGGTCGAAAGCCGATCCGATGAACCCCTGCTGCCTTCAGTCGATGAAACGGTACATCAAGAAACACCGGGATGTCGCGACCTGCGACGGCTGCGGCCGACTGTTGTTGCTTACGGCAATCCGCGGGACTTTGAGGAAACGAAGAAGGCGCTGACCGCTCAGGGAATGCCGTTCGAGGTCGAGGTGTTTGGAAATCTTCAGGTGATCGCAAAACCGAGGCTGAAGAAAGAATGATCCGATCGAGACCGTTCCATTGGTCCTTTTACACCTTCGCGCCGTTTACCGCGGCGATGCTCTTTCTGGACTCGCGATGGGTTTTGGCCCACGGATTCAACGGCCAGGTTCTGGATAACATTCTTGTCCCGCTGTATGTCTATGCGATGTACCGAACCCTGCCGGATGAGCGTCTGAAAAAGATCATGCTGATCACGATCCCGGTATCCGCCGTCGGGGAAGTCTTCTTCAGCATGGGGCTCGATCTCTATGCGTACAAGTTGGGCTATGTCCCGTTCTATGTGCCGTTCGGCCATGCGCTCGTGGTCGGTTCCGGGTTTCAGGTTCTCTGGCATTCGGAGGTACATAAGCGCGCCGACGGTATGATCAAACTATGCTTGATGCTCTATGCCGGGCTTTTTCTCGGCGTATTCCTTTTCTATCGAGACAGCTTTACCCTCCTTCTCGGCCCTCTTTATTTTATCGGCGTCTTTGCGATGAGGCAAAGGGTGATCTATATATTCATGCCGCTCTTTGTTCTTTTCGTGGAGTTCGTCGGAACCGCCTTCGGCTGCTGGTCTTGGTCTCCCAAACCGTTCGGCGTCCTATCCACCACCAATCCGCCCATGGGCTCGGTCATGTTCTACGTCTATCTGGATATTATCGTCATGGTTCTGGGGAGTATGTGGGCGACGCCCTGGATGACGGAAGAATCCGCCGCATGAGTAAAACCGCGAACGGTTATCACCCGTGTATAATGGCGCCCGTTGACAACCGGCAGAGGATATGATATTTTAAAATTAGTTTTATAGGCGATGGGGTTCGCCGAAACCGTCCCGACAAACATTCGAGACTAATGACCCCTACTCTGAACAGTTGAGTAGGGGTTTTTTTATGTCCGGCGAAAGTCCTGGCCGTTTTGGTTTTGAAGTGGGGGGCGTTTGACGTGGAAAATAATCTCTTGATCGCCATGACCTGGTTGATCCTTGCCCTCATGGCCTCTTTAATCTCGATACGGATCGGCGTCTCGGTGGCCCTCGTCGAGATCTTGGTCGGCACTCTGGGGGGGAATTTTATCGGACTGCACTCCAACGATTGGATCAATGTGCTGGCCGGTTTTGGAAGCGTTGTCCTCACCTTTCTGGCCGGGGCCGAGTTGGACCCAAAAGTGATTCGGAGAAAATGGAAAGAAAGTCTCGGCATCGGATTCGCCTCGTTCCTCTTGCCGTTTTTGGGGGCGATGGCCTATGCCTACTGGGTCGCGGGTTGGTCGCCGGAATCGTCCCAGATCGCGGGCATTGCGCTGTCGACGACTTCGGTGGCGGTGGTGTATGCCGTCATGGTCGAGCGAGGTTACAACCAGACCGAACTGGGCCAGGTGATTTTAGCCGCCTGCTTCATTACGGACCTGGGCACCGTGCTGGCGTTGGGATTGCTGTTTGCGAGCTACGATCGCTGGCTGGTGATCTTCGTGTTTGTGCTGGCCGTGTTTCTTTGGCTTTTGCCCCGGATGACTCCCTGGATCTTTTCTCGCATGGGAAGTCACATCAGCGAGCCGGAGACGAAATACATTTTAATCCTCCTGTTCGGCCTTGGCGCCCTTGCGATGACCGCCAAGAGCGAGGCGGTGCTTCCGGCTTACCTCATCGGGATGGTGTTGGCGCCGGTCTTTCTGGCGAATCGCACGCTGGCCCAGAGGCTGCGCGTGATGACTTTCACCCTTCTGACCCCGTTTTACTTTCTGAAAGCCGGAGCGCTGGTGAATTTTTCTGCGATGATGTCCGGCGCGCTCTTGATCGGCATCTTTCTTACCGTGAAGATCGCGGCAAAGTTTATCGGCGTCTGGCCGCTGACCCATCTTTTCCGTTTTGGAAAACGGGAGGGTATGTATACCACGCTTCTCATGTCCACCGGGCTGACGTTCGGGACGATCTCGTCGCTGTACGGACTGAGCCATAAATTGATTGATCAAACTCAATACACCGTACTTGTGACGGTCGTCATCTTAAGCGCCGTCGTGCCGACGTTCTTTGCCGAGCGCTGGTTCGATCCGAACGGAAAAACCCATTACAAGGGTGATGCATTGACAGGTTCATCCAAAGCGGTTAAAACAGTGTCCACTGCACCGGTCCTCAAAAAAGGAGAAGGCTGATGTTTT
>Ga0187774_10000944_pt1 | contig 10158 bp, 6 predicted proteins | sample 0216_BV02_MP05_2_FD_133152 | JGI IMG/M metagenome (GOLD analysis project Ga0187774, IMG submission 133152) | Tropical peat soil microbial communities from peatlands in Department of Meta, Colombia - 0216_BV02_MP05_20_MG | ecosystem: Environmental > Terrestrial > Soil > Wetlands > Peat | place... | reverse complement strand
GGAGGATCTCTACTCGCTGGGTGCGGAACTTATTTTGGCCAATACGTATCACCTGTGGGCCCGGCCGGGAGCCCATGTGGTGCAGGCCCTTGGGGGTCTGCATCGGTTCATGCACTGGGAGCGCCCGCTCCTCACGGACAGCGGTGGCTACCAGGTTTTCAGTCTTGCGTCCACGTCGCAGGTGAGCGAAGAGGGGGTGACTTTCCAGTCACACCTGGACGGCTCCAGGCACTGCCTGACGCCGGAAGAGGCGGTACGGGTGCAAGAGGCCCTGGGAGCCGACATCATCATGTGCTTGGACGAGTGCATCCCTTACCCCGCAACCGAGGAGCAGACTAGGCAGTCCACGGAGCGAACCCTGCGGTGGGCGAGCCGGTGCCAGCAGGCAAAGACAAGGAGCGATCAGGCGCTCTTTGCCGTAATTCAGGGGGGAACCTCGCCGGAGCTCAGGCGTGCATGCGCAGAGGCGATGGTCGAACTCGATTTCCCCGGCTACGCGGTCGGCGGTCTCAGCGTGGGAGAGCCCAAAGAGGCCATGCTGGAGGCGGCTGCTGCGGTGCTCCCCCGGGTTTCGACGGACAGGCCCTGTTACCTCATGGGTGTGGGGGCGCCGGAGGACCTGGTCGAGCTGGTGGGCCTCGGTGCGGACATGTTCGACTGCGTGCTGCCCACCAGGAGCGCCCGCACCGGTCAGCTCTTCACCACTCGGGGGCGGCTTGTCATCAAGAACAGCAGGCACCAGGAAGAGGACGGTCCCATCGATGAGCGTTGCACGTGCTACACGTGCCGGCACTATTCTCGCGGCTATTTGCGCCACCTCTTCCTCAGCAAGGAGCTGCTCGCGTATCGGCTGAACACCATTCACAACCTCTGGTACTTCCTGGAGCTCATGCGCGAGATGCGGCGGGCGATTGCGGCGGGAAACTTCGCGGCGTTCAGGACCATTTTCTACCGGGAGCGAGAACAAGAAGAGGCGAACTGGGACTAACCGGCATACCTCCAGACTGGTCATCCGGGGGGACGCGAGCACCGAGGGAGAAGGAGGCGGGATATGGACTGGGTTGGCGTGGCACAGGCCATGGGTATAGGAGGAGAGCAGGGAGCCCAGAGCGGCGGCTGGGGAGCCCTGGTGCCGCTTATCCTCATGTTCGTCATCTTCTACTTCCTGCTGATCCGACCGCAGCAGCGGAAGCAGAAGCAACATCGTGAACTGCTGAGCAACCTCAAGAAGGGCGACGTGGTCGTTACCTCTGGGGGGCTCCATGGCAAGATCACTGGTCTCACGGACGCGGCGATCACCCTCGAGATCGCAGAGAGGGTGCGGGTCAAGGTATCACGAGGCTACATCGCCGGTCTGGTTTCCAGCGCGAGTGAGCCGGAGCCCAAGAAACAATAGGGGTCGGTCGTCCGTCGTCAGTTGTCCCTTGTATCCCGAGCCCGTGGTCCGCTCAATACTCGTACGACAGGGGTTTTCGGTTGGTCGACCACAGACTACGGACCGCGGACCACAGGCAGCGTGACAACGGACCATCTCGAGAGGCTGGCTGTGAGGAATTGGCATCCGCGTTAAGGTAAAGGAGAGGGTTCGCGTGAAGAATCTGCAATGGCGCATTCTGGCGGTGGTTGCGATTGTGGCGGTTGCGCTCATCTATCTCCTTCCCACCCTGAGCAAGGAGCTTCCTCCCTGGTGGACCGCCGTGTTGCCCAGCGAGAAGATCCACCTCGGTCTCGACCTTCAGGGCGGCATGCACCTCCTCCTCGAGGTGCAGACCGAGAAGGCAGCGGAGAATAGGACCGACCGTCTCGCCGAGGAGATCAAAGACAGATTCCGCGACGCCCAGATTCGCTTTCGTCAGGTGGAACGTCAGGGCGAGAGTGGGATCCTCGTCTCCCTGGCCTCCGGGCAGCCGTGGGAGCCGGTGAATAGCATCTTCAAGGAGAAATTCCCTACCTTAGATGTAGGTGCCCGGGACACGACTGGGGACCAGCTCCAGGTAGTCCTTCAGCTCAAGGCGAACGAGTTGCAGCACCTAAAGAACTTCGCCGTGGCCCAGGGGCTGGAGACGATCCGCAATCGCATCGATCAGTTCGGCGTGGCCGAGCCGGATATCCGCACCCAGGGGGAGAACCGCATCCTCGTGCAACTACCTGGGATCAAGGACACGCAGCGGGCGATTGATCTCATCGGCAAGACGGCGCTCCTCGAGTTCAAGCTCGTGGATGATCAGAACAGCGTGAATGAGGCCGTCGCCGGCAAGGTGCCCCCAGGGGAAAGAGTGTACCATGGCACAAGGGTGGATCCGGCCACGGGACAGGTGAGCCGCACCGCCTACCTCCTCAAAGACCGGACCCTCCTCACCGGTGAGTACCTTACCAATGCCCAGGTTCAGTTCGACCGTAACAACCAACCTTACGTGGGCTTGAGCTTCAACGACACGGGGGCCAAGGTCTTCGAACGGATCACGGGCGACCACGTAGGTGAGCGACTGGCCATTGTCCTGGACGACAATGTCTACTCAGCGCCGGTGATCCAGGACCGGATCGGAGGCGGCAACGCGATGATCACGGGCCACTTCAGCATGGACGAGGCCAAGGACCTGGCGGTGGTTCTCCGGGCCGGCTCTCTCCCGGCGCCGGTGAAGATCCTCGAGCAGCGCACCGTGGGGCCATCCCTCGGCCGGGATTCCATCAGGAAGGGGCTCATCTCCATGGCAGTGGGAGGCCTGGCCGTGGTGCTCTTCATGTTGGTGTACTACAGGGCGTCAGGCGTCATCGCCGATCTGGCCCTTATTATCGATATCCTCCTGATCATGGCGGGCCTCGCGGCATTCCGCGCCACCCTCACGTTGCCGGGCGTTGCGGGCATCATCCTCACCATTGGCATGGCAGTGGACGCCAACGTTCTCATCTTCGAGCGAATCCGGGAGGAGCTGCGGCTCGGGAAGACGCCACGGGCCGCAGTGGATACGGGGTTCGACAGGGCGTCGATCACCATCCTGGACGCCAACGTAACGACCCTTATCGCCGCGGTCGTGCTCCTCCAGTTCGGCACCGGGCCGATCCGGGGCTTTGCGGTGACGCTGACCCTCGGCGTATTGGCCAGCATGTTCTCAGCCATCTTCGGGACCAAGATCGTCTTCGATTACTTGCTCCAGAAACGCCGGGTGAAGACCCTCAGCATCTAGCCGCCCGTCGGTGCGGACGGAAGATCGGGAGAGTGGTGCATGGAACTCATCAGACCGGACATCAACATCGACTTCGTAGGAAAGAGGAAGTACGCCTACCTTTTGTCGCTCAGCTTCATCATCATCAGTCTGGTCGGCCTTGTCTGGCGCGGAGGCTCCCTCTACGGCATCGACTTTGCTGGCGGCACCGTGATTCAGGTAAGCTTCGCCAAGCCCACCGACCCCGGCAAGATCAGACAGGGCCTGACCGCTGCTGGCCTCGAGCGGAGCGCGATCCAGCGCTTCGGAGGCGAGGGGGAGAACAATTACCTCATTCGCACCGATCTCGCGGGACCCGAGCAAGGGAACCTCCAGGACCGGGTCAAGGAGAGCCTGGAGGGGGTGTACGGCAAGGAAGGGGTGACGGTTGAGCGGGTGGAGATGGTGGGGCCGAGCGTGGGCCACGATCTGAGGCAGAAGGCGCTCCTCGCCGTCTTCTATGCCACGCTTTTCATCGCCATCTACATCTCGGGTCGCTTCGAGCTCAAGTGGCTCCCGCCGGTGATCATGACCGCGGCCCTTATCCTGGGAGTGTACACCCTCCGGGTGGTGGGATTGAACATTCCCCTGCTCATCCTCGCGGCCCTCCTGATCGCGACCGCCCTTTGCTGGGTGCTGAAGCTCAAGTACGCCCTGGGCGCGGTGGTTGCCACCATCCACGACGTGATTATCACCGCCGGCGCCATCGCCGTCGCAGGCAAGGAGTTCGACCTCACGGTTCTTGCCGCCATCCTCACCATCACCGGCTACTCCCTGAACGACACGATCATCGTCTTCGACCGGATCCGGGAGAACGTGCGGAAGGGGAGGAGACGCGATTTCGCCGAGCTGGTGAACGGCAGCATCAATCAAGTCCTAACCCGGACGCTTCTCACCTCCGGGACCACCCTGACCACGATCCTTGCCCTTTTCTTTTTTGGCGGAGCGGTGATTCATGATTTTGCCTACACCCTCATGGTGGGGATAATCGTGGGGACCTACTCCTCTTCGTTTGTGGCGAGCCCGGTGCTGATCGAGTGGGAGACCCGTTTCGGCAAACCGCGGCCGGCGCAAGGGAAGAAGTGACAGGGAAGGGGGTGGTTGAGGCGTGAGCCCCATGCCTGGGGCGCCTGCCGCGACGGTGCGTGTCTCACCTGGTACACCAATCCGTTGGCAGGGGTAAGGACCGGTGAGATCAGACCCTGCTGATCCTCAGGAAATCCCGTTATATTCGACAGATATGGGGAGCCACAGCGCTCCCGCCAGGGGGCAGGTACAGTTCTTGCAGCACTTCCACCGTTGACAGGCTGGAAAAAAGGCGTATATCTATAAGGCCTTAGTGCTTCGATTCGCAAATACGATCCCATATTTCAGCAACCCCGACAAAGTCGGCGCGCACTCAGCACTAAGTCCTGACGGCATACATTTCTAGCGGATTCATGAATCGACGGACTTGGGAGGGAACAAGGCGGTTGCAGTACCCGAATAGAGGAGATCTCTGCCGTGAAACGAGCACATTTTGTTTGGTTGGTGACCAGTGCGCTCCTCCTGGTTGCGACGCCATACACCAGCCTCTGGGCGGAGCAGCAGGCTTCCAGTGCGGACGACAGAGAAACCTTCACCTACACGGTGAAGAAGGGGGATACCCTATGGGGCATTTCGGAGATGCTCTATCGCGACCCGTGGGTTTGGCCCAAGGTGTGGCAGTGGAACCCGACGATCACTAATCCCCACTGGATTTCTCCCGGCGCGGAACTCCGCCTCTACTACAGGGTGCCGGGGACTACGGCCGTCGCCGTGGTTCCTCGTGAGCTGGCGCCTCAACCTCCCCCGGCGGTCACGGCGACAGCAGTGCCGGCGGCAGGGCCGCCGCCAGTGCCGGTGTCAGTGTCACCGCCTCCTGTCCCGCTTCCACCCATGGTTCCCACCCTCGTCTTCAGGGAGATCGACCAGGTGGGGTTCATTACTCCCTTGAAACCGCAGGGGGAAGGGGTGGTCTTGGGAGAGATGCACGACAAAGTTCTTATCGCCCAGGACGATGAGATTTTCCTCCACATTCGACCCCCCCGTGAAGCAGCGGTGGGAGACCGGTACTTTGTCATCCGTACGTCCGATCTCATCCGTCATCCCCTCACCAACCGGGAAGTGGGTTATCTGAACACGCCCATCGGGGTGGTCGAGATCACCGAGGTACTGCCGGATGTGGCGAAAGCCACAGTAAACAGGTCTTACGGAGCGATCGCCAAGGGCGACAGGCTCATGCCCTACCGAAAGCGATCGGATGAGATCGTGCTCCAGGACGGTACGGAGCCCAAAGAAGGTAGCATCATTGTAGCAAAGGGCCAGGTTGCACTCGCGGGCGACCACCAGATTGTCTTCATTGATCTTGGGGAGGATGATAACGTTAAGGCCGGCAACCGGTTGGAGATTTTCCGTGAACCGCGGGTCCGCAGCTATTACGAGGGGCAGGCCAGTCGCGTCGGGGAGGAGTTGGTGGCCTCTCTCATGTTCGAGCCGGTCGGCGAGATTTTGGTCCTTTCGGCTGAGAAGAAGACGGCCGCTGCCATCGTCACCAGAGCGAAGATTGAACTCCATCCGGGTGAACGGGTGAGGACAAAGACAAGCCGTTAATCCCCGGCAGAACCCAACGGGCGGCTGCGGGCCATGGCGCTGGCGATCAGCTTCCATGGCCCCTTTTTTGGCGGCGGCGGGACGGGCAAGCAACTTCCCTGCGGTCCTGGAGCCTGCTCTGAAGTGCGGCTCCTTTCAGGGAAAAAAAGAGCGCGGCATGGACGAGGACTTCCACTGGTTGGCCCTGACGTTGATTCCGGGTGTGGGCGCGAGGACCTTTCAACGCCTCCTCCAGAGGTTCGGCACTCCCGGGGGGGTGTTCGCCGCTTCGCGCCGTCAGCTCGAGGAGGTGCCAGGGCTGAAACCGCCTTCCGTTGAGGCCATGAAATCGTGGGCGAGCGTGGAGGAGACCACCCGGCGGGAGATGGATCGCTTGAGAGATCTGAACCTCCACCTGGTGCGCTGGGGAACGCCGGAATATCCTTACCTCCTGACCAGCATCCCCGATCCTCCGGCCGTTCTCTACGTCAAGGGGCACTTTGTTCCCCAAGACCAGCGAGCGGTGGCGGTGGTGGGTTCGCGACATCCCTCGGCCTACGGGCTCATGGTGTGCAAGAAACTCTGTGTGGAACTGGCTTGGCAGGGCTGGACCGTGGTGAGCGGGATGGCTCGGGGCATTGACAGCGCCGCCCACCTGGGAGCGCTCGAGGGCGGGGCGAGGACCCTGGCAGTGCTCGGAACAGGCTTGGACGTGGTGTACCCTGCGGAGAACCGTAAACTCTATGAACGAGTCGCCGGCTCGGGGGCGGTGATCAGTGAATTGCCGCTGGGCACCCCGCCGGACCCGGGGAATTTTCCGGTGAGAAATCGGCTCATCAGCGGCCTCGCCTTGGGGGTCGTTGTGGTCGAGGCCACGGCGAAGAGCGGTTCTCTCATCACCGCCAGAATGGCCCTGGATCAGGGGCGCCAGGTCTTTGCCGTTCCCGGGCCGGTTGACCGGGAGGGGGTGGTCGGGCCGCACCGCCTCATCAAGGAGGGGGCGAAACTAGTGGAGCGGGCTGCGGACATTACGGAAGAGCTGGAACCCATGGTCAGCCCCGGAATCGCGGGCGGAGGAGCCCGACCGACGGGCAAGGCGGCATCGCCTGGGAAACCCCTGGACGAGCGCGAGCGAAAGATCTGGGACCTCCTCAGCGTCGAGCCCCTCCACATCGACCCCATCGCCAGGCAGGTGGGTCTCGGTGTGGCGCAGACCGCCGAAGTTCTCTTGCGGCTCGAGATCATGGGCCTGGTGAAACAGTTGCCGGGAACCGTGTTTGTGCGGAACAGGGACGCATGAGACCGGTCCGGCCTCCGGCCGAGCTGTGCCGGGGGTCCGGTTTGGGAAAGGAAGAAGGAAGGGGAATGCCGACGACGGACGAGTCCCAGGCATCCCTCGGAGAGAACCTGAGGTTTGAGGGTGGACATGGGGAAATCGCTTCTGATCGTTGAGTCACCAGCCAAGGCGCGAACACTCCAGCGGTATCTCGGGAATCGCTTTGACATCCGCGCCTCGGTGGGGCACATCAAGGATCTCCCCCAAAATGAACTCGGAATCGATCTTGAGCACGGATTCTCACCGGATTACCGTGTCATCAAAGGGAAGGACAAAGTCGTTCGCGAACTCCGGAAGGCCGCAGAGGGGGTGGATTCCATCTACCTCGCCCCCGACCCGGATCGGGAAGGGGAGGCCATTGCCTGGCACATCGCCGAGGAGCTGCGGTCCTCGCACAAAGCCATCTACAGAGTGCTGTTCAACGAACTCACCCGCAATGCCATAGAAGCCGCCCTCCGGCAACCAGGCGATCTCGACCGGGCCAAATACGAAGCCCAGCTTGCCAGACGCCTCCTTGACCGCCTCGTCGGGTACCAGATCTCCCCGATTCTGTGGGACAAGGTCCGGAGGGGCTTGAGCGCCGGGCGGGTGCAGTCAGTGGCGCTCCGGCTTATCTGTGAGCGGGAAGGCGAGATCCAGCGCTTCAGCACTGAAGAGTATTGGACAATTGCCGCGCTCCTCGATGGTCCCCACCCGCCTCGCTTCGAGGCCAGATTGTGGCGGCGAGAAGGCAAGCGGGTGACGGCAGCAAATGAGACACAGGCAACGGAGTTTGTGGCGGCACTTAGGGAGGCCACCTACGAGGTGGCTGGGGTGGAGAAGAAGACCCGCTCCCGCCAACCGGCGCCACCCTTCATCACCAGCACGCTCCAGCAGGAAGCGGCGCGGAAGCTCCGGTTTGCCGCCCAGCGCACCATGGCCATTGCGCAACGGCTCTACGAGGGAGTAGAGCTTGGGAAGGAGGGCCCGACGGGCCTTATCACCTATATGCGCACCGACTCCACCCGCCTGGCTCGGGAGGCGGTGGCCGAGGCGCGGGCCTGGATCCAGGAAGCGCTGGGGAAGGACTATGTGCCCCAGAAGGCCCCGGTGTACCGGAGTCGGAAAGGGGCCCAGGATGCCCACGAAGCGATCCGGCCCACCGCTGTGGGTAGGACCCCGGAGCAGGTTACTCCTTACCTTTCCGCGGAGGAACTGAGGCTCTACGAGTTGATCTGGAAGCGCTTCGTGGCGAGCCAGATGAGCCCGGCGATCCTGGATCAGACTGTCGTGGAGGTATCCGCCGGGGCGCTTGCTCTGAGGGCGACCGGATCGGTGCTGCGCTTCTCGGGATTCATGCAGCTCTATATCGAAGGGTCCGACAACGGCGAAGAGGCTCCGGACGAGGAAGCGCAGCTGCCGGACCTTGAGGCCGGCACCCCACTCAAACTCGTGAATCTGGAGGCCAAGCAGCACTTCACTCAGCCGCCACCTCGCTTCACGGAAGCAACCCTCATCCGCGAACTGGAGGAAAAAGGCATCGGTCGGCCGAGTACCTATGCCAGCATCCTGGCCGTGATTCAGAACAAGGAGTACACGGTGAAGGAGAAGGGCCGGTTCAAGCCCACCGAGCTTGGCTTCCTCGTAAACGATCTCCTGATCACCAATTTCCCGGATGTGCTGAATGTGACGTTCACGGCCCAGATGGAGGAGAAACTGGACGAGGTGGAGGGTGGCAACCACGGCTGGCTCAGGGTGATCGAGGAATTCTACGGGCATTTTCACGAGGAGGTGGAGCGGGCGCAGGAGCAGATGGTGGACGTGAAAAGGCAGGGACTTCCCACCGACATTCTTTGTGACCAGTGTGGGAGCACCATGCATATCCGCTGGGGCAGGAACGGCCTGTTCCTCTCATGCTCTCGCTACCCGGAGTGCAAGAACAGCAAGAATTTCGTCCGGGACGGCAAGGGCAAGCTCCAGGTGACGCAAAACGGAGAGGTCCGGGGCACGTGCGAACAGTGCGGCCGGGAGATGGTGGTCAAGGAGGGACGGTTCGGCGCTTTCCTTGCATGCACGGGGTACCCTGAGTGCAAGAATACCAAGTCCCTCAAGGATCAGGCCGGGGACGAGGCCGAAGGGCAGGCCCAGCGTACCGACAGGGTGTGCGAACGGTGCGGCGGACATTTTGTGGTGCGGCGGAGTCGCCAGGGGAGGGCGTTTCTCGCCTGCGAGAACTACCCGACCTGTCGGAACACGAGTTCCATGGCTACGGGAGTCAGGTGTCCGCAATCGGGATGTGACGGCGAGCTTGTCGAGCGGACCTCCAAACGCGGCAAGGTGTTCTACGGCTGTAACCGCTATCCCCGCTGCCGCTTTGTCCTTTGGTCCAAGCCGATGGCCAAGGCGTGTCCCCAGTGTGGTAATCCTTACCTCCTGACCCGCACCCGGAAAGATGGTCAGGAGCAGGTGGTCTGCCCGGCGAAGTCCTGCGGGTATCGGGAGGATCGACGAGCGAGCGGCGAGGCGTGACCCTTGGCTGTGGTAGCCTTGGGTGCGGCTGGGGAGAAAGGCGTGGACGGGGTGAAGGCTGTGGGCCGGGAGGAGCCCGGGGGTCTATCCCGCCAGAGGCGGGCAAGTCGTCAAGGCTGCATAGTCGCAGCATGAGTATCGCAGGGATCAGGGACCAGGGGTCAGAGATCAGGAAAGGACGTTCTATCGTTCCGCTGACGCGGAATTCGTTCAAACCGTTGGCAAGCTTGACCCTTTGCGCCTTACGCCTTGCACCCTGACCGAGGTTGGGAGAGTCCGGCCCCTCGTGCGTTGTGGTGGTGGAAACCTCGGGGTGGTTTCCCGGGGGCTTGGGAGTCGAGAGGCGGCTCCGGATGCGCCCTGTCTCACAGACCCCCCGGTCTCTTGTGGGAGGCTCGATGGCGTTCTTTCTCTGGGTGTTCATACTGGGAGCAGCGATCGGGAGTTTCCTGAACGTCTGCATCGTTCGTCTGCCCCAGGGGAAGTCCCTCGTAAGGCCGG